>Ga0307517_10000123_pt1 | contig 115595 bp, 142 predicted proteins | sample 23_EM_MG_FD_194515 | JGI IMG/M metagenome (GOLD analysis project Ga0307517, IMG submission 194515) | Populus trichocarpa ectomycorrhiza microbial communities from riparian zone in the Pacific Northwest, United States - 23_EM | ecosystem: Host-associated > Plants > Roots > Unclassified... | reverse complement strand
TTAGTGAAATGCGGATATTTGGAGCCTAGGCACTTTAGTGGAATTAAAAGGGATGTTCCCATGCCGCGATAATATCATTGAGATGGATGATATGAGGTGCTTCTCGTGGCTCGAAGTCAGGTGCGTGCACTCCGCGTCGCAAGGAGTGGGTCCGGATGAAGATCGAGCGCCAGATGCCAGCTCGAACGTCCGTTGGGTCATGATGATTTCATGATCCGCGATCCAGGTCAGGCTCTTTTCCAGTCGTCTTGTCCACCTCATCTAAAAGACTGGTAAGAGCCTGGGTCTAGGTCAACGCCACGACGAGTTGACGTATTCAGCTGCCTAGACTCAGGTCAGCGTGCTATGATGATTACAGGCCTTTATCGCCAGCAGTCACGGACTTTTGGTCCCGGGAATTTGATAACAAGTCCGAATGTAATCTATACAGATTTTGTACGGGTAACATTACAATCTGGATTCATCAATCCTTCGGGCGCACGATATCCTTGAGCAGCGCGGTGGTTTTCCTCCGAGCAAACCGGTCGAGGAGCGATTCGGGAATCAAACTCAAGATCCCTATCATAATGTTGTGCGAATACCAAGGGATCACCACACGGCGTCCACACCCAAGCGACTTCACCACGCCCTTTGCGAATTCGTCGGCAAGGGGCCTAGCGAAGGAATGTTCACCCCCTAACCCGCTCGAACGAACCTCACCGACGTTGAGATACATGAACGAGAGGTTGGAACCATAAAGCGCGCGCTCTTCCTCGTAGAGGATGCGGGCGGCGCGTTTTAGGAAAATCTTGGAACCGCTGTACGCGCAAATGAAGGGAACAGAAACTTCGCCAGCCAGCGAACCCACGAACACGACTTCAGCGGGACCGGTGGATTGGGAAATCCTCCGGAGTTGGGGGAGGAAAGCGCGGGTGAGGAAGAGAGGGAAGTCAAGGTTGAGGTTGAGTGTTCTTCGCGAGTCGATTTCTAAACGTTTGTCAATCCTGCCTCGTTACTGTGAGCAGCTGTGTCAATGAAGGTAGAGGCCAGGGGGAAACACACGTTTTCGGTACCGGGATCGCTCCGCCGACATTGTTGATGAGGAGGGTGATATTGAGGTCTTCGTAATTCTTCGCGATGGCTTCAAAGTCGTGGCCTTGTTCTGAAGCATCCGCGATGAAATACTTGATTTCTCCACCCCTCCTGTTATGCAACGCCTGAATCTCCCCAACAACTTTCTTCATCTTTTCTTCATTCCTCCCGTGGAGGATCAAGTTGAACCCCTTGGCATACAGGACCTTGGCAAGGCTCTTGCCAATCCCGTCGCTCGACCCGGTTATAATCGCGTATGGGGATGCCCCGTGGAGGAATTTCTGGTAGCTGGCCGGTCGCAGGAAGTGGAACCAGAAGTAGTCGGCCACCTTTCGCAGCTGGAGAAGGAAGACAAGAAGACCGAGGTATGCGAAGACTGCAGGAATGTCTCCCATGGTGGTTCACGAGCACAGACGACGTGTCACCGGTAATACTTATCACCCTACGTCTTGGTAACCTGCCAGCCCCGGGCCGGGAGATGGATCGAAAACAGTTGACGGTCACGTGGCCTGGTGTTCGTGCTTCAAGCTCTCTGTCTCAGACTCTATGTGGAAGGGCAAGGGGAGGGCTACGACACCAGACTCTGACCCCGAGTTCCTGGATCTCAACCCCACCATCACCTACCGCCACCTCCAATCCCATGCACTTGGCGTAAAGGATCCACTACGCGTCATTGCTCTCTGCGATAGTGATGCATTTTACGCGGGGTGTGAGATGGTCAGACTTGGTGTGGATCCCGAACAACCACTCGTCGTTTCGCAGTGGGATTCAATCATCGCTGTCAACTACCCCTCACGCAAGTTCGGGATTACGAGAATGGACAAGGTTAAGGACGCGCAGAAGAGATGTCCAAACCTCATGGTAGTGCACGTTGCAACGTACAAGGAAGGAGACGCAGAACCTGAGTATTGGGAGAATCCTGATACAAAGACACACAAAGTTACTAGTTCGTCCATGGAACCCACACGCTGACGCTGACGCACAGCTTTAGGTCTCCTTGGACCTTTACCGCCGGGAGAGCAATAGAGTTCACAATATGTTTAAGGAATCCCTACCCGCTGATGCTGAATTGGGTCAGTGATCTGTTCCGTCATCTCTCTCTGGGCTCACGAACATTCGCTTTCCAGAGAGGGCTTCCATTGATGAATGTTTCATTGATTTCACGCGACCCGTCCGCGAGGAACTCCTCAGAAGATACCCTCACCTTACTCAAGCGCCTCCGAGTGGCACCGATACCCCTTTGCCGTCACCATCGACCCCAATTATATGGAATACAAACACGAGCGTTGTACCCGTAAACCCTGAGGATGACGTCACTGACGCTCCTGGGGAACCCGGTGATCCTGAACCAGAAGAACCTCCAGTTACCTGGCATGATATCGCGTTGTCCATCGCAGCAGAAATGATGCAGAGAGCGAGGGACCAAGTCCGCACGAAGCTTGGGTATTCAACCTCCGCCGTATGTGCTTCCTTCCCCTCACAGCCCCCCTGGATCGATTCCCACGTGCTATTCATTCTAGGGCATCGCAAGGAATAAATTTCTCGCCAAGGTATGATTTCAAGCTGGCAGGTCTGTGTCAAGTTGATCCAAGTATGTCGCAGTTGACCGCATCTTACCGGAAGCCCAATAGTCAGGTCTGTTGATAACCCTCAGGCTATGAAGCGACCGTCTGACACCGGTAGACAGAGCGTCCTGAGGAATGCCGCGATCCCGCGCTACCTCCGGCCATTGCCATTCCAGAAGGTGCCCGGCGAGCTGCAGGCTGTGCCAGAGTCAAAGTGTTCATGAACCTTGCAGATTCGATTCCTCGGAGGCAAACTTGGGAATGCAGTCGCAAAAGAGTACGAAGCGTCTACAGTCGGGGATCTACAGTAAGCCGATTTCCTGGATTGAAGAACCCCCCTCGTCAATTGACGAGGTTCTTCAAATATCAGCGCTGTCTGCCTAGGTGATCGTATGACAGGTTTTGTGCCTACCGCCGGTAAGCTCACCAGTAGCATTTATACAGATGAGTTTCAGCGGACCTTCGGAGAGGACTCCATATGGATTTGGGAAATCATTCGGTGAGTTCTACTCCAAATAATCAACAAGATCTGTGTCGCCTTTGATCAGCATCAGAACTGATTGAAACGTCAGCGGGGTTGATCGTTCAGAAGGTGCGGGATCGCCCTCCCGTCCGCGTTGTTATACAGTGCCCAAGACAACGACATTTAGTGAAAGAAAAGCCGCCGAACACGAAAAGCATGGGTGCATCAAAGAATTTACCAACACCAGTGACGATGCCATGCGAGGGACCGCATTGGATTCGAGTTATGGCAGCGGAGCTGACGCTTAGATTGAATGACGCTCGTGAGGTTTCACCAAATCTATGGCCCCGAACGATCGCCCTAAGCACCCGCCAAGGCGAGTACATCATGAGCGCATCTATCCTTTCATGTTTCAGCGGCTGACGATCGGCATTCCTTGAATAAGGTTGGAGCGTAACTCAGCGAAAACAGGCGCCGTTCCCGTTTGTGCGGAACGTGACGATAGATGTTGTCTCTGCCGCAGGAGACAAGCTTTGGAAGGAGCTTGTGGGACCGCTAAATAGTACGAAGCCGTTGTCGACGAAGATCACTTACGTCTCCCTCTCTTTCCATGGGGTCGAGACAGGAGAGGCGAATCAACAGGGCATTGAAGGCTTCTTGTCGAAAACTCCAGGCAGCCCGAGCAAAAGGAAACGCAAGGTGAACGGCGATGACGAGGAAGTCGATCATGATGAGGCCGTTCCGACATCTCCGCATGAGGGGTCGGAACCGACGCCGGACACCGATTATTTCATCTGTGATCGATGCAAGAGACGGATAGCTTTACCGCAGGAGCTGATGACCGCCTCGGGAGCGGATGAGGACATCAGGAAGGATGCCCTCGGGAGTCTGAGGGCCGAGCATCAAGATTTTCACTTTGCGCAGGATCTATCGAGGACGCTTTCGGATGATGAGCGACCGGAGCGGCCGAATTCCAAATCGACGGTTCAACCCAAGAAGAAGAGAAAGAAGAAAGGCGAAACAACTGAAGGCGAGGGAATCGCGAGGTTCTTCAATAAACGGCCATGAGCCGTGTTGGCCTTGTTATTTGATCAATTGGATGTACATGTATTAGATTTGTGGCGAAGCTGTGACCATCTGAATGCCAGACCCGGAGGATGTAGACGGGATCTGCCGTAACCTCGGCTGGGTCAATGTCGTTGTTGACATTTGTTTGGCGGGGAGTTATGTAGCCTTGGTCAGGGCCTTTGACCGTAATACACAATCAAAAGTTCCGCCCTCTCCTTCCTTCTTTCCTCCCAACCCCTCCCCAACTCTCCGTGTTTTTGAGTGTCCTAATTGACGTTCGTTCATCTGTAAACATGTCCAGGGTGAGCTCCGCAACCTTCCCTTGCAGTTGGTTCGAGTTCTGGGCTTCCCTACTAACCGAATAATGCTTAGGCCCAGTTTTTGAGGGAGTACAAGCTCGTCGTCGTCGGTGGTGGTGGTCAGTCCGAATTCGAAAGAATGCAAGCGGATGGGGGTGGTCTGACGTATCGCGTGTGCGAGGACAGGTGTCGGAAAGTCGGCATTGACGATCCAGTTCATTCAGAGCCACTTCGTGGACGAGTACGACCCTACCATCGAAGGTGCGCTCAGATTTCCTGGAGTTTCTTGTGGGCGACTGGAACTCAATCACGTTCTTCTTGGAAAAAGACTCGTACCGAAAACAGTGTGTTATTGATGATGAGGTCGCCCTTCTTGATGTTCTTGACACTGCTGGTCAGGAAGAGTACGGGTGAGCAGAGAATTTTTTCTACGTCTTTCTACACGACATCCCCGCCCTCGCCCCTGGTGCTGATCGTCTGGCTTGCACAGGGCCATGAGGGAACAATACATGCGAACGGGCGAGGGATTCTTGCTCGTCTACTCGATCACATCTCGGAACTCGTTTGAGGAAATCAGCACTTTTCACCAACAGATCCTGCGAGTCAAAGACAAGGACAGTTTCCCGGTCATTCTAATCGCCAATAAGTGTGACCTGGAATACGAGCGGCAGGTCGGGATGAATGGTGCGGTATCCTCTCCACGCCCTTCTCCCGTCGCTCACGGCAGATGACGTTGCTATGTTTACTGACTGATATGATGACAGAGGGTCGCGACCTTGCCAAACACTTGGGGTGCAGATTTATCGAGACGTCTGCCAAGCAACGCATCAACGTGGACGAGGCGTTCAGTAACCTCGTTCGTGAAATCCGTAAATACAACAAAGTGGGTTCCGTTGTTCCTTTTCCGGGGTGCTTTGAAATTGACGCGCCATTTTTTCGTTTTCAGGAGCAACAGACCGGACGACCAGCGATGCCAAGTGCGGGACCAGTCGCTCCGGGGGTGTACAATCAACCGCATGGTTCAGATGACCATTCTGGCGGCTGCTGTGGCGGTTGTGTCATTCTTTAGTCTTGGTCCACGTCGTAAATTTGTAGGGAAGCCGCCTTTTTCTGTAACGAGCCTTTCACGGCTGGTTCTTCTTGGATCTGTCCCCCTCCGTTCTCCTCTGCTGTCCGTCCCCGTCCATAACCACGCCGCTATGCAAGCCATGTTTTTTTTTCTTCTTTTCCTCGGTAGGTCGATTGAAAATGAAATGTTAGATGTAATTTGAAACTAGGGATGTTTGGAAATTATTATTCGCAGAAGGATGCGCGTGCGGGGGGGACAAAGGCTGGAGCTTGGAATGATGGACTGGAGAGATGGGGCGAGAGCGCGGTTCATATATAAGAAACAACTAGAATAGCCGAGGCGATCCCCTTACGACTTTCCCGCTGCCATCCTCCGTCGCCATGTCCACTGTAAGCGTCGAGTTACATCCAACGGGTCTCTCGTATCTCTGCAGTCGTTGATTCTGTCATCCCTGTCCCCCCATATCCTGTCACAGAACCAGTTCCTTCGCGAATACAAGCTCGTTCTCGTCGGTGGCGGTGGTCAGTCCTTTCTCTCCGATACGTGTTTTCTCGGACGATGGTTCTGACGCGGGGGCTGTGTTCCGTTTTCCTGCAGGAGTGGGCAAGTCCGCTCTGACGGTGAGGTTCATCCAGAGCCATTTCGTGGAAGAGTACGACCCGACTATCGAAGGTGGGTTTCTCTCCCATCCTATCTCTGCCTGGTCTCTTCGGACCTGGACGGGACGTTTTCTGACGCCTTTGTCTGGCTTTGTATGGTATAGACTCTTACAGGAAACAAGCGGTCATCGATGATGAGGTCGCATTGATTGACGTTTTGGACACGGCCGGCCAAGAAGAATACGGGTGAGAGAGCACAACCATACCATTCGGCTCAAAGTGGCGTTAACGCACAAAAATGCTATTCGGTTCATTTCAATCGCCACCTTCCGCACGGCACGGCACGCAGAGCCATGCGCGAACAATACATGCGCACCGGAGAAGGCTTCATCCTCGTATACTCGATAACCGCTCGAGAATCGTTTGAGGAAATCAACCAGTTCCATCAACAGATCCTCCGGGTCAAGGACAAGGATAACTTTCCGATGGTGCTCGTTGGGAACAAGTGCGATCTCGAATACGAGCGTCAGGTCGGCATGAACGGTGAGTGGGCTTGTTGAGTAATTGTGTTGGAGGAGAGAGCATACGCGCGACCCTGCATGCGTCTTCCCGCGTTTGCCGGATCGGGATATACCCCCGAGGGGGGAGGGCTCTCTCTCTCTCCCACGGCGTTCCGCTCCATGAGGTATGGACGGACTGATCGATGCTATGTATACAATAGAGGGTCGTGACCTGGCAAAACACCTCGGGTGTATTTTCATGGAAACATCCGCCAAGCAGCCTATCAACGTCGACGAGGCTTTCTATTCGGTCGTCCGTGAGATTAGGAAATACAACAAGGTTTGTTTTTCTTGCGTTATTGAACGGAGGGAGAGAGGCTGGACGCTGAACACTTGAATAGGAACAGAAAGATATCCGTCCAGCGGGCGGATCACGGGTGGGACCTACCCCCCTGCAACACTCTGATGAATCACAATCCGCCGGATGCTGCAGTGGTGGATGCGTTGTTCTCTAAACCTTTCGGTCGACATGTTGTATGCCCCTTCCCTCCCCCCTCCCTCCCATATGCCCCCCACACACACATTAGATGACCCTAAAGCCAATCCACCTTTGCATATTGCACATCGTTATCCCCCACCTATGCCCGTCTCTTTTGCGTTCCCCTTGGGTTTCTTCCGCTGTCTCTGCAACGCTCGTTAGTTGTTCCCTCCTTTTTTTGGGTCGTTCCTTCTCGCACATCGTCGGACTTGCCTGCACAGGAGTTACCCCCGTTCCTGACGTTGGAATCTCACCGAATCATAGTACACACGCTCGTTATAATGGTACGCTCAGTAAACTAACCGCTCGGTGTATTCGCTTCTTCCTTGGCGCCAGTATAAGTCACAAATTAGAATATTTTACATGGATCAGAGGGCACTCCGTTCCCACCTGGTACCCTCTGAAGGGTCCTTTTCTGCAGAGCGGGTCAGTGAAGGGGGCAACGACAAGAGGGGTTAGGCTCACCAGGAACAACGGCATCTTCTTGGTTGACTGCGCGGATGGAATCGACGCCTAGCTCGTAGGGACCCTCGATTCCGCTGTTTCCGCCAAGGAGAGATATACCGACCGATCGGACACGTTCCGTGTACATGGTGATTTGGTGGTCGACTATCTCGCCGGTATTTGTCAAGACGAAGTCGTCAAAGGGGATCTAGCGACGGGGTGTCAATCTCAGTTCCCACCTGCGGTCGTGGGATATCTCACAAAGATGTCTTCCCACTGTCCCTCGGCTTTCCGGAAGAAGAGACGGTGTTGCCATAGGTCGGTGCTGATTGGGCCGTCGGTTTGGATGTTTACAAAGTAGGAGTTTCTTGTGCGGGGGTTTCCGCCGCTGCGAACCCGCAAGGCGAGATATTTGTGGTTTGAGACATCGTCCATGATATCTCCAAATAGCGTCGGACGGGGCTAAACCTTAGGTTCAGCCAAATTGGCGGAGAGGGAATAGAACGAACCTTGTTCCTGAATCCCGCGTACCCTCCACGAACCTGACCTTGGACCTGCGGATGCACGCCAAGTCGCATGGTACCCCAAAACTTGGCAAAAGGGTTCCCTGTGGGAGATAGTTGCTCGAGAGTGAGGTTTACGGTCGAGGTTCCGCCGATGTCGGCGTCGCAGCCGGTAGCGAATTGGGAGAGGTCTTGGAGAGAGTTGAGGGTGAATAGGGTGATGGGTTTTCGACTGGGTTCGTTGACACCGTCCATACGAGCCACTTGTATGGGATCAGATATTTGTTTCCGCGTGCAGACACTTGGGGGGAGGGGGACGCGTACTCTTTGCAGCGTTGGTGCGGAAAACCTGGGCTGACCTCCCCAGGTACGCGGATAGTCGAGACGTAGCAGACATGGCGTTTGGTCTCGTTCCAATATACGAGGTTCAGTACTGCCTCGCGAGGCTGAGGGACGATGATGCGAGACGGAAAGTCACGGGGCGGGGAGAGAGATGCTCCGATCACTTTTGATCCGGTGCCTCCAACTGGTCCTGGCTTCCCGCCTCTGAGCCTGGACCTCCCCGCTCTTCCTCCTCAAATGGACGTGGGAGAACCGGTTCCCACTGTTCGCGGTTCGGGGCTATTGGTTGAATAGGCTATTCTTGGACTGGTCAATGCGGGGGGGGCGTGATCGGGTTTCCTTTTCCGGCGAACCATGCGGGCCGCCGAATGGGCTGGAGAACAATTGTCGAGGGCAGGCCAGAGCGAGGGATAAAAAGGAGAAACGGGGGATGGAATCCTGTCCACACCTCTCTTCCTTCTTTCCGTTTACCGGACGCTAGAAGCGTCTCCGGCTGGTCGATTTCCCGTTGCCATGTTCTCCTTCTCTCTCTGCTTTTCTCTCCTTGCCATCGCTGCTGGTCATGTGCACGCCCACGTCTGTAAGTCTCTTTCCTCTTTCAGTGCCCGGTCTCTCGCCGATGTTCCGCAGCGATTTTCCACCCGAGCATGTACGGATTCAACGTCACCGGCCAGACCTTCCCGTACGACAACCGGCCGGTCGCTCCGCTCGTCGATCTCACCTTTGACAAATGGTGGTTCCACGGCCATCTCGGCCATCCCCCCAATCCCGGCGACGTCTTCGAGCTTCCCGCCGGCAAACCCGCGACGACCGAGCTCGCGTGCAACAAGGGTGCGACCTCGTACTTCCAGTCTTCCGAGGGCGGCGACATCAGACAGGGAGACAATCCCTGTCCCAACTCTCCCCTCGCTGCCATTCACAGTCAGTCCATCTTTTCCACCCGAGCTTTGTCCGTAACTCACATCCCTTGCAGCTACCGTCAGTTCCATGCCGTGCTTTTCACAGCGGACGGCCGTCTGACTTTTTTGTTTCAGGGTTTTGACGACCTAACTGGATGTGCTCTCGCCATCGCCTACAAGTCCGATGTCTCGACGATTCAACCGGAGGACTTTACCGTCTTTAGCGTGAACCAGACATGTGTGTGGACCAGGTTCACCGATTTCCAGGTCCCCGCCAACATGCCCCCGTGCCCTCCGGAAGGGTGCCATTGCGCTTGGTTCTGGATCCACTCTTCCAACAGCGGTAGCCAGCAGAGTGAGTTCTTTCCCATCCGTTTTGGGCATGGCTCATTTGTCGGCACATTCAGACTACATGACCGGATTCAAGTGCAATGTCACCGGGTCCACTTCTAACGTCCCCGTAGCCAAGGCAAAGGTTCCTCGCCGATGCGGTGCAGATCCGGCCAACCGCGTTGCGCACCCTACACCCGGCAACTGCACATACGGTGCTAAGGCCCCTTTCTACTGGTTCCAGAAGGAAAGAAACAACGTAAGTCCTCGCAGCGTACAGTCCGTGAGCGCTGGCCCCATCCTGACCGTCGTAATCAGATGAACGAGGGTACCTTTTCCCCACCCGCATACAATGACCTCTACAATTTCCGCGATGGTCCCCAAGACGACATCTTTGAAGGCTCTTACGACTCCATTCCACAACCTAGCCCCAACCAAACCACCATCCCTAACCTCAGGGTCGCTCCTGGAAACACTGGCGTGCCGGTCTTGCCAACCTCATCCTCCTTAATCCCTTCTTCCTCCATCGTACCTCCTACCGTCTCCCCCTCCGAGGTTCCTTCCTCCACCGTGTCCCCTACCATCTCCCCCTCCGATATCCCTTCCTCCGCCCTTCCTTGCACCTCACCGGCCAGCATCCCCCCCTCATCGACGCCCGGCCTTGTCTCTCCTACTCCCTCACCCTCCAACTCCAGCTCCTCAGTTCCCCCTCCCGTTACGGTTACAAACACCGTATTCATCACCGTCCTCCCCACCTTCACCGGAATACCCAACTCTCCCAGTCCTACCCCCAGCCCCATACCCCCTCCCCCTGGCGTCATCTCCCTGAACAAACGTAACCCTATGTGAGTCCCCCTTCCACCCCCCATTTTCTTTCACTTTCTCACATTTTTTAAAGGCCCATGAAGATGAAGAAGATGCTCTCTACCGCTTCTAACCTCAGAAAACGCCACTGGGGGTCCAGACGACTGTGACATACCAACTTACGAATCTAACTGAGATGATGACCGTTTGTAATGACCTTTTATGTAGCATTACCCCCTGTTTGTACCGTACTGTGTACTGTACTTATTGTAATTTTTCCTTTAATGATCATGGGTGTTTAGGTGTATCCGGTCGCCGTTGCATTTGCAGGTCGCGGGGGACGATTCCATACATGTACATCGTCTGTGTTGGTGATGCGAGTGGTCAAGATGAACGAGTTCCCAAGCGGGAGGGGGGGTTCTCAGTGCAGTTGCGAGCATCCAATTCCTTCTTATCAAGAAGAAACCGCCTTTCTGTGGATCCCCTCCCCGAACATGAGATGCCACCTTGCTGATGCTGAAGAGCGTTGGCAAAGACGAGTAAATCTCTCAGATCCATGGGAGAGCAGGCGTTCGTGAATGCCGAAACTCAGGAGGGAAAGAGGCAGGAGAACCAACGGTCAGAATTGAGCTATGCGTGTGTTCGTTCCTCCAGGATACCCCTGGTCTGCGCCGTCGGAGCCGCGATGTACTCTCTCGTGGTCGATCTCGGGAAGGCGCCAACATTTCCTGGGCAGCACAGGATTCATTCCGATGGATGTCGTAAGTACAACTGTGAAACTGCTCCCCGCCAGTCGATCTAGGTCGCACTCCCAAAAATTTGGTAACGTCTGCAAATGCTGGGACCGATCTCGTCGTACTGTGCCTTCGTGTGACAGAAACTGTAGAACTCGGGCTGGGTGATCGAGACGTCAGGAGGTCAGCATACAGTCACCTCTGAGATGGATAGACGTGGACATACCAGTGAGGCCATGAGCGATCCTCCAAACCAGACGGCATATCGCTGGCGTTTGTGACTGATCACATCAACCTCAACACCAGAAGACTTGACGAGAGGTTTAGCTTGCGGTCGAACATAGGAGGGCCAGGAAATCAACAAACCTTTTGTAGACTACCACTGGCGGTCACGCTGGCATCGAGTCTTCGGTCAACCAATTGTTTCAGGTCGCGCTTAAGCCGTTGACCAAAATGTTGGAACATTGTCGAACCACCAGAAAGGACGATGTTCTTTGGCAAATCCGATCAATATAAGCCAACGCGTACCATGGGGTGAACCAACCTTGTACAAACCCCTCCTAACATCAATAGGTGATTGCTGGATAACTCCGTCGACAATCTCTGGAAGGGGGGTCAAGAAATCGGAAGAGTAGATTTCAGGGTTGAAAAAGATTTCGGGTGCAAGGAAGCGTTCGTATCCGACGTCGACGCTGTATGACTATGCGAAACGCGTCAGTATCCTAAACAGACACCAACAAATCGGACGCAACGAACCCTGCCCGTGACTGTATTCTCTCCATCGTATTTGACAAAGTACTTGTCGGGCTCCGCATCGTACTTCCTGTACTCCTTCACGATGTCCTGGCAGACATAACTGTGCAATTCCTTCACCTTTCCTGCAATCTTCAGCTGATCCTCGGGAGGAACGGACGTCATCTCCCCTCGTTCTCTCATCAGATTCAGCACGAACTGGGTGATATCCCTGCCGGCGACAGGAATATGTTTGATCGCACTTCCAATGACGTACCCCTCCGCACAAGGGATAACGTGGGTGACACCATCGCCAGAGTCAATGACGGTTCCAGTGAGCGTACGATCCGTGACCTTGTTGGAGGACCAGGAGGCAGCGAGGGCGAGCACTGCCTGGACGGCGATGTAGAGACCCTTGATATTGAACGATTCGAAAAAGATCTCGGCGGTTTGTTCACGGTTCTCGGGTGCGTTGAGAGGAGGCTCGGTCTAAGGAGAGCGGTGGAGGTCAGTATTGTCCCATATAGCGCGCAGTAACCTCTCGGTACGCACGAGTAAGAAATAGTGATCCTCTGGTTCCGCCCTCAGATACTTAAAGATCGTCTGCTCCCAGTACCTCTCCATATAATCCCAGTTCTCAATCTGCCCGTGTCGGATGGGATAGTTAACGCCATATCCTGGAGTCTTTGCGTTGGCGATCGCCTCGTCGCCGATGAAGAAGTCGAGATCTTCTACTCCGCGTTTCGACGCAAGGTGTCCCGGCTTTGATGGAACTGCGGGACCGCCTCGTGAGGGTTGACTAGCGGGACCTCTGGTCGCTATCGCGGTTGGGAATACGCTGGTTCGGGTGAGCGATGGGCCGGGTGGAGGTGTCAATGAATCTCACAAGGAAGGGTCTGAATTCCCAGCGTAACTAAGGCCAATTTTCAGCGACTTTTTGGTAGCTTCCACCAGCAACACGTACCCAATTTTCGAGAAACCAGTACCATTATCGCAGATGATTGGTGCTAGTGTGCTCATCCCGAGTTATCAAGCTTTTGGTTTCAGCAGAGTACAGATGTCACGCCGTCACTCTGACCCTTCCACCCGTTCCTTTTTTTCTGACGATTGACTGCGCTATTCCTGATACTCGAGTTTGAAATACAGTACAAGTCTGAGGCAACTCCCGGAACACGAATATTTAATTAATTGGGCGTGCAGAGTGTCAACTCAGACGGCTATCTTTGTCATGAGTTGCATAGATGGATTGCAAGAATACAATATACAAGTTACATATCATGCGAGACACCCGACAGATTATCCCCAGAGGACGCTCTCCATAGCCTGGTTATACCGTAGCCCGTGGACGCTAAGATCTTCAACCAACTGAATGATCTCGTCGAATTCCTCCTTGGTGAGGTTAACAGATCCAGCCGCCAAGTTCTCAAGAACACGACTCCTCTTACTAGATGAAGCTGTCAGGCCTACGAATTCGGTGACCAGTTGTCATGAATAACTTACGTTGAACCAGGGAGCGGGAGGACATGGTCCCCGAGGCTCGCGACCCAGGCAATAGCCAGTTGCGCTGTCGTGATCCCCTTGCGCTCAGCGATCTTGGTGAGACCTTCTACAATCTTGAGGTTGTGCTTGAAACCCTGCAGAGAGTTAGGTCAGTCGGGTGTGGCAAATCAGGATGCGGGTCCCCAACCTCTTCAGAGAAACGGTCGAGCTGGAGGCGCATATCACCCTCAGGGATCTCATCCCTAGACTTGATCTGTCCGGTTAAAAAACCGTGCCCGAGAGGAGAGTATCCAACTACTGCGATCCCGAGCTCCTTCGCAGTGGCAACGACTACAAGCGGGTATAGTCAGCACTGCACCAAGCATGATTGCCCGGTTACCGATGTACCTTTCTTCGCTTCATCCTCGTATGCCCAGGGACTGAGTTCGATCTCCACAGCCGCGATAGGGTGAACCTGTAACCATGGGTGATGAGTGAGTGAGAAGCTCGGTGCATCACGAGAGGCTACATACAGCATGGGCCTTTCGCAGGGTCTGGCTGCTACTCTCGGACATTCCGATATAACTGAACTTTCCTTCCTTTATCAGTTTGTGGAGCGTCCTGGTCGATTCCTCGACCGGAACCTTGGGGTCGACCCGAGCACACTCGAAGAGGTCCAACTTCTTGGTTCCCCTGAGGTGCTTGCTAATGTTGTCAACGCTGCGCCTCAGATTTTCCTCACTGCAAACCCACTAAGCTATAACTCAGAAGAGACTGATGGATGAAACTTACGACGCGTCCGGCTGCAAGGTTGTGAGGTTGACACCCCCTTTGACGGACAAGAAAGTCTTGTCTGCATACTCAGGGTACTTCTCGTAGAACGCAGCGAGTAGGTCCAAGTTGTCTGGTGAGAAACCCTGGCCGTAGAATTCGCCTGCGGATCGGGTAAGTGACGAATTTGGGGGATTATTAACCTGCGGACATACCGCTGTTGACAAAGAGTTTGACACCAGCCGGCATAGCGTCGATGGCGGTCTTGATCGTATCGAACGCCTGGTCGTACGGGACAGGATTAGGGGTCCAGGTGAGCGTCATGAGACCGAGCTACATAACTGAAGTTGAGGAATCGCTATATCACAGGCCAAGCACCGTAAACCTACCGCGATTTGGGCGACGACACTATCGCCGATCTTGACTGTCTTCGACATGATATTGGTGGATGTTGTTTGGGGAGAGTATAGTTTTGGGGGTAGTCGCGGAATGGATTGGCTAAAGAAAGTCCATGAACCAGTTCCAGTCTTATATGAGACTAGACGGGGTCACGGCCCAATCAGCCTCTAGTGTCCTTTGGGTGATCATGATTCATCAATGACACGCAAGCTACGCGGCCGTCATTCAATGCGACCCACCTCTTCCGGGTGTCGCGCGAGGGGACCGAACCGCAAGAATAGCCCTTGTGGGACTTCCCACAACCACCTCCGATGCCGGGAGGGTGACGTGGGTGCTTTGCCGCGGGTGCTTACTGTGTCGATTTGACCAGCCCAGATGGTCATCGCCATCGAAAGGTCGATCCGCCGGGTTATCGGTAATGGAGCCGTCCGGGGCGAGCGAGGTCTCGCATCTAGAGGCCTTAAGCATGTTATTTCAGGCGGAACCGTCCGACCGAGTCCGAGAGGTGCATTGGATAGCAGGTGTTGTCGTGACCTGGTGATCTTCCCGAGTTCAACTAGGCTTGGATCAACAGGGGCGACTGGTAGCACGTGGCACTCCGATCGCCCGTGCACCCACCGCCTGAGCCGCAGATCCTCGTATCCTCGTAATCTTAGGATAGACCCTACGAGATGTCTGCCCAGCGGCCCAGCAGCGAGACCCACCTCGTCACACTGGTGTTACAGTCTAAGAAGGCGTTGCAGCATGGGGAACAACTCTGTCTGCGTGCCAGCCAACTTTCGTCGTCGTCTGCCCGGAATGCCGTCGATGTTCTAGCTCTCGACGCGAGGGTCAAGTGGCTGTCTGACGCTGTACTGGAACAACTCAAGGTGTGTAGTTTAGGTGGGTTCCTGGCCCCCATTACTAATATCACATCCCGACCCACAGCTCGCCGCGGCGGTGGCAAAGAGCATTGAACAAAAACGTACACAGTTGCATGAACAAGCCAAGGTTCGCACCCCTCGCACGTCTCGCCTTATGTATGGTTTACCGTGGGCCATGACAGCAATGGGATATCCTTCGCACCGAACGCACCAATACCCTCGAATCAACCCTCGAATCCCTGGGCTCCCAACTCGTACCGAACGACTTCCACTCTACCTCCGATGATTCTTCCATCTTTGGAAGCCCGAAATCAGAGACAGACGAGGATCAAGTCATCTCGACAGCAGATCATAGTTTGACTGCTACTCTTCGGGTCCAGCTTACCGACGGAGCAACGGACAAGAGTCGATGGAAGACTCTACGTGATTTCATCGATGAACGTGCCATAGAGGAGGTCTTGGAAACCGTAGAAATTGAAAGAGCCGCTCTCGATGTAGGTGCTATTCCCGTCTTGCCTAGCTCCGGTGACCTACTATTGTCCATACAGGATGTGATCGCAGCCACAACAGAATACTCTCAAACGTTAATCATGACGAATGTTGCCATCAAGAGCTCCCTTCCTCAGCCCAGTCCGTTGCCACTCATTGACAAAGTGTTGTCATCTCAAATGGACGTTTCGATCGACATGGCGCGCCATCTCGAAAGCCTCGCCGCCCATTTCGATCAAATGGCGGCGGCCCTGAAGGATAGCGAGGCCGGAGAAGCGTTCAGCGAAGAGGACCTCCAAGGTAAGAAAGTGGTGACAGTACCTCGTGGCCCCTCCCGTCCTAACGGCTCCAATTTAATTTAGCGATGAATAGGGATGCGAACGAACTGCATTTCATTATCATGGAGCTGGAAGACAGCCTTAAAGTCATTGAGGATTCCCAGTGAGCCTGCTTGTCACCCACAATTCACCCTACTATGATGTTCACCCATTTTGCTCAGCGATCAGCTGACTAGGGCCGCAACAACCTCTCAGCAACACATCTCCACCCACAAGACCATTTTGAATGACCTGGAGGAATTGGGGGACATGATGTCTGAAATGCTCGAACGTCAACAAATTGTCGAGGTCCGTATCAAACCCAGTACCTCACCCTATTCACATCTCTTCACCCTTCCGTGGCGCCCATCTCGGCCTTAGCCCGTTTGTTATTGGTACATTCTGATCCCGTTCACCACAGAATCAATTCTCCGAGAGCCTCCACGTGTTGCACGAGCGGCTCATCACGATAGAAGATCTCCAGACTCAATTCACTGAATACCAGCTGTCCTACAACAAACTCGTGGTTGAAATGGGTCGCCGTTTGCAGTACAGAGAGGCGGCTGAAAGTACTGTGCGCGACATGATTGATCAACTTGTGGCAATGACGGAAAGTTCGTGCTTCAACCCTCTACCCCGTATTTCGGCCTTCTGAGATACACTTCCGCCGTCCCATTATAATATTCCCGCCGGGAATAACAGAAGAACGTGAAATACGCGCCACATTCAATGCGGAGCAAGGCTCTAATTTGCCGGCGGATTTATGTCTCTGCGTCGAGAATATGCCTACCCGGTGGAATATTGTTCCCACCGAGGAACATTCTTTTGAGGGGACCTTCAGTGGGTACGGAGAGAATCATCGTGAATTCTTGCCGACTGTAGGTGACGACTTGTTGACCGAGGTGCGTCTCGAAGCCATTCCACGGGATCCGCTCCTGACTTGGCTCGTGTAGGCCAAAGAGCGTATAGTTAAAGCTGAGTCGATGGCCCACGCGGGGACCGGAACTGGCAGCCAGAGCTTGTGATTTCCCAAAGGGTTTATCGTCCGATTGAAATGGAGAGTGTGCCGGCTAGACTTTGTAAGTGATTGCACCGCGAATAACAGCATAATCCTTATTCTACGAAAATTGTAATCTCACAGAGCATATAGAAATCGTATACTTCATACGCTCCACGGCCACTTAAACCCGCCCGATCCCTGTTGAGTCCCCGGACTTGGTCCTGACTTATGTCCGAATGAACCCCAAGGGAACTTCTGTATCACCGGGCCTCGACCCTCTTTCCGTTGTTGCTCCTCCCATTGTGCGTCCTCAAGATAGCGATCAATAGCCTCATTCTCCAGTATTCTTTGCGACGACCCCTCGGACCCGGGAACCTTTCGAAGACTCCCTTCGTAGTTCTCCGATTTCTCTTTCTTCACTGACATCTCAGAAGGGTCCAAATCCTGCGTAGTAGCGACGTAAGCCTTGGCTACTCTCCAATCGACCTCCTTCGTCACCATCTGGAGCTGTTTCTCTGCACGCTCAATCCGTCTCGCTTCTACTAGTCCCGGGTCTTCCGGTGGAGGCTCTGATGTAGGAGATAGGATGATGGTGGTGCGGGTGTGTAGAATATGGGGCGTTGTACTCAGAGTTGTCGTAGGGAGATTGTTCAGCCGACACAACTCCATCGCCTGACCATGCGATCGATTAGACTGAATTGAGGGAGAAAGGGCATGATCTTATGAAAAGAACGCACGTCCAATCGGAACCGCAAGGCAATACCCATCAGAGTGTCCCCTCTGCGCAATCGATAGATCACAGGGGCGTCCGGTCGAAGTGATCGTTGGTCGCCGTTCGATGTAGGGGGCGCGGGTGTGGCGTTTGAATTGGGTGATTCTTCTGTGTGGTTGGTAACTGGGGGAGGTGAAGGGGTTTCCAGTAGAGGGAAGACCGTTGGAATCACATCTGGGGGCGGCGGCGTAGCGCTCCGCAAGAATTGACCGTGGTCTTCTCCGTCGGTGCTCACATCGTCGTCCTCGTCATCCTCGCCGTCATCCCCGAGAACGAACAGCTCATGGTCCTTGACCCCTCCATCCAGATTCTCGACTCTCACCGACTGGACCCCTGAGCCACCGACATGCCGCTGCCCTCCAGACCTGTTTCTGATGGACGAGCTGGCCTGGATAACCCCCACTCCGGCGAGACAGACCAAACAAGGATTGTATCTCGCCAACCTCGGGTTCGCCTCCAAGCATCTAGGGCAGATCGGTCGTTGACAGCACTTCGTCATAAACAGTTCCGAGTCGTCTACGTTCGGTGGTAATGACGAAGAGCATGCGAGACATAGAGTCGTCCTTCGGTCCAACATGATCCTGGACACCGTGAAGCTGCGGTCGCGGATGTGTGCGGAGTGGTGTGAATGCGGTAACCCGATATCGTCATCAGTTGAATTCAAAGCGGGCTGTGATCGTCCTGCGGTGATCGAGACGCGCGGATGCACCAGTCATCTCTCCCAAATCATTCGACCATGGAACATCACACTCCGTGTTCCAGATTCGGAGTACGGAGAATGCATCGGGTGCTCTCACTAATCCCGGGTGAGAATACAAAGCCAAGTTCATTGACCGTAATAGTAACACACAAATCATCCGGAAACAAGTACCTAGGTATCTACCCTTCTTACACTCGGAGATTCCATGTTCGTTTGCTTTTCAAAGCAAACAAGAAAGATCGAACCCAAGAAAAAGGTTAGAGAAGCAGCACCAAGAAACCCCCAGGCCATAGACGGGGGGAGGGGCATATTGGGGGATACAAGAGAAAGAGGGGGGCGGAAGGCGGAAGGAAAATCCAAGCCTTGCCTGATAGATGGATACTTGAAAACAACAAAGGACTTTAGGGCATGGGGTGGACAACAAGAGATCGACGAGCGATCTAGGGGATGGGGTTACAAAGGAATGTGCATTCATGATCGTGAGTGGAAAAGAGTGAAGGTGATGAACGAGCGTGACAAGTGCGTGGGTCCTACATATCCAAAGTCCGATGGACGAAGGGAGTAATGAAAAAAGGTGCAAGACGTCAAAACGTCTGCCGGATGGGGGTGAACATGCAAGGGGAACAAGAGGGCGAAGCAGGAGGGAAGTAAAAAGGGTGCTTGTACACTATACATTCTATCCTTTTTTGGGTGTTTAGAGGTTGTTGGCGAGGGGGAGGGAGAATGAAACCGGGAGAATAGGGAAATTAGACTATAAACAAGCGAATAAATCTACGGGCACAACATCGATAGCAGAGCGGCAGGGAGGATGCAACACATGACAAGAGGAGAGGGAATCGACGAGTGAAAAAAAGGGTTTGAAATTTTAACGGTTTAGTGGTCGGAGGAATCTGAAAGCCATAGATGAAGCGGAGCACCAGGCACGCAGGAGATTATTGGGATCCAAAGGTGAAACCACGAAAGCGAGAACATAGGAAAACTGGACAGCGGAGCAAAATTTGACGGAGAGAAACCAGCCACGTAGTAACGGAGAGCGGTGACGGAAGGTAGGAACGGCCGATGCAGGTGTGAAATTTCCAAAAGATCCAGTTGAGAAGCGGTCCTAGAGGCTTGCGTTCTGCCTCAATCCTTTCACAACGTCCTTGACGATCCTCACGCGGAGGTGAGCCTTCTCGATTTCTTCTTGCGCACCCTTGACCTTCAAGTCCACCTTTCTCGCGATCAGCCTCTTCAAGCTTCTCAGGAGCTGTTCGTCTCCAATCATTCCATCAACCGGGGGTAGCTCGGGCGAGCCGGAGACGGGGGAGGAGGGAGAGGATGAGCAAGGAGAAGCGAACGGGGACGTGGGAAATGGCAGCGGCAGGGTAAAGAGGGTCGGATCAAGGTCGATGTCTTGAATATCAAGGGCCATACGCGAGTGGCAAGCGCGTTCTCGACCGCTTTGGATCGCGTACTTGCGGGAATTGACGACTTGTGCGAATATCGTCTCCGCCTTGGATAACAAGTGATAACCGGTCGCAATATACTGGTCAGCCTGTGGCGTTCAATCACACGTCATGGGGCAGAGGAGAGACAGAGAAGCAAATATCACGTCAGCGTCAATTCAATATCCCAGGGGCAAATAACGAAGATGAGATCAACGGGAGTAGTGAGGTTGTGATCACGGTCCCAATGAAGGCAAAGAGGGCAAAAGAAGTGAAACTAACCATAGTCATGCACTCTTCGATAGTGACCAAATCCCGACTCGCAGCGTCCAGAACATGATCAGAGGAGCGGAGGGCAAGACCCCTTGTACCCTCCCATTCTTCGTGCACAGGGGGGGATTTCTGGGGGACGACGGCCGGGGACGGAGGAATGGTGAGACTGGGGAAGACATTGAACTTCTTCTTGAGCCACTTCTTGAGCTTCTCGGTTCCGCTCACTACGGAACGCTCCTTGGGTTCTTCGCCGCACACCTCGCTCAAGTCGGAGCTGGATCCAAGTTTTGTGCTCCCGGACATCGTTCGGCTTCTTTGCGAGGACACGGCGGTTGTTCCAGAAGATCCGGAGTCCGTGGTGCGGCGCCGGGCTTGAATTGCGCTCTCGCCCCAACGAACCATTGTGCCGGTCCTAATTTCCAATTTGTCTTCAATCTCCTTTGACACGCTATTCAGCAGACCGCTGACGCGTCCAACAGAAGACTGTGCGTCCCGTAAACTCCCCGCGACGGCCTCGACGGGATCACGCGCGAGGGTGATGAGCATATTTCCCATCCCGACGACGTCGGCGAGCTGTTCCTCCAACACGTCAAATTCGGTCTCGGTGTACGTGCTCGGCAGAGCCCGGGAGATAGACCGCAGATCGTCGAAGAGCCGGTCCAGAAGGGGAAGAATGCTGGCCGACGGAGGGATGATGTTCTCCAAGGGGAGGGGAGGGACGTGATCGTAGGTAGGAATTACGGAAGCAATGGAAGCAAGCGACGGAACGCTCTTGAGCGATTTGAGAGACTTTTTGGGTCTGACGGTTCGAATGGAAGCTGCGGATTCGGGACGTTCCGCGTCAAGCCCAAAAAGGGGACGGTATTCGGATTTTGCGACCTCGGCGGCCGTCAGTCTAAAGCGGAAACCAAAGAGGTGGATGTGAGATTCGAGCCAAAGGGTGGAGAGAGACGGTCGTCTGAAGGGGGCTTACCCTCTGGAATTCCTGATTTCTCGAACAACCGATTTGGGGTCGCAATCCAAAAAGGCAGATAATACATCAACGCTGTCGCCACGTTCAGCAGCAATATGGATACATGTTTCACCGTTCCGGTCCTGGGCCCCGAGGGGCGCGCGGAGATCCCGGACGAGATGTACAGTGAATGAATACAACAGGCCGGCATCAAGGGCGTCCAAGGGCTGACAGGAAGTGAGCGCAAGACAGTGGAGCGGGGTGTGCAAGTCGACGGCGGTAGGGAGACTGATATCGGCACCAGCAAGATAGAGGGCATCAAGAATCTCCCTGGTTGGGGACGGCGAGGACACGCAGTAATGAATTGGGCTCCACCCGCGGGAGTCCTGAGCATTGATCAGGTAGTCAGGGGATGGGGGTTTGAGGGTTTGGTGAGATGACGATTGGGGGAATAGTAGGGATTGTACAGCGTCGGATTTTCCGGATGAGATGGTTTCGATGAGTGCATAAACAAAGTGAGAGTCTTGATAGAAATGGGTGGGTGGGGTGTCTGGCAAGTTGCTATGATACAATGCGTTTGCCTGCGCTGCTTGACAAATGTTCCTTTTGTTGACGTGTTGCTGGAACATTCATTAATAACTGTCAAGCTCAAGGTGATGGGTGGCTCACAGTAATTTCTCCTGACCTGTGGCGGCGAAGGAAGTCTTCGCAGTGCCACAGGATCCGAGGGTGGAGCAGTCCGCAGTAGACGGCAGTACGGAACTGGGCATCACGGAAGTCCGGCCGGGCACCATGGGATAACAGGTGCTGCACCACTTCGAGGCCGCCGTTTTGGCAGGCATCTATCGGGAATTATGAGGGGATGATTGATGATGGGGGGGACGGCAGTCACGTACACATCAGTGGAGTGCGACCCTTAGTGTCCGGGAGATCAATAGACACGAGGCCCGGAGAGAGCTCCAGGAGGGTCTGCACCACGGTATGCTTGTTGAGGAGAGCGGCGACGCCAAGCGGGCTGATCGACTTGACCCCGCGGACGGATGCGCCGGACGCATTGAGGGTGAGGAGAGAGACGTCTCTGTGGGTGATGATAGCATTGAGGATGTTTAGGCGGGAGATGGACATGACGGGCGCGTTCGACGCGTCTACGGAGTCCAAACTAGGCAGCAGCGGCGATTAGGAAGGAGGGAACCAAGGAGTTGGTACTCGGAGAACTCACTTCTGGCCGGTGATAACGCCGACCACGGCGTTTCGGCCGTCCTCACAGACGAGATTTACGTCGCCGCCGGCTGAGAGGGCTCTTGTGAAGGCCAGATCGTCGCCGGCCAGGGCAGCATGGAGCAGGTTTTCGTCTTGGGGAGTGGGGTCGTGTGGGCGCGATGCCATGCGAGGATTACGTAGTCGGAAGAAAGGGAACGGAAGGGGAGGGAGGGGGAAGGAGGAGGAGGGGAACGAGGCGTCGGAGAGACCGTCGAGGGCACGGTTAAGTATTCGAAAACACGATGCACCAGAAGGAACGAGGCATCAGGTTTACGCAAAACCCCGGATCAATAGAACAAGACGGCTCCCTCCAACTAAACCTCCGTCGACCGGAACCCGATTATTTATTTATTTTTCGCCAGATATTCTCTCTCCGACGAATGGGGACACAACACCCGGCGACTCGCAGGGGGAAATGGGGCTCTGTTACACTGCGCCGTGCGCAATAGGCTGGCTGTACTACCGTATAATTACTCCTCTCGTACTTGTGGAAAATAGAAAATGCATTGTCGCGTCCGATATCTCTCCCAATTCCTTCTCTCTCCTCGTCGCCAACCTCCCAAAGAGCACCAAACGCCTCACAGGAAAGCGTCTCGCGCAAGGGAGCCCTGCAAGGTTACGTCAAGGCCGTCAGCGTCATCATCAAATAAGCACACACGTCGGACGTCCATCCCGCCGCAGAATGCCGAGGCTTCCCGCACGGACGTATATCACGGAAGCCCGGGAGCAATCTCACCTTCACTTGTTCAAAGTTGGTTACAGCCCTCTCGTGATCCCAACCATTCTGTTGCAGACACTCGACCGCAAATTTGACATTCAAACCAGTCTGCTGGCACAATCGCGCCACTTGGATTCGTTGGGGTTCGGGCTGCGTTTGACAAAACGTAAGTGTGAAATCCACATCAACAACACCCGCGGTATCACAACTCACAATCGAGGCGAGCGCAGCCTCGAGGACTGGGAGGCTCTGTGGCTGTGTCTCCTTTGACGCTACGGTGGGTTGCACGATCATTGGTCCCGGCGTCCAGGCATCGCTGCTCGAGTATGCACGAACTGTCAACTGGTCGGAAAGAATTTCTACCGCCCAACCGCTCATCTTCGCCCTGGTAATATCAATGAAAATGGGTTGTTTAACTTTTCGCCGCTCTAGCTTACTTCGAGTCATCGGCAGCCGGTGCGAGAACAAAGGATCGATCAAATGAGCGCAACGCGTTCGCGGGTTCTGTCGGGTAAGCCAGTTGTAAGTCCCACGTGTTCGAAGACCTCGACGGCGGTGAATGGCAACAAGGGAAAAAAGTCCGTACCTTCAGTGAACTGTCCGTGCACTGTGACAAATAATGTCGATCCGGTAAGCCAGCCGTCAAGGCAGAACGCCGACGGAGCGCCAGCGATATCGTGTTTGGTTTTCGGCAGTCCGAGGATCGACTGCACCACGTTCTCCCGTCCGAGATGCAAGGACTGTGCCATTTTGTCCACGTTCCCAACACGAGACAAGTTCCGTGAACCACCGTTTCCTCCGCTCAGCCAAACATCCCATTTGAGGTTCTTTTGGTTGGGGAGCGTACTATGGAGTCCTTGGATTCGAGCTCGTGGTGGAATCGAGGTGTTGGCGGAAAATGAAAAGGTTGCAGCGGGATGGTACGCGTCTACAAGTCCTGATCGTTGCGTGTCATAGAGGGTGAAGAACCTAGTCACACCGGACGCATGATCAGCGTGTTTAATCCGATACGTACGTTCTCAGCTCAACTTACTTTGTCAAGAATGCACTAACAAGACTACCCTCTACGCCCATTATGAAGGGTGGTGCCATCGGGCGAGGGAAGGAATTTGTAGTCGGTATCGGAGTGAGACGACGCGAAGGATTCGCGTGGGGGGTTGGTGCATCAAATCCCACTTTCACGATTGGTTCGTTATCGAGCATCTCCAAAGCAGGAAACCGCTTAAGGATGTCCCTATCGATAATTAAGGTGGGGTGAATAGAGATCGATACTTGGGACAAGGGGAGACAAACCGTCGGTACTGTTCTGTGTTCGCAGGATCATTACCCTTAATGGGGTTGCCGGTCAGAACGAGCTCCCGTAAAAAGTCCAGTTTGTTCTTCTCGCGGGTAAGTAACCGGATGTCGTCCATGGCCTTAAGCTGGTTATTGGCGAGCGAGAGGTTCACAAGTTTGGGCAAAAACATCCCTATCGATGATATGTCTTTGCCCGATTGGATATTGTTGTTCGCCAGAGATAATGTTTGGACCTGCGCGAAGTGAACAAAGAGATAAAGGGGGCGATGAACAGTGCCTAAAACTCACAGGTGGTCGTAGCTGGGCGGCGAGTTTGAACATGATTGCAGTTTCCCTCCCACTACTCCCAGGAACACCAGGCACAAGAAGATTGTGTTTCTGGGCTATCGGGTCATCAAGCATGCGCTGTCGAGGAAAAGTCAGCTACAGTGGTCCCCACGACGCCACAACTACTGACCTCGAGATTGAGAAACTGCGATTCACGGTTGTATCGTGACCTAACAAACTCCCTCCATTGATCCATAGCTTTAACACCAACGACGGCTGCAGAGGTGGCTGGCATCCCAGGAACCTTCGAAGTGTTCAGGGATACCGCGTTCCGTCGGATTCGACCAGCCGCGGTGGGCCTAGATGCCCCTCGTATGGAGAGAGGCTCGGAGGAAGAAGCTCTAGAGGTGAGCTGACCAGGGAGGGGAGTGCGGGGTGAATTACATGGTAAGTTGGGTGTTCGACAAACGGAGGAAGTGCAAGAAGAGACCCGACGCGGTGGGTGCGCAGAGCTCCCTGGAAAACAAGAGAATAAGTCATATATTTACCATAGATACCCTACTCGGGCCGGCTGCATGGTCCTTGTAATTATCGATGGGACGCTGCCGGTGTGGGCGAATCTTGTTTGATCCCTTTCGACCACCGGGTTTGTCCTGGATGTCGCGCATACGTTCGTCACGATCCATGAGGCCGGCGTTGCGTAGGGCGTTGGAAGCAATATTCCGCGAACCCGAGCTGGTTGTGGAGGCCATGGACAACTTCGGGTGCGGGGACGATGGTGGTTAGAGGCTGAGTGGTTGTTGGGGTCTGGAGAGGTGTGGCACATCTTTGAGTCAACGGTCACATGTCACACAGGTATTTCCAAATCGGGGAGGGTCACTCGGGGACAGCCGGACGGAAATCGAAATTTATCACTGCGGAGTTTTTCTGGGTTTTGATTCGGGGGTTAAATCTCCGATCGCGGCTGTTCCCTGTCCCCTTTTTTCTCGGCCACGGAAATAAAAAAATTCGACGATGGCCTCTCAACATTATCAGCCACTCTCCCATGCTCTCCAACATCCCCTCGCTCAGTCACCGCCCGTCTACCCCCCTTACGACCAGTCCCAGCAGATCGCCCCTGTCCAGCATGCGCACCAGCAGCTGAACAACCAACGCCAGGAGGAGGAGGAGGATGACGAAGACGACATGGCGGACGATGATCCTCCGCGTTCGCCCGTACAGAGCAAGTCCGGAGGGTGTGTAAATACCCTTCTTTAAATACTAAGCGTGAATTTAATCCGACTTGTTGAAAGCGTCATGAATGGTGTCCCGTCTGATCTAAAGAGTACGCAACCCGACGGCGAAGTGAAATCTAAGCGAGGGCCCGGACGTCCGAAAGGCTCTCGAAGCACCAAAAAACCCACTTCCAAAGCTGCTGGGAGCATGCACAACTTTTCACAGTACCCACCTCCGCCAGTCATACCCCAGGAGGCTGGCTTGCACCAACAACACCAGGAGTACTACAAGTTTCAGTGGCGAACGCTCAACTTATGTGCCGAGTTTTATAGTGCGGCTGAGGAGCTTATTGTGAGACCTCGTCCGATCTCTTCACCCCCTCGAAAACTCACCCGGATCATTGTGTAGAAAGGAACAGCACCCCTCGTGATTGCACAGTGCTACCAAATGGGTCCAGGCGCGAAGTTCGACCCCTTGACCATGATTTCCGAAGCGAAGAGAATCTGTGACAGCCTGGTATGTTCACCAGATGGATGCAGAGCTCCATTTGACGCGTTTCCCTAGCTGGCGAACCCCCTACAACTCATAAACAGCCCCCCGCCCACTCTATACACTTCGTTTGGTGCCCAACCCGTGTTCGGAGCCCCAGGCTACCCCGCACAGGTACCTACCCAAGCGTTCTCCGCTACCACATTCGCCGCCAACCCATATGCACCACCAACCGCCTCTACATCACAGGAGAACAATACCCCGGCCTCCATCCTCCCGAACCAACCTCAACCTTTCGTGATGCCGCTTGGTCCCCCTCCCATGGCAGCGCCCCCAACCTACACCGTCTATCCCCCGCGCTACCCCGCAACGTCCTACTACCAGTACCCCGCATCTACTGCAGGCTTCTACACTACCACACCAACGCAGAATGCCTCCCAACCTACGAGCACGCCTACGAGCACGAACGCGACCACCACAACGACAACCCCGCCCACAAACCCTACAAATCCCCCTCCTGCAACCACGACCACGAATACGGCTACGACCACGCCGACGATGACGAACACCAATGTCCCAGCGAACCCAAACACTGGAACGCCAACGCAAGCACCTGCGAACCCTTGGCCAACAGGTTACAACCAGGTAAGAACATCATTCAGCGACGTGTCCCCTCTCTCCTACTCAAGACACCCGAAGGGCCAATGGGCAGAAGATGAGGTTGCGCGACTTAAACAGTTGACCGAGCAGTGTAGAGACCAGAAAGGCGAGATCGATTGGGACCGTGTTATCCAGGCGTGGGGGAACACACGCACAAGGTGAATGGAGCTCTGGTCAGAATGTCTCACTTCCTTACGCCCCTTTCTTTAGACATCAAATCTTGTTGAAGGCCACTTCTATGGGCCTCAAAGAGAGCACAACACGTGTGAATAAGAGACGACGGGAAACGGACGACGCGAACGGCATCAAGAGTTCTGCTGATACCATGTCTGTTGCGAACCTCACCACTGGCCCTTCAGAGTCCCCATCTCTGAGCAACACCTCGTCCCCACCAGTGGCCACGTCTCCGGCGATGGCAGCTATCAAACCACCAACGACGTTACCACCACCGAACATTACTCAGCGCCCACCTTCTTCCCATACTCAACACTCCCAACCACCGCCTCAGGCCCAAACACCTCATATACAATGGGCACTGCCCACATCGACAACGACGCCTCCGCAACCAGATCAACGATCGAACCCCTACTTTCGCACGGGGCGTCCATCCTACCCTTCGACTTCGAAAGGGGGAGTTCAGCACCAATTTATGTACCAACCGGCCGGTGCAAATGGATCCGGCAGTGTTTAACGGACGATCGTTTGTAGTATCGCTGGTTCACCTCCCGTTTGCCTTTGCCTCTCGTGTAAAATAGCTTGCACACATAGGATCCCTTCCTCACGTCCCACTCTTACTGCATGTAGTAAATGTATTAACACTTTATTTGATGCTTTGTGAATTATTTCACCCTCGCATGCATATTCTAGGTAGTTCACCTATGGACGGGGTTTGCGACACTTTTCCCATCCTGATCGACTTGACGTAACTGACCAGTTTGAAAATCGTTCGACCCTGACCAGCCGAACTCGACGATATCTCTCCAACCCGCCACCATGTCACACCATTCTGGACGCGGGGGAGCTCCCCCACGGGGTGGCAATCCGGGGGTACCACAGCGTGGCGCCCAGAGGCGGACTGCTACTGCCTATGTAAACCTGTTCAGAATCTCGCTGGATCGCATGGGGAGGACGGTGTATCAGTACGATGGTGAGCCTCCCTACTTCTATCCTTCCACTCTGAGCCCTCATTACCATCCAGTCGGTCAGTGGATGCCTTACACGCTTCCTGATCTGCGTTGATCTTGGGCATTCATTACCTGGATTCTCACAGATATCACTCCGGAGATCATGGCCAAACGCCGTATCTTTGAGATTATCAACGCTGTTCAATTGGACAACCCTAACATCTTCGCCAACAAACCTGTATTCGACGGGAAAAAGAACATTTTCTCCTTCAGACAACTCTTCCCCGGCGGTGGGGAAGGGGTTTTCACCTACAAACCCGAAGGGGCTATCAAAGAATACACCGTGACCATTCGTTTGGTTGCGCAAGTGGAATCCGAGTATCTATTCATAAAACGCAATCCATGTCTATTTCTGATCCGGTGGTTCCTAGGTTCGTCAAGAGACTTATCAATAGGGACCCCTCGGAGGCAGCCATCAACATGTCAAACATCCTCCAAGTTGTCATATCCCAGCACTCAAACATGTGAGTTCTGTCTCTGGGAAGACCCACTTCCTGTATTGACAGTAGTTTGCAGTCAGTTTCATCGGCCTTTATCATCCAAGGTTGTTTATTCAACGATGCCTCAGCACACATTCGCTCTTGGGGACCACTCTCCATTCCTACTCCACAGGGGCTTCTTCCAGAGCATTCGTCCCATTGTTGGCCAGTTGATGATGAACGTCGATGTCACAACCGGCATCATGTTCAAAGGTGGTCCGCTCATCGACGTCTGCATGGCGATCCTTGGCATCAATAATGTTCGGGAACTTCAGGGCCAACAGAAGAGGGATATTCTGAGACGGTTTCTCAAGGGTTTGACATTCAAGATGACCCAGCCAATTAGGGGTGGTAGGGAGAAGGTTTACAAAATCACTGATATTGCAAGTCCAGCCTCGGAGATCAGGTTTTTGAACCAGGAGGGTGAAGAAATCACTGTTGTGGTATGAGCAAAGCACTTGACTGATGGGTCTGTGGTGATCCTAACAAATATATACAGGACCATTTCAGGAACACTGGTCGACCCCTTCAATTCCCAACCATCTTCTGTATTCAAGCTGGCAAGGCTAAATTCAAGTTCCCCATTGAGTTTTGTAAACTCCTCCCTGGCCAACAATACAAGAAGCCAACAGCAGATGGTGATCTGACCACAGCAATTCTCAAATATACTCCAAAGGACCCAAGGGAGAGACTGAACCTCATTGTTGAGGCTCTGAAGGCTACAGGTGTACTCAACTATCAGGAGGGCAATGGCTACCTGAGCCAAGCTGGAATCTCCATAGACTCCTCTCCACTCAAGATCAATGGGACTATCCTTTCACCTCTGCAGATGACTTTCAGGGGAAGGAGTGATGTGGTATGTCTGCTTGAATGTATGAATAGAAAGGTATGCTGAAGACCCTGATTAGGCTCCACAAAATGGCTCCTGGAACTCTCAGTTTGCAAAACATTCTGCAACACCACTGAAAGTCTACCAGCATACAACAATCAAATCATGGTGTTTCTTCAATTTTGCATCACTCAGGGAGAACACATTCCGGAGTTTTGTCCAGGGTCTTGTTAGCAAATCTGCTGAACTTGGTATCCATTCATTTCATTCCCCTATCCCCAGTGATTTATGCTTCCCCCCTAGGCATGAGTTGCGTTATTAAACTAATGCTCTCAGTGGACCTCAATGAGCTAACACCTTCCCCCAGATGTTGACACACAGCCTGAGGTCAGAACTGGCTTCCCTCAGGATATACTTGCAGTATTGGCTCTTTTAGTTTTGTGGCTTGGTTGCATCTAAAACTTCACTTTCAGAGCTTTAAGCAAGCTGGTGAAGCTGCATACAAGAGAACTGGCAGTTGGCCCCAAATTCTGATTGTAATCCTGCCAAGTGGACCAGATGCTCGTATCCAGGTCAGGTATATTGCAGACATTGAGCTGGGTGTCAGGGTTCAGTGTGTTGTGGGTATCTGATTCTGGTTATATTGTTACTAATCCTCTGATCTAAATATTACCACAGCATCAGGACAAGATCATAAAGAATCATTCATCTTCACAATATCTTACAAATGTTGCTTTGAAGTATGAATCAACTCTTGACCTATTTTGATTTCTAAAACTCTCCCATTAGGATCAATGCTAAGCTTGGTGGCATAAACTGTAAACCCACAATTGTTCCAAATGAGTGGATGGAAAAGATATTGCTGAAGAAACCCACCTTGGTCATTGGTGAGAGAATTTTCTACCTTAGTTCCTCTTAACTTACCTAGCCATCAGGTGCTGACATCTCAAGTCCTGGGTAACCTTGCTTGAGTGTTTGGTCAACCTGATTATTCATGATGTTCTACTAGCCCTGGGGAACAGAATCGACCATCAATTGCTGGGATCACTGCATCATATGAGGCTACCTTTGTGCTATATTGGGCACAGACTAGAGTTCAACAATCTGGGCTTTCAGTCATTCAAGATCTTGGAACAATGGTTGAAGTATGACTTTCCCTATTCACCCCAGAGCAGAATTTCAATCTGTGTTATAGGCTGCAATAAAACAGTTTGGAGATAGAAACAAAGCTCCTCCTGTCCAGCTCTTCTACTACAGGGATGGTGTCTCTGACTCTGAGTTTGATACTGTATATCAACAAGAGTATCAAGCGATTGCAGGTTTGTTTTCCAAGTGACTACATTTGACCCCCTCAGACTTAGGAAGTCCCTTTAGATGCATATCGTCGGCTTGGAATCTCACAATTTGAATGTATGTTCCTATTTGTGACAAAGAGGTAAGGGATATGATACTGGTGAACAACCATTCCTCCTAATGACTGCTTTTAGGCACCATGTCAGGTTTTTTCCTGCATCTGACCAGTATGTGGATAGAGTATATCATATTTCCTTGGTGTTAAATGCAGGTGCTAGGGATTTTGGTGGGAGGACAAAGAATTTGCCTGCTGGCTGGGTGTCAAATGGCAACATCACAAGTCCCCTCTGCAAAGGAGACTTTTGGATGTTATCCCATGCTGGTCTCCTTGGAAGTAAGACAATTGTTATATTCCTCATCCTCACATTGAATCTGGTTTGTCTGGTATAGCAAGCCGTCCAAGCCATTATGTATTAATGCACAATGACTTTGCATTCATGAAGCAAAGAGAGGTAGAAGAATTATCTTATTACCTCTGCTATCTACATCAAGGGGCCTCCTGCAGTGTATCCATCCCTACCCCTATCTATTGTGAGTGAATTTGTGTTATACCCCAAGGGGCATACTTACTAAGACTCTTTGATTTCCTAGATGCTGATGTAGGTGATTGTGCTTGTAGTTAGGCTTTTACTGATGACTATCCCTGAGAACAGAAGATCTGTGACATGACCAGGAAATACTACTTTGACCCCTCTGTTGATTATGGGGATAGCAATATTTCATCTGCTGGTAGTATCCCATTCAATGAGGTTGCTTGGAAAAGGGGACTAAAGCAGCCAAAAAATCCACTGATGTATTGGGTTTGAGAATCAACCCTTCTGTACTTCTTGACTTTGATGCTGTACAATGTATGTAACTGTTGTTGTCTTGATTACTCAGGCTTATATGATTGATTTCTTGATATAAAATATGGAGTGAATGAGCAGATGCTCTAAGGAGAACATGGGTGCAATGCTATATTTTGCCCATTTCTTACTGCTACCAAAACAGGGATGTGTGGGATCCATGGGAAGAATTGACTTGGGGATACTGACCGACAGTCCTGGTTGTTTCTCATTGAGTGTTGTAAAAATCTGTGAAATCCTGACTCCCCGATCCACACGATCGGGTTATCCCTTGTGGACCGTGGCAGGGCTCCCCAGCCTTAATCCCTCTGCGACGTACTCCACCGGGCTGCCATAGCATTACACGGGTTCTCCGTCACTTTGTTGGCGCACGCGTGGAACTGTGCACCAGGCGACCACAAAGGTATACCCTTGATTACGACAGCTTACCGCTCGCAAGTGGATGGTATTAGTAAAGAACGCTCTGGGAGCCACCGCCTCATTTGTCCTCAACATCTCGTACACCTGTAGAACTTGCCGTCTGGGGTATCTGCCTGGATTCTGTACGTGACCGCGAGAGTTAGCGAGCCAGTGAGCCAGAATACAGTACCTTAAGCCAATACATTAGCACTACAGGGGAGCGCAGTACATACAGGTGGATGTTCCCGAAAGGTCTCTGACTTTCGGTGTAGGTTGACAAGGAAGCGTGATACTGTCCCGACCTGGCTTGCATCACGGTTCTTGACTATTGAGATATTAGAAAAACTGTTGAATGACTTTTGATGTGTGTGCTGCCGCGGCCATAAGCCATGAAAGTCGGCCCCCATTCAGGAATTCCCGTGCTGCAATGTGTGGAGAAAGGAGACCAGATCGACCAAACACGCCCTATTGAAGTGACTCACAACTCGATCATCGGGGTGCACGGCTCGCAAAGGGTGGTTAATGGCCGAGCCTGGCGTGTTGGACGAGGGCCCCCCGCCTTGCCCGAGTATGTGGCCGGCCGTTGATTCAGGAGGCCAGAAATGACACCACCGGTGCTCAGCACCCACCATGGAACCTTGAGGTAAATGACATCGGTGTCTACGGTTTCAGGGGGTCAATGCTCCGCCATAAAATGTTTGTAAGACGACGGTATTCTACCATATTGCCCGGCCACCCATGCTAGCCTTTCCCAGAGTGAGACCCTAACTGGAAAATCCGGTGGATTTCCAATAGGCGGGTACCTCCCGGGTCCAGGTGGATACAGTAAGGTGTTCTTTAACTGTTTTCGCAGTATCGCGCAGAAGAGGCGGCGAACGCAGGAAGAACAAGAGGTGTGTAGTTTGAACCGCAAAACACAATAGCGCAACGGGTGAGAAAGAGGCGGCTAATGCTGCCACGACCAGCGGCTGTATTTCAGGCACCGGCCACCTGCAACGTGGACTGAAATAAATCTGGATACTGCAATGTCGGACAACCCACCCAATAAGGTTGAATGGACAGATGCGGTCCCGGAATGCGACGGCGCCAGATAGAACGGAATCTGTCCTTCGACGGCGGAAAACCCGGTTAAGCCAGAAACTATCCCCCAGATATGAGCAGAGGGCAACGTCCTAGTCCGGGTTGCCGAAAGGTAGTATTTCCGCAGAATCGTGAGCTGGAAAGGAACGGTCGCATCTGAGTGTGCCCTCACCAAATACTGGGAATGATCTTCGACATCACTTTGCTCGACGTTTGTCTATAAGCTAATTTGACGAAACCCAGTGCTGGCCCAGGGGACGTATTCCAGTCAAGTCCACAGGAGGAAGCGCGTCCAAACCGTGAACACCGAGACTGCAACGAGAGAAGCTTTTCGATTCTTCAAGGCTTTATTCCCGAATGCTCCCGAGTGAAAGTGTGGTTCGGGGTTACGGGGGCCCCTTCAAGCCGTAGCTGTGGGTACGCAGCAGTTTCACAGAATTCGTCCAAAGTGCAAAGTGTGTGGGTTCAATCGCTTCGATCGACGTCACGGGCGTGTCACGTCACGGTCGCACTCTTGTCTCGTTGTTTCATTCCCGCATGGGGCCCTCCACCAACTCGAGCAAGCCTGGGGCATCAAGCTCTGGACTGCTATCCAACGTGTTTGGGTTTTTCTCGCGGGAAGTTGAATCGTTCGTGGTAAATGCAGCAGGGGGCTCCGTCCAGGTAAGTCACGCAAAACGCGATCGCGAATAAGTTCAATACCAATATTAATCCACATCTTGCAGCAATCACCCGAACCTGGCCCCTCCATTTCATCGCACAACCCCAGACGCGTCAAGAAGAAATCAAGACGTGTCAATGGTGCGGTATACCCCAGCTCCCCAGACCCAGAGCGTGGCAAGGGTCCCAAGAAGGACGAACGTGGAAGGAGGCCCACCACGAGCGAACGATCACGCCGTTCCGACAAACCTGAAGCACAGAATGTGCCTGGTGAGTCGGGCTCATTGTGCATCTCAGTGGCGTACCCAATGCATACCCCTTGTCATCTAGTATTCCTCAAGCCCCCTTCACCGATTCCCCATGAGAAGGCGTTTCTCAAACCCCTTCCCGTTACTATGCCAGGTTCATTATTCCCGCGCTCGCCGTCCATGGTTCCGGACTTTGCCCCTATGCTTCGAACCCCACGTACTCAACGCACCTCTAACAATGCGCCACCGCCCACTCTCGAAAAACCTGATGCTATTGCAGCTGAAATCCAGCCGACTTCGGAGGATCTCCACGCCGAGGCTGACATCAGTTCAGGTGTGTTTCCCCAGTGGCCCAGACGCATGCTATTATTGACCCTTGATCGTAGAGGAAGATGTTCCATCCCCACCCAGGTTCTCTGCAAAGGCGAAGGGGAAACAGAGGGCTTTAGAACCACCGTTTGATCGTGATCCCGGCGAAACTACGACAGAGTATGAGGTTCGTGGGAAGGAATGGGAGCTTGTAAACGTTCTGGAGTCGCATAAAACTGCCGAGAAGCGACTCGAAGACGGTACCGCGGCTGAAGACCGAGAGCAAATCGAACTCGAGCGCGATCGGGACAAGGAGCGGATCCGCTTTCTAGAACAAGAAGTCGCCCAGTTGAAGAGAGAGGTACGCATCCACACAATAGTGTTGGGTATTTGCTGACCCCATCCAGCTGGAGCGACGCAAGGCACCCAACCCCCGTCATCGAGCTAGTGTCCAACCAGAACACACGATGATGCCGCCTCCGCCCCCACCACCACCGCCTCCTCCGCCGGGGTTGGTTTCATACATTCCTCCTATTCGGCTACCTGGGTCAGGTTCCAAATCCACTGAAGAATTCCTTTCTTCCGCGAGAGCCGCTTTGAAACATACCACTCTTCCGGTCGAAACACCCATAAACTCTGCATATGCCCCTTCTAGGACTAAACGCGCTGGACAGCCAACCGTTAACCTAGGTGGCGACAAAATGGCTGCTTTCCTTCATGAAATGAAGTCCGCAAAGTTGCGGAAGACCGGTAGTCTTGCATCGATTCGCAGCGCAGGAACAGAGGTGAACCCTCCAGGGCAGGAAACAAACGCTAGCACACTCAAACGCAGGTTGAGTGCCGGTGGTATTGACGCTGGGAATAAACGGCAGAGGACAGATGATTCTAGCTTGGCGCCCCCTCGTATGTCTATTGAACCCATAGTCTGTGTTTTCGTTGACCCAGTTTGTGTAGTCACTTCTATGCTGAACCGGCGGCTGACCACTTCCAATGCTTCCTTCGACTTTTCATCGATTCCACGCGAAGACCTCCCACTGCCGACCCGCACTAAACCACCTCCCGAAGAAGTGCGGCCCCTGCCTTCCATCCGTTCCGCCACAGTTTCTACCCTTCTCCCACCTACCACTATCCACCCAACTGTGAAACCCAACCAATTAACGCGTGGTTCAGGCTCTACAGATGATACACCTTCCCTGTGTTCAGACCATGAACCTAGTCAAGAGAACTCTACTGAGGACCGTCTACCCGTCACTCCACCTCATGCTCATCGACGCAAGACCAGGGGATCCCAAAACTCAACTCAACAGCCCGCCAAGGAAGTGATCACAATCGATGAAAGCCCTCCTGCGTTGACAAGATTTGCAAGCATGCGCGCCACGGAGCGGCAGCGCTCAACAGACATTCTTGAGATGCCCCCTCCGACTGCGTTATCAGTGGCAACATCTTCACCTCCCGCGAGGCCTCCTACCCCGAAACTCATTTTCCCCAGGCGCATTCCTTCATCACCTATGCCCCAGATGCGGACTCCGAAGCGACCACATCGGCCTGCGAAATCCCGTGTCGTAGCTGTTGAACTTCCCAAGTCAGCCGCTTATTCCTCCAACGATGAGTTGGAATACGCGTCAGAGAATGATGACCACGCGTTATCCTTTTTGAACGAGAAGAGCTTCGCGGGCGTTACACCCTATCCAAAGACTGTTACGACTGGTATCCTCCCCGGTGGGCACACCAGGCGAAAGACTTTAGACGAGGAAATCCGGATTGCTGAGGATGGCGGGTCGTTGGATAGCGGTGTCCTTGTCGGTGTCGGGACGAGGAACAAGAAGCGGGGGTTCCTGAAAGGTGGTGGGGCAGCTGGGACACCAGTACATATGGGGGTTGGTTATGTGATTGGCGCGGAGGAGAGTGAGGACGAGGGACTGCCCGACAACCAAATGATTGGACGTGTTGATTTTGCGGGACACGAGGGGGATGTCACGGCTCGGGTTGAAGATGGCACCGACGAGGAAGATGAAAGGTTGTTGGCGATACCGCCGTCGGCTATTCCTGTGCAGAAGGGACAGACCACGAAGAGGTCTTGGCTGCCTGTCGCCGTTCACGCAACTGGCTCTGCCGCTGGATTACGGGGGAGAGGGCGCAGAAGGAGGTAGAGAGTTATCGATACCCACTCTCACCTCGGCAGATCAGTGGCGGGGGGATTTTGGAAGATATAACACTACGTTTTTTCATTTGTTTTCTTGTTCTTTGTGTTTTCGATGTGGTGATTATTTGTTATCTAGATTTCTATCGTCCTGTTGTATGATGAGCCATCGTGGGAATATCGGTGATTGAGTCTTGACGTTGCTGACCCTCGAGGCGGCGAGCACCCACGATACGCACCTGAGGTAGGGGCAAGCGACGTCTATTCCTCCTTGTTTTGCTTTGCTTATTTCGGTATCCAGCAAACCGTTACTCAAAGACATTTTGGATGGACACTTCGTTCATCAATCGTCTCCCTCCCGAATTGCTTGTCGCAATCACGACCTTCATCACCAATCAGAGCACAATCTTCCGACTCGCCACGGTCTGTAGGTGCTGGCACGATGTCCTCACTGGGACTGCCGTCCTCTGGACCTCCATCAATTGCCGAAGTGGATCCCGCACTTCGATTCTCCTACAAAGATCCAAATCCCACCCCATCGACGTTATCATCGATCGCGATCGCTTCGTGCCGGAGGCGGTTTCCCTCGTTGCCGACCACACCCACAGAATGAGAACAATTGACGTGAACTTGTCTCCTCGTCAGCTCGAGGACGTTCGTTCTCTACTCAACGGGTTGGCGCCCATACTCGAAACAATGCGGATGCAAGGGCAGTGGGAGGCCCTTGATCGCTTCCCCCCCTATAGCTCGTTCTTCCAAGGTCAATTTCCCGCGCTCAGGAGTTTACACCTTGAGGGCTACCCCTTCGATCTCGCCCGATCCGTACCAATGGTGACCAACGGCCTGACAACACTCGTCCTTTACGACCATCGGCGCCATGACCTTCCCGACCTCCTGGAGTATTTGGAACACTGCAAAAAGTTGGAGCACTTGAGGATCGACCTTCCTGACCTCCAAGGAACCGTTCCAGCCCCACGTATCGTCTCTCTCCCGAGGTTACGAGAGTTGCGGCTAGCCCGTTTGCCCCTCACCACTCTCCACCACCTTTCTTTTCCGCCCTCCGCGAACCTCAACATCCCAATGCGTATTACGAACCACACTGAAAGATACTCGCTTGCAGCTGCATGGGCTCGAGATGGACTTCTCCGAATATTTGAGTTGCGGCCCATTAAGGGTATTCAGATGGTGTTTCATGAATCCAGTTGCACAGTTGGATTGTCAGGATCTTGTTTGGCTTTCACGGAGGAAGCCGAGGCCGAGCCTTCCAGTCACGGCTCCTTTCGTTCCGACTGCTTGGACTCTTTTCAGCTCCTCCCAATCGCAACTACGGAGTTTTTGAGATTTGTACAACCGCCACGGTATCCATTCACCGGAACCTTTCGACCGCGGTCGTGTGCCCAACTCCTACTACAGATGCCGGAGTTGAAGCAGATGATCTTGGACATCTCTGTAGCGCCGTTTTTCGTTCGCACACTCGAACCCATCGATGGGGACGTCCCGTGCCCCAAACTTCAAGCTCTGATTATCATTCGACGGGCTGGCTACAAAGAGGGCCTTTGGGATAGTCTCAGAGCTCTCTCGAATCGGCGGAAGGATCACGGATGCCCCCTCGCGTGCGGTATAGGATCGCACGGTTTGTCGGACTGGCGGAAGATTACCGCCCTGAAAAGAATCGTCTAGCTTTTGTTCACCACAAGTCATCATAGGAACCCGTATGTACCTACGCCCATGTCATCGTACACCATAGTATATATATCGAAAATAATAAGAGGACAAACCATATCTTTCATGTTCACGTGGTTTGATAAAACCGCGTCTTGTAAAATTCACCCATCATCCCTCCGATTACGCGTTCCCCGACCGATGGCCTCAATCCCTGTCACCATTAAACACTCTGGAAAGACATACCCCCTTACCCTCGATGCTACTCAGCCCCCTCGAGTCTTCAAGGAAATTATCTACCAGTCGACCGGGGTGCCAGTCGATCGGATGAAGGTTATGATCAAGGGTGGCACACTCAAGGATGACGATTGGGGTAAGCTCGCATTGAAGGAGGGTATGAGCTTCATGGTTCTAGGGACGGCCGGCGAGCTCCCGAAGCCTCCAGAGAGGAAGATCGTATTCTTAGAAGGTCCCGTCGTCGATCATTGTCTACATCCGAAGTTCTCTGGAACTAAATCGCGTTGTATATCTGCATTGTAGATATGGACGACGAAGAACTGGCTGAAGCGGTGAGTTGGGACCCCTTTGGTACAAGCCGTGGGGACTTACTGACTGCTGATTTCTGTAGCTCGCGTTGCCTGTCGGATTGAAGAACCTTGGGAACACCTGCTATATGAACTCTACTGTCCAAGTGTTACGAGCGATTCCCGAGCTTCAAACAGCTCTGACCGGGTACGCCGAATCTCTTTGAGCTCCAAAATCAAACGGTCAACTCGCCTACAGCAGTCCCGCTTCTGGTCTCCCCACACATCTCGGACAATTGTATACCTCTATGTCTCGAACAACAGACCCGTTCACCCCTATGCAATTCCTCGCATCTTTGAGGCAGAGCTTTCCGCAATTTGCTGAGGTCAGCAGAGGCGGAGGAACGAACAAACTCCTGGCCGCGTATGCTCAACAAGGTAGTTTCCACCGGTGTCTCTTACTGAGCGTTCTTCCTTGCCGCTCCTGACCCCCCCCCCCCCCCAGACGCAGAGGAATGTTACTCTCAGATAGTCGGGAATGCTCTTCGTGACGTCCCGGGGCCATCCGGAAAGAAATTCATCGAGGCTTACATGATGTCCCGAGTACGGAACGAGTGCGTATTTACGATTTTTCTCCGTTTGCGGCAAATCCACTGGGGGCCTAAATCGATCCATTCAGATTGAAATGCGACGAGGCACCTGAAGAGCCCGCTACAATATCTACGGAAAACGTGCTCAAGATCGAATGTCACATTTCGATGCAGACCAACTTTATGCACTCGGGCATCAAGGAGGTGGGCGGTATGGTCAGGGTTGCCTTGATCTCATCACTGACTGTGGTTTGTAGGCTTTGGACCAGACAGTCACGAAACAGTCACCAACCTTGAATCGAGATGCTGCTTACTCGCGTCATTCCCGTCTAGAACGACTCCCTGCGTACCTTACGATCCACATGGTCCGTTTCGCGTGGAAAGCAGATATCAGCAAGAAGGCTAAGATAATGGTGAAATATCTCCAGTAACCATGCGCATATAGCGTTAATCTTTCGTGCCTTTTTAGCGTAAAGTCAAATTCCCGACGGAATACGATGCATTGGATATTGCCACAGACGAGCTGAAGACCAAGTTGCAGCCGGTATCCCGGAGGTTGATGGAGATTGAAAAGGACAGGATGGAGAGACGTAAAGTCCGGAAGCGGACGAAGAACAAGGCTTCGACGAGCCAGACAACTGCTCCGTCGGATCCCACTCCAACCTCTGAGGGGGCAGCAATGGATGTTGACAAGAAGCCTGAGGAAGGCGGTGATCTCGACGAGGAATCTGTTTACAGAAAGAAAGAATTAGAGGAACTCGAAGCGCTGACCAGCCCTGACGTCAAGGCTGATGTGGGAGCCAGCCCAACAGGGCTATACGAATTGGTTGGTACGTGTGATACTTCCCACAGCTTTGCCATCTCCATCTTCTCTATTATCCGAGACCCTTACAATGGATGGATAGCGATAATCACACACAAGGGTCCCGCGGCCGATGCCGGTCACTACATCGGATTTGTTAAGAAGAGCGTTTTTCACCCCAGAGCCAGTCAAGTCGCTGGATCCGGCGAAAAGACGATCGATGACGACGATGACGACTGGTACAAATTTGACGATGAGAAGGTTTCTATTTTCCCGGCAGAAAAATTGGCCACGTTGGACGGAGGAGGTTAGTCCTCGCCGTTGATCGCGATCGACGCTCCTCCCTTATTTGGGACTTTGGGAATTTTTTGACTGACCCCTTGTTCTGCAGGCGAGGATGCGTCGGCTTACGTCCTGCTGTACAGGACAAAACCTCTCGCATAACGCAGAAAGGTCCTCTACTTTAGAAGTAACGAGGAATGGTTCAAGGGGCAAAGCAATGTAACATTATTTTCCACTCACGGTCCGCGCATTCCTGGGACACGTTCGAACTCGAAATACCAAACACGGTCATGAAACGAGCGGACACGGGACAAGTAATGGAGCGGGGTTTCTGGTGCCTTCCAGAGTAAATCTCCGGTTTCATTTCATTTCCCTCGAAAGGTCCTAGAATACCCGTCACACTTGGTGTCAAGGGACGGACAGCGTGGTTAGTAAGATAGCGCGGCCACATACTTACAGCGCATGTTTCGCAGATCTCATTTCCGCCAATACCCGCACGGCTTGTGGGGTTCTCTCGGCGTGTTTCTAGTGGTCAGAGTTTCAGATCACCACTTCGCATACACAAGGGAGAGCATGGGCGATGATGATGTTAATGCGGGAACAGCTCGGCGCATGCGACACTATGGGAGGGTATGTATAGAGTGCACGCATGTGCGTGGCGCCCAGTGCCACTGCATCCTCCCATACGGTTGTCATATAGCGGGCGAAGTGAATTGGGGTGGGCGATCACAACAGGCTCGCGGTCCAGAACGGGGGGGTGGGCCACCGAATAGGAAGGACACAACGTCCGTGATGGAATCAAGTCATAAAGGACACGCTACCCAATTCAAGACAGGCGGGAGTTCTGAACTGGCTCATTCAGGGGTAGAAGCACCCGCAAGTTAACTTGTTGCGCTCCAGTCCCACAAATTAAGTATGAGGCGACCTCAAAAGTTCCCGTGGGTCCATATTCATCATGCGCACACAGACAATGGGAGGAAGTATTACAACCGAAGCAACCGACAGCGAGATCCTAAAAGTCGTATATAAACAACGAGGCACCCGAAGTGACTCCGAATACCCAACTATGTGAAAGGCGGAAAGAAGCTAATAGGAGGAATAAAAATAAGACAACACACTTATATGAAACCGGGAGAGAAGCATAACAACGGGGTAAGAACGGGGGAGGACGGAATGAACCGTAGCTACAGCGTCCGAAGCTTCGAGAGCTAGGCGTGGAATGAATGAATGAGTAGACTGAAGAACCTATCAAGAAAGGAGTTAAGGAGCGACGGTGATGTGTATGTGGGGGAGCAAGAGGTTCGAATTACACCCGAACAATACCAGATTGAGCATCGCAAGTATCAGCGCTGACCACCGGGGTCGGCGTTGCCTTGCAATTATCTACTCTCGACTGAATCACTGGACCGAGATTGAAGGCGACAGGGGATGTAGACAGAAATGGAGGCAGCAGCTGGACGGCATCCACTGAGAGGGTTGGTGGGTCAATTGGTGTTGGAGGAAGATCCGAGGTCGAGGAAGAGACGGACGAGGACGAGTGCGAAGACTGGGAGAACTTTGGGACAGGAAGGTCGAAGTAAAATACCTCATCGTCTTCACCTTCGGTGTCGTTATCGTCAAACCATTGTTCCTCACCCTCTTCGTCCCTCCAGTTCTCGATCGGGGATAGTGACGTAGATCCAAGGACGGCCAGTGATTTATGGGGGAGGGTGATCAAAGGGTGGGTGACATCCAGCGAGGTATCGAGTCTGGTCAATCCCTTGGGGGTAAGACCGGGATGTCTAGGAGGTGTGGCGGGTGATGTGGTTTGAATTGGTTGGAACATGTCAAGGGCCATAGCGAGCCCTTCTAGACGTTTACTTATCGCCTTACGGGCATCCTCGGGCTCAGGGGATAGGAGAAGGTTGATGTCAGAGGATTCTCGAACACCAGAAACGGGGAGGGAGGCATTAGTATGATCACAAAGTTTTGAATCCGCATTGAGTAGATCCAAGCGCCTGGTATCGGGTGACGAATGGGGTTGGTGGAGATAGTCGTCGGATTTGCAAAAGTCTTGCACTGGCGAGGCAGTAAACTGCCGTTGGTACTGTGGATGGGCGTCCTCTACGATAGGCACGGGGGAGGCGGATACTCGTGGGGGAAGAGTGGACCGCTCTTGTGGAAGTTGGGAGGGGAGTGAATTCTTGCGCAAGCGGGGTCGAGGCGAGATGATGTCCCGAAGGGCGACGGCCGAGTGTCGGTTAGGATTGTTGGCGTATGGGTTGAGGAGCTTGCGCGAGCTTGGGCCGGCTACGGGCTGCTCGACGATAGTCTTGGGGCGTGAGGGGGACGCAGGAACGGTGAATGCTCTAGATGGTGGCTTGCGCTGGGATTTGGACGAGGATGGGATAGAAGCGGTGTCGTCTGTGTGTTCCGACCGGAAAATGGCCCTGAAGACGGACTTGTAGGAGACCATTGGTTCTGTAGATCCGGGGGTTGGTCAACAGGGCATGTATCGGTGGACTGGGAGTGCGTACGATGGGTGGAGGGAGCAGGAGGGAGAGCGCGGGCAATGAGCTGACGGGAAGAGAGAAGGAAGAGGATAAATATTTCTCGGGTTGATGTATCTCAGACGAGCACCCCATTTCGGCAAGCGCCCGTCGGTTCACGTGTCTCTCCGCCAGATCCCGCTCATTATGGACTGGCACTCGAAGCTCGCTGGAGACATTCCGTGCGGAAAGCCACGCTAGTCCTTGGCAGGCCCCCCACCATGCACTCTCTCTCCTCTGTCTGCGTCCTAGCACGTCCCCCGAATTTTGCGTTACGTATCGGAAGCGAGCCCATTCTTCGACCGTGATTGAGTTTCGGTCACCACACCAAACCTCGTGGTCGATTCAAGTCCGGTTACTTTCCCCATCGCCTCGGCCATTTGCTTTGGTGTCGCCGGCCGAGACTTCTGCCCCCGTCCACCCAATCCGCGAACGTAGGCGTCCAAGCCGAAACGCGCCCTAAAATGTCCCAGCTGGGTCGAAACCTCTCATCTGTCAACCCTGTCAGTATCCTCCCCCTATGGAACTCCCCGCCGATCTCGCTTCTGCGACCCTCCGGCCGTCTACCGACTGGGCATGACCCGCGGACCCGACTGACCCTTCGGATGCGACGAACGTATCTTGCGTAGCAACGAATAGAACCTGCGACGACAATGGGAGCATGCGTCGTGAGCGTTGGCCCACCATTTTTAGTGGGGTGGATACTACCCGACCCGAAAGAGCCCGAGTCTCGACCCACCCAGCCAAAAACCACTGTAAACACATCCCCAACCGACACCGATTGACCGACGATGACCCTGCGGTCTCGACTGAATAGCCCTCATCAAACGTCCATCTGTGCAACGTGATGCTCCAGCGGTTTCCTTTGTCACTGCATCAGTGATCGTTCCTTGACGCTCGCCATCTCCTGGGAGGGCTGCGCTACCATTCAACCCCACTACACCCCGACCATTCTACACTGCTTATGGTTGGCTACCTACGCCCCACCCTCAGTTGCCACGACCCGCCGGTCGGTATGTAAATTGGTTCCTCTCGTTCGTTCCATTCAATTCGAGCGGTTAGCTTCATCAACGCGCGACGCCACCCCGGCGAGCGATCCTCATGTCCGTACAAACCGGCTGTCGATCGCTTGCAAGTGGCCCGCAGGGAATCCCCCAGGCTCTGTCGCAGTCCGCCCTGCTCCGGTCGGACCTCCAGATCCCCAGACTCAGCCCTCCTGAGCCAGCAACTCGGACCATCCGGGACCGCCTCGCGCCAATCATTATGCGACTTCCAGCGCCGGCCGCAACATATTTCCGGAAATTTTCTCCGAAGGTACCTCCTTTGTTCTGGACTCGGACCGGTCTCGGATTCAATGGGTGGTGAGCCCGCCTATCTACACCCAACCGCCTCGGTACTCCTTCTTTCCAATTCTTCCAAGTGATCCAGGGAAAGAGAGGGGAGCATTCAAAGGGCTTTTTACCGTTCAGTGACGTTGGTGCCGAATAGTATGCGCCGTAGGCGCACTTCATCCCTCATCCCCTTCCGAAAAAACCAACCCCGCAGTACCACCGGATCTCACTCTGTGGCTCCTGGCAGCGGATCCTGGGTCCTGGATCATCGATCATGTGTCGCGGACCTTAAGGGTGAATCCCTGCGACAGAGCAACGCCATCAGGCAATATATGTCGGGCCGGATTTACGCGCTGTCGCTCGGGTGTCGTGCACGTACGTATAAATAAACTTCGTCAACGTACATCCTCTTCGCACGGGCTATTCCAACGCCCCTCGGCCAATCCAACCCCCCGTTGTCCGAGAAAATTTACTTGTTATTGCTCCGCCCCAGGCTGGATATTACCCCTGCCAATTTCAACACGACTGTTTGAAAAACGATGGATCATTTTCGAAGAGCACCGCCCCAGGATTTTTGTCTCTGTAACAGTATGGACGCCCGATTTGGTGGTCGGTGGGTCCATCACATCTATCAAACCGTCCCACGGCGACTGTGTATTGACAATGGTCAGTGCATCCCTGAAGTGACTAAGGAATTTGTTCCCATCCGGAGCGCTGATTACCCGGGCCCCTGAAAAGCAGTTTATTGCCCTGTAAGCCGCTGTGACAGGTACCTCTTGTGGATTTCCTCCCGCTGGTAGCTTCCGGGTGTTCACTTAATATACATTGGCTTACGGGGGAATCTGTGCTCAGGGGCAAGAAGCGTTGTAATCGTGGGAAGAATCTAATGTGACTTCATGTGCCTGTGACCTTGTTGTGCATGTAGCCTCGTTTGCTACCCCTCCACGTAACACCCGCCACAGTTTGCGCAGAATTACCCCCCGAACACCGCTCATGGCCCCATACGATTTTGAGGCCCCCGATGCGGACATTATTTTGCGTTCCTCGGACGGGAAAGAGTTCCGTGTCCATCGCCTTATCCTTAGTCTTGCCTCCCCATTTTTCCAAGATATGTTCAACTTGCCTCAGCCCACTGCCGAGCCTCCTTCTCAGATTCCTAGTGTCGACGTCCCCGAGCCTTCTGACATCCTCCAACCCTTCATCCAATACCTTTATCCTCGCTCCCCGCCGAAGGCACCAGACATAGCGATGTGGGTAGCTCTATACACCATCGCTGACAAGTATAATGTCGAAGTAGTCATGGAACTGCTTAGGAATATGCTGATTCCTTGGTTCCTCGATACGTCCCCGCTGCGCGTCTACGCCTTGGCATGCCACTGGGGTTTCAAGGAGGAGGCGAAGACTGCGGCTAGGAGAACGTTGACAATGGATATATCCGGAGGGTTCCCTGAAGAAGACGCAACGTTGATGGGCGGTCTCGCGTGTCAGAAGCTTTACCTCCTTCATATCCAGCGTCAAGAAAGGGCCCGAACCTTGCTCAACAAACGTACTCGTCTGCTCCCGGACAGCCGAGGGTGTGCCTGCTCCACGGTTGTTTTCCATGCCTTAATTCAAGCCCTGAGCCAGCGCGTACCCACAGCACCATGGCTGACCGCTGAAGAGTTGTATAAGGAGGCTGCCAAAACAAGCATTCCGAAGAAGTGCAGTGTCAACTGTTGCGTTGCATTCGAGGATGCGCGTGGGTGGATCTCTTCGATTTTGGAAGAGGTATCCAAGCTACCCAAGACGATTTGAGCGAGAGGTCCTTTGTTCAGGCGGTAAGACCATATGTTCCTCCTCCTAACTTTTCGAGTGTTGAAATGTTGACCCCTTATAGTCAAGCATGCCCTCATGTTCAGTGTTTCAGGCCGACTCGAGTATCAGCCACATTAACAAACGTTACCCCCCTGCAGTGTACCTGTATTTCTATTTGATAATGCTACGTGTGCGGTCTCACACGGCGTGCCCATCAGTAAACGTAGCGAATACTTATTTCTCGCTCTTCCAGCCCCATTCAGCGCTTTCCAGCACTTGTCTCAATTATTTGTCATTGCGTAACGCAGGTTCGCAAATTATACAATTCTGAGCGGTTTAAATGGCGGGGTGTGTGAGCAAGATTGAATAAGATTGAATAAGAGCAATAAGCGAATACTGTGCGGGTACAGTAAACAGAATGCCTCCTTTTCTGATGCGAAACGATCCAGGATCATCAGGCGCTGCAATCCTGGGAATTGTTTGTGGCTACATCAATCCGACCTGCAGTGTATCCTCGCCACAGTTTGTACACAATCCCTCGAACCTTGCCTATGGCTCCTTATAACTTCGATGCCCCCGACGCGGACGCTATTTTGCGTTCCTCGGATGGGAAAGAATTCCGTATCCATCGTCTCATCATCAGTCTTGCCTCCCCAGTTTTCCAGGGCATGTTCGACTTGCCTCAGCCCACTGCCGAGCTTCCTGGGACCCCCGTTGTCGATATCCCTGAACCTTCCGACATCCTCCAACCCTTCATTCAGTACCTCTATCCTCGATCGCCACCCAAGGTTTCAGACATACAGACGTGGGCGGCTTTGTACACCATCGCCGACAAATATGACGCCGAGGTGGTCATGGAATCGCTCAGGGACATGCTAATTCCTCGGTTCCTTGAGACGTCCCCGTTGCGTGTCTACGCTTTGGCATCGCGCTGGGGCCTCGAGGAAGAAGCAAAGATCGCATCTAGGGGGACTCTTACGATGGATATATTCAACAATTTCCCTCGAGAGGACGCGGAACTTATGGATGGCGTTGCGTGCCAGCGACTTTACCTCCTCCATTTCAAACGCCGAGAAGCGGCTCGAGCTTTAGTCGCCAACCATATTCTTCCATCCACAGACAGTTCGTCCTGTCAATGCCCCCCGCCCCAGTACACCTGCCTGGTCCCGGCTCTGTGTCAGCGTGTGGGTACAAGACCCTGGCTGACTGCTGAAGAACTATATGAAGAGGTTGCTAAATGGGATTATCCGAACAAGTGTAACAATGCCTGTCGCAACGCACTCAGGAACATGCACACATACTTCTCCTCACTTCTGAAAGGGATATCCGAGTTGCCTCAGACGATTTGAATGAGAGGACCCTGGTCGATGTGGTAAGACCACAAATTTCTCGGGATTTCTCGGGTGCTGATATATGACAGGCTGCTCTGCGATCGAGTGTATCCTCGTGTTCAGGGCCTCAAGCTTATGTTAACCATCCGTAACATTGAGAGAACGGCAATGTAACACCATTCCCTTGACTTGTACTTTACGATACTACACTTGCGGCGCCAACCGCTGAAAAATCTGTGGATTCCTAGATTGATGCCAAATTGACTCTGGATACGAATGACTACTTGAACGACCTGTATTAACGGGCGGGGCCAGGGCCAGCGTGGGATGAGGATTGACGCGGACGATCGAGCGCCTCTTCCTTGGAGAGGATCGACGACCGTCATCATGCGACTTCCCCAGGAAATCTGCGACATCATCATCGACCATCTATACAACGACAAGCGCTCTCTCCACCACTGCTCTCTCGTCTCGAGAAGATGGGTTTACCGATCCCAAGCCCACATATTTCACTTTCTCATCCTCGGAGACAAGTCATTGGCAAGTTGGTTCGACACGTTCTCCCCTTCGGACCAACGGATCCACTCCTTCGTCAAAGTTCTAACGCTGTACCTACCGAGCGTTCGCCCCCGCGTCAACTTCATGCGCTTTGCAGAGTACGCTCCGGCGTTCAAGAACCTCGAACGCAGCATCAATGGGAGGAAGCCGCCCCATGATTCCTGGGGATGCCTGCGCCTCCGATGGTTCGGTCATTTGAAGCACACTCTAAAAGCGTTGTCACTGGAAAGCGTTGCCACGAATCTACGCATCATCGCAGAGTTCCCACAACTAGAGTCTCTAGTTGTCCGGTACTGCAGGTTACCCTCGGTGGGCGATTTCGACGAGGGAGGCGATATCCCGGAATCCGATCTTCACGACGCCTTCAGAGGTTCCCTTGAGCTTGACACCCACCCTTGGGCATTTGACGGGGAATTACTTGCTACACTCGCGGATTTTCCACTTGGTTACGATACGATTAAGATCAATGTAGAGCTCGTCATCGGTAAGATGTACCCGAGGGGGCTCATCGATCGCTTCATATCTCGCTGTTCCAACACCTTGGAGGTGCTCGATATCGAGTTCGAGGACGGAGCATGTAAGTCTGATCCAGCTCAATCGTGATCTCAACCCTCTCATACACTCTGGATGGCAGATTCGGATCTCGACCTCTCCCCCTCCAGGCGTCTCCGCGAGATCTCGCTGGGTCTGGTCACTGATCATAATTCGCGAACCAACTTCCCCCGCTTCTCCGCCATTACTTCTGGAACGATGTCCAAGATTACGATCACCGCAAAGCTCGGCTCTCCCGCGGCAGAGCTCTACAGGATATTCGGAGGGAAGTGCGACTGGGCAGGTGTTGACAGAGACTTGGTTCGTTTGGCGGAATTCCAAGGAGGGAATAACGCTCAACGGTTGGGATTGGTCATCGATCTTCGCCGAGCAAACTTGGGACCACCCCATCCCAGCGGCAAAGAAACGAAAAACTTTCGGAGGAGCTCGTGGGTCAAAAGGGCCTCAAAGCATGCCTTCCCAAAGTTCTCTCAAGCAGGGACAATCGATTTCATCCTACCCCCATCAGTAAGTGTACCTATATTCTAGTCCCACGTCGGGGTATATTCACATCCGTCTGAACAACTTTAGCCCACTCCACTACCCAGTGGGTACCGGTGACAAACCCGTTCAAGAGAGATCGTCAGACCAGCTCTCGTACTTTGTGATGTCGGCCTCAACTCTCTTCAACTTGTTCTTTATGGCGCTGTTGGAATCTGGACCGACGGCGACTCTCAGGGAGGGTTCTGGATCATTTGCAAGCTTATGGAAAAGCATGTGAGTAGCTTTGTCAGGGTCCCCGAGTTTTCCGTTGTCCTTGAGGTCGCGGATTATGTTCCCCATAAGCGTGGGGTCCGTGTAGGCGGGGTGGGCCGGGAATTGAGGTGAGGTTTCTAGAATTCTAGTCTTGAAGCCACCGAGCTGTAGAAGAGTGACCTTTGCGAACGTTAGACTATTTACGATGGAATGGAATGGAATACCAACCTTGATGTTCCACTTTGGATCGAGTTCGGCGTCAAGGGCCTCCGTTGCGGCTTCTAAAGCTGGTTGGAAGGACACCGATCACTGTATGTTTCTCATCAACGACAACAAAGACATTACCATGCTTCGATGCGCTATAATATCCCAGAGAAGCGAATGGGACGATGCCAGCCGTTGAAGAGATATTCCATAACCTTCCCCCTTGAGGACTATTAACCTCACGGAAGAAACGAATGGCCTCCTTGGAAACATTCATAGCTCCCCAGAAGTTGACATCGAACATCTTCGTTGCCACCTCATCGGGGGATCCTTCAACCTCTGCCAACATGCTCTGACCCGCATTGTTGAAGACGATGTCGATACGACCGAGGTTGTCCTCGGCGTACTTGAAGGCGGCTGTAATATCGTGTTTATTTACGACGTCGAGCTTGAGGATGTGGAGTTTGTTGGAGGGGTAATTGGCCTTGAGGTCATCCAAGGCGGAAGGGTTGCGGAGAGTAGCGATTGCGATGTCACCGTTGTCTAAGACGGTCTTGGCCATTGAGAGACCGATGCCGGAGGACGAACCGGTGACTAGGAATGGACGTCGTCAGTTCTGTAGGATAGAACGACGTAAGGTATACTCCTCACTCAACCAAACGCGGGGAGAGCTCATAGTATCGAGATGGGCGAGAGGGGTATCTTTACTTGTGAACGAGAGCAACAGGGTTTTTTAAAGCCCCATTCGCTTCGCTAGTTTCCACGTAATTGTTCTCATACCTACCGAACATACTGTTTAGCCTACAAATCACGAGCCACAGCCAGACGTTCAGTCGCTCAATGGATCGGTTGATCATCAACAAACTACATCAGCAAACCGACCAAAACCCGATCGAGTCAGACCAGCTTCGCTGCGTAGAGCCAGGTCGATCATATGGGTTATCTGACCTGATCTCCCTCCACTGGTGGAGTATCTGGGATACACACAACCTGCAGTTCCATCGGGCCGATCACGCCCGATGGTGTAATGACTCAGCCACATGTCCGGTCCGCCGACTGCATTGTCCAGTGTTCTCTTCGTCGGAACCGTTCACGTTCGCTCATACTTCACCGCCTCAGCCAGGCTTTGGATATTCTCCATGGAGGTCATTACCGCAAGCCCCGCAACGATATTGAACAAGAAAAAAGCCTGTCGCGGTTTCACTGGCTTCTTCCAAGCGCGTCCGAGTTCTACACCGTGATCGTATCACTCGTTCTACATCGGAGTGGTCTCAACCGCCAAGGTTTTCGTGTCCAACCTCTTCGTCCCTTGCACGCGTTCACTCGATTTCACTGCAGGAACGCGTGGAGAGTGACGCGCGCGCGACCCAAAAAGGCAGGTTCAACTCAAACACCGTCACAACATCACGCTTCGGTCACGGTCACAGGTTTATCTACCAGCTTCTGGTTCGCTTTCCTCCTCATCCTTCGCTCCCATCTTGTCTCTCCAGACAGTAAGCGAAAATGTTGGTCACTCCTGCCTTCACCTTCCTTTCACTCGCCTTCAACTTTGGCACCATCCTGCTGTTGCACGGGAGTGATCCCAACTTTGTCACAACCAAGAGAAACTTCCAGCGTTCCATCCAAACTATCGAGTTGGCAGCGACAGACAGTTGGAGTAGCATCGCTACTCGCTACAAGGACATCTTTTATCCTCCCTCTGTTTCCCCTGCCTCCTCGTTTTCCTTCGTTGACCGTGCCGAGTGGATCTATCGCAGCTCTGCGGTCAGAATCCTCCGTTCTCTTGACGGTTCAACTTCCCACTCCTCTCGCACTCCATCTTCTTCTCGCACTTTCTCCTTCTCTCCCACGTCTCTCTCCATCCCCATCTCTACCGACATCACCCTCTATATCCCCACCTCTACCGACATCACTCTCCCCATCCCCACCTCCACCGACATCACTCTTCCCATCCCCACCTCCACCGATATCGTTCTCTCCACCCCCGCCTCCTCAGATATCACTCTCTCCGTTCCCACCTCCACCGATATCACTCTCTATATCCCCGTCCCTCCTACCTGTTCTATCTCCAATGCTCCGTTCGTCGTAGATTACGTCGAGCACCCTTGGGAAACTCCAGGCTTCATCGAGATGAACTTGCCTCGTTTCTGGTCTCTTGTCCTGTGTGTTCTGATCTTTTCGGTCAACTGTGTCTGGCCCGAGGTAGTTCATAAGTTATCCCTCCTTTCCTCCTCCCGCTCACCGCTTCAGTTTCAGGGTGATCTCCATGTTGATGCACCAGGTACTAAAATTGAACCGACGTACGAGGCACACAATGATGACCCACTGCCGCCTCCTTCCTCCTACATCGGCTCAGTGGCGACCTTCATGGACGCGGACTTGGACTGGAATTCGAACTCGGATTTCGCTATGGATTCGGGACCACAGGTCTTCACACTTAACACCGTGGACATTCCATCCTTGCCTCGTGCTCTCCCCATTACTGTCACCACCTCCAACGGTCGAGTCTTGTTCAAGGCCGAGGTCTCTCTCTCTCCAAACCATATTATCTCCACCTCCCCTTCCTCCGTCAAGTTCTCCGTCGACGTCGTTGCTTTCCAGAACTTGTCCTCTCGTAAGCCCCACCTTCCTTCCTTCTCTCTCTCAAGCTCACGCCTTGTCGATAGCCTTCGAGGACATGTACGAAACCCAGCACAACAACGGCAGTGCTGACTCCGAAAAAATTGTCCTTGTTTCCGGCCGCGGTGAATCTGATATCGTGAGTCTATCTTTCATCTGCCTTTGTCATACCCTAACCACCTGCAGGAGCCCGACACCGCTGACAGGTCGACTGTCCCCACCGAGGCCATTATCGACGAGATCGAGGATTCAGAGGAAACTATCTCCATCAACAACACCGCGGAAGGGTCCGCTTCAGATTATGAACAGACTATCGACACTCCTACGGAAGACACAGAAGATATTCAAGCTACTCCAGACTTAATATCCATGGAAGCCACTCCAGAGCCATGCATCGACTGGAGCACGGAAGACACGGACATCGGAGAGCCCCCTGTCTACATGCTCGCTGGTATCGAGATTGACGACGACGATGACTGGCAGATTTCTGGTCAGTATATCCCCTCTACCCGCCGCCCGCATGCTAAGCCACTCTCGCAGTCAACGGTCGCCACAGTGGTCGCCACAACGGCAACCGCACTCGGTCTAACTCTCGTCAGGTGCACGAAGCTGCCTTGGAGTCGACCTGGTCCGCATTCGGCATGAAGGATTGGTCGAGGAAGGGTGGAATGGGCATCCCAGGATCCATCGATCTGTCTGCTCGGACCGGTCTGCGTCCCACCTGCGACCTGGTTCCAGCGGGATCTGGGCCGACTGCTCGATCTGATCCACCGTCCGTTGGTGGTGAGGGTCCAGCGGGCTGTGATCAAACTGCGGTGTCCCCCCCTTCCGAGAACGGCGACGGCGCATTGCCCTCCCCGTCAAATCGACCTGGTGGGATTCTGGACTGTTGTCTGTTGTCTGGCAACACTTCGGGCGGTGGAGTGTTATCCACGGATGCAGATGGAGCTGTAGGCGCCGCGGAGACCATTGGTGAGTGTTCTGCTTTGACGGTCTCTCTAGACCAGTCTCTCCTCTCGTCGATCCTGCCTTCTGCTTCTACCACTCCTCCGTTGTCCTCTACCCTTCTTCCGGCCCTCCCTGCTGTGGCCTCCTCGTGTGCTTCCGTCTTCGTTCCTGGACCAGCCAGGCACTTGATCGCTGCAGCCAAAGGCGACCATCCTGGCCAGCCCAAGAGGGTCATCGTCGACAATATCGACTCATCTTCCGTCATTGTTGCCGATCCCACATCTTCTTTCTCCTGTTGTCTCCTGGAAGAGGCATTGGAGGACTTGGGGATCGAGGCGACGAGCGTTCAGTGCTTCGACGGCAGGGTCGTCGCAGGAGTCGCTCGTTATGGTGTTTCCTATGCCGTTCTCGACTTCTCAACGCACATGGACGCGTTGATCGCGGTTCGTCAACTCGGGAGCTACGATCCCGAGGGCAGATGGCTTGCACAGTTTTCTGATCCCAAGGATGCGACATTTGGCGGCCGGATGGCCGGCGGTCTTTTCCCTGTCGGTCGATCTGCGGAGGATATGCAAGCCCTTCAAGACCTCGCCGCCCAGCTCGACCTCTGTGGAGACTGAACCTGACATTTTTCTGCTGGCCTCTTCTCTCGCACTCTATGCTTTACTCTGCTCTTGCACGTCGATCTGGGCAGGACCTTGCACACTATGACGGAGTCTACACCAGATCTCCTCTCGAACTTGTACTTTCACCGGTCTCACTCGCTCTCGGACCTACTTTCACCGGAATTCTTCCCATCTTAAATCTGGATTTTCGCCACCGTCTCTCCTGAAGCTATACCCTCTCGACTGTCTTGTCCTTGCTCTCCTCTCCTCTGGGAACCTCCTACTCGGCGCTCAACCTAATCAATCTCGACGATCATCTTTTGCATATACTTGGCATCTTCCTCTCAGCTTCCTCGACCTATCTCACGAGCACTGGATTTTTGCTCCGCTCCTCATTGTGCACAACTTAGACACAGACTTTCCGTCATCTGTATACCTCTTACATTGCATATACCCACCCCTACCACATGTTTCATCATTCCCCATTATCTCGACTACTTAAACATATGAATAAACCATTCGTTAAACGAGCGGGAGCGTGAATATTTGAACCCGGCATCCGGATCTCGTGAAGTCGGAGGATCGAAAAAAAACAGGCAACCAGAACAGACCGGTTCAGGGGGCTCAATATTCACTCAATGCTCGAGAGATCTCATGGGTTGTTGCACGAAGAATTGTTGCTGGATGGTATTGTAAAGCAGCTGGGTTGGTGGTACATTACATTTGGTCTATAATCTCTTTCAGTTGCGTCTGATCAAGGATCTCGTATCCGTTTGCTGACGTGACCTGAAGAGTGTACCGTCAGGCCAACTGGCGTAGAACATAACGAAACAACGCCATGCCTGAGTAATCTGGACGTTGTGATGGTCCAGTTTTTCCTCCACGACCTGCTCAAGTACTCGTAAGGCTAGTAATTGAACATCCTTGAGGGTAGGTTGTTGTAGTGAAACGTTAATCCGAGACCATGCACACTGATTAAGTCATCCGTTACCGGCTTCGGAACCCGAACCAATGGCTTTTGCCTCGTACCTCGGAAGACTGGATGGGCAGAGCTGCAACCCAAAGCCCTGGATCAAACGATTGATCGGCTTTGGCGTCTTGTTGAGCGCTCGGCTGGGCGGTCCCGGGTCGTTGGTCAACTGTACAGTCGTCGGGGAAAACATTCTCACGGCTCCCACCCGATATCCCCACCCCACCACACAGCGACCAGCCCTCAAGACCCATACACTGCAACGATGCCCGGCAAAGTCAAGGCTTACGAACTCCAGTCAAAGTGCGCACTCGTCTCGTTAAGTCCAGCTGGGACGTCTTCTCTGACTGATCCTGCCTTGCTGGCGTTGTTCGATCGTTTTATAGGACCAAGGGCGATTTGACCAAGCAGTTGGCTGAGCTCAAGGGTGATCTCCTGACCCTGCGCGTACAGAAAATTGCTGGTGGATCTGCTGCCAAACTTACCAAGATGTTCGTCTCCCTCCCCTCCCTCGCATCTATTTCAATCCCACTTGGGATGGGAAAATACTGATTGTTTGGTGTTTTTCTTTTTTGACTTTGTAGTAATGCCGTTCGCAAGTCGATTGCTCGGGTGTTGACCGTGACAAACCAAAAGGCCCGCCAAAACCTTCGCGAGTTCTACAAGAAAAAGAAGTACCTCCCTCTCGATCTGCGACCAAAGAAGACGAGGGCCATCCGAAGGCGGTTGACTGCAGTGCGTCTCCGCTATCCCCTGAATGTTCCCCGTCTGTAACACACCCTGACTATGTTACCACTCTTTTAGCATGAGAAGAAGCTGAAGACGACGAGGCAACACAAGAAAGACATCCACTTCCCCAAGAGGAAGTATGCCGTGAAAGCGGATTAAATCGCCCATTTCCCTCCTCCATCGCTGTGTTTGTCTATGTACCTCCAGGGAGATAATCATCATCGTCCTTCACTGTATGCCGTACACTCGCGTTCGATCATGCATATATCCATTGTATATGAAAGCAAAAGGCAAGGGAATCCCGAACAATAACAAACAATGCGAAATACAGGGGATACATAGTGGTACACCATAAGGGCTGTGGTCATCAATATTGGAACAGTTTCTTGAGAAAGTCCGCTGCAGCCTCCTTCACCCCCGCGTCGACGCTCGGGTTCGAAAGCAAGTCCGTGGCGAGGTCGGATTTCTGCTTTATCTTTTCTCGTTCCCTCGTCCTCTCCAACTCGCCAATCTCTCTCTCTTCTTTCCGCTTGTCCATGTCTCTCCGTATTCGACTGTCTTCCTGCTCCCTCTCCTCTCTCCTCTTCATGAACTCCAGCTTGGCACGGCTGTCTTCCGATTGCGACTGCACCATATGCGCGTACGTCGCGATGAGGGTCTGCGTCAGCCCAGTCAGATGCGCCACGGTCTGCTCGATCCCAGGGATCGAATTGGAACCGGCCACCACCATTTGATTCAACGGTTGCGGCGCAGGCTGAGGTGGCTGTGTTGAATGATACGTCGGCAACGGGATGGGGTCCAGTATCTGATGATGATGGGGGAGCCTTATTGGCGGTGACGGCGCTGGCTGCAGTTGATCGGTGTGGTGGTCATGGTGGGGAGGAGGTTCCGGGCTCCTCGGATCAGGTACCTGAACTTGCACTGAAGGTCCCGGGTCTGAGATCGAGGGAGGAGGCGGCTGTTCGCGCTCTCTCGGTCCGTTGTGCCCGGATGACATCACAACCATGGTCCGATTTGCGTCTGCGTAGAATCTGTCGAAACATCGCCCAAAAGTTGATGCACGGGCCACGGAGGATCACGTAACAGTGAGTTAGTTGGCCAATCGCATAGGAAAGTTGAGAAAAAAGGAGCGGGTTCGGGACGGGAAGAGGATGGAGATGGGGTGTTTGTGTGCGGATAAATGGGTAAACGAGATCGCGTTCGTTTATTTATCGCATTGCCGGTCGGCGAATGGAGCCGGGGAGGAGAAATCAGAGAGAAACGGGAGCGTGACACGTACCGCCTCTTGAACATGTCGAACCACCCGTTCTTGACCCAGCTGTCAACGATCCGTGGGCTGAGATTGCCGATGGAGCAGCCAGCTGCCCTCGCGGCCTCGAGCCGTTTCTCGAAGTGGGTCTGACGCTCGTTCTGATTGGATGGATCAACCAACCCAGCCTCGAACGGACCACTGAATTGCTCGAACGTCATCAATTGCTTGAACGTGTCCAGATTCCGATGATAGCAGCTCTTGAGAGCAGTGAACGTCTTCCTGTTATTAAATAGCGCTTGCGCACACTATAGAACGTCAAGTGAAGAAGGCGTGTTAGATTTCCCGGCATATCAAAGGGTCCAAGAAGAAGCGGGGATTGGATGGACTGATCACGGCGAACGACGCCACGCCCCGTCCACATGTGCCATGGCAATGGAAGAGGAACGTGCGTTGCCATAAACTCGTTTCGCTTATTCTGGGGTGGAGGTGGGGGGGACACGGGAAGAAACAAAAGGAAATAATCGAGAATTCATCTCACGCACCTCTCGGAAACAAGTGTTCATCTTCGTTCCAAACTGTTCCCAGTGCTCATCCGAACCAAGGAGCCAAATGAAGAACTTGGTCTTTTCTTCATCAGACCAGTGTTTGGCACCTGGGTTATCGACGCCTCCTCCTAGTAAGTCCTCGTTGGCCCCACCACCTCCGGTGACGTGATCCTGCGCGTGACTGTGGCCATACTGGCTCCCCCGCCGCCTCTTGACCAACTTGTCGTCCCCTGGCATAGCGTCGGACTCCTTGCGTTTGACTGTGCTTCTGGAGGGTGAGGTGATGACGTTGGGTGGAGAGGAGGACGGGGGATGATACATCATTGAAGATCCCGAAGATCCTGGCTGTCCGCCACCGGTCCCCAGGTCCTGTTGGGCAGACGGACCAGGGTCATTACTCGTCGACTGCTGCTGGGCCTGCTGGGATGGGGGTGGGGGCGGAGGTACCGGTGGCTGCTGCTGCTGACTAGCGAGACCTATGGCTGTTCGTCGTGGGTCCTGCGAAGGGGGTGGCTGTTGGGGTTGTTGGGAAGGCAAAGCGTAGTGCAGGGAACCAACAACCTGCTGTGATTGCTGAGTTATATGAGAGTGGGAGTGCGAATGGGAGTGGGCAGAGGCGTGATTGTGATTGTGATTGGGATGATTATGGTTCGTGTGATTGGAGTGATTGTGGGCAGCGTGCGGTTGAGGTGGGGGATGGCCATAAACATGATTGTAATCCTGGCGATTTCGAAATGAATGCGATCAGTGTACTGCGAATTGGAAAGTGTCCAAGCAAAGGGGCCGATCGGGGAATCGGGAAAGGAGCGGGAGGTCGGCAGTGGTGCCAGTGGGGGAGGATAAGCCTCATTCGTCAGGGCTACCATCTCCCCCTTTGCCTCCCCTCTGCCCACCCGGGAACTGGGCCGTTGGCTCGAAGATTCGACCAATCGATCATCCCTTCCGCATGCGATTCGCAACCACGAAGCACAACATCCGGTCTCAGCCCACGAGGGAGCCTGGTTCGCTTCCGCCCAAAAGACGCCGCAACACGCAGACCGCGTACCGCAGGTGGTGGTTGCCGCCTGGGTCGGATGATGGTGCGTGTGTTTGTTTACCCGCAACCGAACCCCACCGGGGCGGTTTGCGGACGTCAATTGGGGATCGACCTGAGGGTCTCGAATGGGGTGGAAGAAGGCGAGGAAGAGCCGGGGAATCGGGAAGGATGGAAGGGGGTGGGAGAAGGAAGGAGAGAACGGAACGGACACCCACCGGCTGCTGGGGCTGCCTGCCCACGACGAGGGTATCTGACAACGTCGTAGTCGCCGTAGCCGACATTTTTCTGTTTATTTTTTATCCGTCGCCCCCGTCTCGCTAAGTACGGAGTTGGTCAGGCCTCCAGACCACACGCGATTTTGGAAACTGAACCTGATGGACGACGAACCTTTCAAACCGACTCCCGGCTATTCCCGGCGCATCGGTTCATTTCGCTTCTCAAATTTCTCACCCTCGGCGCGCCGGGGTCCAAAGCTTAAAAAAATAAATATTTCCATTTTCCACCGGGGCCGAATACGAAATACAGGGGAGAGAGGGGTATGTAAGGACTGTAGATAGCAGCTCAGTTCTGGTACAGACGCTCCAGGAATGCGTCAAAGTGCGAGGGGACGATCCACCGGTCTCGGTTCTCTGGCGAACAGACCAGCTGCAATTTCGGGCTTGCGAGGTCTGGCAACAACTATAATCCGGAAAGTGCGGTTCGGGTGATCAATAATCAGTACAACGGATTTTCCAGAACGAACTCAATCAATAACGGCGTATCACCAGAAGGGGGGTGGTCGTAGCCACAGGTGGGTCGGCGAAACGAAGACAAATAAAGTTCATAATACGAACAAGCCCGGGAAGGAGAGAAGAACCAGATCTTCAGGGGGCCGTTCAATAATATGGAATACGGAATGATGCGATCCAGGAGTCCGCCAAAGGCGGTCGTAGAGAAGGAGTAGCAAAGGAAGTGGATTGGCCGGACTTACGAAACGCCGATAGAGGTCTATTAGTTCCACGGTGGCCTTCCTGACGAACGACCTGGTGCGACCGCACCCCTGCCGCGGGTACCTCGGTGCAAATCCGCATTCTTCGTGGTTCTGACCGTAATCATCTTCCGATTCCAAGGGGAATTGGCATTCAGTCTCGAGGAAAAGACCGATAGAATCGCATGTAACCCAGCACTCTGGCTGTTCAAGGGGCAGGAGGCGGTGGATCTTCCTAGGAAACACCTACACACGAGACATATTTAGAAACACCCAAAACGCTATTCGCCCGTGGGTAGACTCACCTTTTCCCTGTATGCAACCAGGGTCGGTAACGGAATATTTCTCACCCACCCAACGGCAGGGTCCAACAAGCTGGGCAAAGGGCGACCACCTTCCGCACGGATTGATTCCTCGCATGCAGGTAATAGTGTCATGACGGCCATTTCCAAGTCTTCGAGCAACGAAGCCAGGGAATGAGAGAAGGGTATTCCTGACGTGAAAGAGACGGATGGAAACAGGGTGGGGGAGGTGCGCGAGGGCGGCTCCCAGTCCCCAGCAGCACAAATATACTGGCCAACGCATGATGCCCGATGCTATCACCGGCGAGCCTATTGATGACCATCTTTAGGAACGCAGACCAAAGGAACGATCCTGCAGCCTGCGATCCCAGCCCCCGACCGAAAAGGAAGGTGGCAAACGAAACGAGTGCCAGCGTTGCTGATCCTCACACCCAGATGGGGTTTCAGAAGGATCGGCCTGGGGCCCACGGCGTGACAACGGTCCTCCAGACGAAACGTGGCAGCCAGGAGCGGCGATGTTGCGCTCCAAGCCAATATATGTTGATGGAACGGCGCGTCTGTCTGGTTGCAGGTTGCGCAGATGGGGATTCAAAACCGTTGCGGGCGGCAACCGCAGCCATGAAAGGTGGGCGGCTGGGCCTCCCCGGAGTTAAGGCGCCTGGTGATCAAACAGCAACTAATTGTGGGCGTAGGCGGCGGTACGAGAGTCTCGTTGGAAGAGAGAAAAGGCGAGAGGCTGTGTTGCGGTCCGTGATCAGGAGAGCCTTTGAGAAGGATCGTGATGGTAAGGATCAACCTCCCTTCGGAACCAGTTGTGGGGGAGGTTCCCGTTGAACGGATGCACACGAGATACGGCCCCGGTCCCGCCGGTTGAGAACCCACAATGACAATCAAACCGAGCACGAGTCGAGAGAAGGACGGAGAATGGAGATAACGACAAGGAGTGGTTCGCTCGTCGACGCGTTCGGACTACCCGCGTCCCGTCCGATCGGTCTGACATGGACCAGGAAGTCTAGCTTGTTTGCTCCACCCCTCATCCGTATGTCTCATTGGGTGGAGCTCTCGAGAGGCGAACCCGTACCGGTTAGCGTCGCTCGGCAAGAGCTGAGATTCAAAATAAACGTCGCCGGCAAGTTCGCGGGTGGTGATCTAGTTTGATCTGATGATACGGGGTACGCCGGATGCACCCTCGCCAAGCTTACATTTCCAACGACCCCCTTCCGCTGGACTGCTTACATGAGCAGACAGGAGATCAACGAACCGCCCGTGCCCGTGCGGTTTGGTTCCCCAAACGACTCGCGCACCGAGAAGATTCGGAATGCGCCTCTCATTCGTCCAGCGGTGTATTTGCTTCCGGAAATTCAAATGGAAATTCACGCTTGCTGGGTTGATGGGCGGCAAGGGTCTGAAGAAGATCTCCGTTGTCGGATTTACACACTCGTTCGACCCTTCAAGATGCTACGAAATACACGGGAGGACAACGGAACGCAGCGGGAAGTTACAGTCCTTCAATCATGCTTGACCTTCTTGACGACGTTGGACTCCTAAGGAATACAACGCATTTGTATCAACGGAAGCGCGGCAGGTTAAGCAAACGGAGAGTCCAAACCTGATAGTTGGTGGTCTTGCCGGTCTTTTCATTTCGAATAGCATAGCGGAAGCTGCCATCCTCGGCCGCAAAGACCTCCTTGATTTCTCCTTTGCTGTGAGAGACATTGTCGTGCGCACCGCCGATTGGTCGGTATTCGACAAAGTCGCCAATCTGGTGAGAATATTCAGGATCTTGCCGTTAAATATGAGAGGGACGAGACAGACCTTGAACGGAACGTTGGAAATTGGCATTGTAACGATATGGGATGGGGTTATTGACTGGTTTGGTTTGATAGCAGAGGTGGCAGTTGGTGAAGAAGAGAGGCAGACCACTGGAGAGGGTCTATAAATCCGTAAAAGAGGACAGGGGGTGATTCAGCTAGTTGGGAGGGGCACTACGACATCATAGGTGACAGAGGGGGCGATCGAGACAATGAACTTCAAAGATTCCGTGAGTGGCTGGGGTGAAAGGAAATTCCGGATTGTGTCTTGGCAGATAGCAAAGAGAGGGCGTAGATTTGTCCTGGAGGTTTAGGTAAATGCGCACGGCAGGAGGGCCGACAGCGTGTGCGCCCAAACCATCTCCCAGCCTCCGGATCCAGAGTTCCGGTCGCCAGGGGGATTCCTTTTCGGTTAGGTCGTGACGCCACTCGTGATCATCTGGCCACAGCAAAGCTCCAAGTCCGACATGAGCTCAGAGCAGGCGTATCGTGGGTCCCCAACGATGTCCCTCCACTTCGAGTGTTGGAGTCGACCCACCGAGCGTGGCGCGGTGTGGGGCGCGCGTGGGTGGGTGGTTGCCGAATACGAGAGAGCAAAAAATCCCGCGCGGAGTAATCTCACATAGTGCTTCAGGCCATCCAGAAGGGCGGGATGAGAGGGAGAGGGATCAAAACGGCTGCTGTCCGAATTCGTCAACGTGAGCGCCTCCGCCTGTCCGTCCCTCCCGCCTCCGTCCATCATGACCACCAACGCAAGCCCTCTGGACGTCGACCAGGAAGTAATTCTGCAAGTAAGACACGTTCGCCTCTCTTCGCTCACTTCAGCGATTTTAACTGTGCGAAACAGGCCGCTCTCGAGAATTCCTTCTCCGGCATAAGCTCGATCCCTACAGCTGGTTCCGAAGGGGCAGAAACATCCGCCGGAACTGTTTCCACCGTCTCGGACTCTGCGATTACCACCCCCGCGACCACCTCCGAGCCCCAACCCGTTTCAGACGCGTCGGCTGAGCCTGTCCCGGGAGATGCCCACGACGAGTGGAGGGCAGAGTATGAATCGAATTTGGCCAAGTGGAAACACGAGAATGCCGTGCAACGAGAGAAGGCGGAGAAGGTCCGGGGCGAATGGGAAGCCAAGAGGTCGTCTATTGGTCCTACGGCCTTTGTTGGCACCGGTGTTGGGGAGAGCGAACCCGAGCTGGGCGAGCACCTCGCCAAAATTCAGCGTGGTTCTACGGGAGAACTTGGATCTGGGTGGGAGGAAGTCAGTGGGACCGACAGTCCCGCAGTCATCTCCTCTAACATCACCCCGGTGCGTTTTCTCGTTTTCCCTCCAGCCGATACTATGACTCAGATCCTGACGTTTTTTATATACAGGAAATAACCAACCAAGACTTGTCGCCGTCAAACTCTTCGTTGACAACTCTCCCTCCGGCCCAGGCGGCCACGACTTCTGGACACCAACGTTCACCATCGGCTTCTTCCAACTCAAAATGGGATTCATCTATCCCTAGCTCACTAACCTCGTCTTACCCTTCCCTGTCTCTTCACGACCAGAGTCCTCAACAAGATCCCCGCCAAGCCTCATCATCTACCCCCCTCCAACACGTGCGGCGCCCTCGTGACAACGAAGCTCGCAACCGCACCCATGACCAAGGACACGAACAATTACCACACCCCCCTGCATCTACCGCGATTCTCGATTCTTCCCTCTCAACCAAGACACGCGTTATCGCTCTCCTGGGGTCGCTGACCATAAACCTCTTCTTACCTTTCGTCAATGGCGTGATGATGGGGTTCGGTGAGATCTTTGCCGAGAACGTGTTGTGGAAGTGGCTCGGATGGACGAAGACCCGGAACAGTCGGATCGATAGAGAAACCGGAAGTGTTGCCAACGTTGGCCTGCGAAGGCGTTAGATTGATTCTACGTTTAGGCTAGATTGGGCCTATACCCATGAGCCATGACCCTTACGCTAGGGACCTACGACTCGCCATTGATGAATTATTCTCTAGTATCTCGTACCTTGCTTATGACCTCGGAACACGAGTTCGGTTCATTTGGTATTAACAAAGGACATTCGACTAAAGTGAAACCATCCGCATTTCGACCTCCCTTTGGTGCTAGGTTGACGTACTCGAGGTGTCTATGAGTAACACGAGCCGACAAGAATGAGTGCTTGCAGTAGCGGGATCGAAAGCGGCCCCTTCAGTCTTTTACAGCTGATTTAGCACCAGCCAAGTGCGCGAAACATCTAAGTCACGTATGTTAAGCGGAACAACCGTACATCCGGAAACATTCTATGACCCGTACCCCTGCCCGGCCGGCGGATCGGCCTTGGAAAGTTGGGATCATGCTCGGGCGGTGAGTCATTGTGTCGGTGTGTACCTTGATTGTGGTCCCAGATGAGGCGAGGGGATCAGGAGGGGCAGATATTTGGGGCGGTTGGGTTTATGGTATCCTATTGGATAGGGTCACTAGATCCCTCACACCTCTGGACCGGTGGCTAGTGGTCCTCGATGAAACTGATTGGATGTATCCCCTGGAATTTGTCCTGAAAAGTGGCGGAAAACGGATGAGCCGCACCAATACAAGCTGGCTCGTCCATATGTCATGCACATGGAGAGCGTGAGATTAGCGAAGCGGACCTGTACCTGGTGACAAGTGGCCCCACTGTAGGAAAGTTGGGCTATGGCCCCGCACGAAGGGTCTCAAACGCATGTAATGCAGGGTGCGGCCGGCAGCCGGATAGCCCCAATGCCTGGGTCCACAACATCCTGACATAAGCGGGCACAAATAGAGATATGAGCACGTACATCTGTTCGCCGGAAGATACAACAACAATCAAAAGGTCAAACTCTTGTTGTAACATCATTCCTTGTATAATGGCATCGGGAGACATCATGTCCAGGTCCAGGTCCCATCCCCCCAGCTCCACAACGTCACAAATCGACGGCAGTCGGGTGACCCGAACACGGTGCGTGGCCTCTGAATCGCTTAGAAAGGCCTACTAGAGGGGGTGCCCCATTTTCGCAAGCCTGGACCCCGGAGGACACCAGCCTCCGATCGCTTCCGTCGATCGGAAAGGCCTACGAGAAGTAGGATTTGATCCAAACCCCTCTTCCACGGGAGCCTCGAACATTTCAATGGCCACAGTGTTGTGTGAGGGACGTCGATGAACCGTCAATGAGATCACGGAACCTGCGGACCAGCTGGCGACCGCGTGGACGTAAATGCCGATCTGCGTCCCAGGGTATTGACTTTACCGTTCTTAGCCCCATCGCCTCTTCAAGCGGAAGATAACATCTCCCTAGAGCTCGAGCGGGCGCCCAAGGGCCGAGATAGGTCGGGACATACGAGGTACGGCAATTCCCGACAAGGAAATTCAGCCTCGTATCGTATACCCCCTCCATGGGGCCTTGAGGCCTAAAGGGCCGATAGCATTTGTGATATGGTATACACTCAATGCTTGTTCTATCACAGATAGGAGATAAATTATTAATTTTATTGTAGAATACCATTGAAGACGGAGAAGTTGAGCGGGGTTTGTAAGCGTTCATGAGATGCGCGAGCCTGGAATCAGGAAAGATCCAAGGAAATATTCTAAGCGGCCCAGCCTCAAAGGTAGTCACCGATCTCATGCCTGAGACCGCACCGTTAGGATATAAGTGATTGTATTGCAGGGCTATAGGATACAGTGGGAACTTGCGAGAGATTGGTGGGCTACAATGCGGGATGGGGTGCGGACCGATAATTAGTTGGGAAAAATACATTGAGAACGTGTGGCTGCTGTCGATGAAGGTGTGAATGTGCCATAGGGCATTTGAAAAGTAAGTCGGGTCGAATAACAGGGACTGAGAGATACACCAGAAGGTGTTCCAGATGAATGACGGGATCTGAGTCCAAGTTGCGTGAGATTGAGATGCGGATCTCTCTTAGTGACCGCCGAAGACGCGATCACCAGAACTGGGGGTTGAGGCTGTCGCCACTTCTTAGGGTTGAGAGACGGGGGTCTACGGCTCAACCTCCGAAACCATCGGAATAGACGCTCTCGATTGTCCCCGTGGAGTCCCCAACCCAGTCGTCACACTCGGGAACGGCGAGACAATTGGCAGGATTAGGGACGGCGTTGGAAGGAGAATAATGAAGGGGGGAATCTTCGAGGTCGTTTAAGGCAGAAGACGGATGTACCAAGGTGGCTTCTTCTGGGGAGGGGGGAGAGGTGTAATCGGCGAGGATGGGCTCCAACGCACTCAGGAGCGAATCCACCTGCGCTGAAACGATAGGGCTCGGAGGGGAGCGCGTATCGCTCGCAAAGCGATTCGTGGGGGTGAACTCACCAGTGGACCCTGTTTCCATATCATCCTCTTCTGAACTCACGCTTTGCTCACCCACATCTCGATCGGAAAACTCCGCAGAGGTAGAGATCCCACTAGACCTACAGCGAGGCGACAGCTCGGGGCTGACGACGCTAAAGGATGGCATTAACGCCACGGTTGAGTCCAGACCCGCTGGTTCCTCTCCATTGGCAAGTAATGGGTCAGAACGAGCAGCCAGTCTTGGCTCCGCTGAGTCAAAGATGCTGGTGGGAGGCATCTCAGACCGAACAGACAAGCCAGGGGACACCGTGTACGCCCATTGACGCATCCCCGGTCCTCTCTCCTCCGAATGGGGGTCCCGATTGAAGTCTAGGGTTGCATTGTGATCGTAGAAGACCTCAGACATGGGCTGGGGGGGCGGGTATTGTTCACTGAGTACATCTCCGGCTGTAGAGGGTGGGAATGAGGGCCGGCGGACTGTCCAAGAATAAAGATAACACACCTTTCGTCTCCTCGCATGGACACCCATCTAGATGTCCATTCCCGCAGGTATAGAGATCTTTCAGCCATGCAAACCGGACATCACTTGGCCTGATGTTCGTTCGTGCCTTATTACGGCGAGAGTAGTTCCCCCTGTGTGCATCTTCCCTGCGCATCTTGGTACCGGAGTTGATGAGAGCCGTCTCCTGTTTGTTAAAGTAGGTCAGGGGGAGAAGCTGAACAAGGTAGAACATACGCACAAAAGAAGAAAACCCTCGATAGTGAATGGGGATTGTTACAGGGCACATGGGAGAGCCGAGAGGTGGGATGTCTGAGAATACACTGGGTAAGTCAGCCGATCCTAGAGAATAACGATCGCTGCCTACCGCACGCGCCTGTGTCTCCGACTTCGCAGTCCGAAACCGATGTCTGCCCATCAGACTGGGGGGTCTGATCAACGAAAAGAGTGTCCTCGGGTTCAAGGGTGTGGTCCGGATCCTGGAAATCTTCGGAGAAGGGAGAACGGTCACTGTAACCTCGAACTAGAAGAAGGAATACGGAGTCCTCGGCATGGGCAGGAACATCGCCGTCATCTTTCCCGGGCATATACCACTCGGACACTGGGATGAGAGGTTATTTTTTTTGGGGGGAGGCGAAAGGTTGTCAATGCAGCGCACCTGTGGAAACATCCAGTGACGCGACAACATCGATGGAGAAAGACACGGTGGAGGTGGTTGCAGATAATGAAGTGACCACGCGGTTTGATGAGAGTTTGATCTCTGCGTTGAAAAGTGCCTTGCCTTCGGAGCTGGTGATGACAACAGGAAAAGTGCGGGACTTGGTATGGTGGTCGATGTGAGAACCGCAAGAAGGATTCGAAGGGATTTCAGATCTAGATTCCGCAAAGTCTACCTCCGATCCTGCGTCAGAAGGAAGGGGTGTGACCGTGTATATAGAATGAAAATCATCCACGGGGATCTGGCAGTCTGTATCGCAGGTCAAAGTGGGTTTAGGTCCGGGTACTGTCTGGCGAAAATGACGATTCTATGGCATATTTGGTGAGAGGGGCAATTGGGATGAATGTGGCCTACTAACCTTCAACCAAGTAAACATCGACGCGAAAACGAGGCAGAAGGCGACCCATGTGAGACCCGAGGACTGGGCCACCGGAGATGTGGCCACCGATGGGGTGGAAGGGTCGTATGTTGGGAATGGCTCGAATGTGGCCGGATAGGTCAGGGAGGTGAGAGTGGGGAGGCTGGTGGACGTGATAGGGTCAGTTGGTTTGATGGGCGAAGGAAGAGGCAGGGGGGACGATGGAGGAGAAGCGACATCTGGGGCTGTTTGAATCTTCCCGGAACCATCAACCAAGTCAAGCAATCTTACAGCAGAGCTTCGATAGACCCATTCTGCGCGGCGTAAGGTGGGGGAATAGACTGGAGACGAGGTGAGGGGTAGAGGGGCGACTATATCCAAGTAGTTCGAGTAGGCCGTGACGGTTGTTTCCTCGAGAGCATATATGGCACGGTCCAAGGCGGGCCACCTTGGAGAGATACCATTCCGAGAATTTGTTACGTGAAGTAGTGCGCAGAAATTGAACACAATGGAGAGAAGTGTGAGCGTTGGTGAGAGCAACATTTCGCGCAACGCGTCCGGGAGAGACGGTGGAGGCGAAAGATAAGAATAAACATGGCCCAGGAATCAGTGATAATTAAGGTGGAAAGCACGTGATCATTCCATCAAAGGTCACTTTGAACTTCCTTTTTTGGCCAAGAATGCTCCTGGACGCGTCAACCGCCCGCCAACATCGGGGACTGACGGTTGTATGAAAGATCTCTTTACAACCCAAGACCCTGTGTTAGATTCAGATCGTTTTTGAAGGCGATAGGCGCTTGGCCAGCCACCGAGGGAAGGGTTCGCCCACTGCAGCCAAGCGGGGCGAGAAAAGCAAATAAAGCCTGTGGAAACCTCTCGATGGTAAAACTGAGTCAGGTGAAGAAAAATACGCACAGATGGCCCACGCATCGGGTCTATCATCCAGCAGATGGGCTCCGCCACGGTCCCGCTGCGGGGTTGAGTAGCAAGAGGACGCAGAGATTTCCGTCGCCATGTAAACGGAAATGAAACCAACAATACCTTGAGGAAAATGAGACAGTTTTTACGAGCTTCGGGGAGTTTGATGGGGTAGTTCTCGTACAATGCCACCCAGAGGTTGAGCCGAGGAAGCCCGAATCGGAAAAATGTTATAGTCGGGTACTTAGGAGGAACACAAATCGCAATTGGAGATATGCGCGGAGGAGACGCGAAACGTTAAGATTCCAACTCTTACTGCCAGTAGTGAGCGTACAGATCTTTCACGAAATCAAGAGCCTTCTCAGACCGAGGCTTCACAATGCAGTTGAATGGCAATGGGTTCCTGCACATGACAAACGCAATCAATGCATGCTCAACCTAAGGGGGACAAGATCTCACTGACCGTACTTGTGCGTACTTGAATGCTGGTGGAGGTGGTTGTGGACGCCCATTCTCATCGACAGGGGGGAGAATGTCGAATGCGGCGAGCACGCTGGCGATTACAAGGTGCAGGTTTCGAAGGGCGAAGTGTCTCCCGGGACAAATCCTAAGTCATGACGTTCAGCGCAGTGTAATGGTGGATAGTAATGTATGCCTTACCTTCTTCCACTGCCAAAGGTCCTCGCCTCAGGATCCTTAACTGTCGGGTCGATCTTTCCATCCTTGTCGAGGAACCTCTCTGGGTCAAACGTTTTCGGGTCTGGATACACCTTCTCATCCTGAAATATTCCCCTAGTCGACGCGTCAGGAGCCGCTCGGTCCCAACAGAAAGGGGCGAACCAACCAGAGGTTCTCTAGTAGCATCGTCCCAGCAGGAATAAACATCCCATTGTAGACATCATCCTCCATCAAGCGGTGAGTGGCACCGACGGGGACTGGAGGAGCCCACCTAAAGGTTTCCTTTATGATTGCGGTGATGTAGGGGAGTTCATCAATATCTGAATGCTCGGGTAGTCTCTCCCCACCAAGTAGGTCGTCTAGCTGCTTTTGTGCCTTCCTCATGACGTGTGTGTTACGGGCCATCGCCAGGAAGAATGAGCCTAAAACTGTATTCGTCTGAACCAACCTTGTGAGACAAAGGATTATTTTCATAGAACTTGCAGATACGAACAGTATCGGCCATTGCTACACACACGATGAGGTTAACGTTTAGCTGTATACAGGAAAACACGGGTTTACCTAGGTACACCAGTCCCGCAACGTTCCTGACTACTTCTTCGTCCACACCCTGCTCTTTGAGATTCTCCAGGTTCTCTAAACAATCCGCGGCCAGGGAGCCGTCGCCACCACCGGCCTGTCTAGTTTGAATATCACATTCTTACATGCACAGAACGAGCGTACCCTAAGCTGTCCTGTGACGTATTCCATGGGCAACGTTATACTGTCCACTGAAGATTTGTAAACACGTTCTCCGTAGTCGCGAGAACCGCCACCAGGGAGCCAAGATGGAACATAACGAACTATCCAGAAGGATTAGTGCCATGTCAGAGGTTGTTGCGACGAAGAGAATTCACGGAAAGGTAGGAATTCGACTGGGAATGCTCCAGGAACCAGAGCTGCTTGGATGGTATCAAGTGCTTCTTCAGCTGCGTGGAAGTAGGGATTTTTTGGGGAGTCCACTTGGATACCATATGTAATCGAGAGGGCAAGGGAGCCTGTCGCTAGTTGGATGTGGTTGTAGAAATCTGCTGGGTTATCGCTCAAGTTCTTCAAAAGCCTTGAAGCTCCTTTCCTTTGGTCTTCATCATACCTATCCACGGTTGGGATATTGAAGAATTCGTGGAAGAGTCGGCGGTGTGTCTTCCACCTTTCGCCGTATTCGAATGCCGTGAACGCCCACTTTCCCAGGCCCATCAGTTCCACTATTGGTGATCGAGGCTGTTGCAGGGGGTGAGTACTGGGTGCACAGTGGCGCTTCAAATGTGACATGCGGTAACTGCTTACCTTGTCCGAGTAAATCGCCGACCTCTTGTCCAACAAATCCGCAATGGTCTCGCTTGAGTTCAGAACTACTATGTCTGTTCCTAACATGTTAAGATACATGATATCCGTTTCTGTGCGAGGATTTGATAAGCCCTTCACCAAGCTGCGAAAACCGTTGACGCACGATACATTTCAGCCACCTTCGTAAACCCCTCCCATATTGGTATGTCGCGAGGGAGGTCCAAAACGTTCCCGATCAGCGGCAAGCCTTTTGGCCCAGGTGGATACGGGAGCTTGGACCTGTTACGGGGATCTCGGGACTTGAGGTAACTCGCGAGTGCGATAACGGAAACGGTAACACCGAGAGGGACAGCCAAACCGGAGAGCATTTTCGTGTCATTGAACATGATGACAGACGTACAAAAGAGAGGAGGGAGCCAGCAAGCCCCGCTATGACCACATTTATCAGGATCATTTGGTGGAAATCAATGTGAGTGCGCCCAGCCACCCAGCTGGGTCTGCCAGCTCACCGCCGGGAGGAAACGGGGTTTTTGGGGTCACGCTGAAGCCATTTCAAAATCGCACAAGCGGTACGACAGCGAGTGACATTCGCCTCGAACCACCAAGATATTGAGTAATCGGCTGTGGTGACGGATCGTACTGAGAAGCTTCGGAACGCGGCTGGGTCGCTTACATCAGAAATTGACAGGTACAAAACTCAGACATGACATGTATTCACCGCTGTGAACAACTGGGCCCCTCAGGGTTTTCATTACATCTACAACTATAGCATCCCTCTCCGCCCTGCTTGAGGGCTTTTGCAAGCTCGCCAAGATCCAAGCAATGGAGGTTTGTTTAAATGGACCTCGCCCAAAGCCGTCTCCCGTTTAGTTCTGGGCATCCGGTCGGAGGGAGCGGACGACCTTTCCGGCCCTCCAGATCTCTTGGTTGTCGATTTCAGCCAACTCCCTGGCGAGATCTTCACGGTAGGTCTTCCTCCCATTGAACTCGAGGGACTTGCGGGTTTCCGTTCCGTCCTTCACGCTCTGGTAGAGCTTCTCAAAGATAGGAGTGTTGGCCTTCTCGAAAACGGGAGCCCAGTCGAGCGCACCACGACGGGCTGTGGTGGAGCAAGCATTGTACATGTAGTCCATGCTGACGAACCAAACGGATCAGCGCTCAGTTAACAGAGAAGCGGAATTCAAGCCCACCCCTTCTGACCGATGAGAGGATAGAGAGACTGAGTAGCCTCCTCGACCGTCTCGTTGAAAGCCTCAGACGGCGAGTGTCCATTGGCACGGAGTACCTTGTACTGAGCCAGGAAAAGACCCTCTGTTGGAGAAAATCCAGATCAGACGTAGGGCAGGGAATCTATCAGATCAATGATCACGCACGGATAGCGCCCATCAACTGACCAATAAATACGTCAGAGTTGCGTCCTCAGTAGGAGTAAGTCATGAAGTACTTACCACACCACGTTCACCGTAGAGATCTGAGTAGACCTCCTTCTTGAAGGTGGTCTCATACATGTAGCCAGAACCGATACCGACACCAAGGGCAATGGCCTTCTCCTGAGCTTTACCGGTGGCGTCTTGCCAAACCGCGATCGAGGAGTTGATACCGCGACCCTCCTTAAACAAAGTTCGGACGGTACGGCCGGAACCTTTGGGGGCGACGAGAATAACGTCGACATCCTCAGGAGGGATGACATGGGTATCGTCCTTGTACACGACAGAGAATCCGTGAGAGAAATAAAGAGTCTTGCCCTTAGTGATCAAGGGCTTCAGCTGGGGCCAGGTGGAGGACTGAGCGGCATCGGAAAGGAGGTTCATGATGATGGTACCGCGGTTGATTGCCTCCTCGATGGGGAAGAGGGTCTCTCCAGGAACCCAGCCATCCTCCTGAGCTTGTTTCCAGCTCTCGCCGCCCTCACGGACACCGACGATGACATTGAGGCCGTTATCACGAGCATTGAGACTTTGACCGTGGCCTTGAGACCCGTAGCCAATCACAGCGAGGGTATCATTTTTGAAGTACTCTTGAAGCTTGGGCAACGGCCAATCGCTTCGCTCGTACACAACCTCTTCAGTTCCTGCAAAGTTGAGGGACTTCATTCCGCGAACAGACTAATACACGTCACGTTCGTTATGCATGTTTTCGTGGACAGTTCAACGATGTGCGCACCTGAATGGCTGCCCTTTGAGGGAGTTTAGAGGTGGCAGTAGCGGTCCTGGCTGCGAGAAGGGAGTAGGAAGCGGACTGTTGAGTGAACGATTTTGGTGCGCGTCGAGAGACGGATCTGAAGGCACGGGCAGCGGAACGAGAGGAAAAGGACATGAGTTGAGAGAGGAACGTAAAGGACGTGACTCGCGCTGAAGCGGGCTTTTTGCAGACCGCGGAAAACGCCGGAAACGCAGGTTTCAGCTGGACAGCGTACGCGTAACGCGGTGACACGAAAATTCATCGAAATTTTTTGGAATAATCCACGCGTTAGTCGACGGGATATGAGGGGCATTCTCGAATATTTCCTGTATTTCTGCATTTTCTACACAATGTACGCGACTTAGGGGTATAGAGCGCGTGACAGGGGGTTGTGACCCCATGTGACGGACGAGTAACGGGGCTGGCCTGAGCGTCAGGAAATTCACAACGCCTTGAATCGATACGAACGTTATCGTCCTCGCCATCGCCTGCGACGACCGCGGCAGCTACCATGACGCATATGCTGCCCCCTCATTCCGACATCGCGCTCGGCCACCCCGGTATCCAGGGTGGCCTCCAAATCGACCCCAACCAAGCCCAACAAACCCCACAACAGCCAGGCCAGCAGACCCCTTCTTCAGGATCAAGCCGAAAACGTAGAAAGGCGGACAACGGAGAGGATGCTGGACCAGCAGAACCGCGTCGCTTACGCCGCTCTCATGAGGCGTGTGCTCGTTGTAGAGGCAAGAAAATCAAGGCAAGTCCCGTCGGTGTCGCCCGACCGCAAACTTCCGTCACCGCTCGCTAACATCACTCGGCCAACGACTCGCAGTGCGATTCAAAGTATCCAAGATGTACCGCTTGTACGACCGCAGGTACTGCTTGCGAGCAAGAGGACCGTCATCGTCAGACCCTCACGCCTCGTGGCCACACTGAGCGTATCGAGCGTCAGCTCCTCCAAAGCGTGGCGCTGCTCAAGCGCCATATTCCTGGTTTCGATGTAAATAATCTCGAGGAGATATGTGCTCGCGAAGGGCTCGAACTCGACCCCAGTATTACCGCCCTGGTCGGTTACCAGTGGCAAGCGCGACCCTACCCCCCGCTCAGGCCAGGAGACCCCATGCCCCCGAAAGGTTTCCCACCTTACCCACCCATCCCGCAACCTCATATGATCCCTCCCGGCTATCCCCCCATGCCAATGTATGGCCCTCCGGGTTCCCCTTATCCGCCTCCGCCTCTCGGCATGCAGGGTCCTCCAGGCCCCTATAATCCACAAATCCATCCATCCTTCCAACATCCACCCCAAGTCCCACCTCAGCCCACTCCCGTACACGTGCAACCGCGTCCAGATTCTGCTGATGGAGAACTCAAGGGCACAGACCCTCAGTCCAACGATCTCTCCAATTCTCAGGTCAGTGTACCACCCTAACTAACTCACAAATTTCACGCTGATGTTCTGTTTGCTATCGCCAGTCATTGGCTAAGATCTTCGGTGTATCTTCTTCTATCGTCAACAACCTGAAACTTGGCCCCACCCCAGGGGACAGGGAAGATCTCGCCGTTGGTTCTCACGGACTAAGCTCTGGCCGCGATCGCGAGATTATGTTCACGCGTGATCCCGTCAAGTGGAAGCAAGTGAAGGTCGCTGAAGATGGGGACACTGCATTTGAGGTGTCCCTCCCCCGCGATCGCGAGATGGTCAAGCAGGTTGTTGACGCATACTTCGAGAGGCTCAATCCCCACCGTCCAATCTTCCTCAGGCACGAATTCGAACGAACTCTGGAGGAATTGTATGATGGAAAAGCTCAACACCACGACCCCGGCTTCTTGTGCAGCATGTATCTCATCTTCGGGCTCGGAACCTTGAGCGAGCTAAACCACCGCGTGTTCGAGCGTGATGGGGCGAGGGACGATTCCGACCAGATTCCCCCGGTGAAAGAACTGATGGGTCCCGGGTGGCCAAAACACGAAGAGTTCTTCGATTGTGCCTTGCTCGTCAAACCCGATCTGCGCGTTACCGTATCCAGCTTGCAAGCACTAATTTTGTTGCACTGGTACTTGTATACAGAGGTATGTTCCCATCCACTTGTCAAATCGGAACACGGACCGACCAATATTACCAGCGACAAGGAAGGACGCTTTGGCGCCTTGTTGGAAGTCTGGTCAGGCTTGGAATCGAGCTGGGTTTGCATCACGATCCCACCACACAGGGTAAAACCTTCTCCGAAGATGAATGCCAACTGAGGATCAGGCTGTGGAACATCATCTTGATTCACGATCGGGGAACATCGATTCTACTCGGCCGACCGTTGGCCATTTCCCCATCCGACTCCAACACTCCTAGACCAAAAGGTCCTAAGCCGGAACTTTCTGATCATTATCTGTACAGCCCTCCGCTCGTGGAGATTCAGGCAGACATCATCAATTCGCTGTACATTCCAACATGGCAGAGCGCGGATACCATCATGCGACACGCGACGAGGATCATCAAGAGCATGGTCGTTTTCCGCAACCAACTCCCGGAGAGCTACAAGACACTCTTTGGGGGAACTGACGATTGGACTCTGGATAGGAGGGCTAGACTTGTAGAAGATGTTACCGCCGACCAAGGATTGACGCTCTTGAAGCTCGGTATTTCGAGGCTTTTGCTCCTAAGGGCTCTGTTCAGTTCGGAGCGACTCGAATATTCTCAGAGGCACAAAGCCTTGGAGGATGGTACGCACCTTTCGTCTAGACGTCAGCTGCGTCAGTGTCGACTGACATACCTTCCAGCGATAGTCTCTTCGCACAACATCATCATCCTTCACAACCATTTGATCAAGTTCCCCGATATCGCATTCTTCGTCTCGCCAATCCCCCTTCATATCGCCGCCATGGTCATTCTCTACGGACACATGTCCCACTGTGATCGAATCCCTCATCAGGTGGCGTTAGAGGATGTCTGGATGGCTCTCGACATTCTCCCGAGCATTCGCTGGAGATGGGAACGTAAGGACCTCAACGGAGGCCATCCACTTATTGCACGTCTGGCAGAGAAGATATTGGCGGTTAACCTCCACCAAGTTGGACCTCCTTCTCATCCTGTCCTTCTTAGCGAGCCGGACTGGGAACAAGATGCTGTGAAAATGGCATCCATCTCCACGCCGATGCTCGGACACTCTCCTAGGTCTGTGGGGAGTGCGCCAGGCAGCGGAAGCGGTGGCTCAGTGTACGGCAATGGGTTCAACGGACAGGGAACACCGAAAGTGGGATACGCTCAACAACCTTCTGGCCACCTCGCTGATGTCCCCACTGGATTATTCTACCCATTCTTCCCGGAGAAATCTGCCGGCGGTGAGAATGGAGAGCCGTCAGTGGATACCCCTGACACCCCTGGAGGTCCTGGGGTTGGTGGACAGCCTGGTCCGGGATCTGGTGGTGGTGGGCAAGGGAATTATGATTCGTTGTTGGCAACCGCCGCGGCGACACAGCCAATACCGTATGGATACCACTCCAGCCACGATAGCTTCATGCTCGAAGAGAAGGACCCGGTTGCTGTGATCCCGGGGATGCAGATGTGGATGTCCCATCCCGGTGCTGTGAGTTCACACTCTGAAGGGCTGAAATGGTGTGCTGATTCCTGTTCTTAGGGTCGACAAGGACAGCGGCAACAGGCTCCTCCGTTGTTCCCCAAGTACTAATCGAAAAAGGTTGACAGGCGTTCTTCCTACGACAGTTACGTGCTGGACGTTACCGGGGGTTCGTTCTGTGGCCGAGTTCGTGTCTCGTCCCTTGTACATTACAGCAGAGAAACCCTCCTTCCTCGTTCTGGTCCGTTGTTTCGATATTGACTTGTCTCTTCTATGTTTGATTCTACACTGATGTATATTAAACTTTCTTGAGTTTGTTATTGAAACGTTTGTTCACAATACTGATACTCGTGAGAGAAACACGGTGTTGTTGGAACATGGAACAGGGGCTCAAGCGCTCAACGTTCAACTCTCACCCAAAAACGTTTCCAATAGTGGTCTTGACCAGTTTGTTGAGGTGTAGACGCGATCACACTCATATCTTTCGAATCAATTGTCATGGACGCCATTAAATCACCTTCCTACAATGACCCACTCGGACCCAATGGCCACAACGCATTGTGGTGCAGGTCGGTCTCGTGGTTGAAATCCCTCTTCTAGCCGACGGACAACTAACTGCTGACCAGGGTCTGGAACCTTCCATTCGGCTGTACAGCCTACCACACTGTGTTCGACTTCTCAATTCCAGACCGTGCGGCTCTGTTGCGGGACTTAATGCAATTGGTCCTTCCGCTGCGGATTGACGCGGAGCGTTACCGATGTATACAGGGTATAAGTTGTACCGGTGGTGCGTACGTAACCCTTGTAGAAAACATCACGGAGAAGGCTGCAAGCACCAACGAAACCACTTCAATCAGTCCCTGAACCCCACCGGAACGTTTCCGTCAGATACCCACCCCCGGGCCGGGGATACCCGTTCCCATTCAAAACGGTCAGGTCTTAGGGGTTGCCCAACGAACTCTATCAGATTCATGGCAGACGCCGTAGCCGTGAGTCAGGCCCTGACCGCAGCTGGAGAGAGATCATGCGAAGATCTTGACCAATGTGAGTGCAATGGTCACAGAAGGCGTAACCCCGCGGCAGACTCAACTGAATAATGACGGCAGCCCCCTCGAAAGCGTCCAGCTATTGTTGGAGATGATGTATTACCATTAATTTCCCAACGACGAGGGGGAGCTAAAGTATCGAGTAGCCTACGAAAAGGGGGGTAAACAATAACTACAATAGACTACTAAGAATGTGACCAGAGCCAACAAGGGTTGCTTCAACGAGAACCTCTAGATCAGGCCTGGCCTGCATCACTCGTTCGAGCTCATCACGGGTGACCGGGTCCATAAAGCCTTCCACATACAACGTCTGTAACTGAGGACACACGCTCCCATCCTGAAGGACCCTGAACAAGTCTGTATCGGAGAACTGAGTCCGAAGCGCGGTCAATTCGCGCATGAAGGAGAACCACTCGAAGAGAACCATCGCCTCTGCCGTAACCCAGCTCAGTGTCACCTCCTTCAGCTTCCCATGTGACCATTGCGGACCAGGAGGGGCAATGAATACGCCGCTCGATCCTACCCATGGCATATTGAGGTATGTGATGATTTGGATCACGGAACTGTAATCCTCCGGCATATGGGGATGGTCTGAGATATCGATGGAGCCGTCGAGCCATGCCAATGTATTCTCCAAGTGGAACTCTTCCAATGCGGGGAGGTGCAAGAGAGGAAGGATGGATATTCCAGCCATCCTAGACAATCCTCTGAAAGTGAAGGACCGTAAGCGCGGAAGAACGACGTGAAGTGCCTCGTTGGTAATAGGCGGGGGAACCAAACTGTTGATGGGGGGAGGGGCTGCAGTGAGACAGAGCACCTCGAGGTTAGGTGATGACTTCAACATGTCAACAAGCTCTTCTAGCGGTGGCGTAGTTCCGAGCAGGTCACCGATGATTTTCAAGTCTACGAGACCGGTCAGGATCCCTATGGGGTAGCATGCCCACACATTCCAGAGTGTAAGGTTTCGAAGCCTAGGTATAATCGGGCTCGGTTCTCCGGGTCTGCCATTGGTGGACCAGGCGGCATGGTGTGTGTCGACGGGCTCCGCACAAGCAAGTCTGAGGTTTTCAAGTTGAGGGAAAATCTCCACTGGGATAGTCCCCGCGAGAAACAGATCCATCAGTGAAGAGAATTCGGTGACGAGCTCGAAGGTACGCCAACGATTTACATTGAGAACCAACTCCAGGAAGAGGGGGAAGAAACCTGTGCTCTGGTCAAACCCAGAGGGTGGGTTTCGGTTGTTGATGGTGAGCTGGATATCGAGCAGGGCGGTCTTGGAGTTGGTTAGCGACCTCTTCCAGTAGTCGAGTTGATCGTTTTCTAGTGGGAATTTGGGCACGATAGTGGACCAGAACTCGGGGACGAGGAAGGATACGTCTCGGAAAACACGGGAAACTTGGGAGAGGGAGCGTTGGGAAGGAGGATCTAGCCCGGATTTCATTATATGGATGACGAGCTCGACGGGGAGTTTGGCTATGGGAGATTCGACAGAAGGGTGGGCATCGCAATACGGTTCCATTGGGGAGAGGATGTCGCTGAGCCGGTGGGACATACCAACTTCCACTTGGGGTGGGGGAATGAGCCGCATCCTTCTGTGAAGTAAATTAAGTATTAAAGGAAGATGGACATTGAACGAATTCGGCTCACCTATGGGAGAAAGGGGATAGGACTCGGTGGGAGAGAAGAGACGGATCCTTCAGGTCTCTTTTATGGAAATTGGCCAAAGATCACCATAGGGTTGATTGCTTCGCGGAAACCGTCGTCAAAGAGGTTGCCATGAAGCACCCGAAACAAAATGCGTCAAAGAGATGTCCAACACGCGAATATCCTTGCCATCTCAGTAATCCGGCAGAGCTGCACTTCTTTGGAAGTTCTTTCATTCCCGGAATCCAGGGACCCGCCACTGTGGTTTGTTCCGCGATTATTCGTCGCCACAGTCTGTCCTTGATCGTGGCGGAAGGAAGAAAGCAGAACGAGCCTTTCATCAGTCTCGGAAGGACGGAACCAAATCCGTCCGAAAGGCGTATGCGAAACACTTTCCTTTCTGGGCACTACACAATGACGACGCGATCGCGCTGCTCAAGCATCGTCTGTCCAAACGACCGCAGCCTCGAGCCTAACTCTCCAAAACCTCAGAATGGTCCTTCCCCAATGGCTTTCCGTCGCGTCCTCCGTCGGTGCGTGGTTCGGATCGATTGAGACTTGACCTGATGAAGCCGCGCTGTAGGTATGGCGGTTGCCCCGCCTCTGGTATATGCTGATCAGGCTTATTCCATTGTTAAGAAGAAGTAAGGGACAATGGCCACCCATTCCGCGGTAGTTCCGTTTGACACCAATCATGCACAGGGATTCAACCGGGTTCTCTCGGGATGTCTGCGCAATCCTGTTTGTCTCAAACGCTTCAGAATCAACCTTCCAAGCCAGCTGACCATCCCGCGCGATTGCCTCGCTCGCTCGTTATCTTCCCTACTTTGTCCAAAGCCTCATTGCAAACATTACGAGATGCTTCTTTTGGTTGGGAGATCAATTCGAGACTCCACTGCTTCTGCAGTCTATACTCATGATCTTGGCCCAGGTGCGTAACAAGTTTCGTCTCAATCATGTGTGGAAACTGATCCCCAGAGTTTCTCAGCTTGCGTTACTCTATATCTGCATTCGATTCAAACCTCGCCTGGGTCCTGGGAGTCATGGCCTATCAACTCGCCCGATGTCATTCTGGCAATGGCCGACATACATCCAACACGTTGAATTTCTCGCAGGACTCATGTGCGCAGTGCTTGTATTATTCATGTCCCAGGGTGCCGGTTAAAACGACCCGTAGTCTTTGCGAAACAATTCTGTACCTAATCTTTGGGAGGTTCGATGTGTTCGTTTCGATCATGGGGTTCGTAGCCCTGGGATTGGAGAGCACTCTCCCAATTCCACAGCTGATCAGGTAGGGATCCGCCGCGTGCTCGTATGCGCCACTTCTATCGTTCTAACCCGCATTTCCAACCAGCAACTACAAACAAAAATCATTATATGGTTTCCGCATGTCCGCTTTGATAGGATGGGTCGCAGGAGATTCGTACAAGTCAGTATAGCACGCCGCCCGCCCGTTCTGTGTACCAACCTTCTTCAGGGTCGCATATTTCTTCGTTCACGACTCTCCGATCCAGTTCAAAGTATGTGCGATTTTCCAGCTCTCGGTTGACATGAGTAAGTGGTCAAGCCCGTGCTGTGCCGAGACTTGCTCACACAGCAAATAGTGATTGTCATCCAGAGGATACTTTACGGCAATGCGCCACCGGATTCGACCTTGTTGCAAACGGAGGATGATCTGGAGCAGGCGCTGGCTTTAAGCGAGGAGTAATGCCCTGACCTCGAGCACTCCGTTGTATGTGTTCATGTGAAATAGAAGCGCAGACCCTTAGAGCCGCTGGGAACTCTCTCTCCTTTCTTTGATCATCTAACCCCACGACCCCAATCGATGTGTTCTCCAAGTTGTGTCTGATATTATAGTCCGTTGTCTCATAATACATCATCCGTCTTTATTTGCTTTTGCTAGCCTCCGCTTCATAGAATTTGATCAAATCCTGGACGTCTTCCTTACTACCGAGGAAGACCGGGCAACGTTCATGGATGTGAGTGGGTTGAATGTCAAGGATCCTCTTTGATCCCGTGGTGGCGAGACCCCCAGCCTGCATGAATACGTTAGTGACATCTTGACGTCATCACATGTCCCTGGAGATCCATACCTGCTCAGTGAGGTAGGCCATGGGGAAGGCCTCGTAGAGTAGCCTAAGTTTTCCGCTCTTGCTCTTCTTGTCGTCGGGGTAACCGAAAATACCACCGTACAACAGCGTTCGGTGAACGTCAGCAACCATGGACCCGATATACCTGGCCGAGTACGGCGCCTTGCCCGATGGTGGGAACTTAATCGAGTTGAGGTAGTTCATCACAGGTGGATGGAAGTAGACCGAGTTTCCTTCGTTGAAGGAATAAATCTTTCCCCGAGGCGGGATCTTGATCTGCACAGCGACCAACCCACGTCAGCGGAGCCAAGCGAGGTAGGTGGGGTAAGGTGTGACGTACGTTAGGATGCGTCAGGATGAATTCACCGAGACCGGGATCGAGTGTATATCCGTTTACACCATTCCCTGTCGAGAGGATCAAGTTTGCCGAGGAACCGTACCTTGGAATCAGGCGAAGCATAAGCGACCTGGAGCCGATGAAGACCGGAAAGATGGAGTAATCACATGCAATAGCCAGCGGCGACCATTTGGCTGCCTGGTTGGAGCACATCCTGTAGGGATCCCTTGGTGTTGATGTCGTTCTGGGCAGGTGGACGTGTACGTCAGATTTCCGATTCGCAAGGGGTTAGGGGTGGCTAAGCTCACGATGTGGTAGATACCGAAGATCGTTCCGATGTTTACACCGGCATCGATGTTGCTGCTACCATCCAGGGGATCGAAGACGACACAGTACTTCCCCCTGTAACGGTCTTCGATAAAGATGGCCTCTTCGTTCTCTTCCGAGACGAGAACTGCGGTTTTTCCAGAGGCCCTGAGACTGTTGATCATGATATTGTTGGATAATACATCGAGCTTCTTCTGCTCCTCTCCCTGGACGTTCGTCTCCCCAGCCATCCCGATACTATGCGAAAAGTTAGATCCGGGACGGTGGAACGATGGTGTTGACTCACAGATTAATGAGCCTGGCCCTTCGCACATTTGTGGCGATGAACTTGGATGTTGTGGTGATGGCGGTGAGCAACAGGGTGAGGTCTCCGGTCGCCGCCGCTCCGAGACGGAACTGGTCACTCAGGACATGCCTAGGAGGGCATACGACGTCATTCCCAGCTTTCTCCGAGGGTGATATCTGGATGCAAACCTGGTCACCGTAACAATATCTGTGGTCATACTAAGGTCGTCACTCATGGCTCGGGAAAGATAGGGAGGTTAGGGGGTAGAGAGATGGTGCAAGCCGCTAGTGCGAGAGAGATTGTTGTTGATATATCCCGAGGCACAGTAAGCGTAGATCCGGGGCGGAGGAGACGGGGACGAGCGGGTTCACCTCGGAGGCGGAGTTCCGTTCCCACGGCTCCTCCTCTCTACCCTCCCGTTCTTATCCTTTCGTGCGCACCGGCTGATGCTAATCTCTGACGAAGGCTGCAACCCGTTCTACTGTTCCGTCGATGCTCCAACCTTTCTCCACAGCCTCCGGGTCAGACTGTCTCTCCACCGGCACTCGCACGATCACCAGCTTAGGCATTCCTTTGCTTCTTGCCTTCTTCGCGAGTGCGGTGATCTCGTGTTCTTCGCGCCTGGACCAGACGTGCAGGTTGCCACGGACGAGAACCACTCGATTTCTTTCCTTGATGTGCCTAAATTTCCGTTAATCCCGACACAGACCGACGACTTTCTCATGACGCACACTGATCGGCTCTGGATTCCCGTTTCGTCTCCTTCCCCACCTGCGTCTCCCTTCAGCTCGAGCTCTACCGATGCTAGGCAAAAACTACTGGATGACTATAGCGGTCTCAGAGGCGCGTCTTTGTGGGCAAAATCAAGCGACGATGTAAACTGTAGGAGCTTTGAACTCAGCGGCAGAGCGGAGAAGATCCAACTCTCGGTTCCTGGTCTCGTGTATTCTCCGGTGGACCCTGGACTCGACAGATACAACCCTCGAGAATCAGGGGCTGGTAGCTTGGTTACGAGGGTGCATGAACTCGAGGGTCCGTGCTCCGATTGGCTGTGGTTCTCTGGTTAACGCTGGTACTGGCAGTCGAACTCCGGGGGCAGAGGATTGGATCCGAAACCCCCCGGAGCCTGCGCGTCTTGTCCGAACACCTGGACTCTCTGCTGCCCGGGATTCGACTATTGGAACGTTTGACTAATATCCCAGATCTTGACCATCAGAAGATCGTCAACATCCTTGCTGAGGGTGGTTCGTATGCGTCTCACCATCGGCAGGGTGCTCTCTGACTTAGGCTCCTTCAGGTCACCTCAGTGGTCGAGTCCTTGACCTCTTCCGATCTTCCGAAATACAGTTTCTTGATCTGGCGCCTTCCATGCTTGATCTTGAGGGCTTAAACCTTGCCAGTCGCAGCCTTCTCAATTGTATGCGCCCCCCTATCTCCATCACTCGCGTGTTGACACGCGGAAGCCTTCCGAAAACCAAACAGTTTCTTGTTCGTGTCGGAGATATCCTTGAGCGATACTCCTCTCCAAGACTTTGATATCGTCTCGATTCACCATCTCCCACGACTCTCCGTCCTCTGGCTCAACAATACCGGCATAGGAACAGAGGGGTGTGTCATGATTTTTTTTTCTTTTTGTAGCACTTGGTCGGGCCTAAAATGTCTCCGATCTAGGGTCTGCCACATGGTCAGCCTACGGAAGTCGCTGGCCGAACTCTACATCGGCGCCAATCCTCGGGTGAATGACGATGTCGTCACACCGCTGCTGATGTTGAGTAAACTGTCTCGCCTCTCACTTGTTGATACGGGCATCAGTCTTCAAGGTCTCAGACGCTTTGCCATTTCCGTCGATGGGGCAGGACACGCCCACCTCCGGATTCACCTCTCCCCTGAATGGATATATTATCTCGAGAGTAAGCATCGTGACCCCAACCGAATCGGGGCATTTCTTTTTCTGAACGCTGTTTTTTTGGAAAATGCAGGCCTGGAAGGAACCAAGCAATTGGAGATCCGCCCACCACTTATCGATGACCCGTCGCAGTGCGGGAGGCTTTCCGTCACGGCCCTCAAAATCAACCTGTGCTTGCACGCCAAATGCGATGCGGCATCGCTGGAGACGGCGACGAGGGCGGAGCTGGCGTTTCGGTTGAAGGAGGCTTTGCTGGTTCGGCGCGCGGACATGTTGTTGCAAGAGTTTGTTTTCGGTGTGGGTGGGGACATGGATGCGGATGACGAGTCGTTCTGAGGCCCCGGGACGCGCACCCCGCGCCGTAGCGTCCGCGTTTGGGACAGGATCACGTTCCGTAACCGGAGGTATTGGACGGATACCGTACTTGGAACTGACGTGATTGTATTCATCACACCTAATGTCATGCGTATGGTTTGTTCCTGTAAAGTTTCGCGTCCGCCGCGCCTTTCTCCTACACAACTCGCCCCCCTCTATTGGCGGCCCCTCGCCCGTCCGCGTCGAGGAAGCGTGAACTCGCCCACCGAAGAGCAAGACCGCGGCGGAAGACGATTCCAACGCGCTCCGGCCCTGCGGATCTGTTCATAATTGCACCCGGCCCGCAAAACTTTCCCACACGGCACAACGGGTTTCAGTTGCCACACCGTCTCTGGTGGACGTCGTCTTCAACGAGCTCGACGGTATCGAGCGTTTTCGCTGGCGGAGCCGAGTTGGCCCACAGTCGCCATGGACCGTTCCACCGCGTCGGACATCCGGATTGCCTGTGTCGCAGTCGCCGCTTACGAGTGAGCATCCTTCCCCCCCGCGTTCCCGCCTCCTCGGAGGTTCGAATTCTCCTCACAAACGTTGACCGTCGGTTTCTTCTCTCGCTTGCAGCTTCATCCTTACGTTGCCGGTGGAGTGGAGAATCTATCGGGCCCCCCGAGGGAAATACTTGTTTCGGTGGGATATTATCCAGAGCCTCGTTCACAGTGGATGTATGGGTTGACCGCGGCTTGTTCCAGGGTATCCGCCTTGTTGTTTTTCCTTGTCCGGTGAGCCCTCACCCTTCTCCATCGCACATCCCTTGCTCACCGCATATCGTACGGCCGGTTCTCACGTCTTTTTAGCTACATATCGGTCACTCTCATTATCATCGGATCCTACACGTTCTGGGATGGAGAAGACCTTTCCGCTCAAGTCTGCACCCGGTTCTCCCTCCTCACCCCAACTTTCAGAAGTACGCAAGTCCTGCCCGTTAATCCGAACCTCTGGCTGAAGTGTCTGGACATTAGGTCTGCAAGCTATGGTTGTACAGCTGATTATGGGATGGAGGTATGTGTTTTTTCCGCGATCCGCGAATGATGGGGGCAATCCTCACCTCGGCCGCTCCGACCAGGACATACAATCTCTCGTGCCAGAGCAGATTCGTGTTGTACTTTCTCGCTTGTTTATATCTTGCGGTCACGACGGTATGGTTTTTTCCCCTATTGCACGTTCCTGCCAAGTCACTGACTGGCCCCCCGTTCTCAGCTGCAATGGTTTACAATTTTCTTCGGGCGCACAGGTACGTGGTTATACTTCAGCACAGCCCCGTTGCCCGCCTGACCGAATTTCTTGGCTTTTCCAGCCACCCAGGCAGATGTAAGTAACTACGGTATACGATCTGGTCACTGATCATTAACGATGCCTCCCTAGGGCATGTAAGGCCTCGGTGCTGTCATGAATCCTCCGATTACCCGCTCACTCTTTATTTCTCAGATGTTCGGTGATCTCGGAGTTTCATATCCAATGGGTGTTTTATCTGTGTTGCGCGGTTTGGGACGCCGCAACCCTGCTCATCTCTCTGTTTTACCTATCCCAAATCCAGACATCATCACGTCTGTGAGCTCCTTTTCGCTTTTTACAATCCCGTTTTCATCAGCTGACGTTTGCACAGCATGACCAAACTAGCCCGAACGTGAGTTCATTTCCCTTGACGCTCGTCACGCTGGCTCTCACTCTCGGGCCGCAGAATGTGTGTTGATGGTCTGGTGTATTTCGCTGCGATGACCGCGATCAACATATTGAACATGGTCATATTTCTCAATGCAACTCAGCTGATAACACAAGGATTGTAAGTGGCTGGTTCGTTCTAATTATCTCTGGCTTTCCTCAAAGGGTCATAGTATGGTTGTCGCTTATACTACCGCATGGATCCTCAGTCAGCGGATATTAATTAACCTGCATGGTACGCAGCTCTCTTGTTCGGGGGACTGGGTGGTGTCTTTAACAATTTCACAGATTCGGCGTCGGGGAAAAGGGACGGAACGACGAACCGAACGCGGACAGTGACCATCTCTGCGTCGAACTCAGCCGAAGAACTAGCCATGGAAGTCGGCTCGCGAATACGCTCCGCTCAACAGCAGAGCGGACTCGGTTCTCGCCATCCAGGGCAACGCTTCCGCCAACGGGTACATGGCACAGTCCAGAGCTCATCTGGTGAATTCCTCGATAGCGTCATCGAAATTGACATTGGGCCCCGGTCCCCCGCCAAAGATCCCAGCGACGAGGCGGACCAGAGCGGGCCGAGCCGGGAGCGCCACGACCATGGTGACGAAGATTCTCTCTTCGACTTGGCAACAGACAGTGGCATCGGCGCAGGTCACACTCCGTTCCCTCGGCGCAATGAGGGTCCACTCATGACCACAAGGAGATTCTGAACACGCTCCTTTGGGCAAGTACGATTTAAATAACATTATTTTGTCTCTTCCTGGTTGCATGGTTTCAGCGGTTTTAATCCTCACATTCACTCATACCCCATCTTATCTCCCCTCCCCTCGCCCGTTGTTTGCTTCCCATGTCAGTCTTCGATTGCTTGTCTCTTGTTGTCGATACATCATTTATCTTTGCTGTCCTTGGCTCACTCCCATTCCCACTCTCATTTCTTCTCGTCTCTCCCGGTCACCTACCATGCGTCACACCGATCTTTTCCCCTTCTGTTTCAGCACATCTCTCTTCTTTGGCCGTTTCGATGATCAGAAACAACTCTCTGTATTTTTTTTGCTGTAAAACGCACCTGCAGTGTCAATTATCTCCGCATTTCTATGTTCTGTTCATATAGCATCACCTACCATAATACCGTCTTTTACTGCTTGGGCAAAGTACGGGATTCGTATAGCATCCATTCTTCGAGTTTACCTCCCGCCGATCGCCATGGGCCTCGTGTACTGTGCCACACCACTTTGCATTTCAAGGTACAACCCCATTCATATGAAGAGGACATTGCACACGTGCCGGCTCTCGAGAGCTCTACCCTCTTTGAGAGTGGCGTCGCGGAGTCCGAACAGGATTATTGACATCGAGGGACTGAAACAACTACTTGTTCGGAACGGCGATCGGTTCGTAAGACGAGCGTCATCGGGCGACCGACTGGTTCATCTCCCCACTGAAGGATTTTTTTGCAGGAAGTGCAAATCTACGCTTCGACCCTCAACACCAAGGTTTGCCGCTTCAGCCCTCTAAGCCACACCTGCTCCGGGGCAAAGCCCGGAGAAAACTTCAGTATCTCCGATGATACCACGAGAAAAACGACTGTCGTGTGGCTGGTTAACACAGCTTTCACCGCAGTAAGAACGTGCACCACTCAAAGGCTAGTACACGAGGACACGCACAATCCAACGCGATCAGGTGGGAGGTCGGATGCGAGTAGCTCGTCTGACCACAAGCCTGCATATCTTGTGAGCTAGACCTTCGTTCTTCATCCCACAGCCTCGGGCGAAGCTCCTATGGCGGTGTGGCGTCATTAGTCCAAGCCTCCATTCAGTCGCGAGGTGGTATGATCTTGGTTTATGTGCGCCCACTCAGGCCCTTCAGACCTTCGTGGAACATTAATCGACTGCATGTAAACCGTCTGGCGATCAGATCGGGACACGATGAAACAAGATACGGGGAGGAAGTGTATATATATGTCGAAGCCTCCTGCGAAATTAAAACCGTGAGTCGGACGTTGCACTTGGAATCAGGCGAATCAGCTAACCTTGATCAAGCGAGGCGAAGATATGGGTAAATCTGCGCCACCCCTATCCAGTCAGCCATACTCGCGGGGATCTAAATCAAGTTAGAAGTAGTGAGCGAGGAAAGGAGGCATACCACGATCTGTATTGGGTGAGCGCGAGCACCGATCTTCCGGAACTCTTCACCTCTCATGGAATGTATGTCCAGCATGCCGCCTAGGATCTTTTAGGCGCAAGCTCAAAATACAGCTCACGAAAAGCGAGAGTGCCGGAGGTTCGGCGCGCTCGTTCACTTGTTTGAGCCTTCTTCCCCCGGGGCGCACAAAACGGGTGGATCTACCCCCGACCGGTTCGGTCGATGCGATTCTGCGAGCCATCAAAATGGAACTCCTTGAGTACACGTAAGTGGTGATTTTAGATAGACAGAAATGACGCGGAGGCGGGCTCACCTTTCAGGTTGGTTCCGCACCGCCGGAGGGTCGAATTTGAGATTCGTGACCTGAGACACCCTACGACCAAAGATCCGCTGGAATTTCCGAAGCTTTCGATTGATCCTAAGGGAAACCACAGGACCGGTGGGGGGCCCTCAGGGCGGCGACAGAGGGATAGAAGAGGTGGGAGAGAAGAGGGGGTTCTCAGGAGGTTGACCATTCCGACCGTCCTGGTTTTATACCGGTTTTTCGGTCTCCAGGTGTTTTTTTGATTATCTCGGACATCTCGTCCTCGGGTGAGCCACACGCTCGCGTCCCGTCCACACGGCGCGCGAATTTGTCCACAGGATCTGGGTCGATAAGACCAGGTACCGTCGTGTTCCCGGCAGGGTTGCGAGAGGCGGCGGTCTCCCCCCCATCACTGGCGTCACCTTCACTGGACTTACTTTTTTCAAGCTCCGTTTCTAAATTTCCAGCCCGGATCAGCCGTTTGGAACCAAGAAGGTGGGGGAAGGCGTCCTGTCTACCGAACGGCTAGTTCATCTCTCCCTTCCCCCCTCATTCATCGTCATCATATTCCCGCATTCATTACTTGACTCCTTCGTCTCCCACGTCTCCCACGAATTTACCTCACAGGTTTGAGGTTGATCGATAATCAAACAGCAAGGCCTTCCTGGTGCTGGGTAGCCGGCCTTTCACACCTCCGCCCCGGACGTCGGAGTTGGATTTTTAATAATGACGAGGTTTTATCGATGGACGTGAGGCATGCAGGATGCTCGTCCAATTCACAGCAGCATCGCCGGCCTGCGTGGTCCACGACCCTTGGGAAAAACGCATGTTGGCAGGTGATACGCGGAGAGCATCATGGCACTATTCTGGGAGCTGGTGATCTCTGTGAGTCTAACTATTTGTCCCTGGCGTTCTAGCCGTTTCTTCTCCTCCCGGTAGAAGCATGTTTCCCATCCACAACGTTTCTCCGACCACACCCCTCAGCTCTGGCCCTTGCGTGTCTGTCTGAGACGGAAGGACACTTTATGCGTCATGAAACCTGTCCCGATCTACGGTCAACCCGCCGATCCACCCCCTCCATCTCTCAGCCGCTGGCGCTGATACGCTCCACTGCCTCTCCACAAATGGATTCACCGTTATCTCCCACACCCTCTCAAGCAGCGAAACACCCCAGTTGAAACTGAATAGGGACGTCATAGTCCTGGAATCGATCGGAACGCGGCTACAGTGTGTTTCTCAAAACCACTGGGCTGCTGGTCTGTAACGGACCCGTATAAATAAACACTTTCGGCTGCAATTCATTCTTTTTGAACTGCGAATGTTCGGATCCTCTAAGTCACCTCAAGATCTCCAGGGCCGAACAGTGCGGTGTGGTGTCATGTTCCCGTGGCGGATGAGCCGATCCACGCGTAGAGATGAATCGATCGCTGGGCAGAACAAGTATATTTCATTGTTGACCTCGTGGCGGCTGAGGAAAACACGAGACAAGGGCAGATGGATCATATATTTACGACCGGGGTTTGGCCGTTCAGATGAGGCAAAATGCTGAACGCCCGTGATTTTACCAATGAAAAAAATATGAAAGTCCGTTCCTTGACCTCTTTATCATTGGAAACACCTTGCGGATCAGACGTGACCGTGTTTTCCGCCGGAGGAGGGATCAGAAAATAAACGTGGGCCGACACGGTTCAGCCCTACGGGGTAAAACCCATCAGGCGGGAAATGAGAAGGGCGACAGAGCGGAACCGACGACACAAGTATAGTGTGACCATCAAGGGACGCACTGTCGCTGGGGCGAGAGCGTCGGGAACTTTGCAGATAAGTATAGTACCCGCAGCTCAGGGGCAAAAGCACAAAGTTGGTGGCCGTCCATAAGGCTACACCGTGTGCACGTACACGAGCCCAGACGAATACTCAGGGACTTTTAAGGAAGGTGCAGAGACCCCGACCGCTCTGTCGGGTCGCAGGCAACACAAATATCGGCTACTGGCACCCTTCAAGTATACGACGTATATAGAGATTTCTAGTCTTACGGATGGTCACCCAGTCCCAGACCACATGTTCAATGAACACGTACCCTCCCAGGGCTTCACCATCTATGACCAAATAATGACGCCGTCGTGGCTGCCTGCTGTCAGCCCTCGTGCCATGACCGGAGGGTGTCACTTCTTTGAAGGATGTTATCCGCGGCTGCGTCCCGGGAGGGTCCTTCTTTGGCTTCTGCAATGCTCGATCCACGCAAGGCGGCTTTCAGGAGCGCTATGACAGGACGAGTATCCATTACGTCCCGTGCTGTGCCCTCACTTAAAAACGCCGTTCCGCGTCTAATCCGAACAAACGACCCTTCACGGGTGCATCAACTCCTCATGAAACAAAGATATCAATCCTAGCGGTGCTAGCATGTTCGGTTTCAGACACCACCAGCATACACCGACACGGCGTGAACGAACAAGTTCAAACATCCCTAGTTCATTGTTTCTTGTATACGCGCCCGTTCGGCGGAGAATCCTAATGTGCTGCAAAATCACGGGACCCGTTCCATTGCATCAACGAAAGCCCACCCAGCCCAAGACACCAAGAGCACAAGTACACACACAGCCTAATCGATTACATCCCGAGCCCGCTATCCCATGAATTCTTGCAACGCTTTCATGTGCGCGACTTTCTTCTTCATTATTTCATTATGTACAATAGTGCCCCGCAGCTCCACCTCGAGCTGATGGTCAGGTCAGTTTCAATGAATAAGGGTAAACAATCTACCCGGGGGCGCTCACCTGGAGGAGTTTGCCGGATTCCCACATCCTAGTTGGTAGGCTTTCCAATGAAACATAAAGTGCAGGGACCGACTCGCAATGAAGTAATTCGAGTTCCCCGATCTTGAGGATGGCGAAGGCGAGACGGAAGAGAACATCCATGCCATCAACCAAGAATATGTCCCAAACCCTAAACAGCGTCTGTAAATAGTCAGCGTCCTCGCTGGCAGGGTATAGGGGTGTTGGTTTACCTCTACCGGGAGACAATCAGTAAACAACGAAAGGAACCAAGAAAAACAGATCGCAGTCAGGTCAACCCCAAGATCTGTCAGATGGGCGTGTAGTTTAGGAAGGTGTTCCTTGACAAAATCAAGCAATACGAGGGGGCAGGCGCGAGACGGGAGAAGTGACGGGGCAAAGAAATGTTCCGGGAGAATGCGCTCAATGATCGCACAAAGGACCCAGAACGCGTCCTCTTCGTTCGCAAACACAAGCAATAGAGTAGATGTCACGAGGTTCATGCCTTGGCAATACCCGACAGAGGGGTTTCGACTGAACGTGAAACATCCAATCAGCCTCGGCTTCAGTCCCTCTAATAGAAATAACCTCACCGACTGTACGCCGTCAGAACCCTTCTCAATTTCTGCACACCCGGGCCATCGCCACCGTAGAACATATTGAGGGGCATGGTCCGCCCTACGTCCTTCTCGATCTCCTTAACTACCGGATCGTCCGGGTCCACATTCGCCAAGAGGTCGTTGAATAGCCCTGGTTCTTTCATCTCTAAAGCATCTGTGCATTCTTGCCAGATCTTCGCACGATATACCAGAGGAATACCCTGTCTCACCAGCCTGTCGAATTCCTTTCGTTCCTCTCTGCTTCCTGAGATACCGAGCTGGGCGAACCCGATTAGGCCGTCTGTATGAGCCAGTTCCTCCTCGTCGTCGGCGGTGTTTAATCCCAGGAATGCGGAACTTCCCGAGAGTAATGTGGAAGCGACGGTCGAGGCGTTCGTCTTGGTGGATCGAAGCTTGACTCGATGCCTAACAAAAACATCCCACTCCTTCCGAGTAGACCGCTGCCTTTCGTCGTGGATAGAGGTCAGGTCCGAGAGCAATTTCCTGATCGTGTTTGGACAGACATGTCTCGGAGTCTCAGAGTCTATCGAAAGGATTGCACTAAGCGGTTTGGCTGACATCGAGGGCGCGGGAAAGATGGTCGATGTCCGTTTCTTCGATCGCGACTGGGAAGGCGCGGGGGACGGCGCTCGGGATCGGGTACGCAAAGATCGGGGAGCACTTTGTGAAGCATCATCGGGTTGTGGGGATTCAATGATCGGTCCAGGTATAGTCGTGGGATCTAAATCTGGGAGGAGGGGCTCCTCAAAGTATCCCATTCCATCACAATCACAGCTCCCTTTGATTCTCTCAACCGTTGGGGGACCATCCCCACCCTCTTCTGGCCAGTGATTGTTTTCGGTCCTGTCCGCAATCTTGACTCCAGTCAGGCACGCAGGGGCCGAATTGTCGCAGTCCTTGGCGCGCAGAAGGAGGAGGAGGTCGTACTGGGAGACGTCGTACATGAACCCAAACCGGTCGGTCAGCGGCTGTTGGTTCTTGTCGTCGTAATAGGCGGAAAACCGTGTGGCTGCGTTCGAAAGCGGCATGGGTGGGCGGAAATCGCGGGCAGTGATTGGGGTGTACGTCTTGGACAGATATTGAGTCGGCGGCATTGCCGAGAAGGGAACAATAGACTCAAGAGGAACTGAACCAGGTTTGCTTGTATTGCTGACGATATTCATTCCAGGTGCGGTTGGGCCAGACGAAGAGGCCTCCTGAACTACACTCGTGATTCCCTGAACTGCGTCAACAACTCCCGTAAGTTTCTTGGTCTGTTGAGCAAAGAAGGTCCCGATCAGTGGGGAGGTAAGCATGGACACAGTGCCCTTTCCATGTCTGGCTTTCGTCTTCCGCATGTCAGCATGGATTGCCAAGGTTTGATTGAGCGTTTGTGCAGCATCAGCACCCTCCGGCGTGACCAGGGCCACCTTCGGGCTCAGATCCAGCGCTGGCGGCCGATCGTGCCTCTTATCTCTCTTCTCCTTTGGTTTCTCCCTCAATTCGATACCTTCCTCCCTAGCATTCTTAACCAACTGAAGAGCCAATCGGGCAATCAACCCGCCAGCCTCAGACCCAGTCTCCATCAAAATGCTCCGTGGATCAGATGTCATGACTCGGGTGGCGTGAATTATGGCTGTAAGGGAGGTGCTTTGGGGAGGTTTCTCTCCAGGTTGCGAGATCACCGAGTCATTTTCTGATGGAATTTCGAAAGGTTGTAGGGTCGTAGTAAGGTAAGGGGGAAGAGGCGTCAGCATGGGTGATGTCGGTGAATGGGGGACAGAGGGAAGTCCTTCTGACAATCCATGCGTCGTTATAGAAGGTATGTCAGCAACGGAGAGGGTTCTGCGTTGTTTTGGTCGCGAGGGCGTAGCTGGATTGAGAATGGAAAACCCTAAAGTCCCGAACATATTCTTGTTCGGAACTTTCAGAGTAGACTTCTCTGAAATCGAGGGGGCCGGGGAAGATTTGGATGACTGCGTATCCAGAAGGGATTTTGAGCTACCGGGTTCGTCAGGAGTTAGCGAACTTTGGGACCGATGTGACCTGGTCTTCCCCTTGCCCCACAACATCCCCATCCAACTCTGGGGAGCTTTTGAAGTCTGAGAGGCAGATGGAGGAGAATCGTTGTCATTGTCAGGTACGATTACAGATGAAGAGTCATCTCTGAGTGAGGAAGAATCAGGGAGAGGTGAATTCGGTTGATTGGGTGTGGGTTTGATGGTGCTCTCCCTGTTGTGAGAAACCAAGCGTGACGCAGAGGGGGTAATGACATCTTCTTCAGGGATGCTCGTTGAGTGCGGCACCTCATCAGAGAGGGCTTCTGATAATGATATCGCAATGGACTGTGGAAAGGTCGGTCAACGTGCCCGACTATGAGATAAAATGGGATGGGACCGACCATATTACTCTGACGCCGCTGTATTTGATGAACGTGCTCATCGTCGTCAGGGAATAGAGACTGCACGATGCGTTTCGCAATATCACGTTCAGACGGTGGCAACTCCCTTAACAGTTGATCGGCGCGTTCCTTCCTCGCAGCTTCCTTCTCCTGGAGTAGCGCCCGATCGTCCTCCAACGCTTTGCACGCCTTGCGCATGTTTGACAGGGCAGAGGAAAGGATCCGGAGGGTAGCATGGTACGGATGACGCGCAGCGTCGGAAGAGGAGTCATGAAAGTCTAACTTGGAGATTGTGGATTGGATGGCCTGATCTGACTGCCTATGCCAACGAGTAGTCAGCACTTCTGAGGTGGCCTCCTTGTCTAAGCCGAGGTATTCCTTGTGTAGTTGGAAGGGTATGCCCTTGCGGGGGAGTTTAGCAGTGTCAAGATGGTGGGAGGAGTCCGGTTGTTCGACGACGATAACGGGTGCTTGCCGACTCGTCGATCGGTCCCAGATGCTGGAAACAGAGACATCGCGGTCGCGTCCACGCAAACGTTCCGTATTCCTGCTGCCAAGCCCACGAACACTTCCATCCCAAGTCGCGCCATTCGTCAGGGTCGTGTCGTCGGGCTGCAACTGGGATTTGAGAGTGAAGTAGCCAGATGCAGTCCGCGAGGCATCTGATCCTTGGCGAGCCCTCGACCTACGACTCCTGGATGAGCCCGACGTTGGCTCTGTCGATAGCGGATGATTGAGGTTGGTTGGTGTCGCCCCCGATGACGACGTATCCATGGACGGAATACGGAGAGGGAATTTGGCTGTCGGCTGGTGGGAAACCACCCGCGATCGTTACCGGGCACGTGCTCAACGGGATCTCCCTCTCCGTCCGCCTCTCCTCCGTTCTCAAAGGCAAAGAACCCCTGGTTGTTTCAGATGGGCTGGTTTGGCAGCAGCACCCCAGAACCGACAGTGGTATCCAGGGAGGGTCGGCAGCATTGTTGGGATGGCCGCGACGCGTACTTCACATGCCTTGACAACTCCCACGTTCTCAAACCTGGTGACGAGGGCAAGGCCTGTGCCAGGGAAAAAATCGCATACGAAAAGAGCTGTGCCAAGAGTTGGGTGCGTCGTTTTCCATCGACACCGCCGTGGCGGTTCCTAATTCAGATGGGGTCGCAGATTGAATACTTTAACAAAAGACGTGTCTTGGCCGAACAGCAGAAAGGAGTTCTGGAACAGATGAAGAACCAATCTGGCTCTTCTTAGTTCGCCATCTCAACACCCATTCCGGTTGCTAGTCGTCCTCAAAACGACTCTTCCGGGCCGACACAGCTGGCGTCTGGCATTTCAAGTTAGACGGTGCCTTAACTATCTCCCTTGCTCGTTGTTTGTTTCGGTTGTTTTGAATAAACACTCCCCGTTTCTCACTTACGTCTTGCCCGACATTACAAATCCATCAAGTTGCGCAAACCACTTCGAAGCTTGCATTTCCCATCATCGAACCAGAGAGGGGGGCTTCCCCTGTATACGCGGGGCCTTGATCACATCAGCAGTTCTGTCAAGGGACTGGCGCCTACCTACCACACAGACCCTCGATGAATGCCACAGACGTCATGTCTACAACGCACCCCGGACCGCTCAGCTAAAGTGGCATCGGCCTCGAACTTGAACCCGTTGTATCGGAACTCCATTTTGGTAAGTATCCAAGACAGCGCATCCCCTACACTTGATGGCGATGAGATTGATCTCGATGATGGAAGCGTACTAAGTCATACCTGCCTAGCCCATATAATAAGTAGCCCTGCACACTTGGCAAAAAGCCCTAACCTTTACGCACCCTCACCGCAACTCTATCCCCGCCAAGGACTTAGTCCCTTAAAGGTTGGTAGATCCAATCTTTCGCTCTGATTTCTACATAACCTCTCTTCTCCCCTCCCTGTAGGCCGCTATCGATTAGTGATGAGCTCTCGAACTCTCCGAGTCGCTGATTCGAAGTCTGCGAGGGGCAGCACCCATCCGGGTCAAAAGCGGCCTGCAATGCTCTCGATCAATGAGCCCACAAAGCAGACGGGGGATAGTCCTCCTCTCCTGGTCTCTCTTCCTCCTGTACGTCTGAGGGCACTGACAATGCCTTGCCCAATGAGCCCGATGACGCCCGATTTGGATATCGAGTAGGATTTCTCACAAGGTCCTCGGACCGCAGCAATCTGACCTACGGCTTTTGTAGTGATGGCAGCGAGTCCTCCGGAAGCTCACAGTCGAATTCTACGGCTACGTTCACATTCAACCTCCTGTCCCCGACGACACCACAACACGGACGTGGTCTCTCATTCACGGCGTGCCCCACTTCTCCTCTCGACGAGAGTGAGGTGTATGCGTTCCCGCCGCGAAAACATCCAACTTCGGCGGGCTTCCCATTGCGTTCTCGGAGGCACTCGGCAGACCACAGCGATCTGCCCGTTGTATTTGACTCGCCCCTCCTCTCAGAGGACCCACTGAAGGAGGGGGCGCAATCCCCATCCGACGATCGAAAGCACTTCCACATCCAGTTCTTGCAGGAGGACTACCCTTTCCCAAAAACCCCGGACTGTTAACTTGTCCCCGGTCCATCGCGCTTGGTGTATCCATTCTTAATTATTTTTCCTCGATCTCCCTCCTTTCCCTTCTCCGTTCTTGATCTGTCGTTTTCTTCCATTTCTCCCCTGTACATAGAGCTTGTAGTACCTAGTTAGCAGATAGTCACAGACTTGACAATGTATCCCCTGTCTGTATCGATTCTATCCTTCTTCCCCCCCATCTCGCTGACGCCGAGTACGTCACGTCCGATTTCGGATCCTCAGAGAGTTGGCACCAACGATCCATTGCCGACCGGCAATCTTATTCCTGTAACTCTTGCCAGCGAAAAATTGGCGATTTATGAGGTTACGGGACGTAAATCTGAAGACATACCCTCGCTGGGGCATCAGATGCGAAGATGTAGACTATGCCAGGGACCGAATGGTTCAGCTGGTTCACCGGCCCTAGGTTCGGTGGCGTTGGCGGGAACACTGCCACCAACGCAAATCGAAGGGGGGAACTTATCCCCGCCGTCTGCGATCCTGTCTTCGTTCCTCGTGAGCGCTCCCGTGGCATCCTAGCTCCTAGCCGTAACGTCGAGCACGAGCTTTCGGATCCCAAGCAATCTCACATACGGGTTCTTCACATGTTTGAAATGGATACCAACTTTCTGTCGGCAACGCCAGGCCGTTGGGTGCCCCTCGTGGTGCGACACTACGGCGCGTTTACGAGGGCCGAAATGCGAGGGTCGCTGCGATAATATTACCAAGCAAGAACCACCATACGGCGAGCAAGGCAAGACCGGGCAGACATCCGAATTGGAAACACGCCTGTACACGAAGTCCGTGATGATCCAGAAGCACTCGAGCTCCGCAGGTGGAGCGGGGCAGGTGTCCGTCGGCTGAAGCCTGCTGAAGCGACCTCCATCTAGGCGGGGCGGACGAGTATTCCTTATTCGGAGAATCCTCCCGCCGCCCCTTACCACGTCTATCCCAGGCACCCCGGAGCCGCTCTGAGGGGCCGTGAGAGTGTAAATGGACAAATGACCCTGCAGCGTCAACCCGCATCAGCAAACCAAAAGGACTTGGCGAAAAGAACCGCCGACTTAAGACACATTTCACACGCCTGAGACAGAGACGACCACTGCTTCCAGAGTGAAAGATTGCCCGTCCAGGTCCACCGGTCGTGATCGAACATGGACGCCAAACTCTGTCCCGTGTTCGGTGTTCAAAAGGGTGCCCCATCGGCAGGCAACATCCGAAATTAAATCGGCAGTCAAGCAGGTCGGTACTCTCGAGAGGGGGAGGGGAGTGTGGAAGTAACGGTCAACTGCCGACACTCCCTGCAAACGTGGTCTTCCTTTTTTTTCTGTAAAAAATACGTGGTTTATCTCTCGTATAGCATGATGTTCCGAAACATGATTCCATGATGATTGATCGCAGTGATCGTATTCTCTTCCAGCCTTCAGGATCACGCCAACCTCATACGAAAGACCCGCCTTTGTGCCCTGGGGAGCGTATCCAATCCACTTGTCACTTGTCGTGCGAACCTAAATGCTTGTGCTTAAGTCCCTGATGAGCTAGTTCGTTCTTCGTCTTGGCGTGCGGACCGGCGCGATCCCCCGAACTCCCAAATCCCCACACCACAACAGTCATTTCCTCATCAAGACACCCACCTCCTAACGACTTCCGCGTGTCCATCACCACAAAACAATACCACTTCCCTAGGACTGTGCGGAGGCATGGGCCGGGTCGCGCACGGGGTACGGAGAGGGCGTAGATCTTTCCATTATCAACCCCGCCGCCTCCCGCTCGACAGTGATTCGTATGGGGGATCTGTCCTTGATGCATCCGATGTCCCGCCCCAGAGGCCGGTTTCCCAGGTGTATCTAAAACAAAACACAGTTGCGATAGAGCCTCTCTTTGTCTTGCTCGACGAAACCTAATGACTGTATATCTCCACGTCAAGTTTTCTATGTCGGATCTACGTCCCCGGAAGCCCCCTCCGTCACCTCGCTGGTTCGTTTTCTCGGTCTCGTCATCAGAAGCCTCTCCTTGTCGTTTGTCCACCCGGCGGCGGTCGGCTCTCCTTCTCTGGCACAGTTATCCCAACCTCGAGGACGCATATCCCTCAATTAACGTCATCACGTTGTGACTAAGGGGTGTAAACATCGTTTGGTTCCTTCTCCACGTGCGCCGAGGGCAATGAGGTATTTTTTTGCACAAGAAGAGTTGATTTCAGGCTGAAGTTTGAATCAGTTCTTTCGCGGGAAAGACGAGCGGGGAACCTTCGAAATCAAGGTGATGAAATAGACGGGAGCTGCTCCCATCCGCTAACACGCGATTGTACTCTTTATTTCTTAACTCACTTTACACTTTGGATACTGATTCAAACTTCAGCAGAAGGTCATACTCTATTGCCCCCCGGTGGTAAGAAGCCGCGATGGGCGCTGTGGGCGCTGTAAAGAGATGAATCGATCATCTCTCCCATCCCATCGGGTTCGAGGAACGACGATCATTGTCACGATTTGCAACTTACACCAATTGTTCCATCTCCGAATAACGTCAGGATGCAATTTCCGGGTCTTGTGCTTCGCTTCTCCGACGACGCCTTTATTAACATTTCCATGCCTGCCTGTGTGCATGGTGTGGTCACTTGTACGGGGCGTATGTAGGTCATTCCCAGAGACCCATTTCGGTAACAACGTTGGCTAAGTATTAGCTTTTGGCCACTGTCATGACAGTCGGAAGCACCGACTCGGTCGCGGGGCGTGGGAACTTGACTCACAATGTGGTATCGATGAACGGTGCAGGTCGAAGCTGAATTCGCTCTTTGAGGTCCAGGACTGGAAAACCCAAGGGCGGCCCACAGCGACGATAGCATCTCGCTCCCGTCGCAATGCACCCGCCCCCCACCTTCTTGCCTGTTTTGCAGTTTCCCATCTCTCACCTCCATCACCCCACTCCCGATACTATAATCAAGAGCGCCTCTCATTACCCTGCTGGGACTAACATCACCACTGGTGCCGACTCCACTTGTTTCATGCCCTGGGACGTAAATGCTGTTGACGTTTGTCGCATTAGCGGAGTCATCAAGACTTCTCCTACCTCTGCAGTGAACTTCAAGATGTGGTTACCGGACATTTGGTACGGTAGATTCCTCGTCAATAGGAACAGTGGACCCGAAAGCTGTAAGCTCTTCCGTTAATCTATGTTTCAAAATGATTTCTTACCCAACGCCTACAATACTCTTCTCTTTTTTCATCTCCGTGACATTAGGTGTAGATTATCCAAACCTCGATCCGGGTCCTATCTACACTTGCGACAATTAGGACGAACAATAGTCATGACGGGAACTTCAACCCCGTCCCCTTCCTCATGCCTGGTATGGCTCAAACCGTCACGGATTTCTCGTACCGTTCGATACGCGTCGCGGCACAAGTCGGGAAGAAGATTACCTCGGTCTACCAAGGCTCAGATCCACACCATTCCTACTGCGATGGCTGTTCCATGTGGGGAGGCAGGGGATAACCGCCGCGTACCGTTATCCTGACGACTCCGACGGTACCATCGCTGGGGCCCTGGGGATAGACTGGAATGACCCCCTCCATATGGATATCTCATGCGGCTTTCAATACCTGTAGCTTCATCCTGAGACAGGTCTGGGAAGCTACGGTCTCACGGAAATACTCAAGCAATGCGATGCCCTCGATGAACGGGTCGGTGGGATGATTGCTAACCCAGACCTCTGCAAATTCGATCCGACGACTCCTTTATGCACCGAAAAAGACACCACGAACCCTTCGGGGTGTTTGATACAATCCCAGGTCGACGGACTCAAATGATTCCACGGGGCCATTTATGACAGTAACAAAAATCTTCTCTTCGCCCCGTTCGACCCCGGAGCGGAAGCTGATGTGACATATGGCTTTGGGATGTCTGGAACTATTTCGCCGCTCACAGAGGTAGGGGATGCAAACGCTAGTGTTCTCTCGTGTTCTGACATATCTCATTTATGGCGAACTCGATAGACCCGGTACAAGTACGCGATCTACAGGAACCCTAGCCATTTCTCAGCCAACTTCTCCGCGGCTGTACTTGTGTACGCTAATTCGGTTGACCCAATTGGGATTTTCACGTGAGAAAGTGCCCTTCAAGGACTCGCACAGTACAAAAAGAAGGGCGGCAAACTCCTCGCGTATCACGGCACGCGAGATCCTGTAAGTCCCACCATTCTTGTTGAAACCCACATGGCGCTACGTTAACTTAAACTCGTGCGACCGCGTGTCCATGTAGATGATCCTTTCTGGACAGTCAGAACGGTTTTATCAGCTTCTCGCTGCCTCACTTTCGTCTTCAGGTAAGCTCAGTTCCAAGACAAACCCGTTCGAAATCCTCCGCAAATCAGAATGTTTTCCGATTACGATTTTTTTTACGCAGTCGAAGGAAGAGGAGGCGCTAACGAGATGAATTCACTCTATCGACTATTCATGGTGTCTAGCATGGGGAACTGTCACGGAGGGCCCGGCGCGTGGAGACTCGGTCAGGGTGCCATTATAGGCAAGGCCACGATGGAATCAACCAAACGGATCATAGCGCCATGTTGAGCATCGTGAATTAGGTCGAGAACGGGAATCGCCCAGCGTGCTCGTCGGCACGACCGAGCACGGGGAGGAATGAAAGCATTGCATGTGGCCGAGTTCAAAGACCGTATAGAATGTGAAGGAGTGGGTCTGCCAACGGGCTGAGTTGGGGTTGTAGGATTTCAGGGGTATGTTTTCCAGGGCGTGGGTCCCCTGGATGGCTAGCTGGTCGTGCGGTCCAACGACCGACAGTGCCTTGGCGGAATGGGCGCTCGTACGATAAATTTTCTTCGGAGCAGTTGAACGAAGCGTACGACTTCGACTCTCGTATGCATGTACCCCCATTTGACATCTGTTTCGATTCTGTATAGCTCGGATTTATCAGCGATGAACTGCTCAACATAATTCGCCTCGTGAGATGCAGAAAGGGCAGATTGAATGCGTCAACTCTGCCACCGGCGTTACAGACCGCGACGGGGCTACTACATGGCCGGGCGTGATCGACCTGATTGATCGACAGAGGCGCAGAGCCCCGAAAGGGAATTCCGGGCAACCATATGCCAGTATTTAGACGCTGGTTGCCCGCTTCCTGTGTCGCGGACCGAGTTTCGACAGTCATAACGCGTTCCGGAAGAGCCAGGTTCGGGCGATTGCCGTGGGGAGTGCTGAACTGGTTCGTGACTCGCTTGGATGGAGCCCTCTGCTTCCTTGACTGGGAACAATTTATTTAGTTTCTCGTGCGAGAAAACCCAAAACATTGGACTGGCAGCGTCCAGAACTTGGAGCTCGATGCTCCGACTTTACTCGAGTTGCCGGATTCAACCTACTCGTGATGCAGAGTGCCGACTTGAGCGCCTTATCCAGATCCCATCGGACCGTTGTATATGGCACGTACTACAGCCCGTGGCTCGTGCCACTCAACCTTCAACATCAAGAACGAGGGATCGAATGGAGCGCATCATTACTGTCCCTGCGTCTACGATTTGCATATGTTCCCTCCGCAGACGAATGTCTGAGGTAATTGGTGTCAAGGGCCGGTAAGGATTCGCTTAGGTGGCGCGGCTATTCTAGCTTACAATTTTGCGGAGGCATTTATCAGACAGATCATCAGCATGGACGGGTAGTTCGTTTACCCCCCCGCCCGACCAGCGTGGGCTAGTGGTCTGCTCTGCTCGCAACTTACATTCAGAGCACAGTTTGTATTGTTGAATACAAAAGTCTCATTCAATTCGGTCTCTTTACACCACGAAACCACCTTCGCCCACCCGGCCCTACCGCGTGGATCGCCTAGGATCGCAGCCTTCGTGTTATCTCAATACATATCGCAGGCGAGGCATCGTCCCAAATAAAGTCACTGGCCATGGTAACTACAACATTCCTCCTCTCACCTGTTGCGCTGTCATGTTGAGCGATTCAGGCTACATACCTCTTGCTCTTTCCGTGTCCCTCGCCCTTCCTGCGTGGCACTGGCTGCAAAAGCGATCGAAAAACGCCTTACCGTATCCACCTGGACCCGAGGGATACCCGGTCATTGGGAACCTACTTGATTTTCCGGTTGGGGTCCCACTCTGGGAGGGATTATCCAGCGTGGCCAAGCAACATGGTATGATATCGTCATCTCACAGACGTTCTAGGTCAGGCCATGACCCTCTGAGATGTAGAAACTGGCGTTCTTTACCTCAAGCTTCCCGGGACGGACATGGTGGTTCTAAGCACCAGTGAGGCTATCTCCGATCTGCTTGACCAGCGATCGGCCATATACTCAGACAAAGTGAGAGTCCTTCGTCGCATCCACATATGATCTCGGCAGTTAATCATTGTCTTACAAGCCATGTCCCCCGATGATTGAGTTGTCAGTCTCTTTAATGGGCTGCATTCTACCAGCCTGACCTTCTTTCTCTGTGTAACGCAGGATGGGAGCTGCTGAATGGGGCGTATCTTTCATGCCTTATGGGCCGCGGTGGCGCATACACCGAAAGTTACTCCATGATTTTATCAATACCTCGACGATCAAGAACTATGACGGAAACCAGGTCAAAGTGGTATCAAACTTCCTCGTCGACCTGCATCGAAAGCCAGAAGCCTTCAGGGAACATATTCATTTGTGTGCACCACATTCTCCGTGATGCTAATTCGTCTGATTTACGTCCCCTCCCATACAGGCTCACTGGCTCGTTAGCCCTCTCGGTCGCGTATGGGATCCAGGCAGATACTCCAAACAACGAGTTCTTTCGCCTGTATGAGGATATGTTGGAGGGAGTGAACGAGGCGTCGGTCCCAGGGACGTTCCTCGTTGATGTCATCCCCGCTCGTGAGTCCAATCAGATTGCGGGAAGAAGAAAAAAAACTAACGATGGGTTTCCGCAGTCAAGTATTTGCCTTCGTGGTTCCCTGGTGTACGGTTCCACGCGTGTGCAAACAAAATAACGAAGGACTTCCACAATGCTACAATCCGTCCGGTAGAACATGTCGCGGAGCAACTTAAGGTTGAGAAATTCCGTCACAGTTACTTGAGGGTACCGGCTGATTTTTATGCACAGTCAGGTGGAAACATCGACACCTCAATTGTCTCCACATGTTTGGAGAACTTGGCAGATATGAACGAAAGAGGAGTCGACAGACAAGTCATTTGCAATACTGCAGCTATCGTGTATGTCGGTAAGTCGTGTCCTCTCACCGTCTGCTCCCCCTCTGATCTCCCCCTACAGGAATGTCGGATACCGTGCGTACAACCGTTCCTGCTAACCGATTGTACTCACTTCCTTCTAGACAAACACCACACTAAGCAGCTTTTTCCTTGCGATGGCCCGGAACACGGACATCATGAGAACAGCACAACGTCAGCTCGACAGTGTTATAGGCGGTGAAAGGATGCCAGACCATTCCGATATCGACAATCTCCCTTACATCATGGCCATCGTTAAGGAGACTTTTCGATGGGCTCCCCCACTCCCCATCGGGGCGACTCATCGGTTGATGGAGGATGATGTGTACCAGGGGATGTTGATACCCGGTGGTGCCACAATGCTAGAGAACATCTGGTAGAGAACATTGCTAATGGCTCCTAGAGGTACCGGCGAGAACTGACGCGAACTGTGCCAGGGCAATATGTTACGATGAAGCTGTATATCCGGATCCACATACATACGACCCAACTCGATTCCTCGGCGAGGACGGGAGAATCGATCCGTCCGTCAAGGCGCCTGAAACAAGGATCTTTGGTTCAGGTCGCAGGTATGGATTTCCGTGTCACGTCCACCAGCTACTTGAACATCTCTTGCAACAGGATTTGTCCCGGACGTCATCTAGCGATCCGGATGTTATGTCTCACCATCGCGCGTGTTCTCGCCACGTTCGATATCCTCCCCCCCGTCGACGACAATGGGCACCCAAGAATCCCCGAGGCAAAATATCACAACACCCTTATACGGTGAGTTTGTATGATTGGGGGGAAATGGGGCCGATTTGCTGACGTCAAACAATTTTGGGCTTAAAGACATGCGATGCCATTCGAATGTATCGTGAAGCCCCGGTCGGAGAAGGCAGCCAAGTTGATATACGATGGGTTTTCTACCATCGCTGAGAATCGAAGATAGGTCGTGCCACATCTTAGTGACATGTCGTTTACGCGCTCGCTTGAAGAGGCAAACTAAAGCTACCCACGGACGTGAACCCCACCCTAATGATTGGTGTCGACAGCACTCGTGGCGAACGAACCAACACACCTGCATGTGTAAGGTAAGCGGAAGCGAAGCTCCCTCTCCCGCAAACGACCCAAAATTCCACGTCAACCTTGCCGACGAAAACCCATTCGTCGTGTCCCCCCCTATTCAGAGATCGAAAGAAGGGAGGGGAGGATGTCTGATACGCCAACCCCGAGACACTGGCTGCGGCCGCTGAAACAGCCCCCTGGCGTGACCAAGTGATGCTCTGATAATCTATGGAACTTCTCACATCACCCACGCGTATCGGAAAACCCAGAAAACGCGCGATGGTCCCGTACGACGTGTACGGGTAATCGATTAGAAAGGCGTGCACACCGGCAAACGTTATCAGCTGTACTTTGGTATATACCAAAGGTCGGGAACGAACGCTCTGAAGCGGTGCCTGGACCCAAAGCTTCGAGATGATCAATATGTGATCTCTCAGTATATACTCAGTTCCCGAAGCGAGAGAGAGGGTCCTATACAGTCGGTCCACAGCCATCTAGGCAATACATCAAGTTTCCCTAACCTTACAAAGGTTAGATATCATAAAGGTGGCATGATTCGGTGTCTGCAGTCAAATACAGTCAAACACCCGGTTCTTCCATCGATTGCATCGCGAAGACGCGCAGTAACCGTGCTTCTATCAGCATCACAGTGGGCAAACCTTCCATGAAGGACTCGTGACCCTGTCGGACATGTATAGTGTCGGAATTTCAGCGATCCAATCGTTTTCGAATGGAGGTGGAGAACTCTCGTCCGACGGGGCAATCAACGATGGTATTGAGAAACATGAGTCTCTCCGCACCGACGTGGCAGTGTACCTAGTTTTCACATGAGCGCAGCGTCCACTAACTCCGGAAAGCAACTAGAATTACAAAAGGTCATCGTACAGATTCCTCATCTAAGGTAGTATGTGTGATCGGGTAGCAAGTATCCTGACCGGAGCACAATTGCAATGTACTTAAGCGTATACAAGAATTCTCGACAACACAAAACCCAAGCATCTATGCCAACGTGCTCATATTTCTACAATCCAAGCACGAAGCCGAAGAGCAACAAGAACGACCGACATTCTAAAACCATATGAGAAATAAAAAGCACGAGGTATTGGGTAGCTGGCAGCAAAGCCCGAGCAGGAAGAAAAAAAGTTTTCGTGGTGACACATGTGGAAATGATACGTTGTACAAGTTGTATGTATGATGGAAGGGAGCAGGTTGTGTGGCTTATGAAATATGAATTGTGAGCGTTGATGAGGTCGCACGGGAACAAATAGATAGATTAGGGGAGACAGCAGTAAAGCAAGAAAATCGGGACGGTGAACGCATCGCGAACGAAGATGTGGCAACAAACGAGTGGGCCAATCGAACCTCGAGTGAGCGAGCGAATGAAAGGTGGCAAGTCTTGACGACCAGAGAGGTTGTGAGGGATCTCACCAAACAAGCTCACCGACGATCCTTTTCTACTTTCTTCTTCCTCTTCTCGTACTCGTGCATCTTCTCCTCACGGAGAGCCAGCTCATCCTCCTTCCGAGCGATACGAGCACTAAACACGCACAAACAACGATGAGCACGGGTAAAGGACCAAGAGCCCTCGACGCCACGAACCTTCTCATTTCCTCCCTCTCAAGGTCCATGGCATCCGCCTCCATATCATCTTCATCGCTATCCACCGTATTATTCACATACGACGATCGATCTTTGCCGAAGAGCTTCCAAATCTCCGATCTATAATCTCCTTGTGTAGGTGGCGCATACCGCTTCTTGGAGGGGGGAGAATCGTATTCTTCCTCGTCCTCAGAGAGTGATTCGGATCGACTATGTTTCTTTCCTGCGGAAGATGGGATGTGGGCTGACGACGGGCGGGGTTTGGAAGCTCCAGAACCAGTAGGTTTGGATGATGGGCCAGGTCTGGAAGTTGGGGTGGCCTTCATCGGGCTCGGCTTCGTCGAGTCTTTAGTCTTGTTCAAGGAAGAAAGACTCGAGGTCGATGGCTTCTTGTTGAGAGTGGAGGTCAACGAAGGGGGTGTACCAGAACGAGAATCGTTGGCCGAAATGTCCAAAGCAGCAGTCTTCTTTGTCAGACCGCTCGTATCCTTCTTCTTGCCAAACCAATCGTTAAAGTCCTTGGCCTGGTCGCCATTGAGGATGCGACCCTCCTTGCCCCTTTCGCGATCGCGGATGATCTCATCGATGGTCCTCGTATCCCGCTTGTTGACGTTCAGTTTCTGGAGGGTGTTCGGCATGGCTGCCAGCCGGGCTTTAACCGATTGAGCGGACGAGCCAGAGCCCTGGCCGCCGTCGGAGCCACCTAGGTCGACTCCACCTCCTGGAAGGACCCTCCTCGACTTTTGGAATGGACCGCTCCCAGTGGTGACCCTCTTGGATCGACCGGACCCGAACTTGAGATCCGCGATTTTCCTCCGTTCCCGTTTCTCCTGTCGGGTCAAGAAGGATCCACCGTTGTCCTCCTCGTCGGAAGGAACCCTCTTCTTCCTCAGCTCATCCCTCGGACCGGAGTTGACGCTGGGGTAGGAAGGGCTCCTGGAGCGACTCGCCTTCTTGACGTTCCCCAAGAGCTTATCCCGGACCATTGCTTCCTTCTTCTCCCTGAGCCTCTCCTTCTCCTCATTCAACCTCTCCTCTCGCTCCTTCTTCTCCCTCTCCCGTTTCTCATCCTCGAAGTGTTTGAGGCGGAGACGATTCTCGAGTTCCTTCTCCTTGCGTTCCCGTTCGGCTCGTTTCCGCATTTCCTCCTCCTCCTTGCGCTTCTTCTCCGCTAGGGCCTGCTGAGCGGCTCGTTGTGAGGCCTGGGTGTTTGAGGCGCTGATCGCCATGAGGGTGGCGAACGTCGATGTCATGGTTTATTTGTTATCGATTATGCGGCCCCTGTTCGTTTCGAGCCCGTTGTGTAGGTTATATGGCTGTATGCGTAGTAATGGCGATGGTTGACAGATGGGCGGGCAACCAGCGGGATCGTGTCGAGGGGTTACAACAAGTTGCACGCCGGTTCAAGAGAAGACCTTGGTCCAAGTCCCGTTCGAACGAGTGGCCGTCAGAGAAGACAGTAGGAGAGCAGATGAGAGCGTAGTGGAGAGAGGACGTGAGCTCCGAACGGGCCCTTTCGCTTGATTTAAGGTGGACCCGATCCCACACGAGCGATGTGTGGAAACCAAAGAACCGCGAGGAGGAAGGGACGGGACAAGGTGGTGGTCGGAAGCAAGACCGAGTGTGAAACGCCTCTTCCTGTGCGTGCCGCACCACAACGCGCTCTTCCGACCGACAGGAAAGGTATTTGGAGTCAGTCCGTGAATGGGAACGTGGCGGAAGCCGGGCTGTTTGGTCTTGTTTGCACCTCAAAGGCACACATGTACGTAGACGATGGGTCTGCGATTCTGAATACGACGCACAGACTGTGCTGGGCTATGCAAGTACTCTATGCCGCAACCGCTGCGACAGGTTTCGTTATGGTACGTCTTCCAAAGATGTGTGGCAATGAAATCGCGACCGATTATCGATCCACGTGTCCCTCTCGTGGTTTTTGGGAATCCAAAAAAACCTGTGCGAACAAGTCTGGCCAAAAAGACTCGAGCAATCGAGCCGGTGTTCCAGAAGCTTAAATGGATGGAGTTGCGTGGTCGTTCATTGGCAGACGTCATTTCCATGCCCCAGCCTCGTGCCTGGCTTCGAGTCCGATCGTGTCTCGTATCCCTCGCCTCACCCCCCAGGGATGTCGATAATTGGTAACCAGAAGACCAGGGCAGGGTCCAAGTGGTGTGATTAGCGGCTTGCGTGCTGCGGGATGGAGTTCATAGCTCCTCTTATTAATGTCTTCTACGCGCTTCAAACCGCATATCTGTGGATCTCCACACCAAACAAGCGCAAGTTGCGGTAAGCAGGAAACGGAAAACCAAAGATGCCACATACATTTTTTAGACCGGCTACGAGTCGGAGAACCTCTAGTACAAAAAAGCCGCGAGGACTCGCAAGAAGCCTGGGAAATACAAAGGGTAAACGTGCTAGAGCAGCCAGATACTATAGCTGAGGGAGAAGAATTAGGAGCGAGGCTGGGAATATAATCAAACGATGGGAAATCCGGGAGATCCGCAGTTCCACCTCAGTTCACATTTTTGAAAACGCTGTCTCGGCAGCAACAACCCCACCCAAATCGCAGCAACTCTCAGTGCCCCAGTCACACAATACACCAGCCCACCGTTCATACATAATGATGATGATCCTTATCGAATACATCGAACTCGCCAGGGCTGGTCCGACCGCACGCACTACAGGCACCGAAAGCTGTACGATTCCGCCCGTAGCTCCTAAAGAAGCTTTGTGGGGTGCGGGTGCGGCGATGAAGATGAATCTTGAGCCTGAAACGGTCAAGCGACGGAATCAGATCCATAGACACACTAGCTCATCTTATTTGAACCGGGCGCATCGTGCCTCGGGCAGGCCAATACAGACATCCCCACCTGCGACCCGACCGCGACTCATCCGTCCCCAACCTGCCACAGCGCTCGACAGAGCTCCGCGCCAAACGATTGATAATGGGGAACAAAAGGAAGCACGGCACAGCGGCGGTCACTCCCATCAAAGCGGCCTGCCGCCCGTGAGAAGAAGAACACGATGAAGATCCCATTCAGAATGCCAAAGAAAGACATGATGCTTCCGATCACTGGGGGATCGAATCCGAGGCCGCCGAATGCTGTGGGTGTAGAGAGGAACAAGGGTTGCAGGGTACGGAAAGCTATGCCAACTAGAGAGAGGATTGCGTGGTTCATGGAGACGATGATTGAGAAGGTTACGGAGCGGTACAGGTTTTTCCTGAAGTTTCGCCTCAGGGGCGAGAAGGGGACCCTCCTCAGACCCAACCTCCACAAAGAGATCCCCGAATGGGCTTCGGCGAGGAGCGAACCTATTAGAAGATTGCACCATCAACCTAGCCGAGCAACAAGGCGCTGTGAAGCCGCAAACCTCCTTAAGGAAGGAAAAGGTCACGAGCCAAACAACGGCTGTGAAAAGTCGCAGGCACCGCACGAGGGAAGAAACAAGAGTACTCTTTCAAGAACTTGTTGTTGCCAAACACGTTGGGAAAGCATTCTCCCGGACGCAAAGGTACTCCTCTAGTGATGGGTCTATTCCAAATACGCAGAACTACATCGAAGAGGTTAACTCAATGCGCTCGAACGAGAGGAGAACTCACCCTCGGGTTGGGCCGCCCGACCAAGCGATCGGCTGATACGACGAGGCCAGGGCCACGTTTGTATGGTCAGCCATCTTAGCAATGATGCTCTTGATCACACCAATCTTTCCATTGAGTGCGACTAGGAAGTTGTTGGCTTAGGGTCCTTCGGGGCCGAATACTGCTAGCCATGCCTCGGGACGAGTCCCCAAAAGGACTTTGATAGTGCAAAAGAACACATAGAAAGCGAGAGATAAAATAGGCCCCTCAGAATGACTGGTTTTCGGCCGATGTGATCCGAGAGTCTACTCCAATGTGAATGCTTGGACGACGAAGAATGTGGATTGCTGGAAGCCAAACCACGCTACTTCAGTGCTATAGTCCTGGTAGTTGATTTCTTACCATTAATATAGTAACCGACTTCTGCATCGTTCTCTGCAAACTTCGAATGAGCTGCGCGTAAGAGGAAACGCCCCTGAGGGTTGGCTTCCCGATCCCGCAAATGCGTGACGCAACTCGACCCGACTCCGGGCAAAAACCGCAGAAAAAAGGATCGTTTAGCGTTTGACGAAATTCCTTTAGCCTGTGTTACTCGACGGCAAAAAACCCGATTGAGGAACTCACGGGGTGGATTACTTGTGCGGTCAACGGCAGTGCGAGCCACAAGGACGAGACGATGGAGAACTGAGCCCAAGGTGGGGGTGTTTGCTTGATCGCCTCTGATATATTACTCGGGCGTGGGGTGCCCTGGTTTGAGGGCCCAGCGAGCGCGGTAGCTTCGGATCCGGGTTCCGGAACTTCGGGTGTAGCCGAAATTCGTTGACCGCACAACAAAAGAGTCTCTTCGTCGGGGACGATCGCGAGCGTTCGTTCAGTTGGAGGACGGAGAGAGAGCATTGCGTAACGCTCCATCCGTGACCGGGACGAACGCTAGATGACTTGCTGGGACATGTGTAAGCTTCGGTGGAAGGGGATCATTATTAATGTGCATGATTACTTCTAAATTACGAATCTGCATTCCGGCTGAAACTCGTCGCGTCAGTCGTAGCTCGAAACGCTAGCCCAACTTGAGGTCAATATGCACGCCTGGTTCCGCAGGTCCGACGCGTCGGAAGCGGGAGCCCCCTAATGTCCGCCCGGGGCGGAACAGACTCCGTTTCGGCTCTTCGGCCCTGTCCAAGTCAACCGTTTATTAAACTCGGCAAACCGTCAACTTCCCACGCCGACACCTTCGACGGGGTTGCCTCGAGTCCATCCTGTGCGTTTCCAAGGCGCGTGGCAGCGCGGTATGTAAGCGACGACCGACGACCGTGCTTCTGGGCCACACGGCGGGAAGCCCCACTGCGCCATACCCGCGCTGCGTGACTGCGTGCCCGCTTCTCGGTCGGCCGAGGAAGTCCCGGCCAGACGTTTTATCCATGCTGGCTGACTCTACTCCGCGCAGTGTCCGGCTACGGGCCGTGGTGTCCTGACCTACTGATCCGTTCCACGGTTTCGCGTTTGTTGATTTGTTCGATTGGGTTTCTATTCGACAAAGCGGCCCTCAGTGGCCATGGGCTTTGTCCGTTGCATCTTGCACGGCGGCGAAAGACGTACGGTTTCAAAGCACTCACGTCCACCCAGGCCATACAAAATGGTTTTTCGCACCTGGTTTGCCTCTCTTCCCACTCCAACTCGCCCAGAGGCAGCCCCACCAGCACTGATAGCGCTCCGTCCATGTCTCCGACGATCGCTGTGCCGAGGCCAAGTCAAACTGCGTTTGATGATGAGAACGTCAACGGCCGGGGATCCAGTTCAACCCTGCTGGAGATTCCCAAAGAGAGAGCCGCCGGGCTTAGGAAATGGAAAAGTCTCACGAGGATGTTCGACTCGAAGAAAAAGTCGAATCCACTATTGCGTCAGACTTCGCTCGCGATCAACGTACGTCCGGATCTTCACTCGTCTGTGATCCTGTCGGACCCGGGACTGTATGGGGTGTATTGTACTGACCCCAGATCACTCGTGGATTTCATATCCAGATCGATACCGCAAATAGGGTCCCAGATGACATCGACGGCCTGACGGATTCGGAGTTGACCCAGTCCTTGTGCTATTCGCCCGAGCTTGCGGCAATCGTCTCGTCCGGAGAGCGATCCAAGCGGTGGGCGTTCTGTCTGACACCGTGAGTCACGCGCCACCGGGGACATGCGACCGAACAACGTCGAATCTGACATGTACAGGACGCCAGTCGAATTCGAACAGGTCCCGGATGGGCCCCACCGGGATAAAGGGGATGCGTCCGACAGAAGCGCGCCATCGGAACAGGAAGAGACCCGGCGAGGGACTTTGTACCTCGTTCTAGATCCGGATCAAGATCCGTCGTGTTCATCCGAAGCCATCCTGTTGGTGGGGACGAGGGAAGAGCTTCGGGGCAAGACAGGGGGCGGTGATGTGTTTGAAAAGGGGTTTTAACTGTGCATTCCAACGGACATTTCTACCGCCCTGTGTCGCCGATCGGGAATTACCAGCGGACGTGCACAGACTGTGCCAAAGAGGGATGCCTCGGCTGGAGTTGGCGGACTTGACGTTATCCGTATCAATAGTACACACGAGGCGGCGCTCGTCGGTATCTGTCCATCTGGACACCGCTCTCCCTGTGTTTCCCATTCATTCCTTCAGCTGTCCACATCCACATACAAGGGAGCCCCCCGTTCATATTCGCATTGTACAGCATCACACAGTAGTAGCCACTCGTCAATGGTGATCCGACAAAGGATCGCGCGGGTGGGGGTGGAAACTGTGCAGGGCCTCGTCGCGGGCCAGTCGCCGCGCAGGCTTCCACTCGCCGGGCCAGACATGATCCTGGCAGTGGCCACCAGAAGAGAGACGAGGGATTGATCATCGAGATCTCCATCACCACCGCCATGGGGTCATCAAATTCTCCCACGTGGCCTGCCGACCAACCCCTGCCCGTTATGGAAATCGCCAGCCCAGCCACGTCTCGTTATAAATCTCGTTTCTGGCCCTGGCCGCAAGCGCTTTCCTCCCCTTCTTCATCCCACCCCTCGTCGTCGTCTCCCCCGTCCTCTAAATATCCTCAGTAATTTCCACAAAATATTCATCTCATGGCCGGCTCTCTAATTTACGACTCTGCCTTTGCCCAATTCCATCCCACCCCTCCCCCCACCCACTCCTCCCGCAGACACGACCAGTTGCTGTACCAGGATCCCCAGAACGTTTTCCTCCCCGTCCAATTCGACCGCCGCCCGTCGCCGCCCATCACCGTCTACGACGGCTTGCCACCTCACCCCAACGACGTGGCTTCCGGCTTCCACCACCACCATCACAGATCCAGGTCTGAGCGTTCCAGGAAGGCGATGAGCGTCCCCGTCAGGCATCCCTCATCTGTCCCTACCCCTACCCCACAGAACGCTTTTCGGCCCTCCCACCACGGAGATATCGGTCCTGTGTCCCTACAACGTTCCCATCCATGGGTCCACGATGAGGTTATCGCCGAGTTCTCCCCTCGGGATCAGCTCGCCCTCAAGTATGTTTTGGCTTCCGTTCCAAGCCAGAACCGCTCCTCCCCTCGTCCCGTGTCTGTTCAGAACCCCCTTCCTCCGAGACTCAAGGTGAACCCGAGGCAGTCCCGATCCAGGAACTGGCGTTCTAGCGACGCCGAGTCCCTCCCGCCCCGATTCCGTGCTCCCCAACCCGCCCCTGGTCCACGTGTACCCTCTCCCCCGCACAACCCGCCTTGGAATCGCCCGCCTCATGCCCACCTCTCGAGGGTAGATGTCCCCAGCAATGTTCCGGCCTTGTCTCATCTTCCTCCGCACCACCACCACCAACAACTCTCTCCCTTCCTGCAATCCAATGTATCATATCGTCCCCAGCAAATCATCGATACCAGGCGTGTTCAAGAACCCAAACGTATAGATATATCTCCCAAGGTCAAGACCCTGGCTCCCATTGGTGCCGAACGCGCTCAGCTTTTGGCGACCAATCCCAGGTTCTGTCCCGTTAATAACTGTACTCCTCATAATTGTCGTCACTCTCCCCCAGCAAACCTCTATTCTTATGATCCACTTCTCCAAACCCTCCGACCGAACCATCTTGCTAGAGCATCCCAGTTCGATGTTCCCCAGTTGCCCACCGGTCCATCCCAATTGGAGAAGTTGTATAATCGGCTGAGACGCACCCCCAACACCTCCAGGATACTCTCTCCACTCAACCCGCTCAGGAACCCCGAGTCCCTCGTTCCTTCGGATGCAAAGTGGATAAAAGAAGAGCGGGAAATTCGCAGACGCAGAATCATGACCTCGTTGGATACCTCTGCCTTTGCGCGACGAGCTGGCGATCGTCGCTTCAGAACGTAAGTTCGATCTCGCCCTTTGTTTGGTTTTCCAATTCATCAAATGATCCTGATGCGTGCCTTTCGGCAAATAGTGAATGTGAGGAATTCATGCCCGGTTTGGATATCTCCGACCATTGTTACCGCTGCCGTCAGGATTCTCTCTGCAAGCGGCTCCTCGTGCAGCGTGCTCGAGAGATGCTTCGATCTACCTCCACTTCCCCGATCTCTTCCGAGGGTACCTTGTCGTCCGACGAGGAGGATGAAATCCTCAATACCCACGTCGACGCCATCGCCGCTCTGGGCAAGGGCTTCGAATTGAAAACCGGCGTCACTGTGGCCGACATCGACGCCATCGCTGGCGACGAGGACGTTATTACTCTCCCCGCCACTGTGGAACTAATGGCCTAAACTATTCGGACCACGGATCTATCATCAATATCTATCAGTCACCACGCTCATTAACCCAACCCACTTGTACCACTCGTTCACCGTCTCCCGTTCTCATCATCTCTGTCCATCATATAACGTTATGCACGGTTACCGAACCACATAAACTGGGGATCGAGGCCCATAGATCTCGCATACAAAGGACCGTCTCCACGACCCCCCTCTTCCAGAAAAATCATCCTTCTATATTTTGCTTTGTTCTTCTCTCGGCTTGTGTACAACCTGTATAATGGTAGCTTTTTCGTTGGTTTCTCTATATATCGTTGCCTCTTCGCCTTCGATTGTTCCTTATATTCTATCATCACCTCGTTCGCTCTCTCTTGTTTCTTGTTCTCTGTCTTGGGTTGGTTGGACTTGACCTGCACACTATCAAAACGGCATCTGTTACATCGCCCCGCTCATCCTCGCTGTCCGGTTATCCTTCCCATTACGTCTCGCTTTTCTTGGTGTTTTGTTTGGTACGGTTCCTTCCTCTTGTCAATATCGTCGCATGTAGGGCTATATCTCTGTTTCAGTCTGCATCTTGCTCACTCTCTCGCATTACTATTGACACTGAACTCGGTTTTTCCCTCTCTTTTGAATTTTCTTTTCTGTAAGAAGTCTTGTAGCATTACCGGCAAATTCTACTTATTTCGAAGTAATTGTATGATTCATTGAAACAACAACCACTGACAGGCGTGAATGTTAGACCCTGAGCACTGCCACTCGAGATCAAGTGTGAATCGGAGGAGGGCTCGGTCTTGAGACGGGTTTCGTCCTCGGGGCTAATCACACTCATGTCGTTGAACCCTGGCTTCCGCTTATTCACCCTGGTGTTTTGTCCCATTCCGAATTCGGAGGGGTGGCTGCTTCTGTTCG
>Ga0307517_10000122_pt1 | contig 116429 bp, 107 predicted proteins | sample 23_EM_MG_FD_194515 | JGI IMG/M metagenome (GOLD analysis project Ga0307517, IMG submission 194515) | Populus trichocarpa ectomycorrhiza microbial communities from riparian zone in the Pacific Northwest, United States - 23_EM | ecosystem: Host-associated > Plants > Roots > Unclassified... | reverse complement strand
GTTGCCCAGCCGGTAGTGCCCGCCCGAGATCCCCAGGTTGTAGCAGGCCCGCGCCGCGTCTTTCTTCGTCGCCCCGGGGCCAGCACGGAAATAACCGTCGAAATCGACGGCTTGGGCGGATGAGGCACCGAGCATCGCGGCCAACGCCGTGACGGCCAGACCGACTCTGCGTTGCTTGTGGTGTTGCGTTTTCAAGATTCGTCTCCTGTTGTGGGTGGATGAAAAGAACGCAGGACACGAGAGCCCCTGCGCGGTGGGAAACCGGGCTTCATCGAGGTCGATCGACGGCGTGGTAATCGAGCACAAGAACATCCGCCAGATGCGGTTCGGCCAATGCCGAAAACGCCTGATGACGCGGATGCACGAGGTAGGTGTCGCGATCGAGCGCGCTGGCAAAACCGAGCGAGAAGCAATGCGTGAAACCACGCGCCAGGCCTTCGGGGCTGCAGTCCGTGCCCCACTCCAGGCTCTGAACCTCGGTGATCTGCGAGGCCAGTGCCGCGAACTTCGCTTCGACCGCCGCGCGCTGCCGGTCATCGGCCTCGGGCCGGAATCTCAACAAGACGACGTGGCGCAGTGTCATCAATCGATTCCTTCAGGCCCCGAGGCCGCGCAGCACGTCGTAGCACGCGCCCATCGTGTGGTAATCGGTCTTGCCCGCCGGGCTCTTCTCGTCGGAATAAGGCCGGTTGTCGGGCGTGCGGATTCGGTACCAGGCGCCGTAGCGGTGATCGATCATGTGGGCCCAGCTGTAGGCCCACAGGCGCTCGTACCAGGCCCAGTACGCGTCGTCGCCGGTGCGCAGTGCGAGCAGTGCGGCGGCGGCGAAGCTCTCGGCCTGGACCCAGAAATACTTGTCCGCGTCGCAGACGCTGCCGTCGGGCGCGAAGCCATAGACCAGGCCGCCGTGGACCGGGTCCCAGCCGCGCTGCATCGCGGTGTCGAAGAAGCGCTGCGCGGTCGGCAGCAACCACTCGGGGCGCTGATCGGGTGGCAGATGCGCTTCGAGCTGCAGCAGCAGCTTGGCCCATTCGGTGAGGTGCCCGGTCTGGAAGCCCCAGGGCCGGAAGATGTTGGTCTTGTCGTCGCGGTTGTAGTCCCAGTCGACCGACCAGTCGGTGCGGTAGTGCTCCCACACGAGCCGGCCGAGGCCGGTGTCGGCGAGCGCGGCCTGGCGTTGCGTGATCGCTTCGGCGAGCGTCAGCGCGCGCGTCAGATACGTCGCGTCCTGCGTGGCCTCGAACGCCGCCATCATCGCCTCGCAGCCGTGCATGTTGGCGTTCTGGCCGCGATACGGAGCGAGCTGCCAGTCGGCGCTGGCCTCGTCGGCGTACAGGCCGTGCGCGGGTTCCCAGAAGTGCTGCTCCATCAATGCGAACGTCGCCGCCAGATCGGCGCGTGCTTCGTCGATCCCGGCCATCACCGCGTGCGCGTGCGCCAGCAGCACGAAGGCCAGTCCGTAGCAATGGTTGGTGGCATCTTGCACCGTCGCGCGCTGGCCATCCCAGCGCAGCTCCCACGCGTAGCCGCCCTGCGGCTGCGCATGCGCCTGCTGCAGGAAGCGCAGACCGTGGCGCGCAGCGTCTTGATAGGCGCGACCGCCGAAGCGGCGGAACGCCATGGTGTGGTTGAAGACGAAGCGCGTGCTGCTGACCAGGTGACGCGTCTGCCGGTCATAGACGGTGCCGTCGTCCTTGAAGAAGTGGAAGAAGCCGCCGCTAGCGTCCAGGCAGCGCCCGTCGTAGAACGACAGCGTGTGACGGATGTGGCCGAGCAGGAACTCGGGGTCTCTGAATTCAGGCATCTTCGGTGCGGACATGACGTGCTCAGGACCAGGGCCGCAGGCCCATCTGCATCTGGCCGAGCGGGCTCAGGTCGTCGCGGCGCGCGCGGCCGTCGAAGTCGAGTTCGTAGTCCTCGGGCGCGAAGTCGGGGCTGCTGCGCCCGCTGAGGAACGTCGCCGCCTGGCGCTCGGCGAAGGCCGCGTTCTTGTCGCACCAGGGCGCGGCGCCGATGTAGATCACGTTGCTGAAGCCGTTGCCGGTGTGCTGGTCTTCGACGGCATGGATCACGTCCGAATGCCACCAGACCGTGTCGCCCGGACCGACTTGCGGAATCGACACGAGACCGGCGAGCAACTCGGCATGCCACTGGGTCGACGCGCCAAGCGCACGGCCGGGCTGAGCGCCGCACAGGTCGCCTTCGGGCACATCGGGCTGCAGTGCGCGCAGCAGCATCCACGGCGTGGTCTTGGCGATCGGCACGAGCTTGAGCGTGCCGTCGCCGGGGCCTTGGCGCGTCAGCGCGGTCCAGCCCTGGAAGGTGCGGAACGCCGAGCACACGGCGGGCGACGGGATCTCGTGCGTGGTCGTGCGGCCTTCGGCGTCGAACGGGTCGAAGGCCAGCGGGTCGCCGTGGAAGACCTCGCGGTAGACGCGCCGGAAGGTCGGCTCGCACCAGCGCTCGACTGAGCCGCCATCGGAGTGCGGCGACAGGCCCAGTGTCGCGTCGCCCGGCTCGCGGCGCCGCGTGCGGTCGGCGTAGTTGAACTGGCGGTCGGGGTCGAAGTAGCGCACGCCGTGCTTCTCGAAGGTCCACAGGTGGTTCAACCATCGGCGCGTGTCGGCCATGTGGACGTGCTGCCGGGCCTCCATCTGCGCGGGCGACCAGTAGAGGCTGAAGATCTGCGGCCGGCTCGACCCGAGCCCGCTGAAGTACTTGTCGAGGCCGGCTTTCTCGGCCATGCGCTGCAGGTAGCGCACGTCCTCGATGTAGCGCCCGATGGACTCGTTCCAGGCCTCGACCTTGGCGGCATCGAACACGTTGCGGATCACGACGCAGCCGCGCCGCTTGATGCGCGCGATCTGCGCGTTCGACACCATCCCGGCGACGATGTCGGCGTAGCGCAGTTCGGGCACGGCGCCGCCTTGCGCCTGTTCGGCGCGGATCGCGCTGACCTCGTCGTTCAAGGCTTCGGTCAGCTGCGCGAAGCGGCGCGCCAGATCGGGCACGCCGGCGCGGAGCTGGCGCTGCGAGTTCCGCACAGCGGTGGGCACATCGTTCATCCAGGCTTGCACGACACGATCCTCCAGGTTTCAGGCGATGTCTTCGCGGCGGCCACTGCGCGCGCTGGCGAGGCCGGCCAACGCCGTGGCCATCGCGCGCGCGCCATCGGTGCCGCTGGCCAGCGGCACGCCATCGCCGGCACAGGCACGAACGAAGGCGGAGAAGCCCGCCTCATACAGATCGACGGGCTGCACCGGCAGCTCGCGCTCGCCTTCGGTGTCGCGCAGCCACAGGCGCCCGGCGCCGGCCTGCGTCAGCGAGGCTTGCGCGTACAGATTGCCTTCGGTGCCCAGCACATGCAGCCGCGTGAGCGCGTGCGGCGCGACGAACGATTGATGGGCCTGCGCGAGCACGCCGCCCTCGAACTCGATCACGCTCATCGCGCTGTCTTCGACGCTGCCGCGGCCCAGGCCCGCTTGCGACGCGCTGGTGTAGATGCGGCGCGGCTCGGCCTGCAGCAGGAAGCGCAGCAGGTCGGTGTCGTGCACGAGGATGTCGAGCATCACGCCGCCGCCGGCCTCCGGCCGGTCAAGCCGCCAGCCTTGCAGATGCGGCGGCAGGTAGACGGCGTGCGAGACCTGCACGCCATGCACGCGGCCGATCGCGCCGGCCGCGATCAGTGCGCGCATCTGGCGGTGGCAGTCCGAGGCGCGCAGGTGGTGGTTGGTGGCGAGCACGCGGCCGTGTGCCGCCGCGGCGTCGACCATCCGGGTCGCGTCGTCCAGCGACATTGCGAGCGGCTTCTCGCACATCACGTGGCAGCCGGTCGCGAGCGCGGCCAGCGTCTGCGCGCAGTGCTGGTCGTTGGTGGAGCTGACGTAGACCGCGTCGAAGCCGCCCTCGTTCAGAAAGCGCTCGAGCGCGGTGTCGGCCTGCGCGAGGCCGTGCTCGGCGGCGAACTGGCTCGCGCGCTCGGCGTTGCGCGAGACCACGCCGACCAGCTCCTGGCCGGGGATCTTGCGCAGCGCGCCGATGACGCGCTCGGCGATGTGGCTGGCCCCGATGAATCCCCAGCGCATCGTGTCCTCCTCAGTTCAGCCGCAGGCCGGTGTCGGCCGCGAACACGTGCAGCGACTCGGGTGGCACGTGCACGCGCACCGCAGCGCCCATCTCGAGATCGGGCAGGCCGCCCATGCGCACCGTGATCTCGGTGTGGCCGAGGTCGACCAGCGCATAGGTCTCCGGCCCGGTGGGCTCGACCAGCGAGATGCGGCCGGGCAATTGGCCGTCGTCGCGGATCTCGAGGTGCTCGGGCCGCACGCCGACCTTGACCTGGCCGGCAGCGCCATTGGCCAGCGCGCCGATGACGACGCCGTCGGGCAGCCGCAGCGCGCCCGCTGCATCGCAGCTCGCGTCGAACATGTTGATCGACGGCGAGCCGATGAACTCGGCGACGAAGCGGTTCGCAGGCCGCGTGTAGATCTCGAGCGGTGTGGCGAGCTGCTGGATGCGGCCTTCGTTCAGCACCGCGATGCGCGTGCCCAGCGTCATCGCCTCGACCTGGTCGTGCGTCACGTAGATCGTGGTGACGCCGGTGCGCAGGTGCAGCCGCTTGATCTCGGCGCGCATGTCGACGCGCAGCTTGGCGTCGAGGTTGGACAGTGGTTCGTCGAACAGGAACAGCTCCGGCTCGCGCGCCAGCGCGCGGCCGATCGCGACGCGCTGGCGCTGGCCGCCCGAGAGCTGGCGCGGCCGGCGATCGAGCAGGTGGCCAATCTGCAGCATGGCCGACACGCGCTGCACGGTCTTGTCGCGCTCGGCCTTGGGCACGCCGCGCATCTCGAGCGGGAACGCGATGTTGGCCGCGACCGTCATGTTCGGGTACAGCGCGTACGACTGGAACACCATCGAGATGTTGCGATCGGCCGGCCCCGCGTCAGTGATGTTCTTGCCGCCGAGTTCGACGCGCCCGCCGCTCGGCTCCTCGAGCCCGGCGATGACGTTCATCAGCGTGCTCTTGCCGCAGCCCGATGGGCCGACCAGTACCAGGAACTCGCCGTCGGGCAGGTGGATGTCGATCTCGTGCAGCACGCGCGTGCTGCCGAAGAGTTTGTGGATGCCGCGCAGGGCCAGATCCGCCATGGGGTTGTGTCCTTCAGCCTTTGACGGAGCCGGCCATCAGGCCGCGCACGAAATATTTGCCCGACAGCAGGTACACCGCCAGCGTCGGCGCGCCGGCGATGAACGCGGCGGCGAAGTGGACGTTGTATTCCTTGACGCCGGTGCTCGAGTTCACGAGGTTGTTCAGCGCGACGGTGACCGGGAAGCTGCTGTAGTCGCTGAACGAGGCGCCGAACAGGAAGTCGTTCCAGATGTTGGTGAACTGCCAGATCACCGAGACGACGATGATCGGCACGCTGTTGGGCAGCAGCAGCCGCCCGAACAGACGCCAGAAACCGGCGCCGTCCATGCGCGCCGAGCGCACCAGCTCGACCGGGAACGCCGCGTAGTAGTTGCGGAAGAACAGCGTGGTGAAGCCGATCCCGTAGACCACGTGCACCAGGATCAGACCCTTCACCGTGCCCGCGAGGTGCAGCAGACCCAGCGTGTGCGCCATCGGGATCAGCACGATCTGGAACGGGATGAACACCGAGAACATCAGCAGCGCGAACACCACGTGCGCGCCGCGGAAGCTGAACTGCGTCAGCACATAGCCGTTGAACGCGCCGAGCGCGGTCGAGATGGCGACCCCCGGTACCGCCATCAGGAAGCTGTTGACGAAGTAAGGCTTGAGGCCGGTGGCTTGCACGCCGATCTGCGCGAGGCTCCAGGCGTCGCGCCACGGCTGCCACGTGAACACCTGCGGCAGGCTCATCATGTCGCCGCTGCGGATCTCGTCGAGTGGCTTCACCGAGTTGACCAGCATCACGTACAACGGCATCACGAACAGCAGCGCGAAGAAGCCGAGCACGCCGTACAACAGCACGCGCGGCGCGGTGTTCTTGAAGGTGCGCTCAGCCATGCCGACCCCCACCTTGGCGCGTTTCGCGCAGCACGTACGGCACGATGACGATCGCGATGGCGACCAGCATCAGCACCGCGCTCGCGGCGCCCACCGCCATCTCGTTGCGGGTGAAGGTGTACTGGTACATGAACAGCGACGGCAACCAGCTCGCGCGACCGGGGCCGCCGTTGGTCAGCGCGATCACCAGGTCGTAGGACTTGATCGCCATGTGCGCCAGGATCACGAAGGCCGAGATGAAGCTCGCGCCCAGCTGCGGGAAGATCACGCGCTGGTAGATGCGCCACGGGCGCGCGCCGTCGAGCCGTGCGGCATTGACGACCTCGGCGTCGACACCGCGCAGGCCCGCCAGGAACAGCACCATCACGAAGCCCGAGGTCTGCCAGACCGCGGCGATCACGACGCAGTAGATCGCGAGGTCGCTGTCTTTCACCCAGCCGAACGCGAAGCTGTCCCAGCCGATCGCGTGCATCGATCGCTCCAGGCCGATGCTCGGGTCCATCAGCCATTTCCAGGCGGTGCCGGTGACGATGAACGACAGCGCCATCGGGTACAAGAAGATCGAGCGGAACGCCGACTCGGCGCGGATCTTCTGATCGATCAGCACCGCCAGGCCCAGCCCCAGCATCGCGCACAGCACGATGTACAAGGTCGCGAAGATGCCGAGGTTCTTGACCGACAGCATCCAGTTGTTCAAGCCCATCAGGCGCACGTAAGCCTCAGGGCCGGACCACGTCAACACCGTCATCATCGTGGACGAGGTGAACGAGAGCCAGGCCGTGAACGCGATGTAGCCGTAGACGCAGGCGCCGATCAGCAGCACGCTGGGCGACAGCACGAGCTTGGCGATCAACGGAGCTTTCATTCGGGCTTCGTGCAAGGAGGAGGAAATCGGATCGCGCCGACCGTGCCTTCTCGATCCGAGAAGGCCGGACGTCGAAGAGACAGAACAGCGTGCCGCGACGCAGTGGCCGCGGGCGGCCACTGCTGGCGAGCGCGGATCAGTTGTCGACCGCGGCGACGATTTCCTTCACGGCCGTCTTGCTGTCGATCTGGCCGTTGAAGTGGCGCGTGATCACGTCGTAGAAGGCGTTCTTGATCGCCGCCGGCACGGCGTGGCCGTGCGCCATCGAGCCGACCAGCGTGCCCTTGGCGTTGGCTTCGGCGAGGTCCTTGATGCCCTTCTTGCCGCAATCGTCGAACGCGGTGTCGGGCACGTCGGTGCGCGCCGGCACCGAGCCCTTGACGACGTTGAAGGCCGACTGGAACGACGGGTCCATCACGGCGCTGGCCATCTTGAGCTGCGCCGCGGACTTGTCGGCACCGACCTTGAACATCGCGAACTGGTCGGAGTTGAAGCTGACCATGCCCTGCGTGCCCGGGAAGCGGATGCAGGCGAAGTCGACGCCCGGCTTCTTCTTCGCGGCGATGAACTCGCCCTTGGCCCAGTCGCCCATCATCTGGAAGCCGGCCTTGCCGCTGATCACCATCGCCGCGGCGAGGTTCCAGTCGCGGTTCGAGAAGTCCTTGTCGACCAGCTTGCGCAGCTGGCCCATGCGGTCGAAGGCCTTCAGCATCGTCGGCGAGCCGAGCGCGGCCTTGTCCTTCTGCACGAAGGCCTTCTTGTAGAAATCGATGCCGCCGGTGGCGAGCACGACGCTGTCGAACAGGGTCGCGTCCTGCCAGGGCTGGCCGCCGTGGGCCAGGCCGATGAAGCCGGCCTTTTGGACCTTCTCGGCCGCCGCGATGAACTCGTCGAAGTTGGTCGGCATCGTCGTCACGCCGGCCTTGGTCAACACCTCCTTGTTGGCCCAGACCCAGTTGGTCGAGTGCACGTTGACCGGCGCGGCGATCCACTTGCCGTCGAATTTCGAGAAGGTCTGCAGCGCGGTCGGCACCGTCTTGTCCCAGCCTTCTTTCGCGGCGACCGCGTTGAGGTCGGCGAGCACGCCTTGCTTGGCCCAGTCCTGGATGTCGAAGCCGAGCAGCTGCACGGCGGTTGGCGGGTTGCCGGAGGTGACACGTGCGCGCACCGCCGTCATCGCGGCCTCGCCGCCGCCGCCGGCCACCGGCATGTCGTTCCACTTGACGCCCTGTTTCTCGAGGTTGCCCTTGAGCACGTTCAGTGCGGCGGCTTCGCCGCCCGAGGTCCACCAGTGCAGCACCTCGACGCTTTGCTGTGCGGCGGCCAGACCGCTCAAGGTCATCGCGCAAGCAGCGACGACGATCGATTTCTTCATTGGGTTGTCTCCTGTCGATGTTTTGGAGTGGCAACGCGAACGAACGGCCGTTGTCACGGCGTTAAGCTTAGGTTCAGCTTTGAATCTTCCTGACCGGAGATTCCCGCTCCAAAGTCACCGCAAGCAGCGAAACAAACTCGGTGTTTAGCCGGATGGCGTGCCGCCGCAACTGTCCCGCACCACCAGTTCGACCGGTTGCACGATGTCCTGCGGCATCGCGTCGCCGTTCACCACCAGCTCGACCCCGGTCCGGCCCAGCGCTTCCTTGTCGACGCGCAGCGTGGTCAGGCCCATCGAGCCGTAGGTGGCGGCCGGGATGTCGTCGAAGCCGACGAAGGCGATGTCCTCGGGCACGCGCAGGCCGACCGCCTGGCAGACGCGGATCGCCGCGAGCGCGGCCATGTCGTTGTAGGCGAACACGGCGTCGGGCCGCGGCCGCAGCTTCAGCAGCTCGCGCATCGCGGCCTCGGCACCGTGGGTCGTGTCCATGCCCGGCGGTGCGACGACCTCGAGGTCGGGGTCGGCGAGCACGCCGGCTTCGAACAACGCACGGCGATAGCCGCGCTCGCGCTCGCGGATGCTGAAGTGCGCGAGCGAGCCTGCGAGGTAGGCCACGCGCCGATAGCCGCGCTGCAGCAGGTGGCGCGTCGCGAGGTAGCCGCCGTGCACGTTGTCGGGATTCACGCTGCGACAGCCGGGCATCCAGAAGTCCACCAGCGCCAGCGGCAGGTCCATGCCGCGCAGCAGGTCCACGACCTCGGTTTCGAAGAAGCCCGCGGCCATCAGTGCATCCGGCTCGTGCATGCGCAGCAGGTTGCGCACCGGGTCGGCGGGCCCGGCGCTGAGCATCGTGGGCACCATGCCGAATTCGCGGCAGGTCTCCTCGACGCCGTGCATCACCTGCGAGAAGAACGGGTTGAGCGAAAAACTGCTGTGGTGGCGATGCACCATGAACACGAGCCGGCGTGCCTTGGCCGAACGCAGGCGGCCCGGGTTGTAGCCGAGCTTGCGCGCCACGTCGCGCACCTCGCGGCGCGTCGTGTCCGAGAGCCCGCGCTGGTTCTTCAGCGCACGCGAGACCGTGCCGATCGACACGCCGGCGGCGAGCGCGACGTCGCGGATGGTGACCCCGGCGGGCACCTCGATCCGTCCTGGTGCCGTGGCGCCGGGCTTCGAAGGGTCTCTGGGGCTCATGTCGGCACCTCCGATGGACGCGCCGACAGGCGCGAGCGGATCACGCACGGCGAGTCGGGACCGAGTTCGAGCCCGCGGCGCACGCCCAGCGGATGATCGCCGGGCGCATGCGCGACGCGTCCAAGATCGAACGCGGCGTTCACGGGCTCGAGGCCGAGCGCGAAGTGACGGCCATTCCACGGCGGATACAGCCGTCCGCCATGGCTGACCCACAGCATCAGGTCGGGCAGCAGGGCGCGATCCCAGTCCAGCGTCAAGGCCCAGCCTGCGTCGACATAGTCGGCGGTGACGGGCCCGCGCAGGTTCATCAACTGCATCAGCTCTTCGCTGTCCGACGGCTGCGGATAGGCCGTGAAGTCGCCAGTCCCGCCGCTGGCCAGCGGAACCGCAGCGAGTCGTTCGAAGCATGTGTCGGCGGCGGCGCGCGAGTGGCCGGGCTCGGCCGGGACCGGATAGGTCATCCCGGGACCGTCGTGCGCGAGCGTCAGTCGCACGCGTCCGGCGTCCAGCCTCAGGGTCGGGTGCAGCGCCACCGGCAAGCTGCAGGCGCGCCGGACGTGGATCTGCAACTCGATGTCGAGCGCGGGCGCGTCGGGCACCGCGCGCACGATGCGTGTCAGGCGCTGCACGTCCTGGTCGGCGGGCAACTCGATCTGCAGTCCGAGCGCGTGGGGCTCGGCCAGGTCCAGCCACTGCCACGGGTGGTGCGACGCGTAGCCGTGCCCCCAGGCGTCGCTGGGTGACCGGGCCGGCCAGCTCGGCGGCAGCTCGGGCGGGCGATCGCAGCGGCCGAACGGCACACACGGCCACTCGCCGCGCAACCGCCTCAGCGCGCCGGGCCATCGTTCGGCATCGGGCTCGTCGGCCCAGGGCGCCACGTGCAGCGGAGAAAAGTCCGGCCGGCCCGGCGCGCGGAAGACGACAGGCGCCAGCATGCCGCCCAGCGCCTGCAACTCTGCGTCACCGCAGGCCCAGCGCAGGTGGCGTGAGGTGTCGACAACGAAGGAGGGGGCGGGCGGCGTGACCAATTTCGGCGGGAGCGCGAACAGGGCAACTCGATGCCGCCGCGAGTGTATGAAGAGATACTTGTTTAGTAAACAAATAAATAGCGGTAAGGGATCGACCTGACTGTCGCTGCGTGCAGGCTCACATCGACAGCCGCGAGTTCTCGGTGCATCAGTTGATCGAGAGCGCTCGCGCCGCTTGCTGCAACAGCGCACAGGTCTTGTCGAGACCCGGGCCCGTGTGGCGATCGATGCGCCGGATGAACGGGCAGGTGAGCACCGCCAGCGCCTCGTCATACGGCCCGAAGACCGGGATGGAGATGTCGACGACACCGGCGGCCTGTTGGCTGTCGCCCTGCCATCGGCCCAGTTGGCGCACCTGGTGGAGCGTGGCCTCCAGCTCGGCGCTGCTCATCGGCACTTCGCCGTCGACGGCCACGTGTTCGGCCAGCATCTCGCTGCGCTGCTGCTCGGTCTGGAAGGCCAGCAGGACATGGCCGGACCCCGTATCGATCAGGCTCACCCGAGCGCCCAGCCGAATCGACAAGCCCCAGTTGCCCGGGCTGTTGACTTGGGCCACGACCGTGATGTTGCCGCGGTCGTAGACCCCCATGTGGCAGGACTGCTCGGCGGCCTTCGTGAAGAGGTCGATCAGCGGCTGGGCGCGTGCCACCAGGCGGTCGACAGGCGGATGCCGGGTTCCGAGCACGAAGAGCTTCAGGCTCAGCGCGTAGCGGTCGCCTTCCTGCGAGCGGGTCACGTACTGACGCACCACCAAGCGCTCCAGCATCCTGTAGATCTCACTCTGGCTGCGCCCCATGGCCTTGACGATTTCCGCGCGTGTCAGGCCCTGCGGCTGTTCGGCCAGCAGCTCGAGGATGTCCAGTCCCTTGTCCAGGGCAGGCGCGCGGTATCGGTCGGTTTCAGTGGTCACGTGAAGGTGTCGGGCAAGGGTAAATCAGAGGAACGGTCTGCTGCGCTCGCTCGTAGATTATTCGCATATGAACATGTTATTCATTTGTGAATTCGTTGCAACGGGGATTGGCGAGAGGCTGGCCAACTGCGCGCCGGCGTCTCTTGAGCGTGCTCAGGTGACTTCATGACGGCAGCCGCGACCCCGCTGGTCTCGATCCGCCATCTGTCGAAGTCCTTCGCCGGCGTGGCCGCGCTGCAGGACTGCCAATTCGACTTGCTGCCCAGCGAAGTGCATGCGCTGATGGGCGAGAACGGCGCTGGCAAATCGACGCTGATGAAGGTGCTCGCAGGCGTCTATCAAAAGGATGCCGGCGAGTTGCTGCTCGACGGCAACGTGATCGAGATCGACAGCCCGCGTGCAGCGCAGGCCCTGGGCATCGGCATCGTGCATCAGGAGCTCAACCTGATGAACCACCTGAGCGCCGCGCAGAACATCTTCATCGGCCGCGAACCGCGCCGCGGCTTCGGCCTGTTCGTCGACGACGACGCGCTCGACGTGCAGGCGCGCCGCATCTTCGAGCGCATGCACCTGAACCTCGACCCGCGCACGCTGGTCGGCACGCTGACGGTGGCGCGGCAGCAAATGGTCGAGATCGCGAAGGCGCTGTCGTTCGACTCGCGCCTGCTGATCCTGGACGAGCCGACCGCGGCGCTGAACAACGACGAGGTCGCCGACCTGTTCCGCATCATCCGGCAGCTGAAGGCGCAAGGCGTGGGCATCGTCTACATCTCGCACCGGATGGACGAGCTGCAGCAGATCGCCGATCGCGTCACGGTGATGCGCGACGGCCGCTACATCGCGACCATGCCGATGGCCGGCACCAGCGTCGAGCACATCATCGGCCTGATGGTCGGCCGCGAGCTCGCCGCGATGGTCAACGACCCGCCCGACACCTCGCGCAACGAGGTCGTGCTCGAGGTGCGCGGGCTGAACCGCGGCACCGCGATTCGGGACGTGAGCTTCTCGCTGCGCAAAGGCGAGATCCTTGGCTTCGCGGGGCTGATGGGTGCCGGCCGCACCGAGGTCGCGCGCGCGGTCTTCGGCGCCGACCGCATCGACGCCGGTGAGATCCGCGTGCGTGGCGCCACCGTGGCGATCAAGTCGCCCGCCGATGCGGTGGCACACGGTATCGGCTACCTCTCGGAAGACCGCAAGCATTTCGGCCTGGCCGTCGGGCTCGACGTCGAGACCAACATCGCTCTGGCCAGCATGCGCAGCTTCATGACACTCGGCGGCTTCGTCGATGCGGCAGCGACGCGCGCTGCGGCCGAGCGCTTCGTCGAGCGGCTGCACATCAAGACGCCGTCGGTCGAGCAGCAGGTGGCGCGCCTGTCGGGCGGCAACCAGCAAAAGATCGTGATCTCGAAATGGCTGCTGCGCGACTGCGACATCCTGTTCTTCGACGAGCCGACGCGCGGCATCGATGTCGGCGCCAAGGCCGAGATCTACAAGCTGCTGAACGCGTTGGCCGCCGAGGGCAAGGCCATCGTGATGATCTCGTCCGAGCTGCCCGAGGTGCTGGCGATGAGCCACCGCGTTGTCGTGATGTGCGAGGGCCGGATCACCGGCGAGCTGCGTGGCGCCGAGCTCACGCAGGAAAAGATCATGCAGCTCGCCACCCAACGCCAGCGCGGCGATTCGCCCGCCACGCGCCCTGATGAAGAACCCCTGACAGCGGCATGACCGCGCACCCATCGTGAACAGCACCATCACCGACCACCTCGCAGCGCCACCGCCGGGCAAGCTCGCCGCGTTGAAGCAGATCCTGTTCAAGCCGGCGACGCGCCAGAAGATGCTCGCCTTCGCCAGCCTGCTCGCGCTGCTGGTGTTCTTCAGCGTGGCCTCGCCCAACTTCCTGCAGTACGGCAACATGGTCGGCATCCTGCAGTCGACCGCGGTCAACGGCGTGCTCGCGATCGCCTGCACCTTCGTGATCATCACCGCCGGCATCGACCTGTCGGTCGGCACGATGATGACCTTCTGCTCGGTGATGGCCGGCGTGGTGCTGACGTACTGGGGCATGCCACTGCCGCTCGGCATCGCCGCGGCGATCCTGTTCGGCACGCTGTGCGGGTTCGTCAACGGCGTGCTGATCGCGAAGCTGAAGATCCCGCCGTTCATCGCGACGCTCGGCATGATGATGCTGCTGAAGGGCCTGTCGCTGGTGATCTCGGGCACGCGGCCGATCTACTTCAACAGCACGCCCGACTTCCCCGTCATCTCGCAGGAGTCGCTGATCGGCTACTTCATCCCGGCGCTGCCGATCCCGAATGCGGTGCTGATCATGTTCGCGGTCGCCGCGATCGCCAGCGTCGTGCTGAACAAGACGCTGGTGGGCCGCTACACCTTCGCGCTCGGCAGCAACGAAGAGGCGGTGCGCCTGTCGGGGGTCAACGTCGCGTTCTGGAAGATCGTCGTGTACTCGATCAGCGGGGCGATCTGCGGCATCGCGGGCCTGCTGATCGCATCAAGGCTCAACTCGGCGCAGCCGGCGCTGGGCCAGGGCTACGAGCTCGACGCGATCGCCGCGGTCGTGATCGGCGGCACCTCGCTGTCGGGCGGCACCGGCACGATCCTCGGCACCATCATCGGCGCCTTCATCATGAGCGTGCTGACCAACGGGCTGCGGATCATGTCGGTGGCGCAGGAGTGGCAGACCGTGCTGACGGGGTTGATCATTATCCTCGCCGTCTACACCGACATCCTTCGCCGCGGCAAGAGCTGACCCGACGAGCCATTCGAAAGACCGCAGCCGGGCGGATCCCGGAACGACAAGCAGGAGACATCCATGACCCAACGAAGACTACTGAACATCGCGCTGGCCGCGAGCGCGCTGTGGGCCATCGTGCCGGCGGCATCGGCCCAGCAGATCTACATTCCGCTGATCTCGAAAGGCTTCCAGCACCAGTTCTGGCAAGCGGTGAAGTCCGGCGCCGACCAGGCCGCGAAGGATTACAAGGTCACGGTGACCTTCGAAGGCCCGGAGACCGAGGCGATGGTGGACAAGCAGATCGACATGCTCGCCGCCGCGCTGGCCAAGAATCCGAAGGCGATCGGCTTCGCCGCACTCGACAGCCAGGCCGCGACGCCGCTGCTGAAGAAGGCGCAGGCTGCGCACATTCCGGTGGTGGCCTTCGACTCGGGCGTCGACAGCGACATCCCGGTCACGACCGCGACGACGAACAACAAGGCCGCCGCGGCGCTCGCCGCCGACAAGCTCGCCGCGCTGATCGGCAACGAAGGCGAGGTCGCGGTCGTCGCGCACGACCAGACCAGCCGTACCGGTGTGGACCGGCGCGACGGCTTCGTCGAGCGCATCAAGGCCAGCTACCCGAAGATCAAGATCGTCAGCCTGCAATACGGTGGCGGCGACCAGCTGAAGTCGACCGAGGTCACGAAGTCGATCTTGCAGGCCTACCCGAACCTGAAGGGCATCTTCGGCACCAACGAAGGCTCGGCGATCGGCGTGGTCAATGGCGTGCGCGAGATGAAGCGCAAGGTCGTGATCATCGGCTACGACTCCGGCAAGCAGCAGAAGGACGCGATCCGCGACGGCACGATGGCCGGCGCGATCACGCAGAACCCGGTGGGCATCGGCTACAAGACCGTCGAAGCTGCGGTGAAGGCGCTCAAGGGCGAGGCGCTGCCCAAGGTGATCGACACCGGCTTCTACTGGTACGACAAGACCAACATCGCCGATCCGAAGATCGCCGCGGTGCTGTACGACTGACCGAAGGCCCGACGATGACGGTGATCCGATCGCTGCGCGTGCTCGACGTGCGCTTCCCGACCTCGGCCAGCCTGGACGGCTCCGATGCGATGAACGCCGACCCCGATTACTCGGCGGCCTACGTCGTGCTCGAGACCGACCAGGCCGGCCTGGAAGGGCACGGCCTGACCTTCACGATCGGGCGCGGCAACGAGATCTGCTGCGCGGCGATCGAGGCGATGCGCCACCTCGTCGTCGGACTCGACCTCGGCTGGATCGCCGCGGACATGGGGCGTTTCTGGCGCCACGTGACCTCCGACAGCCAGCTGCGCTGGATCGGCCCCGACAAGGGCGCGATGCACCTCGCGATCGGCGCCGTGGTCAACGCGGTGTGGGACCTGTGGGCCAAGTCCGAAGGCAAGCCGGTCTGGCAACTGGTGGCCGACATGAGCCCGGAAGAACTCGTGCGCTGCATCGACTTCCGCTACATCACCGACTGCATCACGCCCGCCGAGGCGCTGACCTTGTTGCGCGATCAGGCGAAGGGCAAGCCACAGCGCCTGGCCGATCTGCAGGCCCACGGCTACCCGTGCTACACGACCTCGGCCGGCTGGCTGGGCTACGACGACGCCAAGCTGCGCCGGCTGACGCAGGCCGCGGTCGACGCGGGCTTCTCGCACATCAAGCTGAAGGTCGGGCGCGACCTGGCCGATGACATTCGCCGCCTGCGCATCGCGCGCGAGGTGCTGGGACCGGACCGTCACCTGATGATCGACGCGAACCAGGTGTGGGATGTGGATCAGGCCATCGAGTGGCTGGGCCACCTGGCCTTCGCGAAGCCCTGGTTCATCGAGGAGCCGACCAGCCCCGACGACATCGAGGGCCACCGGCGCATCCGCGATGCCGTCAAGGGATCGATGCAGGTCGCCACCGGCGAGATGTGCCAGAACCGCATCGTCTTCAAGCAGCTGATCATGCGCGGCGCGATCGACGTGGTGCAGATCGACGCCTGCCGGCTCGGCGGCGTCAACGAGGTGCTCGCGGTGATGCTGATGGCCGCGAAGTACGGGCTGAAGGTCTGCCCGCACGCCGGCGGCGTCGGGCTGTGCGAATACGTGCAGCACCTGTCGATGATCGACTACCTCTGCATCGCCGGCTCAAAGGAGGGCCGGGTGATCGAATACGTCGATCACCTGCACGAGCATTTCGTCGACCCCTGCGTGATCCGCGGTGCGGCCTATATGCCGCCGACCCGGACGGGCTACTCGATCGAGATGAAACCGGCATCGCTGGCGCAGTACACCTACCGAGGCTGAACGAGGAAGACATCGGATGGATCTGCATCTTCAGGACAAGATCGTCATCGTCACCGGCGGTGGTGCCGGCATCGGCGGCGCCATCAGCCTGCAGCTGGCGCGCGAAGGCGCGGTGCCGGTGATCCTCGGCCGCAGTGCGCTGCAGCCGGCGTTCGCCGAGACGCTGAAGTCGCTGTGTCCGCGCTTCGCGTTCTTTCAAGTCCAGCTCGAGGACGAAGCCGCGTGCGCCGATGCGGTCGCGCGCACGCTGGCCGAGTTCGGCGGCATCGATGCGCTGGTCAACAACGCCGGCGTCAACGACAGCGTCGGCCTGGAGGCCGGCCGCAGCGCGTTCATGCGCTCGCTCGAGGCTAACCTGATCCACTGCTACGTGATGGCGCACCTGTGCGTCGAATCGATCAAGGCGCGGCGCGGCGCGATCGTCAACATCTCGTCGAAGACCGCCCTCACCGGGCAGGGCGGCACGAGCGGCTATGTGGCTGCCAAGGCCGCGCAGCTCGGGCTGACGCGCGAATGGGCGGCCGCGCTCGCGCCGCACGGCGTGCGCGTCAATGCCGTGCTGCCCGCCGAGGTCATGACGCCGCTGTACCAGGCCTGGCTGCAGAGCAAGCCCGATCCGGCCGGCGCGCTGGCCGACATCACCGCCCGCATCCCGCTCGGGCAGCGCATGACCACCGACCAGGAGATCGCCGACATGGTCGTGTTCCTGCTGTCCGACCGCTCGTCGCACACCACCGGCCAGTGGCTGCACCCGGATGGCGGCTATGTGCATCTGGACCGCGCGTTGCCCTCGTCGCACTGACACCTCGACCGTCGGAAGCACGCCATGCGCCACTGCCTGATGCTCGACCTGCGCGACGACCCGGCGCTGATTGCCGAGTACGAGGACCGACACCGTGCCATCTGGCCCGAGGTCGCGGCGCATCTGCGCGCGAACGGCGTGACGGACATGCAGATCTTCCGCCTCGGCACGCGGCTGTGCATGGTGATGGACACCGACGATGCCGTCTTCGACGCCGATCGCATGGCCCGCGCCGCGGCCACCGATCCGAGGCTGATCGCGTGGGAAGAACTGATGTGGCGCTTTCAGGCCCCCACGCCCTGGACGCCCGCGGGTGTCAAATGGGTGGCCGCTGAACCGATCTTCGATCTGGCCCTGCAGCGCTGACGCCGAATCGAACGCTGTTCGCAGGGAGCAAGAAAGATTTCTTGCTGAGCACAATATTCCCGATTCTGAAACGCCTTCAGAGTCATGGACCCGCCGACGCCTCCGATCCTGATGGCCGACAAAGACAGCGACATCGCCGCCACCTTTCTGCGCGAGCGCTCGAGGCTGGGGAACTTCATCCGGCGCCGCGTGCGTGATCAGACGGATGCCGAAGACATCCTGCAAGACGTCTTCCACGAATTCGTCGAGGCCTATCGCCTTCCGGCCGCGATCGAGCAGGCGAGCGCGTGGCTGTTCCAAGTTGCACGCCACCGCATCATCGACCGCTTTCGAAAGAAGCGGGAGCAGCCGCTTGACGAGAGCGTCGAGCTCGGCGACGACGAGAACGAGGTCCGGCTGGACCTCGCGCTGCCGGCATCCGATGCCGGGCCGGAAGCGGCCTACGCGAGGTCGGTGTTGCTGAAGGCCTTGCAGCAAGCCCTCGACGAGCTGCCGGAGAACCAGCGGGAGGTCTTCGTGGCGCACGACCTCGAGGGCGCCAGCTTCAAGGAGATGGCGGCGCAGAGCGGGGTGGCGGTGAATACCTTGCTCGGGCGCAAGCGCTACGCGGTCTTGTACCTGCGGGCGCGTCTGCAGACCGTGTACGACGAATTTGACATGTGACGAAGGAGCAGAGACATGAGGTTCAAAGCGCGATATTTGGGCAAAGCGGTGTTTGCCGTGGTGGCGGTGGCCGCGCTGGGCGGCATGGTCATGCTGCTGTGGAACGCCGTCATCCCGGTGGCGTTTGCCGGTGCCCGCTCGATCGAGTACCTGCATGCGCTGGGGCTGCTGATCCTGAGCCGCATTCTGTTCGGAGGCTTCCGCGGACACGGCGGGTGGCACGCGCGTCACCATTGGGGCCGCTGGCAAGCCATGACGCCCGAGGAGCGCGAGCAGTTTCATCGCAGCGTTCACGCGGGTAGGCGCCCGGGCGATCGGGAATGAACACGAGCCCAAGGGCTTCGGCCCTCTGCAAGCAGGAGCCGGGCGTGTTCGCGCCCATCGTCGATCTGAAGCGCTGTGAAGGAAAGGCGGACTGCGTTCAGGCCTGCCCCGAGGCGGTCTTTCAGGTTCGACGAATCGACGATGCCGACTATCGAGGCCTCGGCGCGCTGCACAAGTTCAAGCTGCGCGTGCACGGCATGAAGGTCGCCTACACGCCGAACGCGGAGGCCTGTCGCGCGTGTGGCCTGTGCGTCAGCGCCTGTCCCGAACACGCCATCACGCTCAGCCGCGTCCGAACGAGCCCATGAACACACCCACCGCCACCTTGCCTTCGCCGTTCTCCCGATATCAGAAGTTTGTCGTCGGGATGCTGACGTTCCTGCAGTTCGCCGTCATCCTCGATTTCATGCTGATGTCGCCGCTGGGCGCGGTGATCATGCCCGCGCTGGCGATCGGACCGAAGCAGTTCGGGCTGGTCGTCTCCGCGTACGCGTTCAGCGCCGGTGCGTCGGGCTTGCTGACGGCCGGCTTCGCGGACCGCTTCGATCGCAAGAAGATCCTGTTGTTCTTCTATGCCGGGTTCATCGTCGGAACGCTGTGGTGCGGCCTGGCCCAAAGCTTCGAGACCCTGCTGCTGGCGCGCGTCGTCACGGGCTTGTTCGGCGGCGTCATCGGCTCGGTCGTGCTCGCGATCGCGACCGATCTGTTCCCGCTGCAGATGCGCGGTCGCGTGATGGGCCTGATCCAGACGGCCTTCGCGGCGAGCCAGGTGCTGGGTATCCCGATCGGGCTGTACCTGTCGAATCGATGGAACTGGCACGTGCCGTTCCTCGCGATGGCCGCGCTGGGCGTGCTCGGCGGCATCGTCGTGATCCGGCGCATGCAGCCCGTCGCCGACCACCTGAAAGTGCCGCAGGAACACAGCGCGTGGCGGCATCTTTTTCACACGCTGACCGTGCCGCGCTACCTGATCGCCTTCGCGACGACGGCGTTGCTGACCACCGGCGGATTCATGCTGATGCCGTTCAGCAGCGCGTATGTCGTCAGCAATCTGGGCACCTCCCTGCACAGCCTGCCCACCGTCTATCTGGTGACGGGGATCTGCACGATCTTCGTCGGGCCGCTGATCGGCAAGGCCGCCGATGCAGTCGGCAAGTTCCGGGTGTTCATGCTCGGCACGGCGCTGTCGATCGTGATGGTGTTGATCTACACCCACCTCGAACCGATCTCGCTGCCGGTGCTGATCGTTGTCAACGCGGTGATGTTCGTCGGGATCTTCTCGCGCATGATCCCGTTCCAGGCGCTGGTGTCGTCGGTGCCGGCGGTCACTCAGCGCGGCTCCTTCAACGCCGTCAGCGCCTCTGTCCAGCAGTTGTCCGGCGGCCTCGCCTCCATCGTCGCCGGCCACATCGTCACGCTCGGCGCGGACGGCAGGCTGCAGCATTTCGACGTGGTCGGCTACGTCGTCGTCGCCACGTCGCTGATCGCGTTCGCGCTGCTGTGGCGTCTTCAGCGCAACCCCGCAAGCAGCCCGGCGCCATCGGACGCGCGCGAGGCGAAGGTGGCTCAGGCAGTTGAGTAAGATGGCGCGCAGTCGTATCAGGCATGACCTTGATGACCTTGCAGTGGGACGGCGCACATGGACTCTCGCGACGAGGATGGGACGCTCGAGTGCTGGCTGGTGCGGGTCTCCGGTCGCGTGCAAGGGATCGGCTACCGCGAAGCGTGCGTGAGCCGCGCGCGGGCATCCGGGATCGCCGGCTGGGTGCGCAACCGCATGGACGGCTCGGTCGAGGCGATGCTGCAGGGTTCACCGGCGCAGCTTGCCGACATGTGCAGTTGGCTGCGCGAAGGCATGCCCGCGGCGCTGGTCGACGACCTCGAGGTCACGCGCTTGCCAGCGCCGTTTCCTCGCTTCGACAGCTTCGACCGCCTGCCCACGCTGTAGGGATTCTCCGCTGCTTCACCATGACGCCTGCCGATCCGATCCCTCTCGTCAGGACCTGGATCGCCGAGGCCAGTCGCGTCGTCGTGCTGACGGGGGCAGGGATCTCCACCGAGTCGGGCATCCCCGATTTTCGCGGGCCGCAGGGCGTCTGGACCACCGATCCGGCCGCCGAGAAGCAGTCGACGCTGCAGACCTACCTGGCCGACCCGCAGGTGCGCCAGGCCGCGTGGCGCAGCCGACTGGGTCATCCCGCGTGGCAGGCGCGTCCGAATCGCGGCCACCTCGCGCTGGTTGAACTCGAGAAACGCGGCAAGCTGCATGCGCTGATCACGCAGAACATCGACGAGCTGCACCAGCTGGCCGGCCATGCCGCGGCGCGGATCATCGAGGTCCACGGCACGATGCGCCGCGCGATGTGCTGGGGCTGCGGCCGGCGCGTGCCGATGCAGGACGTGCTGGCGCGGGTTCGTGCCGGCGAGGCCGACCCGGCGTGCCTGGCCTGCGGCGGCATCCTGAAGAGCGACACGATCTCCTTCGGCCAGGCCCTCGTGCCGGCGGTCATCGACCGCGCGATGGCGGTCGCTGGCGACGCCGATCTGCTGCTCGCGGTCGGCAGCACCTTGCAGGTCTATCCGGCGGCGAGCGTCGTCCCGGTGGCGAAGGCGGCCGGTGCGCGGATCGTGATCATGAACAACCAGCCGACGCCGATGGATGCCATCGCCGACGCGCTGTTGCGCGAACCGATCGGTGACGTGCTCCCGGTCATCTGCGCGGCATGACGCCCCGCACCAGCCAGGCCGCCGGCCGAGGCCTGCGCGCGGCTCGCGTCGGAAGTCGTCGGCGGGTCGATGCGCGGTGCAAGCTCGCTGCGTTCAAGTTCGCCGCCATCTGCCGATAACCATCACATGCAACCAACCTCCAACCCCAGAGCCGTGGCAGAGCAGATGCTCATGGCGGACAGCATCCTGAGTGCGTTCGCCCGTGGTGCGATGCCGATGCACGCCGCGGGCTATCAGGAGCTGGCCAGTTGGGTGAGGGGGTCGTTCCGGTCGATGGACTCGCAAGCCTTGCGGGGCTTGCGCGACGCGGCGCCGCCCGAACTGCAGGGCATTGTCGAGAACGTGCTCCACGAACGCCGGGTGATCTCTTGGGCGGCCGACGACAGCGTCGGCCTGAGCTCGATGGCCGAGTGTCTTTCGTTGCTCGGCCGCTGCCGGAAACGCTTCAGCGCCTGATCTCGGCGGGAGCGTCCAGCCGAGCCTCGTCTCTCAGCGGGGCGGAACGACGTCGTCGGGCCGGGTTACCACTGGCTGTTCAGGAATCCGACGGGGGCCTCCGCGTCGCTGTCGGCCAGAAGCCGGTCCACGTCCAGCAGAACGACCACGCGGTTGCGCCCGTTGATGCGAGCGACCGTCGTGCCCAGGATGTTGCGCTGATCGATCGCATCGGTGGATTCGATCGCGCGAGCGAATTGCGCGGAAGCCAGCGGCATCACATCGAGTGCGGCGTCAAAGACCAGGCCTGCCGTGTGGCCGGCTGTCTCGACGACGATGATCGCGCCGGCGCCGCCCGCCCCACCGATGCCGGTGCGGAGATCGAGAATCGGCACCGCCATCGGGTTGAATTTCCGGGTCTCCCGGATGTTCTCCCCACTCGAGAACCGGACCCGTTCCTTGGAGCTGAGGACGCTGCGCACGTGACGGACATCCACGCCATAGACATCCGCGCCAAGAAGGCAAGTCATGTAGGCGAGCGGCAAGGCCTGGGAGTCGGCGGGGCGGCCCGGCATCGCGATGCCCGAGCGGTCTGGCCAGGCCGGGCCACGGTCGGCGTCGTGATGAAGCTTGACCGCGTCACGTGGCGAGGGCGTGCTCGGAAACGTGAAGGCCCTGGCCAGGTAGTCGAGCCCTGAATCGGCCCATTGTTGGTGTTTCGCCAACGCTCTTCGAAGGCGCGTCGACCGCCTGCCCCGATCGGACCTGCCTTGACGATGCCAGCGTATCGCAGCCACGACACGGCGCACGGACTGTCGCGAGGACAGCCACCTGCGAATTGAATCCATTGTTGTCTTCCTCTCCCTGCCCGTTGCGCCGCTGACGCTTGAGTGTGTGTGGCGGACAACAGAGGCACCCATTTGCCGGCCCCTGGGCGACCTTATACCTCGCGGCCCGTGAATTCGGGCGGAGCCTATTTCTGAGCGTCGAAACGGAACGATGCCGCGAAGCCGCCCGGCGTGTCCATCCGGCAAATGGCGTACGCGGAGCTGAGCGCTGTCGGGCGGGTTCGCCTTGACACGAGCACGGACACTGATCTGTGAAAGCATTCCGCCACGCTCTCTCACATCCCAGAAAGGTCGTCCATGGACTTGAAACTCAAAGGCAAACTGGCGTTGATCTCCGGAAGCACCGCGGGCATCGGGCACGCCATCGCAGCCGCGTTGGCGAACGAAGGCGCGCGCGTGATCGTCAACGGACGATCGCAGGCCTCGGTCGACGACGCCGTGGCGCGTATCGAGGCCGGGGAGGGCGGCGAGGTCTTCGGTTTCGCCGGCGACCTCAGCACCCGCGCGGCCGCCGAGGCGCTGGCCGCACGGTTCCCGAACATCGAGATCCTCGTCAACAACCTCGGCATCTTCGAACCCAAGCCCTTCGAGGACATCCCGGACGAAGACTGGCTGCGCTTCTTCGACGTGAACGTGCTGAGCGGCGTCCGGCTCGCGCGTCTGTGCCTGCCCGCGATGAAGCGCGCGAACTGGGGTCGCATCATCTTCATCTCGAGCGAAAGCGCGTTGCAGATTCCGGCCGAGATGATTCACTACGGCGTCACGAAGACAGCCCAGATCGCCGTGGCGCGCGGGCTGGCCGAATCGCTGGTCGGCACCGACATCACCGTCAACAGCATCCTGCCCGGGCCGACCAGGTCCCGAGGTGTGGGCGAGTTCATCGGCGCGCTCGCCAAGGCCGACGGCAAGTCCTTCGAGGCCTACGAAAAGGAATTCTTCGAGAAAGCCCGGCCGACCTCGCTGATCAAGCGCTTCGAATCCCCCGAGGAGATTGCCGCGATGGTGGCCTACATCGCCAGCCCGCTGTCCTCGGGAACGACGGGTGCGGCGCTGCGCGTCGACGGTGGATGCACGAAGAGTGCCTTCTGAGCGGAGCCGATTCGGGGCTACGCGGCCCCCGCGGAGACCGGTGCCGTGGCCGCGCTGATGGCCGTGGCCAATTCGTGCTGATCAAAAGGCTTGGCCAGCCGCGTCACGACTGTGCCGGACTCGGCGCCGAACTCCAAATAGCCGGTGGCCAGAATCACCGGAAGCCCGGGATGCCGCTGCCTCAGTGCATCGATGAGTTGCAGACCGGACATGTCCGGCATCGCCTGGTCGGTGATCACCAGGTCCACGGACGCGTTCTGGCTCAAGAGCGCCAATGCCGCTTCACCCGACACGGCTTGCAGCACCGCGTGTCCCAGTTCTTCCAGCATGCTCGCCGTGTTCGTCAGAACCAGGCTGTCGTCGTCGACCGCCAGCACGCGCAGGGGTTTGGCGGTCAACGCAGAGGGCGCGGAGGCCGGTGATGGCACGCGCTCGCCCGCCTGCTCGGCCGGTGCGAGCGGCAGCCACAGTTCCGCGGTCGTGCCCTGGCCCGGCGTGCTCGTCAGTGCAAACCGGCCCCCGGATTGGGCCGCCAGCCCGTAAACCATCGGCAAGCCGAGCCCCGTGCCCTTGCCGACGCCCTTGGTCGTGAAGAAGGGTTCGGCAGCACGCGCCAGCGTTGCTGCGTCCATCCCGGTGCCGCTGTCGGCGACCGACAGCCGAATGCAGCGGCTGGCGACGGCGGGTTTGCCCGATTCGTCGGCAGCGTGATCCTCGCGCGCGGCGATTACCAAGGTGCCGCCGTCGGGCATCGCGTCGCGCGCGTTGAGTGCGAGGTTCAGGATCGCCAGTTCGAGCTGATTGGCATCCACCAACACGGCGGGAAGATCGGGCTCGAAGGTGGTCTCGACGCGGATCATCGGTCCGAGGGAGCGCTCCAGCAACTCCAACATGCCGTCCACCAGGTCCGGGACCTTGACGGCCACCGGGTGCAGTTCCTGGCGCCGGGCAAACGCGAGCATGCGCTGCGTCAAGGCCACCCCTCGTTTGGCGCCGGCCGTCGCGTTCTGGATCAGCTTGGAGAGCCGCTCATCGGCTGGAATCCGTCGTCCCAGAAGTTCCAGACTGCTGAGAATCACCATCAGCAGATTGTTGAAGTCATGGGCGATGCCGCCGCTGAGCTGACCGATGGCGTCCAGCTTCTGCGATTGAAACAGCGCCTCGCGCGCGCGCTCCAGGGCCAGCGCGGCCTCGCGCTTCTCGGTGACGTCGCGGGTGATTTTCGCGAAACCGATGATGCGGTTCGCCGCGTCGCGGATGGGGTCGATGACCACGTTGGCCCAGAACTGGCTGCCATCCTTGCGCACGCGCCAACCCTCGGCTTCGAAGCGCCCGTCGCGTGCGGCGGTCGCCAGGGCCTTGGCGGGATCGCCCCGATCCCGGTCTTCCGGGCGATAAAAGCGCGAGAAATGGGTGCCGACCACTTCGTCGACGCTGTAGCCCTTGATGCGTTGCGCGCCGGCGTTCCAGCTGCTGACGATGCCCTGCTCGTCGAGCATGTAGATGGCGTAGTCGGTCACGCCCTGCACCAGCAACTTGAACTGTTCCTCGCTGCGCCTCAGGGATTCTTCGGCGAGCTTGCGCTCGGTCAGATCGCGGGTGACCTTGGCGAAGCCCAGCAGTTCTCCGGAAGCGGCGCGAATCGGATCCACCACGACATGGGCCCAGAACCGCCCGCCGTCCTTGCGCATGCGCCAGCCCTCGGCTTCGAACCGGCCTTCGCGCGCTGCGGTCGCCAGGGTCCGCGCGGGACTACCGGCCTGCCTGTCCTCCTCCGAGTAAAACCGCGAAAAGTGCTGGCCGAGGATTTCCGCTTCGGTATAACCCTTGAGGCGTTGAGCGCCCGGATTCCAGCTCACCACGGTCCCGTGGGGGTCGAGCATGTAGATCGCATAGTCCGTGACCGCTTCGACCAGCAGACGGTACCGGCCTTCGTCGCTGAGTGTCGATCTGTAGGGGTCGCTGGGCGCCACCGTCGCTGCCAGTTGTGGAACGCGCTGTGAGCAAACATTATGGGGCGCGCTGCCGGCATCGGACAACCACCGCGGCGGGGCACATAATCCAGCCGGCCATTGGCCTGAATGCGGATCCCCTGATGCCTACAGTTCCTCCAGCGAACCCGACGCGCGTGGTCATCGTCGATGACGAACCCGCGTTGGCCGACGGGCTGGCGGAGCTGCTGACGCTGGAGGGGTTCTCCGCCAAAGCGGCCTATGGCGGCGCGGAGGCCATCGCGCTGGTCAAGACTTTCGAACCGCACTGCGTCATCCTCGATATCGGGATGCCGGGCATCGACGGGGCGGAACTCGCGAGTCGCCTGCGCAAGGCCCACGGCGACGACATCATCCTGTTGGCGATGACCGGTCGGGACATCCGCGATCCGAGCGTGCTGAGCACCTATGCGATGGTCGACCACTACTTTGCCAAGCCGGTCGAGCTCGACGCGCTGCTCAAGGTGTTGCGGACCTCCTGAGCCGGCAGAAAGCCGGCGCAGAGCGCCGAGCAAGCTAGGGGGTGCACAGGACCGCGGTCCCTGGTCGTGGCCTCGGAACGCCCGGCCAGAGGGGCAGGCGGGACCACTGACCCATCACGACGAACCGACCGCTGCGAACAATCTCCTGCTTGCCCGGCGTTCCGCGGGCCAGGGAAAAGCAGATGAATCGACCGATCCTTTCGACGAACCCCGCGGCCCGCGCCGACGACGCAGCCTCCGGCGTGCGAGCCACCGCAGCCACCACGTTCGCCGCGGCGCTCGCCGCCATCGCGCTGACTTGCGCCGGCGGCAATGGCGACGCCGAGATCGTCTCCGCGCCGCCGACGTCGGCTCCAACGCCACTCTGCGCGGCCGAAGCGGCACGGTGGGACACGCCGTCGCCCGCCGCGTCGACGGGTGACGGCTCGCGGGGACCCTGCAGTGAACCTGCTGTGCGGCTCAGCGCCCCAGCTTGCCGAAGCCCGAGTCGCGCGCCAGCACGATGGCCTGCGCTCGGCTCTCGACCTCGAGCTTCGCGAAGATGCTCGTGATGTGGTTGCGCACGGTCTTTTCGCTCAGCGCCAGCTGGGCGGCGATCTGCGCGTTGTCGCGCCCTTGCGCGATCAGCTCGAGCAGCTCGCGCTGGCGTTCGGTCAGCGAGGCGAAGCCCGGCTCGGCGCCGCCCACCTCGGAGCGCGGCAGGAACGCGCGCACCGCGTCGATCCAGCGTTGCCAGCCGGGCTCGTCGGCCAGCAGCAGGTGGTTGCCGCTGTCGATCGGCACGAACTGCGCACCGGGAATGGTGGTGGCGATCAGCCGGCCTTCTTCGAACGGCTGGCGCACGTCGTGACGGCTGTGCAGCACCAGCGTCGGGCAGGGCACCAGCGGCAGCAGCGCCGTCACGTCGAGGCGCGCGAACTCGTGCATGAAACGCGCGGCGTTGTGCGGCGACGTGGAGATGCGCTCGAGTTCGTTGAACCACTGGTGCTGCTCCGGCGTGCCGCCCGGAATGAACTGGCTGGTGAAGAACTGGCGGAACGACGGGTCGGCCTTGCCCCAGCCGAGCTCGGCGAGCTTGATCATCATCTCGCCTTCCTCGCGCTGCTGAGGCGTGTCGCTGCGCACCAGGCGGCCGCGCGCGTACCCGCCGTGCAGCACGAGGTGCGAGACCCGCTCGGGGTGGCGCACCGTGTATGCGATCGCGATCGACGCCCCTTGCGAAATGCCGAGCAGGCTGAAGCGTTCGGCACCGATCGCGTCGGCCACGGTCTCGAGGTCGCGCACCCAGCTCTCGAACGACAGATCCTCGACCGCCCAGTCCGACAGACCGCAGCCGCGTTCGTCGTAGCGCACGAACGTGCACTGCGCCGACAACGCGTGCAGCAGGTGGCTCCAGATCGGGCTCTCCCAGTCGTACTCGAGGTGCGAGAGCCAGGTCGCGGCCTTGATCAGCGGCGGCCCCGAGCCCGACGAGGCATAGGCGAGCCGCACGCCGTCGTGGCTTCTCGCGAACCGGATCTGCTGGGTCAGGGGTGACATGCGGACATGACCTGCGCTGTGGCGTAAGAATCTAACGCATTGCATGCGCGCTTGGCGCAAATCGACAAGGACCCGCGAGCGCTGCGCCTCGAAGATGCGATCTGCTTCATGTGAGACCTGAACGAAATGCAAACCGTCCTGAGACACGATCCCTCGCTCGCGTCCGCGTCCGCCGGCGATCCGCCGGCCGAACGCCACCGCTACGTGGATGCATTTCGCGGCCTGCTGATCGCGCACATGGCGTTCGACCATGCGTCGCTGATGTTCAATGCCGGCCGCGCCGGCGAAGAACTCGCTGGCGTGGCCGCGCCCGTGCCAGCCGATCTGCTGCAGTTCCTCGCGCGCTTCACAGGCGTTCCGGTGGCGCCGGCGTTCTTCTTCATGGCCGGCTTCATGGTGGCGCTCACCAGCCTGGCCCGCGAGCGCCGCGGCGTGCCGGCACACGAGGTGACGCGGCGTCTGATCGTGCGCGGCCTGGTGCTCATCGCGGTCGACGCGCTGATCATGGGCCTGCCGCGTGCCGCGATGGGCTTCTACTCGTTCGTGGTGCTGAGTTCGATCGGCGCGAGCCTCATCGTGCTGGCACTCGTGCGCCGCGCGCCGAGCAAGATCCTGCTGCCGATTGTGCTGGCCGTGCTGGCCTTGCATCCGCTGCTCGACGTCTCGGCGTTGCCGCTGCCGTTGCGCGCGGTCCTGTACGAGCCGGTCCGAACCGGTGCGTTCCGCTCGCTCTACCCGGTGATCCCGTGGTGCGCGATCGTGCTGCTGGGATTTGTCGTCGGACGCGACGCGGCCCACCGCCCACAGCCGGTGTCGTTCTGGCTGCGCTGGTCGGGCGTCTGTTTGTTGCTGTTCCTGGCGGTCAGGCTGACGGGCGGTTACGGCAACGCCTATCCGTATGCCAGCGTCGCCAGTCTGGACTTCTGGTCCTTCGCGAAGTACCCCCCGGATCTGCCGTTCCTGGCCTGGTCATTCGCCGCGACCTTCTCCGGCCTGGCCGCGCTGCGCTGGATGACACGCTCGGGCACACCGGCGTGGCTGCGCCCGTTCGTCGTCTTCGGGCGGGTGCCGTTCTTCTTCTACGTCGTGCACTTCTACGTGCTCGGCCTCGCCGCGGCCGTCGTGCGCACGAAGTTCGGCCTCGCCGAAACCGTTCTGATCTGGCTGGCGCTGCTCGCGCTGATGGCCGGACCGTGTGCGTGGTACTACGACAAGAAACGAAACCGGCCGAATCTGATCACGCGGTATTTCTGAACGCGAACGACCTCAGGGGCGCAGGCGCCGGTAGGCGCTGTAGTGCCGCAGTGCGCCTTGCTTGTCTCCCAGCTTTTCATGCAGGCGCGCCGCGTTGTAGTGGGCGTCGGCCAGATCCGGCGCCAGCTGCAAGCAGCGCTCATAGCTGGCCAGGGCCTCGCGGTCCCGGTGCTGGTCCTCGAGCGCGATGGCTCGATTGAAGTGCAGCAGCGGCTCGGCGGGGGAGCGCGCGATGGCTTGGTCATAGAGCGCGACGGCTTCGGCGCAGCGGCCCGCCTCGCAAAGCATCGCGCCGAGGTTCAGCGCGGCATCGGCGTGGTCCGGCGCAGCCGACAGTGCTTCTCGATACGCGGTCTCGGCGCTTGCGCTGTCCTCGTCCTCCAGCGCTTCGCCCCGCCTGAACCAGTCATCGGCCGTGCGCGGCGCGGCCGCAGCGTCGGCCAGCGGCGCGCGCTGCAGGAACGAGACGGTTCCCTGCGATGACGCGACCTCGAAGTCCATCAGCAGCTGCCCGCTGTCCGACTCCCACTGCGCATCCGCATTGCGAACCGCGACGTCGTTTCCGACGGCGCGAATTCGCAAGCCCGTCAAGGGCATTTCCGCCGGCAGCTTGGCCTTCAGCTGGCGCAATGAACGCAGCAGGCGGCGTGGCGGAATCTTCGCGTTCTTCAGGTGATGGGCGGTGCGCAGCAGCACCACGTCCTGGAACGTGAACCGGTACTCGTTGCGTGCACCGCGGCTCGGCGATACGAACCCGGCGCTGATGAAGCTCGCGATGACGCTGCGACCGAGGCCGAGCATCTCCTCGATGCTGCGCAGCGTGTAGGGTGCGTCGACCGCCGTGGTGGTCACTTCCGCGCTCGTGAACGCGCCGGTGCCGCCGCGGGCTCCTCGGCCTTGGCCGCGCGCCGCACGGCCTTGCGCTGGCTCAACGCGCCTGCAGGAATCGTCGCCTCTTCCGCGGTGCTCGCCGCTTTCGCGGCGGGCGCCTTACCGGGACGCCGGGTCAGGCTGGCACGCAGCGCGTCCATCAGATCGATCACCTGGCCGCCGCTGGGCGCTTCGGCATGGGCCGACGCGACCACCTGCTTGCCCGCGATCTTCTGGTCGATGGCCGCCAGGATGCGCTGCTTTTCCTCGTCCTTGAACTCGCTCGGGTCGTAGGCGTCTTGCGCAATCTGCTCGATCAGCTGCAGCGCCAGCTTCAGTTCCGCGGGCGTCACGTCGGCGTGTTCGATGTTCAGGTCCTTCATCGAACGAACCTCTTCGGCGTAGAGCAACTGCTGCAGCACCAGGCCGTCCTCGGCGACGCGCACCTGAACCACGTACTGCTTGCCCTTCGTGGTCCAGCGTGCCAGCGCGCAGCGGCTGCTCTCGCGCATCGCCTCGGTCAACAGCGCATACGGTTTGGCACCGCGCTTGTCCGGCGCGAGGAAGTAGGCCCTGTCGTAATAGATCGGATCGACCGATTTCTCCGGCACGAAGGCGACGATGTCGATCACGTGGCTCGCGGCCTCGTCCAGGGCCTTGAGCTCATCGGGCGTGAACAGCACGAAACGGTCCTTCTCGAACTCGTAGCCCTTGATCATTTCGGCGCGCTCGACCACCTTGCCGTCCTTGTCGGAGACGTATTGCTGCTTCAGGCGCGAGCCGTCCTTGGCCAGCATGTTGAATCTGACCGTCGAACTCGACTCCGTGGCGGAGTAGAGCTTGACGGGAACGTTCACCAAGCCAAAGCTCAGCGTCAGCGAAGCGAGTGATCGAGCTGCCATCGAGGGCTCCTTTGCCAGACTGAGGCTCGCCGGAGTTCCGGCCGGACGGACAGAATAATGTTCCGAGGCCCGCGCGGCAAGTGCATCGCTTCAGCGTGGGTCGACTCCGAGCAACCTCATCGCGCCGCTCAGCGACTGCTTGGACGTCCAGTACTCGGCCCACGGATCGCCCGGGTGAAACGACAAGTGCTCGCGCGCCGTCGCGATCGTCCACTGCGCGCCGCTCCTGAGCGTGTCGAGCGCGTCCCACGGCACCGGCATCGACACGCCCAGCCCCGGACGCGCCCGCGCCGAGTAGGCGGCGACCGTGGTGGCGCCGTGGTTGTTGCGCAGATAGTCGACGAAGATCTTGCCGACCCGGTTCGCCGGCCCGCTCTTCGCGACGAAGCGCGCCGGAATGACGCTCGCGAGATGCTGCACCACCGCTTGCGAGAAACCCTTGACCGTCGCCCAGTCGTGACGCGGCGCGAGCGGCACGACGACGTGCAAGCCCTTGCCGCCGCTCGTCTTCAGCCACGATCGAAGGCCCAGGTCGGTCAGGAAGGAGCGCATGATCGCGGCGGCCTCCTGGACATGCTTCCAGTTCACGTTGTCCCCCGGATCGAGATCGAAGACCATGCGGTCCGGCTTGGCGATGGTCTTGACGCGCGCGTTCCAGGTGTGGAACTCGATCACGTTCATCTGGGCCGCGCCGGCGATGGCCGTGGCGCTCGGCACCTCGAGCAGCGCCTCGTGACCCGGCCACAGCGCCGGCGCGAGCTCCCTGAGATCGGGAATGCGCAGCTGCTCGGCGTGCTTCTGGAAGAACAGTGGCCCCGCGACGCCGCTCGGACCGCGGACCAGCGAGCAGGGCCTGCCCTTCAGGTGCGGCAGCATCCATTCGGCGACGCTCTCGTAGTAGCGGACCAGGTCGAGCTTGGTGAGGCCGCTGCTCGCATCGACCACCCGGTCCGGGTGCGTGACCTTGGTCGCATCGGTTGATGCCCTGAGCGGCATCACGCCGGCGGGTGCCGTGGCGGTTTCGCGCCGGACCTCCTTTGCGGGTTTGTCGATCCGCAAACCCACGTACGTGGCGTGCCGGATCTGCCCGTCCGGCGTCCAGTCGCCGAAGCTGACCTCGGCGACGAGTTGCGGTTTCACCCAACGTTCGCTGCCGGCCGCGCGCTTCGACCAGCGGCCCTTCGTCGGTGCGGACGCATTCGCAAACGGCGGGGCGGCCAGCTCGATCTTGGCCAGCCGCTGCTTCAGCGAGACCGCGGTGCCTGCGTTCCAGCCTGTGCCCACGCTGCCCACCGAGATCAGCTGGTGGTCGTCGCCATACACGCCGAGCATCAGGCTGCCGATTTCGGTGGCGCTCGATGCGTTGCCGCGGTCCGTGAATCCCGCGATCACGAATTCCTGCCGGCGGCGCGACTTGAGTTTCAGCCAGGTGTCGGTTCGCGCCGACACATACGGGGAATCGCTGCGCTTCGCGATGATGCCCTCGAGGCCGAGTTGACGGGCGGACTCCAGAATGCTCGCCGGATCGGCCTGAAAGGCCGCGCTGTACCGGATCCGTTCGGTCTGCTTCGAGTCGAGAAAAGTCTTCAGCAGCTGGCGCCGTTCCCGCAACGGCACCTGGCGCAGGTCATAGCCTTCGAAGAACGGCAGGTCGAACACGAAGTAGACGATGGCGTCGGCTGCCGGGTGGTCGATCGCGTTTTGCAGCGCACTGAAGTTGGGTGTCCCGTCCGCGCCCGGCACGACGATCTCGCCGTCGAGCCAGCTCGCCTGCAAGCCCAGGCTCTCGAGTTCGTCGCGCAGGCCCGGCATCTTGGATGACCAATCGAGACCGCCGCGCGTGATCAGGTGCGCGATGCTGTTGTCAAGGCGTGTCATCACGCGATAACCATCGAACTTGATCTCGAAGCTCCAGTCGCCGGTCGCAGGAAGCCCGGTGCTCAAGGTGGCGAGCTGCGGACCGAGTTTCGCGGGGAGCTCGGCGCGGACCGCCGCCGCGAGATCGGTCGGCTCATCCGGCGGTGGCGCATGCACGGCCGAACGATCCGCCGCGGGTCGCGACGCCGGGCCGAGCGGCTTCGCGACGACGCTGTCGGGCAGCGCGCGGACCACGTCGTAGTCGGCCTTCGCACGCTCGTAGGCGTCGTGCTTCTTGAACAGGATCCAGGGAATCTGGCGGTCGCCGGGTTTGGCGATCCGCACCAACTCCCACAGGCCGGCCAGCTTCTGGCCGTGCAGCGTGAACAGCAGCTTGCCGTCGGCCAGGCCTTTGCGCGGGTCACCGACCGGCTCCCAGCTGCCCCGGTCCCAGATGATGACCGTGCCGGCGCCGTACTGCTTGGGCGGGATCGTGCCCTCGAAGCTGTTGTACGAGATCGGGTGATCTTCGACCTGGACCGCCATGCGTTTGTCCTTCGGGTCGTAGCTCGGGCCCTTGGGCACCGCCCACGACAGCATCACGCCATCGAGCTCCAGGCGGAAGTCGTAGTGCAGCCGGGTGGCCGCATGTTTCTGAACGACGAAGGCCAGGGCGTTTCCGGCCGGGCCGATCTCGCCGGGCGGCTCCGGCGTCTTGTCGAAGCGGCGCTTGGTCCGATAGAGGTCGAGCGGGTCGGCTTTCTTGGGCATGGAGGACGCGAACCTGTTCCGTGGCCTGGTCTCGGCGTGAATCATCGCGAATCGCCCGGTCTCCCGCCAGCCCTTGCGTTGAACGCGCCGCCAGCAAAAAATCCGCGCTCAACGATGGGAGCCGAACACGATGTCAACGACCTCGATGGAGCGGATTGCGGTTCAACTGCCTGAGGCCGAGTCGGTCTCGGCGCTGCTCTGCGTTCCAGCGAACGCGCACGCCTGCTTTGTCTTCGCGCATGGCGCGGGCGCCGGGATGGATCACGCGTTCATGACGGCGATGGCCGAAGCGCTGGCCGAACGCGGCGTCGCGACGCTGCGCTACCAGTTTCCGTACATGGAGCGCGGCTCGAAGCGACCCGATCCGCCCCGGATCGCGCATGCCGCGGTGCGCGCCGCGGTCGCCGAGGCCGGCCACCGCCTGCCGACCCTGCCGCTGTTCGCCGGTGGTAAATCGTTCGGCGGCCGGATGAGTTCACAAGCGCAGGCCGAGTCGGCGATGCCCGGCGTGCGCGGATTGGTGTTCGTCGGCTTTCCGCTTCATCCCGCTGGGAAACCGTCGAAGGAGCGCGCCACGCATCTGCTCAAGGTCGATTGCCGGATGCTCTTTCTGCAAGGCACGCGCGACGAACTCGCCGAGTTGCCGCTGCTGCAAGAGGTCTTGAAGCCGCTGGGAGATCGCGCGACGCTGAAAATCTTCGACGACGCGGACCATTCGTTCCATGTTCGCGCGCGCAGCGGTCAAACCGACGACCAGGTGCGTGCTGCGATGGTGGAGGCGATGGTGCAATGGTTCGGCGCGTCGACGCTCACGGCGCGGCCAAAGCCGTGATGACGATCTTGACCGTGGGGTTGCGCGCCACCGCCGAGACCGAGAACCGCGACGCATCCAGCCCGCGCTCGACCAGGTAGTCGCGCACGGTGACGGCCCGCTGCATCGCCAGCGCGAGCGCGGTGGCCCCGGGGTCCGTCGGCGCGGTCACCAGCAAGCGCGTGGTTTCGTTGCGCTGGCTGGCGGCCACTCGATCGAGCACCTTGGCCAGCGGCGGCTTGACGGTGGCGCTACCCCGGTCGAAGCAGGATCGCAGCGACATGTCGACCCGCAGGCTGTTGTCGGGCTGCAGGGCCAGAACGGCCGGCGTGCCCTGGAGCACGGTCGAAAGTCGTTGCTTCTCGGCGACCAGCGACGCTTTGGTCGTGATCGTCGTCGTCGCGGTCGTCACCGGAGTCGCCATCGCCGGTTCGCGCTGGCCTGCAGGCGGTGGCGTGCCGCATCCCGCGAGCAGGCCGAGCAGGCCGAGCAGCGCGATCGTCAACCACCCGATCCGTGCGGCGTGGGCGGCCCGACCTTTTCGCCGTGCGAGGTGGGTCATGGGCCTTCCCAGTCAACCACCCGCAAAGCGCCACTCGAGCGTTTGCGCCGGCGCGGCCAGACGAACCGAGCGGCGCTCGGTCTTGCCCTTCCTGGTCGCTTCGAGCGTGTATTGCCCCGGCGGTAGCTTGATCATCACGATCGGACCGGCATCGCGGATCACCAGCAGCTCACCCTGCGGTGTCGATACGCTCAACCTCTCCGCGACGACGAACTCGCCGCCGGTTCCGCTCATCACCACCTTGAACGGAAAATCGCGCTGCCGTGCCGTCATCGCGGCACGCTCCTCATCGCCGACACCGCCGTTGAGGTAGTCGGTGCCGCCAGGGCTGTGCTGCACCGTCGGCCCCGTCGCCGGGCCGGGGCTGGTCTGCGCGAACGCGAACGGCAGGGCGGCGACGCACAGCGCGAGACCCCCTGCGAGTGGGCGTAGTCTGTTCATGGCGGCTCCCGAAGCTGATGCGGTCCTGCACGCTAGCAACGACGCGCGGCCGTGTCAGTCGGACGCCGCTGCGGCGGCATGTCGGAAGGCGCTGACGCCGACGATTGGGGACAGGTCGTCAGCTCAGCTCGCGACTCGCGAGCGCCGCGGCGGCCGCCCGCGTCTCGACGCCCAGCTTCTCGAACACATGCTCGAGGTGCTTGTTGACGGTGCGTGGGCTCATCCCGAGGATCTCACCCACGTCGCGATTGGTCTTGCCCTTGGCGATCCACGGGGCACGACCGTGACCGGCGCGAACGGCAACAAGGCCTTCCCGGCCAAGCGGCCGTGGATGATCAGCCACTGAGCGTTGCTGCGTTCTCAAGCGGCGTCGTTGATGGGGACGGCGCTGCGACGGCCGCCCAGCGTCAGCCGCGTCAGCAGCAGCGCGACGATGGCCGCGACCGCGATGCCGGCGACCATGGGCCGCGCGGTGCCGTCGACGAAGGCACTCATCACCGCGATCACGACGGCGCCCATCACGAGCTGCAGCGTGCCCATCAGCGCCGAGGCTGCGCCGGCGATCTCGCCGTGGTCGTCCAGCGCCATCACCGAAGTGGCCGGCACGACCAGGCCGAGAAAGCCGTAGCCCAGCATCAGCATCGCGATCATCACGTCGAGGCGTTCGATGCCCGCCAGGTTGAGCGCCAGCAGCGCGCTCATCGCGAGCGCGAAGCCCGCCACCGCGACCGACACGACGCGCGCCAGCCCGTAGCGCGCGGCCAGCCGGCCGGCGAATTGCGACACGCCGATGAAGGACGCGGCGTTCACCGCGAACGCGAAGCTGTATTGCCGCGGCGTCAGTCCGTAGTGGCCGATCAGCACGAAGGACGAGTTCGCGAGGTAGATGAAGAAGCTCGCCATGCCGAACGCACCGACGGCCGTGAGGCCCATGAAGCGCGTGTCGCGCAGCAACAGCGCGAACGCGCGCAGCGTGCTCGCGATGTCGCTTCGCACGCGCTGTTCGGCCGGGCGTGTTTCCTCGAGCGCCAGCGTCGTGAGCAGCAGGCCGAGCGCGCCGATGCCGGTGACGACCCAGAAGATCGCGCGCCAGCCGGCCGCATCGATCACCAGGCTGCCGATCAGCGGCGCGAGGATGGGCGAGACGCTGAACACCAGCATCAGCAGCGCCATCAGCTTGGTGGCCTCGGCGCCGGTGTGCAGGTCGCGCACGATCGCGCGCGGCACGACGATGGGCGCGCCGCCGCCCAGGCCCTGCAGAAAGCGAAAGCCGATCAGCCAGCCGATGTCGGGCGCGAGCGCGCAGCCGATGCTGCCGACGATGAAGAGGGCGATGCCGACGTACAGCGGCGGCTTGCGGCCGAAGATGTCGGAGGCCGGGCCGTAGACGATCTGGCTGATCGCGAACGAGATGAAGAAGGCCATCAGGCTCATCTGCACCGCGTGCACGTCGGCATGCAGCGCGATGCCGATCGCGGGCAGCGCCGGCAGGTACATGTCGATCGCAAACGGGCCGATCGCCGACAGCAGGCCCAGCACCAGGGCCATGCGCAGGAATTGATGTTTCATCGAAAAGGGGGTTCGGAGGGAGGCGCCCTGGGATGGGCACCCAAGGGAATACCCGAAGCTTACCGGGATCGGGGCCGGCGATGACCGCAACGGGATGACGACCTTGGCGCGGCAAGGTCGTTGCCCTGGCGCTCAACGCACTACGGCGTACTCGCCGCGACCACCCGCTGATTGAGCGACAGCGCCACAAAGTCGACGAATGCGCGCACGCGAGCGGCAAGCTGGTGTCGCTGTGGATAGACCGCATGGATGTCGGCATCGGGCGTGTGGTACTGCGGCAGCACGTGCACCAGGCGGCCGTTCCTCAGGTAACGATCGATGTCCCATTCGGCCCGCATCAGGATGCCGTGCCCGTCGAGCGCCCAGCTGACGGCGATCTCGCCGTCGTTGGTGGTCAGGTTGCCCCGGGTCTTGACGGCCTCGGTCGTCGCACTCTTCCCACGGCCGCTGGTCAGCCGCCACACCCCGTAGGCTTCTTCTCCCTGCCGGATGCCAATGCAGTTGTGCTTCGTCAGGTCATTCGGCACCTTTGGCATGCCGTGCCTGGCCAGGTAGGCCGGTGCGGCGCACAGCAGGCGGCGGTTCGGCGCGATGTGCTTCGCGATGACGCGCGCGTCCGGCGGCGCGCCGAAGCGGATGCAGACGTCGAACGAGTCGTCCGTCAGCGGCGGCGGATTGACCGACAGTTGCAACTGCACTTCCACCTGCCGGTATTTGCGGACGAAGCGCGAGATCAGCGGCGCCACATGACTGCGCCCGAAACCCAGCGTCGCGTTCACTCGCAGCAAGCCCTTCGGCGTGGCCTTGGAGACGCCGAGCAGCTGCTCCATGTCGTCGATCTCGCCGAGGATGCGCCGCGCATGCTCCAGGTAGAGCTCACCCTCGGGCGTCAGGCTCATGCGCCGCGTCGTCCGGTTCACGAGCGACAGGCCCACGCGCGACTCCATCAGTGCCAGGTGCTTGCTGACCGCGGGCGTCGTGATGCCCAGTTCCCGCGCGGCGGCGCTCAGGCTGCCCGCACTCGCGAGCGCCGAAAAGAAGCCGAGATCGGACGGTTGGATGCCACTGGTCATGGGTGCTCGATGCGGTCTGCTCGGCGCGCAATTGTTAGATTCAAGTAAACAATGGATTCACTTTAGCGGCGAGCGCGAATGCTGTCCATTTCCTACAGTCTCTTCACCGCCCACCCATCGCTACGGAGACAAGCCATGAAGACCTACTCGATCGCCACCATTCCCGGTGACGGCATCGGCAAGGAAGTCGTTCCTGCAGGCCAGGACGTGCTGGAAGCGCTCGCCAAGTCGAGCAGCGCGTTCCGCTTCGAGTTCGAGAACTTCGACTGGGGCGGCGACTACTACCGTGAGCACGGCGTGATGATGCCGGCCGATGGCCTGGACGCGATCCGCCACAAGGACGCGATCCTGTTCGGCTCGGCTGGCGACCCGGACATTCCCGACCACATCACGCTGTGGGGTCTGCGCCTGAAGATCTGCCAGGGTTTCGACCAGTACGCCAATGTGCGTCCGACCCGCATCCTGCCTGGCATCGACGGACCGCTGAAGCGCTGCGGACCGGACGATCTGAACTGGGTCATCGTGCGCGAGAACTCCGAAGGCGAGTACGCCGGCGTCGGCGGCCGCGTTCACCAGGGCCACCCGATCGAAGCTGCCACCGACGTGTCGATCATGACGCGCGCCGGTGTCGAACGCATCATGCGCTTTGCGTTCAAGCTGGCCCAGTCGCGTCCCCGCAAGCTCCTGACCGTCATCACCAAGAGCAATGCGCAGCGGCACGCGATGGTGATGTGGGACGAGATCGCGCTGCAGATCTCGAAGGAGTTCCCGGACGTCACCTGGGACAAGGAGTTGGTTGATGCGTCGACCGCCCGCATGATCAACCGCCCGGCATCGCTGGACACCATCGTCGCGACCAATTTGCATGCCGACATCCTGAGCGACCTGGCGGCCGCACTCGCCGGCAGCCTGGGTATCGCGCCGACCGGCAACATCGATCCGGAACACCGCTACCCATCCATGTTCGAGCCGATCCACGGCTCGGCCTTCGACATCATGGGCAAGGGGCTGGCCAACCCGGTCGGCACGTTCTGGTCGGTCGCGATGATGCTGGAGCACTTGGGTGAAGTGGACGCTGCCCGGCAGGTGATGAAGGCCATCGAACAGGTCACCGCCAACCCGAAGCTGCACACCCGTGACCTGGGCGGCAAGGCGAGCACCGTCGACGTCACGCAGGCGGTGTGTGAACTGCTGACCGCCGGCACGCAGCGCAAGGCCGCGTAGAACGCGCGACCCGTCAGCAAGCACCCCTTCCCGAAACAGCCGCAAAGCGCTGCGGGTGGGCTCGACACGCCCGTACCTCCCCAGGAGACAAGCATGAAAGACAGCTACACCCTCATCAACCGCGGCCACGTGGTCCAGGCCGTCGCGCTCGCCGTGGCGATGGTTGGCGGCAGCGCCATGGCACAGGCCTGGCCGAGCAAGCCGATCAGCCTGATCGTGCCTTTCCCGGCCGGCGGCACCACCGACGTGCTGGCCCGCGCGCTCGCGGAGAAGCTGACGCTCAGCCTCGGCCAGACCGTCATCGTTGAAAGCAAACCCGGCGCAGGCGCGACGCTCGGCGCGGACTACGTGGTCAAGGCCAAGCCTGATGGCTACACGCTGCTGGTCGGCGCGGTGCACCACACGATCGCTTCGAGCGTCTACAAGAAGCTCCCCTACGACTTCCAGAAGGACCTGGCACCGATCACGATGATCGCGCTGGTGCCGAACGTGCTGGTGGTGAACGCCAGCACCCCTGCGAACAACGTGACCGAATTGATCGCGCTGCTCAAGGCCAGGCCTGGCGCGTACAACTACGGCTCCAACGGCAACGGCACGGCTCAGCACCTGATCGGCACGCAGTTCGAGAACCTCACCGGCACCGACCTGGTCCACATTCCGTACAAGGGGAGCGGCCCGCTGGCGACCGATCTGCTGGGTGGTCAGGTCACGATGTCGTTCGACACCGTGACGCCTGTGTTGCAGCACATCAAGGCCGGCAAGCTGCGGGCGCTGGCCGTGACCACCGCCAGGCGCTCGTCCGCCTTGCCGGACGTGCCGACCCTCGATGAAGCCGGCCTGAAGGGTTTCAACATCGGCACCTGGTTCGGCGTGCTCGCGCCGGCTGCCACGCCGAAGGACATTCTGGTTCGGCTCAACACCGAGATGGTGAAAGTCATCCAGACACCCGAATTCCGCAAGCGGATGGGCGAGATCGGCGCTGAGCCGATTGGCAACAGCGCCGGGCAGATGGCGCAACAGATCAAGGGCGAGACCGAGAAGTTCGCCAAGTTGGTCAAGGACGCGAAGGTGACGATCGAGTAGCGGTCGCGGCGATCGCCCCGGGCTGCTGGCTCGGGGCATGCCCGGCGGCGGCGCTGTCTACGTCAATCAACGTATTCGCCGCCGCAGCGCGTGTTCGCAGAATGAATCCACCATTCCGCTGAACCACGAAGGCCCACCATGCACCACGGCGACATCTCGAGCAGCAAGGACACCGTCGGCGTCGCGGTCGTCAACTACAGGATGCCGCGCCTGCACTCGCAGGCCGAGGTCATCGCGAATGCGAAGGCCATTGCGGCGATGGTCGTCGGCATGAAGCAGGGCGCCGAGCCGATCATCCGCTGCCAGGGCTACATGTACCCGGCCAAGGAGCAGCAGATCATGATCTCGAAGGCGATGGCCTTCGCGAACAACACCTATGTGGCGGTGGCCAACGCGGCCGGCTTCGACGGCGTGTACTACTTCGGCCACTCGGCGATCATTGGCTTCGACGGCCACACGCTCGGCGAATGCGGCGAAGAAGAAATGGGCATTCAGTACGCGGCGCTGTCCAAGAGCTTGATCCGCGATTTCCGCAAGAACGGCCAGAGCGAAAACCACCTGTTCAAGCTGCTGCACCGCGGCTACACCGGCTTGATCAACTCGCGCGAAGGCGACCAGGGCGTGGCCGCGTGCCCATACGAGTTCTATGGCCAGTGGATCAACGATCCCGAGGGCACGCGCCAACGCGTCGAGGCCTTCACGCGCGACACGGTCGGCACCGACGAGGCGCCGATCGAAGGCATCCCGAACCCGCAAACGCTGGCGCACCGCTGAGGATGTTTCCTCGATGCCGAGCTGTCTGAGCCGGGCGCGTTCAGAGAATTCTGGCCTGACCCGGCCGCGGCTCACGACGCATCTTCCGGTGGGCCACCAGCGCCAGCATCCCCAGGGCACCGGCCGTCAACACAAAGGTCGAAGGCTCGGGAACCGGCGAGACAGGGTTCTTGCTGACCAACCAGGTCGCCCAGCCCGGGTCCTGCGTCACCGTTCCTCCACCATAGGGATTACGGATGTGGTCGGTGATCGCGGTTGCGGCAGTCGTGCTTCCCGGCGCCACAGAAACAGAAGCGCCCCACGCTGCGACAGCTCCTGGGGGCAGGGGCTGCGAGAACACGCCGTAGTAGCCCTGGAAGCGTTCACCGCCGCTCGCGTCGAGCCCGACGAATGCGTTCGCGAACGAGGCGTTTGCGGCGAGCCTGGCTGGATCGTTCACGTTGCCCCACGGCATGTTGATCGAGAATCCGGCGTCGGTGAAGAGCGTGTTCATCTCCAGCGCGTCTGGCAATCGAAACGCGCTCAAATTGGGATCGCTGTCGAGCGCTGCCAGAACGTCGTTGAACGACCGGCCCTGCGTGACGTTGAGGTTGAGCCAGGTCTGCCCGGACACGGTGTCGGTGACCAGGCTGTCTTCACCAAACGCCGCACTGTCGCTGGTGATGAACTGTGCAACGGCGTGCGGCGTGGCAAGCGCCGTCAGTGCCGCGGCGCAAAGGCTCGCAGCAAGCATCTTCATTCTGGCGGTTTGCATGAAAGATTCCTTCGGTTTGAGAAGAGAAGTCCAAGCTATGCCGAGCTGAGAGTGTTCACCATCCCCAGAACGAGGAACGGCTCCTGCGAGCCTCGCCCGCGAATGAAGGCTGACCCGCCGGACAAAAAGAAGGCCCGCCCGGTGAACCGGGCGGGCCTGCAAGTCCTTCAGAAGAGAAAGGACGTCGTTGGGAGACAGCAGTCTGCTCGAGCCCCATCGACCTGTCTGTCGGACAACACCCCGCGAAGGCGAAAATGAGGGATGCACCAATCCACTTCCTCTTCAAGGCTGAGCCTCCCTTGGCTGACTTCCGTGACGCTGGTGGTCGCAACCCTGGCGGGATGCGCCTCCACGCCATCGGCGGCCCCACAGGCATCGGACCCTTCAACTGTCGGCGTCCCACCGACGGAGGCCGGGACCAATGACCTGGCGCTCCAGCAGGGTTTCGCCCGCTGGGTCACGGGCTTCCGAGCCACGGCTCGCGCGGCAGGGATCAACGAGACCACGCTGCACGTCGCGTTCGACGGCGTTCGTTACCTGCCGCGCGTCGTCGAACTGGATCGTGCACAGCCCGAGTTCACCCGCGCGGTCTGGGACTACCTCGACAGCGCCGTGTCGCCCCAACGTGTCGCGCTCGGACAAGACAAACTGTTGCAGCTTCGCAGCGAAGCCGATGCCGCAGCCGCGCGCTACGGCGTGCCGCCCAGCATCGTCATCGCCATTTGGGGCATCGAGAGCAACTACGGCGGCAACTACGGCGACATCCCGACCATCGACGCGCTGGCGACGCTGGGTTTCGAGGGCCGCCGCGAGGAGTGGGCACGCGGCCAGTTGCTCGCCGCGTTGAAGATCCTCCAGAACGGCGACATCGCCCGCCCGAACATGATCGGTTCCTGGGCCGGCGCGATGGGCCAGACCCAGTTCCTGCCCTCGGTCTTTCTGGCCTACGCGGTGGATGCCGACGGCGACGGCCGGCGCGACATCTGGGGCAGCATGGCCGATGTCGTGGCCTCGACCGCGAACTTCCTGGCGCGCTCGGGATGGCAGGCGGGTCAGCCGTGGGGAACCGAGGTCCGGTTGCCGCCGGGATTCGATGTCGGTCGTGCCGACGCCGAACTGCGCCAGTCCAGCGCTCAGTGGGCCGCCGAGGGCGTGCGGACCGTCGACGGGGCGCCGCTGCCGGAATTGGCCGACGGTGCTGTCCTGCTTCCCGCGGGCGCGCGCGGACCGGCCTTCCTGGTCGGACCCAACTTTCGCGCCATCCTGCGCTACAACAATTCGACCAGCTACGCGCTCGCGGTCGGCCTGCTGGCGCAACGCCTGGCCGACGGCCCCGGCGTGCAGGCGCCCTGGCCGCGCGATCTGCCCGCGCTCACGCGCGGCCAGTTGCTGGCGCTTCAGACGGCCTTGAACCAGCGCGGCTTTGCCAGCGGCACGCCCGACGGCATGATGGGGCCCGCCACGCGCGACGGGTTGCGCCGGTACCAACGCAGCGTCGGCCTGCCCGCGGACGGCTATCCCACCCTCGAGGTGCTGCAGCGCCTGCAGGAGCGGTAGACCGGGTCTTGCGGAGACAGGTGGCACAGCGAGATGCGTCTGGTGTGCGCCAGCGCTGCCGCTGACTCACGCGTACCGCGTGTGTCCACAATCCAAGTCGGTGATGCAACAACACGCTGGAGTGCCATGCGCTTGTCCCGAGCCCGTCTTGTCCTGCGATGCCTGCTCGCAACGCTCTGTGTGTTCGGATCGATTGCCAAGGCGGGCGGCTCAGAGAGCGAGGGGGTGACGGGCTGCCGTCACGCCGCTGCAAGGATCGAGACGCAAGGCTTCATTCCCGTCGGCGGCATCGAGCAATGGATCACCATCCGAGGCGCCCGCTGCGACAACCCGGTGATCCTCGTTGTGCATGGGGGGCCCGGGAACCCGATGAGCCCTTACGCCGAAGCCGTCTACGGCGCTTGGGAGAAGGAGTTCACCGTCGTTCAATGGGATCAGCGCGGTGCGGGGAAGACCTTCGGGCGCAACCCTGGTTCGGCGGAGTCCGTTCTGACGATCGACCAAATGGCGCGCGACGGCATCGAGGTCGCGAGCTACCTCACCCGGCATCTGCACCAGAAAAAGGTGATCTTGCTGGGCGGGTCGTGGGGGTCGGTCCTGGCCGTTCACATGATCAAGGCCCGACCGGACCTGTTCCATGCCTACGTCGGCGCCGGCCAGCTCGTGGCGTCTGCGGAGAATCAGGCCGCGACTGTCGGCAAGGTGAGGGCGCTCGCGCGAGCGGCGGGAGACACCAAGACGCTCTCAACGCTCGAGGCGCTGGGCACGCCGCCGTGGACCGACCCCCGCAACTTCGGCGTCTTGCGCCGAGCCACGCGGCTCTACGAGAAAAAGTCCACCGCGGCCGCGCCAGCGTCCTGGTGGGTGCCTTCTCCTCAATACACGACACCCCGGGCACTCGCCGACTACGAGGGCGGGGAAGACTTCTCGTATCTGCAATTCGTGGGCATGCAGGGCGACGGCATGTTCTCCACGATTGATCTCTGGGAGCTGGGCAGCCGCTTCGACGTCCCGGTCTTTCTGATCCAGGGTTCGGAAGATCTGGTGACGGTCCCCGAGGTCGCGAAACGTTATTACGACAGCCTGTCGGCGCCGGACAAGGCTTTCATCCTGCTCCCGAAGACCGGGCACGATCCGAATCCGGCGATGGTCGACGCCGAGTACGAGGTCCTGCGAACACGCGTGGTTCCGCGGCTGAGACAACGATAGGATTGGCGCGCGCATGGTCGCAATCGGTGGTCTTTCTCATCCTGAGCAGGACCGAGATTCCAACATCCCACAGGAGGCCCCATCATGAAATTCACCCACATCAAGTTCGCCATGAATACCGCCGTCGCGGTGGCCGCGACCGCCTTCGTTCAGTTGGCGCTTGCTCAAGCCTCGGCACCGGTGTCGCGTGCAGACGTCAAGGCGGAAACGAAGGCGGCCGAGAAGGCCGGAAAGCTGGCGCCTGCCGGAGAAGGCACGGCGCCGGTCGAGCCCGCAGGCCCGAAATCGACGAAGACACGCGCAGAACGCAAGGCCGAGACCGTCGAGGCGCGTAAGGAAGGCAAGCTCGCCGCGGCAGGGTCCACGCCAGACTATCCGAAGAACTCGAAGTCCAAAGGGACGAAGACCCGTGCCGAACGCAAGGCCGAGACGCGGGCAGCGGTGAAGGCGCGGGAAACCTTGCCCGCCGGCGAAGGCCCGACCGCCCCGACCAAGTAGGCGCGGGCCTCCTGAAGGCAAGCCGATGAGCGTCGACGCCGACGTCAGACGCCGCACCCTGGTCGTCGCACTGTTTGGCGCGCCGTGGATTCCCCATCGATCTTTTGCTGCGGCATCGGACTGGCTGCAGCGCTTCGGTTACCCGACCGGTTGGGGGCCGCGACACGACTGGACGGACAAGAACCAGCGTGTCGGCAACTACTCGGGCGGGTACGAGAAGATGTTCCCGACCCACATGATCGCCGCCAGTGCGCCGGCCAGCGCGCTGCGAGTCGAACTGCGTGAGCCACCGACCTTCACCGATGCCGCCGGCGCGTCCAAGACGGTCGGCAATTTTCTCGAGGCCTGGCCGACGACAGGGCTGCTGATCGCTCGCAAGGGAACGATTCTTTTCGAGCGCTACCAGTTCGACCGAACGCCCGAAATGCGCCTGACCAGCTGGTCGATGGCCAAGAGCGTCACCTCGCTGCTGCTGGGCATCTGCATCGACCGCGGTCTGGTGCGTTCGCTCGACGACAAGCCCGACCTGTACGTGCCCGAACTCAAGGGAACGCTGCACGGCGGCATCACGCTGCGCCACCTGGCCAACATGTCGAGCGGGGCGGCCATCCTGCACGATCGCGACAACTTCACGCTCTACCCGAAGATGCTGCTCGATCGCAACGCCGACCTCGAAGCGGTGGTGCGCGAATGGACGGCCATCGCCGAGCCGCCCGGCACGCGCTTCAACTACAACGAGCTGTGCCCGCTGACCATCGGCATGGTGATCCGCCGGGTTACCGGCGGCACGCTGGCGCAGTTCTGCCAACAGGCACTCTGGCAGCCGCTCGGTGCCGAGGCCGACGCGTCGTGGTTTTGCGATGCCAAGGAGAAGGAGTTCAACTGCATCGGCTTCGGCGCCCGTTTGCGCGACTGGGCGCGCCTCGGCCAGATGCTCGCGCAGAACGGCGCCATGCAAGGCCGCCAAGTCGTCAGCGAGAAGTGGGTGCGCGAATGCAGCTCGTGGTCGGACCAGGATGCGCAGGTGCGGCACGGCGTCGGCATGCGTGGCATGGGCTACAAGTGTTTTTTCTGGCACCCCAAGGCCGACGGCAGCTGGATGATGATGAACGGCCACCATGGACAGCGTGTCCTGGTGGACCGCGTCACTCAGACGGTGCTGGTGCACACCGCCGTCGAGGGCGAGCCGCCCTGGCAACAGGAACTGTTCAGGCTGTTCGCCGCGGCCACACGCATGGAAGGCTGACGAGTCGGTAAGGGCGGTTCGTCGTCGGCGAGAAGCGCCCTGAAACTTTTCCCTGCTTGCGCGGCAACGCGCCGAGGTGCATAAGACGGGTTTCGGACGCCGTGCAGGTGCTCATCGAGCCCTGCCGGCTTCCGCAAAAGTCCAACAACAACGGAGACTGATTCATGCACCCCACGTCCTTCAAGATCGTCGCCGGCGCCTGGCTGGCGCTCGGCGCGGCCTTCTGCGTTCAGGCCGCCACCGTCACCGTCGCCTGCGGTGGCACCGGCCCTGATTTCGAGTTCTGCAAACGCAATGCCGAGGACTGGGCGAAAAAGTCGGGCAACACCGTCAAGCTCTTCTCGCAGCCGAGCAGCACGACCGACAGCCTGGCGCTGTACCGGCAGCTGTTCGCCGCCAAGTCCAGCGACATCGACGTGATCGTGGTCGATGTCGTCTGGCCGGGCGTCATCAAGGACCACCTGCTGGACCTGAAGCCCTATTCGAAAGGGAGCGAGAAGGATCATTTCCCGGCCATCGTGGCCAACAACACCATCGACGGCAAGCTGCTGGGCATGCCGTGGTTCACCGACGCCGGCCTGCTGTTCTATCGCAAGGACCTGCTCGCGAAGTACAGCCTGAAGCCACCCGGCACCTGGGACGAACTGGCCACGCAGGCGAAGAAGGTCCAGGACGCCGAACGCACCGCCGGCAAGCCCGACTTCCAGGGTCTGGTGTTCCAAGGCAAGGCCTACGAAGGCCTGAGCTGCAACGCGCTGGAATGGGTCTACAGCTACGGCGGCGGCACCGTGGTCGATGCGAAGGGCGAGATCACGATCAACAACCCGGGGGCGGTGAAGGCGCTGGACACCGTGGCCTCATGGATCGGCAGCATCGCGCCGAACGGCGTGCTCAACTACGCCGAGGAGGATGCGCGCGGCGTGTTCCAGAACGGCAACGCGCTGTTCATGCGCAACTGGCCTTACGCCTGGGCGCTCGCGCAGGCGGCCGACAGCCCGATCAAGGACAAGGTCGGCGTGATGCCGCTGCCCAAGGGCGGCGGTGCGGACGGCCGCAACGCGGCCACGCTTGGTGGCTGGCAGCTGTCGGTGAGCAAGTACTCGAAGTCGCCCGCCGCCGCCGCCGAGCTGGTGATGTTCATGACCAGCGAGGCGATCGAGAAGGAGCGTGCGATCAAGGGCTCGTACAACCCGACCCGCCCGGCGCTCTACAAGGACAAGGACGTGCTCGCCGCGAACCCGTTCATGGGGCAGCTGTTCGACGTCTTCACCAGTGCCGTCGCGCGGCCGGCCACGGCCACCGCTGTGAAGTATCCCGAGGTCAGCCAGGCCTTCTGGGATGCAACGCACGACGTGTTGGCGAAGAAGGCCAGCGCCGCCGACAGCCTCGCGCGACTCGAGGGCAAGCTCAAGCAGATCAAGCGCCGCGGCTGGTGAGCCGGGGCCTGCAATGAGCAGCCGCACACGCACGGCGTGGCTCTTCCTGGCGCCGATGCTGGTCGGCCTCGTGGTCGTGGCCGCGTGGCCGCTCGCGCGGTCGATCTGGTTCAGCTTCACCGACACCAGCATCAACGACATCGCGGCCGGCAAGTTCGTCGGCCTGGACAACTACATCGGCGAATACGGGCTGTTCTTCAACCCGAACTACACGCAGGGCTTCTGGGCCAGCGACTGGGGCATCGCGGTTCGCAACACCTTCAAGTTCGCGATCGTCTCGGTCGCGCTCGAGACGCTGGCCGGCCTGGGCGTGGCGATGCTGCTGAACCAGGACTTCCGCGGCCGCGCCTTCGTGCGCACCGCGGTGCTGGTGCCCTGGGCGATCCCGACCATCGTGTCGGCCAAGATGTGGGGCTGGATGCTGCACGACCAGTTCGGCGTCGTCAACCAGATGCTGGTCGACGTCGGGCTGATCGCGCACAAGATCGCCTGGACTGCGAACCCCGACTACGCACTGTGGACGGTGGTCGCGGTGGACGTGTGGAAGACCACGCCGTTCATGGCGCTGCTGATCCTGGCCGCGCTGCAGACGCTGCCCGGCGATTGTTACGAGGCCGCCCGCGTCGACGGCGTGCACCCGCTGCGCGTGTTCTTCAAGGTCACGCTGCCGCTGATCAAGCACCCGCTGATGGTCGCGGTGGTGTTCCGCCTGCTCGACGCGCTGCGCATCTTCGACCTCATCTACGTGCTGACCTCGAACAGCAGCAGCACGATCAGCATGTCCGGCTTCGTTCGCCGCGAGATGGTCGACAACGGCAACATGGGCTATGGCTCGGCGGCATCGACCTCGCTGTTCCTGATCATCCTGGTGTCGGCCGTGCTGTTTTTGCGCGTGGCGCGGGTACGCTTGTCGGAGCACGCACGATGAACGATCGCCCGCTCCTCGGCACCGTGCTGCTGTACCTGTGCGCGGCGCTCGCCGTCGTCGTGTCGGTCTATCCGTTCCTGTACGCGCTGGCGACCTCGTTCAAGAGCGGCACCGCGCTGTTCGGTACCAGCCTCTGGCCTGCGGCGCCGAGCTGGCGCAACTACATCGCGCTGTTCGAAGGCGAGCTGCCCTTTGGCCGCCACCTGCTGAACTCAGTGATCGTCTCGACCTTGACGGTGGCGCTGGCGCTGCTGATGGGCCTGACAGCCTCATACGCGCTCGGGCGCATCGAGTTCAAGGGCAAGGGCCTGCTGCTGATGACGATACTGGCGGTGTCGATGTTCCCGCAGGTCGCGGTGCTGTCGGGCATGTTCGAGCTGATCCGCGCGCTCGGCCTGTACAACCGCGCGATCGGCCTGGTCGTGCCGTACACGATCTTCACGCTGCCGTTCACGGTCTGGATCCTGACCACTTTCATGCGCCAGCTGCCGATCGATCTCGAAGAGGCCGCGATCATGGACGGCTGCGGCCCGCTGCGCATCGTCTTCCAGGTCTTCATGCCGCTGCTGTGGCCGGCACTGGTCTCGACCGGGCTGCTTGCGTTCATCGGCGCATGGAACGAGTTCCTGTATGCGCTGACCTTCGTCGTCGAAGACACCGAACGCACGGTGCCGGTCGGCATCTCGCAAATCTCGGGCGCGACGGCCTACGAGATCCCGTGGGGCAGCATCATGGCCGCCTCGGTCATCGTCACGGTGCCGCTGCTGCTGCTCGTGCTGTTGTTCCAGCAGAAGATCGTCTCCGGCCTGACCGCCGGCGCGGTCAAGGGTTGACTTGGATGGAACTCAGCGTGTTGAGCGACGCGGGTGTGTCCGCTGTCGGCCCGTTGTTGCCCGTGATCGACCGTTTTGCCTGCCATGGTCGGCGCGGGCAAAGGCGCGTGCGGGCAGGCCGCGGCGCTTCGCTGAGGCGGTCGGCGCTGCGCACCGACTGCCCTGCGGTGCTCGGTCTCGTGGCCCGTCGCTCAACTCACTGCGTTCGCTGCGCTCTCTCCGCTCAAACAGACGCGACGAGTCAGTTGTTGATGCGCGCTGCGCGCGCGGCCACGAGCCCTGTGCTCCTCGGCGCCTCAGAGGCGCGCCGCAACCTGCCCGCACGCGCCTTTGCAGCCACCGTGGAGGTGTATTCCGGGAACAGCAACACCCGTGGACTTCGCGGCAAGGGCTGCCCGCTGGGCGCGATTTGGGTGGCGACGAGCAGCGCAGGGCCGGGGTCGGCGCGTGCGCAGCACGCGCTTCGTAAACTGACTCGCCGCGTCTGTTTGAGCGGAGAGAGCGCAGCGAACGGAGTGAGTTCAGCGGCGCGACCTCGGACCGAGCAGCGCAGTGCAGTCGGTGCGCAGCACCGACCGCCACCGCATGAGCGCCCGGCGGGCAGCCATTGCCGCGACGCACCGAAGCCGTGCAAGAGCGGACGCTCACGAACAGCCGCATCGGGCCGCGAGCAGACACCAGCGTTTCATACGCCGCGAGAGGCGCTCTGCGCCATGGATCACTGACATGACAAGAGGCAAGGCCCGCAACAGCAACTGGTGGCGCGGCGGCGTGATCTACCAGGTCTACCCGCGCAGCTTCGCCGACAGCAACGGGGACGGCATCGGCGACCTGCCCGGCATCACGCGCCGGCTCGAGCACATCGCCGGCCTCGGCGTCGACGCGGTCTGGCTGTCGCCGTTCTTCAAGAGCCCGATGAAGGACTTCGGCTACGACGTCAGCGATTACAACGATGTCGAGCCGATGTTCGGCACGCTCGCCGACTTCCGCATGCTGGTGGCGCGCGCGCACGAGCTCGGCCTGAAGGTGATGATCGACCAGGTGTTGTCGCACAGTTCGGACCAGCACCCCTGGTTCATCGAGAGCCGCGCCAGCCGCAGCAACCCAAAAGCCGACTGGTATGTCTGGGCCGACGCGAAGCACGACGGCACACCGCCGAACAACTGGCTCAGCGTGTTCGGCGGCAGCGCGTGGCAGTGGGACACGCGGCGGCGCCAGTACTTCCTGCACAACTTCCTGGCCAGCCAGCCGGACCTGAACTTCCACACCCCGGCGGTGCAGGACGCGCTGCTGGACAGCCTGCGCTTCTGGCTGGAGCTCGGCGTCGACGGCTACCGGCTGGACGCGATCAACTTCTGTTTCCATGATGCGCAGCTGCGCGACAACCCCGGCCGCGGCATGCCCGAGACCGACGAGCCGACCGCGCCGGCCGCGAATCCGTACAGCTGGCAGATCCACCGCTTTGACAAGAGCCAGCCCGACGCGCTGCACTTTCTGCGCCGTCTGCGCACGCTGGTCGACCAGTACGACGACATCACGATGCTCGGCGAGATCGGCGACGAGGCCGGCATGACGATGGTCGCGCAGTACACCGACGGCGGCGACAAGCTGCACAAGGGCTACTGCTTCGACCTGCTGTCGGCCGAGCATGATGCGCCACACATCCGCGGCGTGATCGACAAGTTCGAGCGCGTCGCCGGCAGCGGTTGGCCGTGCTGGGCGCTGTCCAACCACGACTGCACGCGCCTGGCCACGCGCTGGGGTGGGGCGCATCCCAATCCGGCATTGCTGCGTTTGGCGCCTGCGCTGCAGCTCAGCCTGCGCGGCAGTTCGTGCATCTACCAGGGCGACGAGCTCGGCCTGCCCGAGGCCGAGATCGCCTTCGAGGATCTGCAGGACCCCTACGGCATCGCGATGTGGCCCGAGTTCAAGGGGCGCGACGGCTGCCGCACGCCGATGCCGTGGGATTCGGCCGCGCCGGATCTCGGCTTCGGCAGCGGTGTGGCGCGCCCTTGGCTGCCGCTGGCAGAGAACCACCGTGCGCTCGCGGTCGATCGCCAGCACGCCGATCCGGAGTCGCTGCTGCAGCACTACCGCCGGCTGCTGCACTGGCGCAAGGGCCAGCCGGCACTGATCCACGGCGAGATCGAATTGCTGCCCGAGCATGCGCAGGTGCTGGCCTTCGTGCGCAGCCACCGGGGCGAACGCATCCTGTGCGCGTTCAACCTCAGCGAGCACGCGGCGGCGTTCGAACTGCGCCCCGGTGACACGCTGGTCCAGCAGCTCGACGACAGCGGCGCGAGCGGGGTCGTCGTCGCCGGTGCGGACCTGCGCTTCGACCCCTTCGGCGTGCTGTTCGCCCGCCTGGCCTGAACCAACGCTCCCGGAGACCGCGACATGTCACGCATCGATTTCAAGCAGATCAACAAGCGTTTCACACCCAGCCTGCCGCTGACGGTCAACAACGTCAACCTGACGATAGACCAGGGCGATTTTTGCGTCTTCGTCGGCCCGTCGGGTTGCGGCAAGTCGACGCTGCTGCGCATGGTGGCCGGCTTGGAGGCGATCAGCTCGGGCGATCTCGAGATCTCTGGCAAGCGCGTCAACGACCTGCCGCCGGCCAAGCGCGGCGTCGCGATGGTGTTCCAGAGTTATGCGCTGTACCCGCACATGACCGTGGCCGAGAACATGGGCTTCGGCCTGCGCGTGTACGGCTCCGACAAGGCCGAGGTCGATCGCAAGGTGAAGAAGGCTGCCGAGATCCTGCAGCTCGTGCCGCTGATGGACCGGCTGCCGAAGCAGCTTTCCGGCGGCCAGCGCCAGCGCGTCGCGATCGGGCGCGCGATCGTCAAGGAACCGGAGGTGTTCCTGTTCGACGAGCCGCTCTCGAACCTCGACGCCGCGCTGCGCGTGCAGACGCGGCTCGAGATCGCCAAGCTGCACCACGACATCGGCCACGCCAGCATGATCTACGTGACCCACGACCAGGTCGAGGCGATGACCTTGGCCGACAAGATCGTGCTGCTGCGCGCCGGCCGGGCGATGCAGGACGAGGGCAGCGTGGCCCAGTTCGGCACGCCGATGGCGCTCTACCACCGGCCGCAGAACCTCTTCACCGCCGAGTTCATCGGCTCGCCGAAGATGAACGTGCTGCCCGGCCGTCTGGTGCGGGCCGAAGCGGAACACGCGGTCGTCGACGTGCGCGGCGAACAGGTCACGGTGGCGGTCGACGCGCGCTCCGCCGCGGCCGGGGCCGCGGTGACGCTGGGCATCCGCCCGGAGCACCTGGTCGAAGGCGAAGCCGAAACGAGCTCGCCGCTGCACACGACGCTGCTACACGTGGAGCGGCTGGGTGACGCCTCGCTGCTGTACCTGTCGGTGCAGCCCGACGCGCCGCTGGTCACGCTGCGTGTCGAAGGCGCGGCCACGCACCAGCCCGGCGAGCGCGTCACGCTGCGTCTGCGCGCCGAACAGTGCCATCTGTTCGATGCCGGCGGCCAGGCCTTCAGGCGCACCGTCGAGCTGCCGAGCTGAGGCGTGGCCGGGTCCGATCGTGAGCAACGACGCGCTGAGCAGGTTCGTGGACGCCCAGGGTCCGGTGTACGAGCAGGTGCGCGCAGAGCTGGTGGCCGGGAAGAAGGTCAGCCACTGGATGTGGTTTGTCTTCCCGCAGCTGCGCGGACTCGGCAGCAGCGCGATGGCGATTCGCTACGGGCTCGCGTCCCGCGGAGAAGCGATCGCGTATTGGCAGCATCCGCTGCTGGGTCGACGGCTGATGGAGTGCAGTCGGCTGGTGCTTGCGGTCCACGGCAGATCCGCGTTCGAGATCTTCGGCCAACCCGACGACATGAAGTTCCGGTCTTGCATGACGCTGTTCGCGAACTGCGTCGACGGCGAACCGCTGTTCCTGGAAGCGCTGTCGCGGTATTACGCCGGCAAGCAAGACGAGAAGACGCTGGCGCTGCTGGCCTGAGACAGGGCGGTGGCCCCGTTGATGTATCAAAATGCGCCGCGTTAGCATGTCGTCCTTCAGGAGAACCCCCATGCACAAGACCGACCTCATCGATTCGATCGCCACCAAGTCCGGACTGCCGAAGGCCGACGCCGCCAAGGCACTGGAAGCCACCTTGCAGTCCATCACCGAAGCCCTGACCGCGCGCGACTCCGTGACCATCACGGGGTTCGGCGTCTTCAAGCCGAAGGAGCGTCCGCAACGCGAGGGCCGCAATCCCCGTGACGGCTCGACGATGACGATTGCCGCATCCACATCGGTCGGGTTCAGCGCCGGCGCGGGTCTCAAGAGTGCGTTGAAGGCGGGCAGCGCCAGCTGAGACGTCTCCCTGCGCGTGAGCGTCACGGCCCTGTCGATGCTGGCATGACCCGCACGCGCCGCCGCGTCGTCATTGCCGCCGCGGTTCTGTTCGCCTTTGCGCTCGTCGTTGTCGCCGGGCTGCACGTGGCCGTACGCCAGCTGCAATCGCGCATCGAAGGCGCACTCGGCCCGCGTGCGAGCATCGGTGCCATCAACGCCGGCTGGACCAGCATCGAGGTGCTCGACCTGCGCATCAAGGCCGCGCCCGGATGGCCTGCCGAAGACGAGTTGCGCGCCACGCGCGTGCGCGTGGTGCCCGACCTGCGCAGCCTGCTCAGCGGGCCTTGGCGTGTCGCCAGCGTGCACGTCGAAGGCGGCTACCTCTCGGCTTTGCGCACGCGTGACGGCAAGACCAGGCTGCTGCCTGCGCTGCTCGATGAGCGCCATGACGAGCACCCGTCGGTGGAGCGCGCGGGGTCTCCCGCGGCGCCACCGCTGCTGGAGATCGGCAAGGTGGAACTCGACGACGCCACACTCGCGTTCTTCGATGGCTCGGTGCGACAACCGGCGCTGCCGCTGCGCATCGAAAAGCTCGACGCCGAGGCCGGCCCCTTGATGCTGCCCGCGCTCGACCACGCCATCCAGGTCAAGCTCGAGGGCATATTCAAGGGACGGCAGCGCGACGGCCGCATCACCATCGATGGCGAATACACGCCGGCGACGCGCGACGCCAACGTGAGCGCCCGATTCTCCGGCGTCGACATGGTGGTCTTGCAGCCCTATCTGCTCAAGGTGTCGGAAACAGGAATCCGCCGAGGCGCACTGGACCTCGACCTGCGCGCGACGGTCCTGCACAACACGCTGCACGCGCCGGGCAAACTCACGCTGACAAATCTCGAGCTCGCCAACGACGGGCCGCTGGCCACCTTTGCCGGGGTGCCGAGGAAAGCCGTGCTCGCTGCGATGACCGAAAATGGGCGTCTGGAGGTGAAGTTCATCCTCGACGGGCGGCTGGACGATCCGTCGTTTTCGTTGAACGAAAACCTTGCGACGAAGATCGCGTCGGGCCTGGCGGAGAGTCTCGGCGTCAGCCTGTCGAGCGTCGTGAAAGGTTTGGGCGGGGTCGTGAAGGGCTTGTTCGGGCGCTGAACTCGCGACCGGCCAGGCGCGTGCACGATCGACGACCTCTCGGCGGGCTCACTGCCCATCGACCCGATTCAGCCGCATCGCGCGCCAGAGCGCGAGGTCGTAAGCGATCTTCAGCACGCCGCAGCCGATCAGCGGCAGTGCCATCCACCCGGCGGCGAACAGCGCGCCGCTCAGGGTCGGGCTCAGCGCGGCCGCGAGACTTCGCGGCACGGCCGTGAAACTGACCGCTGCCGCGCGCTCCGCCGGAGTGACCACGGCCATCACGTAGGCCGTGCGGGTGGGCACATCCATCTGCGACAAGGCGCTGCGCACGAACAGCAGGCCGAGCGCCATCGGCAGGCTCGGGGCCAGCGCGGCCAGCACCAGACAGACATTGGCCGGGAGGTGCGTGAACACCATTGTGTTCAGCAGCCCGATGCGCTGAGCGACCAGCGGCGCCGCCAGCTGCGACGCGGCGCTGAGCACGCCGGCCCAGAAGAAGAACACGCCGGCTTGCGCCAGCGACAGACCGAATCGCTCCAGCAGCCACAGCGACAGCAGCGCGTTGACGACCAGCCCACCGGCAAACGCGTCGACGCTGAAGAGCGCGGCCAATCGCACGACGATGCCGCGCGACGGGCCGAGCGCGGCGGTCGGCAGCGGTTCGTCCCGGCTCGTCTCGCCCGACGGCAGGCGGCGGTAGAGCCAGAACACGATCAGACCGAGCGCGCCGTAGACGAGGAACATTCCGCGCAGCGCGTCGAGCCGCGCGAACCCGCCCGCTCGGATCAGCCAGTCCGGCACGGCGGCGGCGAGTGCGCCGAACGACGCGCACAAGGCCCCGATGACGCTGTAGCGCGCAAACAGCGCGGTCCGTGCCGCGCCCCGGGCGCATGCCGCAAGGCGCGCGTGCTCGAGCGGCAGGAACACGCTCACGTCACCGGAACTGGGGTTGAGCGTGCCGACGAAGGCAACGATCAGCAAGGGCCAGAACGAAGCCAAGCCCGCGAATCCCAAGCCCGTCGCCAGCATCAGCAACGCCGCGCCGCGCAGCAGCCGGCGCCCGGCGACACGGTGTCCCCAGGCGCCGACCGCGAGCGTGGCCAGCGCCGACCCGAGCATCGTCGCGGTGCTGACGATGCCGACCTCCAGCGTGCCCAACCCGATCGAGAGCAGATACGCCGGCAGCAGCAACGCCATGTAGCCGTCGGCGAAGGCACGCAGTCCGCGGGCCACCAGCAAGGGCAGCGCGGTCGCGTCGGTGCCGCGCGGCAGCAACAGACGGGTGAGCGCCCCGCGCGCCGGACGGTTCACCAGATCGGCCCGACGTGCAGCGTCGCGGCGTTTGGGCTACCTGACGGGTTCAATATGGGTCACGGTGATGGCACCGCCCAAGCGGTCGGCCGTGAACCGCACTTTGTCGCCTTCTTTCACGTTGTCAAGCATCTTCGGGTCGGCGACCTTGAAGACCATCGTCATCCCGGGCATCTCGAGGCTCTGAATCGGACCGTGGCGCAGCGTGAGCTTGCCCTGTTCCTTGTCGACCTTGCGAACCTCGCCGTCCGACATGGGCGTCTGGGCTGGCGAGCCGAACGTGACGGTGGCGATGCACGCGGCGGCGAGAAGGTGGATTGTTTTCATGAGTGCTCCTGCCCGCTTCATTTGACCGTCACCTTGCCGACCATCCCGGCTTCGAAGTGACCGGGCTGCAGGCACGCAAACTGGAACTCGCCGGCCTTGGTGAACTGCCAGACCATGGCGCCGCTCGCGCCCGGTTTCACGTGCGCCATGTTGGCATCGGCGTGTTCCATCTCCGGAAACTTCTTCATCAGCTCGGCGTGCTCCTTGATGGCCTGCGCGGTGCCGAGGACCATCTCGTGAAGAACCTTGCCCTTGTTGTGCACGACGAACTTCACGGTCTCTCCGCGTTTGACTGACAAGTCCGCAGGCGTGAAGCGCATGGTGTCGGCCATGTCGACCCGGATGGTCCGCGTGACCTTCTTGGGGTTGCCCTGCTGACCGAAGTCGGTGGGTTCGACCTTGCTCGCGTCGTATGGGTGTGCGGCCGCGTGCGCTTCATCGCCGTGCGCGAACGCCAAGGTCGAACAGAGCGCGATGCTCGCGGCGATGAGCTGAAGTGAGCGTTTTGTCTTCATGTGTGTGCTTTCAGTTGAGATGCGGATCAGTGGCCTTCGTGGCCCGAGGGCTTGCGGGCCTTGAGCGTGTTGGCGTCGGCCTTGGGCGCTTGGCCACGTGCTGGAAGGCCCAGCTCGCCGGTGTATTCGCGTGCGACGGTTCCGGCTGGGTGCTTGAACCAGCCGGGGTCCGTGTAGTCGCCACGCGCGATGTTGTCGCGAACCTTGACGACGCTGAACATGCCGCCCATACCGATGCCGCCGAAAGGGCCCGAGCCCGTCATCATCGGCAGCGTGTTGTCGGGCAGCGGCATCTCCATCTCGGCCATCTCGTGCATGCCCTTGTCGCCCATCTGCATGTAGTCGGGAATCAGCTTGCTGATCTTCTCGGTCAGGGCGCGCTGGTCGACACCAAGCATCGTCGGGACGTCGTGCCCCATCGCGTTCATCGTGTGGTGCGACTTGTGGCAATGGAACGCCCAGTCGCCCGCGCTGGCGTCGAATTCGAACGCGCGCATCTGACCCACGGCGACGTCGGTCGTGACCTCCGGCCAGCGCGCCGACTTGGGCACCCAGCCCCCGTCGGTCCCCGTCACCTCGAAGTGATGGCCGTGCAAGTGCATCGGGTGGTTCGTCATCGTGAGGTTGCCGACCCGAATGCGCACCCGATCGCCGGTGCGCGCGACCAAGGGGTCGATGCCTGGAAAAACCCGACTGTTCCAGGTCCAGAGGTTGAAGTCGAGCATCGTGTTCACCTTGGGTGTGGCCGAGCCCGGTTCGATGTCGTACGACGCGAGCAACAACACGAAGTCCCGATCGACCTGGTGCTGGCGTTGGTCTTTCGGATGGACGATGAACATGCCCATCATGCCCATCGCCATCTGCAGCGTTTCGTCGGCGTGCGGGTGGTACATAAACGTGCCGGACTTCGTCAGCACGAATTCGTAGACGAAGGTCTTGCCCACGCCGATCGCGGGCTGCGTCAATCCGGTGACGCCGTCCATGCCCGAGGGCAGCAGCATCCCGTGCCAGTGAATACTTGTCGGTTCGGGCAGCTTGTTGGTGACGAAGATGCGGATGCGGTCGCCCTCGACCGCTTCGATGGTCGGCCCGGGGCTGGTGCCGTTGTAGCCCCAGAGGTTCGCCTTCATGCCGGGCGCCAGTTCGCGCACGACGGGTTCGGCCACGAGGTGGAACTCCTTGACCTTGTCCTTCATGCGCCAAGGCAATGACCAGCCGTTGAGCGTGACGACGGGATTGAACGGCCGGCCGGTGCTCGGCGCGGGCGGGGGCTGCATCGTGGCCGATGTCTGCGAGACCGCTTCCGGAAGCGACGCCGCGGCGGCGCGGCTCACGGCCGCAGCGCCAAGCGCGGTGGCACCGGCGGCGCGGAGAAAGTTTCTTCGTTGGTTCATGGGGGGCTTCTTTCAGTGGCCGGCGTCGGCGTTCGACTCGGAGCGCGGGCGCGACAACGAGCTCGGGGCCGGTGAGCGACCGGTCAGCGCCGATTTCAGATTGGTGTCGGCGATCCAGTAGTCGCGCAGCGCTTCGACGTAGGCGGTGACGCTCAAGACCTGCTCGCGCGAGTCGGCCAGCAACTCGAAGACGCCGAGCAGCATGCCGTTGTAGCGAAGCAGGGTCTCGTCGGAAATGCGCTTCTTCAGCGGCACGACCTCGTCGCGGTAGTGCTTGGCAACGTCGTATGCGGTGCGGTAGGCGGAATAGCTCTCGCGAACCTCCGAGCGCGCGTTGACCGCGATCTCGGCCGTCCTGTTCACCGACTGCAGGTAAACGGCTTCGGCGCGAGCCGTCCGAGTCGACCCAAAGTCGAACAGCGGCAGCTCGAGCTGGATTTCGTAGCCATTCTGCCGCTGCTCGCCAGTCTGGCTCTTGTTGACATAGCCCGCCTCGAGCACATTCACGAACCGGGTCGCACGGGTCAGGCCGAGCGACTTGGCCGTGGCCTGCGTCGACTGCTTGGCCATCTGGACGTCGAGCCGCTGGTCCATCGCGATCTGCTCCGCGTCCCTGGGGTCGGCCGGTTTGCTGGGCAACTCCGGCAGCCGTTCGATGAGCTTGAAGCTGAGCTGGTTTCCCGACAGGCCGAGAAGGCGCACGAGCCGTTCGCGCTCAGCCACCGACTGGTGCCTCGCGCGCGCCAACTGCGACGTCGCATCGGCAAAGAAGACTTGCTGACGCATCTGGGCCAGCTTGTTGAAATTGCCCGCCTGCAACATGCGGCGCGCGAGCTCGTTGGAGGCGTCGGCCGCATCCTTGACCTGCTCGAAGTAGTTCACCAGGTCCTGCGCGGCCACCGCGGCGAAGAACGCGTTGCGGGTGTCGCTGGCCAGTCCGACGGCGTCGAACGCAGCCTGGTACTGGGCGTGTTCGAAGCGGCGCTGCTCGACCTGCCGCGCCACCGGCATCGTGAGCAGGCCCAGCACGCTGAACATCACGGAGCGGTCGATTTCGGTGACACCCCCGCCCTGGATGCGACCGAAGCCGAACGTGGGATTGGCCAACCTGCCGGCACGCACCAGGGCGGTTTCGGCAATGCCGAGCTCGCCGAAGCTGGCCTGCAGCCCGCGGTTGTTCAGCAGTGCGAGTTCGACCGCGGTGTCCGCTGTCAGCGGCTGCTTCAAGAGCTCATCGACGCGCGCCCGGGCGCTGTCTGTTTCATCGCTGCTTCGCTGCCACGAGGCGGTCTGGCCGGTTCGTTCCTTGGTGAGCTCGGCGACCTTGCCGAAACCGCCGTCTGGCGAGAACGAGGCGCAGCCGGCGAGCGTGGCTGCACCCACGAGGGATGTGACGAGTCTTTTCATTGGCTAAGCCTCGATGCCGTCGACATGGACGCTGTCCCGTCGACCGATGCCCGCGCGCAAGGCGCGCGCGCCCCTTCAGGCCTCACGCGGAGGCCTTACTGGGTCAGATGCTTCGTGGAGGACGCTCCTGACCGTCCGAGAGGAAGCTCGGGGCGGGAGCGAAGAGGGCGGGGAACGACACCGAGCAGAGGTCTTGCGGCGTCGGGACCGACGGCAGGGCACTGAGCAGCGGCGTGATCGAGCAGAAGTCGCAGCAGAGATTGCACTTCTCGAAGCCGCTGGCGTGGTGTCCAGCGCTGCCGGAATTGCTTGCGTCTTGAGGACCTGCTGAATGGTCTGCGTGCTGATGCCCGCCATGCTCATCATGGTCCGGGGTTGCCATCATCGTGTGATGGCCCATGCCCGCCTCCGAAGGCGAGCACAGCATCGCAGCGGCCACGGCGCCGCGGATCGGGAGCAGCAGGGCGAGCAGTACCAACAGCAACGTACGAATGGTTTTCACAGCGACATCAGGCGAGGAATGCGGCACTTTAGACCTTGCTACTGTGACAAGGTCAAGCTCGGGGGCTCAATGCGACTTTCCGGGGCGCAGCCCCCGCTTGGAAGTGGCTCGCGCGTTCGCGACGCTGCCAGCCTCGTCGTTCGCGGCGCCGTTGGCCAGCGTCTCCAGAATCGGGCAATCCGGGCGGTCGTCGCCGTGGCAGCAATGCACGAGGTGCTCCAGCGTCGCCTTCATCGTCTGCAGTTCCTCGAGCTTTTGCTCCAATTCCTGGATATGCGCTTGAGCGAGCGCCTTGACTTGGCGGCTGGGGCGGCGCCGGTTCTGCCACAGCCCGAGCAGCTCGCGGATCTGCTCGATGGAGAAGCCGAGGTCGCGCGCCTGGCGAACGAAGCGCAGCGTGTTGACCTCTCGGTCGGTGTACTGCCGGTAGCCGGCGTCGGTTCGCACCGCCTCCGGGAACAGGCCGACGCTCTCGTAGTGGCGAATCATCTTGGCCGACACGCCGGAAGCCTTCGCGGCCTCGCCGATGTTCATCGTTGCATCCTCCATGCTTGCGGTCTCCTCAGGCGGTCACGGTCTGTGCAGGGTCGGCCGCAGGCTGAACGAGCCCAACGTCGGCGGCGCCACGCCAACGGCGAAGCGTCAGCGCGTTCATCACCACGCTCACGCTGCTGAAGGCCATCGCTGCACCGGCGATGACCGGGCTCAGCAAGCCCAGCGCCGCCAGCGGGATGCCCAGCACGTTGTAGCCAAAGGCCCACCACAGGTTCTGTAGGATCTTCGAGTAGGTGCGGCGCGACACCTCCAGGGCGTCGGCCACGAGCCGCGGGTCGCCGCGCATCAGCGTGACGCCGGCGGTTTCGGTCGCCACGTCGGCGCCGCCGGCCATCGCGAAGCCGCAGGATGCGGCCGCCAGCGCGGGAGCGTCGTTGAGGCCGTCGCCGACGAAGGCAACCACCTCGCCGGCCGCACGCAGCGCCTGCACGATGGCGGCCTTGTCGCCAGGCAGCACGTCGGCATGAACCTCGTCGATGCCGAGTGCCTGGGCCACGAGCTCGGCGCTGCCGCGGTGGTCGCCGGTCAGCATCACGGTTCGGATGCCCAGCGTGTGCACACGGGCCACCGCCGCGTGCGCCGTCGCCTTCACGGTGTCGCCGAAGGCGAGCAGGCCCAGCAGTTCCACACCGTCGTCTCCCTTGCGTACCAGCCAGGAGAGCGTCTTGCCCTGGCGCCCGAGGCGTTCTGCTGATGCCGACAGTGCGCCGCCGTCGACGGCGAGCTCGTTCAACAGCCGCGTGCTGCCGAGCACGAGCCTCTGGCCTTCCACCACCCCCTCGACGCCGCGGCCCGGCAGCGCCTTCGCCGCGTGGGCTTCGGGCACGGGCAGCCGTTCTGCGCGCACCTGGTCGAGCACGGCTATGGCGAGCGGATGGCTGCTGGTCTGCTGCAGCGCCGCGGCCCAACGCAGGACCTCGTCGCGCGAAACACCACCGGCCAGCTCCACCGCCGTCAGCGACGGTCTGCCTTCGGTCAGCGTGCCGGTCTTGTCGAACGCCACGACCGTCACCGAGTGCGCGACCTCGAGGGCTTCCGCGTCCTTGATGAGGATGCCGTGGCGTGCGGCGACGCCGGTGCCGACCATGATGGCCGTCGGCGTGGCCAGGCCTAATGCACACGGACAGGCGATGACGAGCACCGCGACCGCGTTGACGAGACCCTGCTCCCAACGACCGGTGACACCCACCCACCCGAGGAAGGTCAGCAGCGCGATCCCCAGCACGACGGGCACGAACACGGCGCTGACGCGGTCGACGATGCGCTGAATCGGCGCCTTCGCCGCCTGCGCGGATTCGACCATGCGGATGATGTGCGCCAGCGTCGTCTCGGCGCCGATCGCGAGCGTCCTGACGGTCAGCGCCCCTTCGGCGTTGATGGAGCCGGCCGTCACCTTGTCGCCGACCGCCTTGGCGACTGGGAGGCTTTCGCCGGTGATGAGCGACTCGTCGAAATGGCTGCGGCCTTCGACGATTTCTCCGTCGACGGGGACCCGGTCTCCGGCGCGGATGACCACCAGGTCGGCCAGCGCCACCTGCTCGACCGGCACCTCGACATCGACGCCGTTGCGCCGCACCCGCGCCGTCGACGGCCGAAGCGCGTTCAGCGCGCGAATCGCGTCGGTCGTCTGCCGCTTGGCACGGCCTTCGAGCCACTTCCCCAGCAGAACCAGCGTGATGACCGCCGCGGAGGCCTCGAAGTACAGGTGGGGCGTGCCGTGATCGGCGTGCTCGAACAGCAGGTAGATCGAGAGGCCGTAGGCGGCCGAGGTTCCGAGGGCGACGAGCAGGTCCATGTTGCCGGCCCTGGCCATCACCGCCTTCCAGCCGGCGCGGTAGAAGCGCCACCCGAGCCAGAACTGGACCGGCGTGGCCAAGCCGAGCTGCAGCCACCCCCCGAGCATCCAGTCGATGCCGAACAGCTTCAGAAACATCGGCGTGACCAAGGGCAGCGTGAGGGCCGTGCTCGCGGCCACCGGCCACCACGCCGGCAGTCGCCTCTCGCGCGCCGGCGTGTTGTTGTCCTGCACCTCGGTGGCCGCATAGCCGGCCTTCGCGATGGCGGCCTCGAGCGCCGCAACGGTGACGATGGGCAGCGCCCGGACGGTCGCCTTCTCGGTGGCGAGGTTGACGGACGCGGATTCGACGCCGGCCACCTTCAGCAGTGCCTTCTCCACCCGCGCGACACACGACGCGCAGGTTATGCCGGCGACCTGGAGCTGGAGGTCGTTGAGCTTGGCCATCGTTGCGGTGTTCATGTGGGCATCGTCAAGGTTCCAACATGGGGAAGGTCAATCACCCCGGGGAATACTGCCCACACGGGATAGGGTCATCGGCGACGGCCTCTTGACCTTCCCACAGTGGCAGGCTTGACAGTATGCTCTCGGACGAGCCCATTTCCTGGAGAGCGCGATGATTGCCTTCGAAGTCAACGACATGACCTGCGGTCACTGCGCCGGCACGATCACGAAAGCCGTGATGGCGACGGATCGGGCCGCGAAGGTCGAAATCGACCTCGGCAGGCACCTGGTCCAGATCGAGCCGGGCGATGCGGACGCCCAGCAATTGAGCGACGCCATCACCGAAGCGGGCTACACCCCAGTAGCTGTGTCCTAGGCGCGCGCGCTGGCACGAGCGCAGCGCCAAAGCAGGACATCGATCGCTCAGGAGTACGACCTCCCCGCAAGTCGAATCGTCTCTGCCGGCATGAATTCGCGTCGACCATAGAACGCGCGGAGGTGTTCCGCCGTCGCCCGATGCAGTTTCCTTGGCGCCGCAGCGACGAGAACGCGCGGCGCAGGTCGATGCGTCAAGAACTCATCAATTTCCGCCCGGACGATCCCTCGCCATCCGGAACGCAGCGTCGTTGATACCGTTTTTATGCGGGCACCCGCAAATTTACCGACATCTTGACGCGCCGATTTCTACGATCTCGCCATCTTGTGAAGGAGGGCGTCCGATGGATGTCGTTTATCTCGTGCTGGTCGTCGCGTTCTGGCTGTTGCTGGTCGGCATGGCCAAGGGCTGCGCCGTATTGGGAGGGCCTGCGAAATGACCTGGCTGCATGTACTCGGTGGCGTGGTGTCGGTGGGCTTGCTGGTCTACCTCGTGGTCGCTCTGCTGCAACCGGAGAAGTTCTCATGATGACCACCCATGCCTGGACCCTGCTGGTGGTCTACAGCATGGTGCTGTTGCTGTTGGCCGTTCCGATGGGTCGCTACATCGCCAACGTGATGGAAGGGCGGTTGCGCTTTGCGGGCCGCATCGAAGGCGGCCTGTACCGGCTGTGCGGCATCCAGGCCGACGTCGAGATGGGCTGGCTGAAATACGCGCTCGCGATCCTGCTGTTCAACGGCCTCGGCGTGCTCGCGGTGTATGCGCTGCAGCGGCTGCAGCTGTGGTTGCCGATGAACCCGCAAGCCCTGGCCAACGTGACACCGGATTCGTCGTTCAACACGGCGGTCAGCTTCGTCACGAACACCAACTGGCAGGGCTACAGCGGCGAGCAGACGATGGGCTACCTGACCCAGATGCTGGGGCTGTCGGTTCAGAACTTCTTCTCGGCGGCCACCGGCATCGTCGTGGTCATCGCGCTGATTCGCGGCTTTGCGCGGCATACGGCGCAGAGCATCGGCAACGCCTGGGTCGACCTGACCCGCGTGACGCTGTGGATCCTGCTGCCGATCTCGTTCGTCTACGGCCTGTTTCTGGTTCAGCAGGGCGTGGTGCAGAACTTCGATGCCTACAAGGAGGTGCAAACGCTCGAGCTCGTCAAGTACCAGGAGCCCAAGCTCGGCGCCGATGGACAGCCGCTCAAGGACGCCAAGGGCGAGCCGGTGATGGAGGACAAGAGCACCGACAAGCAGACGCTGGCGATGGGCCCGGTCGCCTCGCAGGAGGCGATCAAGATGCTGGGCACGAACGGCGGCGGCTTCTTCAATGCGAACTCCGCACACCCGTACGAGAACCCGACGGCGCTGACCAACTTCATCCAGATGCTGTCGATCTTCCTGATCCCGGCAGGCTTGTGCTTCACCCTCGGCCGCATGGTCCAGGACCAGCGGCAGGGGTGGACCGTCCTGATCGCGATGTCGGTGCTGTTCGTCGCCGGCGCCATCGCGGCGATGGCCTACGAGCAGCAGGGCAACCCGCAGTTCGCCGCGCTGGGTGTCGACCAATTGATGAGCGCGACGCAGGCCGGCGGCAACATGGAAGGCAAGGAGACGCGCTTCGGCATCGCCGAATCGGGGCTGTTCGCCACCATCACGACCGATGCGTCCTGCGGCGCGGTGAACGCGATGCACGACTCGTTCACGCCGCTGGGCGGGCTGGTGCCGCTGGTCAACATGCAGCTCGGCGAGGTCGTGTTCGGCGGTGTCGGCACCGGCCTGTACGGCATGCTCGTGTTCGCGATCCTGGCCGTCTTCATTGCGGGCCTGATGATCGGGCGCACACCCGAATACCTGGGCAAGAAGATCGAGGCGCACGAGATGAAGATGACGTCGATCGCCATCCTCGTCACGCCGCTGCTGGTCCTGCTCGGTGCCGCCATCGCGGTGATGACGGAGGCCGGCCGCGCCGGCATCGCGAACCCCGGTGCGCACGGCTTCTCGGAGATCCTGTACGCGCTGACCTCGGCAGGCAACAACAACGGCAGCGCCTTTGCCGGCCTGTCGGCGAACACGCCCTTCTACAACGTGCTGCTGGCTGTCGTGATGTGGTTCGGGCGCTTCGGCGTGATCGTGCCGGTGCTGGCGATCGCCGGCTCGCTGGCGACCAAGAAGCGCATCGCCGTTTCCGGCGGAACCATGCCGACGCACGGCGCACTGTTCGTCGCATTGCTGGTGGGCACCGTGCTGCTGGTGGGCCTGCTGAACTACGTCCCCGCACTGGCCCTCGGGCCGGTGGTCGAGCACCTCGTGCTCTGGAAGTGAAGAGATGACCACCCCACGCTCACTTTGTTCACTGCCCCTCGAGGGGGCCTCAGCCTCCTCGAGGCGGCTCAGCGGAGGCTGATATGACTCGCAAGACATTCACTCTTTTCGACCCGACGCTGGTCAAGCCGGCGATCCGGGACGCGTTCAAGAAGCTGGACCCGCGGGTGCAGTGGCGCAACCCGGTGATGTTCGTCGTCTACGTCGGCAGCATCATCACGACCGTGCTTTTTGCGCAGTCGCTGGGCGGCCAGGGCGAGGCGCGTCCCGGCTTCATTCTGGCGATCGCGCTGTGGCTGTGGTTCACGGTGCTGTTCGCCAACTTCGCCGAGGCCTTGGCCGAGGGGCGCAGCAAGGCGCAGGCCGCGTCGCTGCGCAGCCTGAAGAAGGAGACCTGGGCCAAGATCCTCGAGGAACCCCGCTACGGGGCCCAATGGCATCCGATCGAATCGTCGGAGCTGCGCAAGGACGCCGTGGTGCTGGTGCTGGCCAACGACGTGATCCCGGCCGACGGCGAGGTCATCGAGGGTGTGGCCTCGGTCGACGAGAGCGCGATCACCGGCGAATCCGCGCCGGTGATCCGCGAATCGGGCGGCGACTTCTCGGCCGTCACCGGTGGCACCCGCGTGCTGTCGGACTGGATCGTCGTGCGCATCACGGCCAACCCGGGCGAGACCTTCGTCGACCGGATGATCGCGATGGTCGAGAGCGCGAAGCGCCAGAAGACGCCCAACGAGATCGCGCTGACGATCCTGCTGGTGGCGCTGACCATCGTGTTCCTGGTGGTCACGGTGACGCTGCTGCCGTACTCGATGTTCAGCGTCGAGGTCGCGAAGGCCCAAGGCGTGACATCTCAGCCGATCACGGTGACGGTGCTGATCTCGCTGCTCGTGTGCCTGATCCCGACCACCATTGCCGGGCTGCTCTCGGCGATCGGCGTGGCCGGCATGAGCCGCATGATGCAGGCCAATGTGATCGCGACCTCCGGGCGCGCGGTCGAGGCGGCCGGCGATGTCGACGTGCTGCTGCTCGACAAGACCGGCACCATCACGCTGGGCAACCGCCAGGCCTCCGCCTTCCTGCCCGCGCCCGGGGTCAAGGACAGCGAACTCGCCGACGCGGCACAACTCGCGTCGCTCGCCGACGAGACGCCGGAGGGGCGCAGCATCGTCGTGTTGGCCAAGCAGAAGTTCAATCTGCGCGAGCGCGACCTGCAATCGCTGGGCGGCAAGTTCGTTCACTTCTCAGCGCAGACGCGCATGAGCGGGATCGATCTGCCGCTGGCCGCGGCGGTGCCGCTGGCGGTGGGTGCCGATCACACGCCGGTCCAGGTGCGCCAGGTGCGCAAGGGCGCGGCCGAATCGATCCGCAAGCATGTGGAATCGCTGGGCGGCAGCTTCCCTGCACAGCTCAACGTGGCCGTCGACGATGTCGCGCGCCGCGGCAGCACGCCGCTGGTGGTGGCCGATGGCATCAAGGTGCTGGGCGTCATCGAGCTGAAGGACATCGTCAAGGGCGGCATCAAGGAGCGCTTCGGCGAGCTGCGCCGCATGGGCATCAAGACGGTGATGATCACCGGCGACAACAAGCTCACCGCGGCGGCGATCGCCGCGGAGGCCGGCGTGGACGACTTCCTCGCCGAGGCGACGCCGGAGCAGAAGCTCGCGCTGATCCGCCAGTACCAGGCCGAAGGCAAGCTGGTGGCGATGACCGGTGACGGCACCAACGACGCACCGGCGCTCGCGCAGGCCGATGTGGCCGTGGCGATGAACTCGGGCACGCAAGCCGCGAAGGAGGCCGGCAACATGGTCGACCTCGACAGCAACCCGACCAAGCTGATCGAGGTCGTCGAGACCGGCAAGCAGATGCTGATGACGCGCGGCTCGCTCACGACCTTCAGCATCGCCAACGACGTGGCGAAATACTTCGCGATCATCCCGGCGGCCTTCGTCACCACCTATCCGCAGCTCGGCGCGCTCAATGTGATGCGGCTGGCGAGCCCCTCGTCGGCCATCCTGTCGGCGGTGATCTTCAACGCACTGATCATCATCTTCCTGATTCCGCTGGCGCTGAAGGGCGTCAAGTACCGGCCCATCGGGGCGGCCACGCTGCTGCGCCGCAATCTGGCCATCTACGGGCTGGGCGGGGTGATCGTGCCGTTCATTGGCATCAAGCTGATCGACCTCGTGCTCAGCGGCGTCGGCCTGGTCTGACCTGGAAAAACATCATGAAAACTCTGATTCGTCCCGCGCTGAGCTTGTTCGTCTTGTTGACCGCGATCACCGGCATCGTCTACCCGTTGGCGGTGACCGGGGTCGCCAAAGCGGTGTTTCCGGCGCAGGCCGCCGGCAGCCTGATCGTCAAGGACGGCAAGCCGGTCGGCTCCTCGCTGATCGGCCAGAACTTCAGCGATCCGAAGTACTTCTGGGGACGCCCGTCCGCCACGTCGCCGATGCCCTACAACGGCGCAGGCTCCAGCGGCTCCAACCAGGGGCCGCTGAATCCGGCGCTGGTGGATGCCGTGAAAGGCCGCGTCGAGGCGCTGAAGGCGGCCGATCCGGGCAACACCTCGCCGGTGCCGGTGGACCTGGTCACGGCGTCGGCCAGCGGCCTGGACCCGCACATCAGCGTCGCGGCGGCGCAGTACCAGGCTTCGCGTGTGGCACGCGTGCGCGGCATCGCCCCCGATGCCGTGACGACACTGATCGCGCACCACACCGAGGGCCGCCTGTTCGGCCTGCTCGGAGAGGCCCGCGTCAACGTGCTCGAACTCAACCTCGAGCTCGATCAGGCCGCCCGCCATTGAGCGGGCCGGAGATGCGCAAGAATGGGCGGCCGATCGAGGCGCGACACGAGGGCATGCCGATCAATTGCGTTGCCGACCCATGACGACGGATACCCGTCCCGACCCGGACCTGCTGCTGGCTCGTCTCAAACAAGAGGACGCGCAGGCGCAGCGCGGCAAGCTGAAGATATTCTTCGGCGCCTCGGCGGGCGTCGGCAAGACCTACGCGATGCTGTCGGCGGCGCAGAGTCTGAAGCAGCAGGGCGTCGATGTCGTGATCGGCGTCATCGAGACGCATGGTCGCGCCGAAACCGAGGCGCTGGTCGGTGGCCTGGAGCGCTTGCCGCTCGCCGCGATCAGCTACCGCGATCGTTCGCTCAAGGAATTCGACCTCGACGCCGCGTTGGCACGCCAACCGCGGCTGATCCTCGTCGACGAGCTCGCGCATTCCAATGTGCCGGGCTCGCGCCATCCCAAGCGTTGGCAGGACGTGGAAGAGCTGCTCGACGCGGGCATCGACGTCTGGTCGGCGATGAACGTGCAGCACCTCGAAAGCCTGAACGATGTGGTCAGCGGCATCACCGGCATCCGGGTGTGGGAGACGGTGCCGGACCGTGTCTTCGACGAAACCGACGAGGTCGTCATCGTCGACCTGCCGCCCGACGATCTGCTGCAGCGGCTGAAGGAAGGCAAGGTCTACCTGCCGCAGCAGGCCGAGCGCGCGGTGCGCAATTTCTTCCGCAAGGGCAACCTGATCGCTTTGCGCGAACTGGCGCTGCGGCGTACGGCGGATCGTGTCGACGATGAGATGCTGCAATACCGGCGCAACTTGACGGTGGCGCCGGTCTGGCAAACCCGCGAGGCGCTGCTGCTGTGCATCGGCCCCGACGAGCGCTCCGAGAAGCTGGTGCGCGGCACCGCACGCCTGGCGGCGCAGCTCGACGTGCCGTGGCATTGCATCTACGTCGAGACGCCGCAGGTGCGGCGCGTGACCGATGCGGTGCGTCAGCGGGTGCTGAAGGTGCTGAAGCTGGCGCAGGACGCTGGCGCGACGACGGCGACGCCCACCGGCAGCCTGCTCGCCACGACCATCGTCCGCTACGCCCATGAGCACAACCTGTCGCGCGTGGTGCTGGGCCGCGATACCGGACGGCTGCCGCGCCCCTGGCGCAAAACGCTCGCGACCGCGGTGGGCGTGCAAGGCACCGACCTCGACGTGATCCAGATTGCGCTGCCTGCCCGCGAGCGCGGCGGTCGTCCGGCGATCTCCTCGTCGCCAGTCCGCGATGAGGCCGATGCCACGAAGCGCAGCGGCTGGTGGCCTTATGTCTGGAGTGGGGCGATCTGCGCCGCCGTTACGCTGCTGACCGCGCCGCTGCACTCGGTGCTGGAGCTGTCGAACATCGTGATGGTCTTCCTGCTGGCCGTCGTGATCGTCGCGGTGCGCTTCGGCCGCGGGCCGGCAGTGCTGGCGGCGTTCCTGAGCGTCGGCGCTTTCGACTTCTTCTACGTGCCACCGCGCTTCACCTTCAGCGTCAGCGACGCGCAGTACCTGCTGACGTTTGCCGTGATGCTGGTGGTGGCCCTGGTCATCGGCCAGTTGACGGCGGGCCTGAAGTTCCAGGCACGCGTGGCAACCTTGCGCGAGGAGCGCGTCGGTGCGCTGTACGAGATGTCGCGAGACCTCTCCGGCGCGTTGATGGCCGAGCAGATCGCCGAGATTGCGGCGCGCTTCCTGCAATCCGAGTTCGAGGCCCGTGCCGGGCTGATGGTGGCCGATCTGCAGGACCGTGTCGCCGAACCCTTGCCCTTGCCGACCCTGCCGGTCGGGATCGACGCTGCGGTCGCCCAGTGGGCCTTCGACCATGCCGAGCCCGCGGGCTACGGCACCGACACGCTGCCCGCGTCGCCGGTGCTCTACCTGCCGCTGAAGGCGCCGATGCGTCTGCGCGGCGTGCTCGCAATCGAACCCAAGAATCCGGCGCGTCTGGCCGGTCCCGAGCAGCGCCGTCTGCTCGACACCTGCGCCTCGTTGCTCGCGATCTCGCTGGAGCGCATCCACTACGTCGATGTCGCGCAGGGCACGACGGTGCAGATGGAATCGGAGCGCCTGCGCAATTCGCTGCTCGCGGCGATCTCGCATGATCTGCGCACGCCGCTGGCGGCGCTGGTGGGCATGGCCGAGTCGCTGGCGATGACCCAGCCCGCGCTCACCGGCGCGCAGCACGACATCGTCGACGGGATCGGTGAAGCGGCGCAGCGCATGAACTCGTTGGTGAACAACTTGCTCGACATGGCGCGTCTTCAATCCGGCCCGGTGCAATTGAATCGGCAGTGGCAGCCGTTGGAAGAGGTCGTGGGCAGCGCGTTGAAGGCGATGAGCGGCACGCTGGATCCGAAGCGTGTGAGCGTCTCCCTGCCGGAGGACTTGCCGTTGGTGCACATCGACGCGGGATTGATCGAACGGGTGCTGTGCAACCTGCTGGAGAACGCGGCGAAGTACACCCCTCCGGGGAGCCCGATCGAGATCAGCGCGGCGGCCTCGAGCGAGCGTGTCATCGTGACGATCGACGACCGCGGGCCGGGGCTGCCGAAGGGCCGTGAGGAGGTGATTTTCCAGAAGTTCGAGCGTGGCCGCAAAGAAAGCGCAACGCCGGGCGTGGGGCTGGGGCTGGCGATCTGCACGGCCATCATCGGGGCGCACGGCGGCACGATTCGGGGTGAAACGCGGCCTCAGGGCGGGGCGCGCTTCACCTTCGAACTGCCGCGGGGGGTGCCGCCTCCGATGGACGGCATCGAGGACGTCAATGAAGCCTCGGAGGACGGTCATGAGTGATTCGACGCCGAAGATACTGGTGGTCGAGGACGAGGCCGAGATCCGGCGCTTCGTGCGCATGTCGCTCGAACTGGACGGCTTCGATGTTTACGAGGCCGATGGCGTGAAGCGCGGCCTCATCGAAGCCGGTACGCGACATCCCGATCTCGTGATCCTGGACCTGGGGCTCCCGGACGGCGACGGCGTCGACCTGATCCGGGATTTGCGCGGGTGGTCCGACGTGCCGGTCCTCGTGCTGTCCGCGCGGACCTCCGAGGGAGACAAGATCGGGGCGTTGGACGCCGGCGCCGACGACTACTTGATCAAGCCCTTCAGCGCCGGGGAATTGCTGGCACGCGTGCGTGCGCACCTGAGGCGCCGCACCAGCGGCGTGACCGACGGCAGCTCGGTGATCGAATTCGGCGACATGAAGATCGACCTGAAGCGCCGTGCGGTCGAGCGTGCCGGTCAGTCGCTTCACCTGACGCCGATCGAATACCGCCTCCTGACGCACCTGGCCGCGCACCCGCACTGCGTGCTGACCCACCGACAGGTGCTGCACGCGGTCTGGGGCTCGAATCATTCCGAAGACACCCACTACGTGCGGGTCTATATGGGTCACCTGCGCAGGAAGATCGAAGCCGACCCGTCGCAGCCGCGCCACCTGATCACCGAAACAGGCATCGGGTACCGCTTCGTTCCCTGAATCAGAACACGCGCGCCAGCAGAACAGTCAGCCCCGTGAAGACCGACCAGGTCGGCGCGCCTGAACGAATGCTGCGCGACAGGCCGGCATCCAGGGTCAGCGACGGCGAGACGTTGTAGCTGGCCGCCGCCAGGACCTGCGCCGTGTGATCGGTTCCGTGCTGCTGCGTGCCCGAGAGTTCGCCGACCACACCCCAGCGTTCGGTCAGCGCTCTCGACAAAGAGGCGGCCCAGAGCAGTTGATTGCGGCTCACGCCTGGATCAACCTGCCCGATCCGGGTGGCCACGAGGTTGAGGTCGGTGTGATACCGGCCGAGGTCGGCGCTGTAGATGCCGTTGATCGAATAATCCGACTTGCCGGTTCCCAGGCCCGTGCTTGCGGTGGGAATCGTGGCCCCGGCTTCGAGGCCGAACGCCGAGGTACTGTCGACGCCGAAGCGGCGTTTCAAGACCACGTTCATGTCGCCTCCGCCGCTGAGTCGCGTTCCAGCCTCGTCGCGTTGGCGGACCCATGCGTCGCCGCCGATGCGGACACCCCAGTCCTCCGAGAACGCAAGCTTGAGCGTGTAAGGGAGGCTGTCGCGTCGAGACTGCGCGAGTCCGTGCGCGTGCAGTCCGCCGACCTCCAGTTCGAGCCAGCCGGGCGCCGAGAGCGCTGCGGGCGTCGACACGCTGGGCCGGTAAGGCGTCACGGACGGCGGCTCCTCGCCAGACTCGGCCGCGTTGCTCTGACCACCGCACGCGGCGGCCAGCAGAACGGCGATAGCCTTGAGAAGATGGGAGCTCGACGCCGTTGTCATGGGGCTTGTTGGTTGTGAGGTGTGGCCGGGTTATGCCCCCACAAAACCGGGTTTGCGATCCCCTAATATCGCACTCCGCTGTGGCCGGGGCCGATGGTACATTGCGGCTGCTTCGAGAGCCCCGATGCCTGACACCCCCGTCAACGGTTCTACCTTGCCGCCCCCAGTCGACCGCTGGTTGCTGCCCTTGGGCGACGGGCAGGCGTGTGGCGCGGATCTCGAATACGACCCCGAATCCCTCGAACTGGCCGATGCTGCCGGCAAGCCCGAATCGCAGTTCGGGCCCGGCGAGCCGCCCGATTGGGAGCGCATCCGCAATCTTGCCGAATCGATGTTCACGCGCACCCGCGACCTGCGGGTGGCCCTGTGGTGGGGTCGCGCCAAGCTCAACCTCGACGGGTTCGCCGCTTTGCCCGCGGTGTTGGCGCTCCTTCACGGGCTGCTCGAGAACTTCTGGGATCACCTGCATCCGCTGCCTGATGCCGACGACCCCGACGCGCTCGCACGCTTGTCGGTGATCGGCGGTCTGGACAAGCTCAACAGCCTGCTCGGCGACATCCGCAACTCGAAACTGTCCAGCGACCGTGGGCTGGATGGCGTGCGTGTGCGCGATGTTGAAGTGGCGCTTGCGAAACTGACGCCGCGTCCCGACGAAACGCCGCGCACACCAGGGCAGATCACCGGCATGGCGGCAGAGGCCGCCGAGGCCGCCGCGGCGCTGCGTGCCCAAGCCGATGCGGCGCTGAGTTCGCTCAATCAGATCCAGGCGCTGATGATCCGGCGCTTCAAGCCCGACCTGGGTGTCGACCTGACGACGGTGCGCGGCATGCTGGCAGGCGTCAAGTCGGTGCTGCCCACCGTCGCCACCGCCGACGAGGCTGTCCAGGTCGGCACCAACGACACACGGGGCGCCAGCACAGCGCCATTGCGGCCGGCGGGTGGCGTGCACAGCGTCGACAGCCGGCAGGACGCCATCCGCGCCATCGAACTGGTGTGCGCGTACCTCGAGCGCAGTGAACCCACCAACCCGGCGCAGCTGCTGTTGCGCCGAGCCGCACGGGTGATCGACAAGAACTTCCTGGAGCTGGTGCGCGAGCTGGCGCCGGACTCGGTCAAGGAGGTTGCACGAATCATGGGGGTCGACCCCAGCACAATCAACGAGCAGAATTGAACACTTTGAAAACCGGCGCGCCCGGGGCGTCATCCCCGGGGCGTTACACCGTAACCTGAATCGCCAGCTCGAGCGGCCGTACTCGGCCCAAGAACGGAGAGTCAAATGGGTAGCAGCCAGAAATTCATCGCCCGCAATCGTGCACCCAGGGTGCAGATCGAGTACGACGTCGAGCTTTACGGGGCCGAGAAGAAGGTGCAGCTTCCCTTCGTGATGGGCGTCATGGCCGATCTGGCCGGCAAGCCAGCGGAGCCCCTGCCTCCCGTGGCCGACCGCAAGTTCCTCGAGTTCGATGTCGACAACTTCGACACGCGGATGAAGGCGATGAAACCGCGCGTCGCCTTCATGGTGCCCAACACGCTTACCGGCGAGGGCAACCTGGCGGTCGACCTGACCTTCGAGAACATGGATGACTTCTCGCCCGCGGCGGTGGCCGCCAAGGTCGACGGCCTGAAGCAGTTGCTGCACGCGCGCAGCCAACTGGCCAATCTCGTCACCTACATGGACGGGAAGGGTGGGGCCGAAGAGTTGATCTCCAAAGTGTTGAACGACCCCGCGTTGCTGCAAAGCGTGGGTGCTTCTGCCAAGCCAGCCGATCAAGCCTGAGAACCCCTGCCGGAGCAAAGACATGCCTGAACCACAAGCTGCAAGTCCGTCCTTTGCCGGTGTCACGCTGGAGGGCAACGACTTCGCGAACCTGCTGAAGAAGGAATTCAAGCCAAAGTCGGAGGAGGCGCGTTCGGCGGTCGAGGCCGCGGTGCAAACTCTGGCCGAGCAGGCGCTGGCGCACACCAAGCTGATCGGCACCGACACCGTCCAGAGCATCGAGGCGATGATCGCCGAGATCGACCGCAAGCTGAGCGAGCAGGTCAATGTGATCCTGCACAGCGCCGATTTCCAGAAGCTCGAGTCGGCGTGGCGCGGCCTGCACTACATGGTCAACAACACCGAGACCGACGAGTTTCTGAAGATCCGGGTGATGGCCATCTCGAAGCAGGAACTGGGCAAGACGCTTAAGCGCTACAAGGGCACGGCCTGGGACCAGTCGCCGCTGTTCAAGAAGCTTTACACAGAGGAGTACGACCAGTTCGGTGGCAACCCCTTCGGCGCGGTCGTCGGCGACTACCACTTCGACCATTCGCCGCCCGACGTGGAGCTGCTGGGCGAGATGGCCAAGATTGCTGCCGCCGGCCATTGCCCCTTCATCACCGGCGCGGCACCGAGCGTGATGCAGATGGAGTCGTGGGGCGAACTGGCCAACCCGCGCGACCTGACCAAGATTTTCCTGACGCCGGAGTACGCGGCATGGCGCTCGCTGCGCGAAAGCGACGATGCGAAGTACCTCGCGATGTGCATGCCCCGGTTCCTCGGCCGTCTGCCCTATGGGTCCCGCACCAACCCTGTCGAGTCTTTCGACTTCGAGGAAGACACGGTCGGCGCCGAGCATGACAAGTACGCCTGGTGCAACGCAGCCTACGCGATGGCGACCAACATCAACCGGTCGTTCAAGATCTACGGCTGGTGCTCGCGCATCCGCGGCGTCGAGTCGGGCGGCGCGGTCGAGAACTTGCCGACGCATACCTTCCCGACCGACGACGGCGGCGTCGATATGAAGTGCCCGACCGAGATCGCGATCTCCGATCGCCGCGAGGCGGAGCTGACGAAGAACGGCTTTTTGGCGATGATCCACCGAAAGAACTCCGACTTTGCCGCCTTCATCGGCGCGCAATCGCTGCAGAAGCCGACCGAGTACGACGACCCGGATGCGACCGCCAACGCGGCGCTGGCGGCGCGTCTGCCGTACATATTCGCCTGCAACCGCTTCGCGCACTACCTGAAGTGCATGGTGCGCGACAAGGTGGGTTCCTTCAAGACCCGCGATGCCATGGAGCGCTGGCTCAACAAATGGATCCACAGTTATGTGGATGGCGATCCGGCGAATTCGTCCGAATCTGTGAAGGCGCAGCGCCCGCTGGCTGCGGCCGAGGTGGTGATCGAGGACGTCGAAGGCGCTCCCGGCTACTACGCATCGAAGTTCTTCCTGAAGCCCCATTACCAGCTCGAGGGGCTGACCGTATCGCTTCGGCTCGTGTCGAAGCTGCCTTCCGAGAAGAGCTGAAGCCGTGTCAACTGAGTCAAGTCTCTGTTGCTGATCCATCGCTGCCGCCCCCCTTCGGGCCGGCGCACCAATCCTAAGGAGTGAATTCACATGCCAGGCAATGCATTCATCAGGTTCGAAGAAGTCACGACCGGCGAGTCGACGCACGAGTCTCATAACGGCAAGAAGGGCTGGATCGAGATCAGCGACTGGAACTGGGACATCGAGGCGGAGACCAGCTTTCTGAAAGGTTCGGGCGCCTCCGTCGGGAAGCCGACGCCTGGCGCGCTAACGTTCTCGCACTATTACGACCTGTCGTCGCCTGAGATCATGAGCAGGATCGTGCAGGGCACGAGTTTCTCCTTCGTCCACATCGTGATGCTCAAGCAGACCGGGGATGCCAGCGGCAAGGGAAACGTGTACTTCGGAATGACGATGAAGGATTGCTTCATGACGAAGGTGTCCAGCAAGGGCGGCGAAGATGGCGCCGTGACGCAGGACATCGACATGGTCTTCAAGTCCGTGGCCGTTGGCTACAAGAAGCAGCAAGACGACAGCAAGCTCGACGACACGGCCCGAAACTTCATCTGGGACATCGCCAAGATGAAAACTGCCGATGTCAAAGTGTTTGGCGAGTGGGGCGGCTGAGGGCTTAATCACTGCGGTCGTCGCGACGGCCGCCTACGAGTGGCGCCGGTGCGATCGCCCGGCCAAGGGTCGGTTCGGCCGGCGCTTCACTGCTTGGACCTGGGCTTATGGAATCGCCGAAACAGATCTTTCTGCTCATCGCGGTCAGCGACGAAACCCACACCATTCTTGGCGAGGGGCTCGTTGATCGGTACGACGACCGCATCCTCGTCGACAGCTTCAGCTTCTCGATGCAGGCCAAGGAGAACGCGGTTCGAAAGACCGACCAGCACGCCAGCGCCAACGTCGACATGCACACCGTGAGCGTCTCCAGACCCTTCGACACGGCGTCCAAAGCGCTTTCGAGGCTGCTGAAAAACCGGACCAAGTTCGCCGAGGCGAGGCTGACGGTCGATCAACACATGACGTGGGGTCAGGGAGCGGCCAGGGAACAGAACGCGATCATCGTCTTCCACCTCTTGAACGGGCATGTAACGAGCCAGACGATCAACGCGAAGGAAGCCGACAAAGGCGCATCGATCTCCGAGACGATCGAACTGTCGTTCAAGAACGTTGCGATCGAGTACTACGTCTTGAACCGGGGCAATCGTAGCCAGGCGTCGCGCAACTATCGGGAGAACCCGGTACTGCAGTTTGCAACCGATTTCGACGAACACGACGACTGAGCCCGTCCCATGCCCCGTGCATCGTTCTTCTTGCGAATTCCCGCCGAAAAAGACGGCCCGGTGGTGGTAGAGGGCGAGGCCGAAGAGCACGACTTCGAAGGCACTATCGAAGTGACTTCGTGGGACTGGGGCGTGTCGGACAAGGCCTCTAAGGACGCTGCCCCGAAGGACGCCGCGAAGGACGGCGGCAAACAGCACATCGCCAAAGGGCACGGCAATACCGGCGACCAGTCCTACGAGCCGAAGCCACTTCGTTTCACGAAGGCGACCGACCGCTCCACGACCCGGCTGCTGACGGCGATGCTTAACGGCGACAAATTCCCCAGCGCGAGGTTCACGTTGCGCCAACAGTGGAAGGTGGGAACGGGGGACGGTAGGGAAGAGGACGAGGAGTTCTTGCTGCACCTGATTCTGACCGACGTTCGGGTCACCAGCTACAACTTCAATGCGCACTCGGAGCAGGATCTGGACGAAGACTGGGTCTTCAGCTATCGGACGATCCAGTTCGACTACGAGTCGGCGCCGGGCCGGTACAAGAACGGGCCCGGGCCGGGTGAAGAATTTGTTCTTCCCCCCGGCTCGACGACGACGGCGCTCAAGAAGCCGACGCGCACTACGGGGGACGTTCAGAAGGACGTGGACGGGCTTAGGGCCGACCACGAACGGCAGAAGGCCGAAATCGATCGGCTGAAGGCCGACAACGAGCGGCTTCGCCGTTCGAAGCCGTGAGCGAGCTGATCGTCGGCTCACGCTGCGACGGATGACCCGCCATGACGCTCAGCAACTACCGCGACATCAGCAACCTGGGTACGGATATCCATGCCGGCTTCCAGTTCGAGTTTCGCTGCTTGAGTTGTTCGAAGATCTGGAAGAGCCCGCTGAAACCCTACCGGCGTGGCCAGATTGCCGGACTGATCGACAGGTTCGCATTCTTCTTCGGCGACCGAGGCTCGTTCGGCCGGGCGTCGAGTGGAATCGCCAACGCCGGCCAGGCGGGCGCGAAGCAAGGTGCGTTGCAGGAAGCCTTGGCCTTGGCCGAGCAACGCTACGTCGTCTGCCCGTCGTGCGATCACGCGGTGTGCGAGAACTGCTGGAATTCAGGAGCTGAGCGCTGCAAAGATTGCCTGAAGGAAGACGCCAGGGCGGCGGCGCGCGGCGGGTCGCCCTCGGGCAATGGCGGCGCAGGCCTCGGCGCACTGCGTTGCCCCAACTGCAGCACCGAGCAGACCGGTGGCCGCTTCTGCCCCGAGTGCGGGTTCGACATGGCCGCAACCCACAAGAGCTGCCCGGGTTGCGGAGTGATGTGTACCCGATCGGCGCGCTTCTGCACGGACTGCGGCCATGGCTTCTGAGGCGTCGGTGATCGATCCGATCGCCTCGGCCGAGGCATCGATCCGCGCCGGAGCGCCCAAGGCTGCGCTGGCATCGCTGACGGCTGCGGTGAAGGCCAATCCGGCCAACCCTCGGCTGCGCATATTTCTCGCGCAATTGTTGTGCGTTCTCGGACAGTGGGAGCGCGCCCACACGCAGCTGAACGTGATGGCCGACATGGATGACGCGGCGGGCCCGATGCGCGAGATGGTCGGCCATGCGCTGCGCTGCGAGAAGATCCGCGCCGCGGTGTTCGCAGGCAGGCGCTCGCCGATGGTCTTCGGTGAACCCGACGCGTGGCTCGCGGGTTTGATCGAGTCGCTGCTGCAGGCCGCCGTGGGCGAAGTCGAGCTCTGCAGAAACCTGGCCGCACGGGCCTTCGAGGCGGCGCCGACGAGTCGCGGAAAGATCAACAACGCGCCGTTCGAGTGGATCGCCGATGGCGACTCACGGCTGGGCCCCGTGCTCGAGGCGATGGTCAACGGCCGCTACTACTGGGTGCCGTTCAGCCGCCTCGCGCGCGTGGACATCGAGGCGCCGACGGATCTTCGTGACATGGTCTGGCTGCCGGCGCAACTGCGCTTCACGAACGGCGGCGAGGTGATCGCGATGCTGCCCACCCGCTACCCGGGGTCGGAGCGCAGCGATGAAGAACAGATATTGATGGCACGCAAGACCGAGTGGCGCGCCGATGGCGAAGATCGCTGGCTGGGGCTCGGGCAGCGCGTGCTGGTCACCGACAACGGCGAGCACGATTTGCTGGCGGTACGGTCCATTGAGCTCGAAGCGCGAGATGGTTGAACATCAGTCGAAAGACCGCCTTCAACCTTCGCTGCTCGACCGGCTGACTGACCACCACCCGAACGAGCACCGCGAGAGTGCGGAAGAGCGCATCTTGTCGCGCCAGCAGTTGCGCGCCGCCGTGCTGCGCGACCTGACCTGGCTGTTCAATACCACGCGCCCGGAGCCGGAGCCGGCCTCCACACGCCGCCGGGAAATCGAGCTGTGGAGCAGCCATCCGCATGCGCGCAACTCGGTACTGAACTTCGGCCTGCCTGCCTTCGCCGGCACGACCAAGTCGACGCTCAACCGCGCGGCGATGGAGGCGGCCATCAAGCAGGCGATCGCGGTGTTCGAGCCCCGCATCGACGCCAAGACACTGGTGGTGGACATCCGCGTCGGAACCAAGGCTCGGTACAACTCGCTGCAGTTGACCATTCGCGGCAACATGTGGTCGCAGCCGATGCCGCTGGAGATGATGGTCACGGCCGACGTGGATCTCGAAACGGGTCACGCCCAGATGCGCGATCTGCGCAAGTGAGCCATGGACCCTCGGCTCTTGCGCTATTACAACCAGGAGCTGCGCTACCTGCGGGAGATGGGTGGGGAATTCGCCAAGGAGTTCCCAAAGATCGCTTCGCGCTTGGCGATCGACACGCTCGAAGTGTCCGACCCCTACATCGAACGGCTACTGGAAGGCTGCGCCTTCCTCGCTGCGCGGGTGCAACTCAAGCAGGACGCGGAGTTTCCCAAGCTCTCGCACCGCCTGCTGGAGATGCTCTACCCCAACCTGCTCGCACCAGTGCCTTCGATGGTGGTGGCGCAGATCGACCCCTTGCGCAAAGATCCCAATCTGCTGAAGGGTCCGCGTGTTCCGCGTGACACGCCGCTAGTAGCTTCTCCGCCGGCGCACACGCGCACACGCTGCGAGTTCCGCACCGCCCAGGAGCTGCAACTCACACCGCTGACCACCGAGTCGGCCGAGTATTTCTTGAATCTCGCTGACCTGCAGTTGACGAACTTCGCGTTGCCCGAGCGGCTGCGCTGCGGCGTGCGCGTGCGGCTGAAGCTGCCCGAGGGCACGCAACTTGCGAAGCTGGAGCTGGGCGAGTTGCGCTTTTTCCTCGGTGGCCAGACCGACGTCGCGCTGCGCTTGCACGAGCTGCTGACCACCTCGCTCGTCGGAGTGCTGGTCGGCGCCGCGGGTCGGCCCGAGACACGCCGCCTGCTCGGCCCCAACGCTTGGCAGCCCGTCGGCTATGACGACGCCGACGCGATGCTGCCGGCGCAGCCTCGCATGATGTCCGGGCTGCGGCTGCTGCAGGAGTACTTCGCCTTCCCGTCGCGATTCCTGTTCTTCGACCTGAACGGGCTGGCGCCGCTGTTGTCTGCGCTGCCGGGCAGCGAACTCGAACTGCACTTCCTGTTCTCACGCCCGGGCATGGACCTGGACGGTGTGGTCGAGTCGAGCAACTTCAGCCTGCACTGCGTGCCGGCGATCAACCTGTTCCCCAAGCGGGCCGACCGCATCGCGGTCGACGACAGCCATCATGAATTCCACGTCGTCCCCGAGCGCACCGCGCCCCTCGACTACGAGATCTACGATGTGCTCTCGGCCACCGGCTTCGACGAGCAGGGGCAGGAGCGCCGCTACCTGCCGCTGTTCGCCCCCGATCACGGCGCGTCGGCGCGACAGAGCGCCTACTACAGCGTCTGGCGCGAGCCTCGGCTGCTGTCCGAGCAGTCGCGGCGTGACGGTCCGCGCTCAGGCTACATCGGCTCGGAGTTGTTTCTTTCGCTGGTGGACCCGGAGGACGCGCCCGTCCCGCATGGCCTGCGTCAGCTCGGTGTGCAGACGCGCTGCACGAACCGCGATCTGCCGATGTTCCTGATCACCGGTGGCTCGGCGTCGCCGTTCACGCTCGAAGGCGGCCTCCCGGTGACTGCGGTGCGCGCCCTGGCCGGCCCCTCGCGGCCCTACAGCGCGCTGCGTGAGGGCGGCGTCGCCTGGCGCCTGATCAACCTGCTGTCGCTGAACTACTTGTCGCTGCTGGACACCGACGGCGGCGAAGGCGCCGCGGCGCTGCGCGACCTGCTCAGCCGCCTGCCGATAGGCGGTGAGCCGACGCAGCGGCGTTTGATCGAATCGATCCAGACGCTCGATGCCACGGCCGTGGTTCGCCGCCACCCGATACCCGGGCCGATCACGTTCTCGCGGGGATTGCGCATCGAGTTGACGCTGGACGAACTCGGCCACGAAGGCGGCAGCGCGGTGATGTTCGCTGCCGTGCTGCATCGGTTCTTCACGCGGCATGCGTCGATGAACAGCTATGTCGAGACGGTGTTGCACTCCCTCACTCGGGGCGAGTTGATGCGCTGGCAACCGAGCCTCGGCACGCGGCCGGCGGGGTGACCATGACCACGCTGCACCCGCGCACGCCGGACGAGCACCGGCAACTGCACGAAGCTTGGCTGGGCTTGCTGGCACAAGCACCCTACAGTTTCGATTTCTACCAGGCGATGCGACGCGTCGCCAGCGCCCACCCGCACCTGCCGCTGTTGGGCGAGGCGCTGCGTCCAATGGACGAACCGGTGCGCGTGGCGCAACCCGCCGAACTCGATTTCGCGCCCGCAACCATCCACAGCGTGCAGCGCCAGGCTGGCTTGCCGCCGCGGCTGATGCAGCGCGCCTTCGGGCTGCTCGGTCCGAACGGGGCCTTGCCTCTGCACCTCACGGAATACGCCCGCGAGCGCGCCCAGCACCATGGCGACCCCACGTTGCAGCGCTTCCTGGACATGCTGACGCACCGGTTCGCACTGCTGTTCTACCGGGCCTGGGCTGAAGCGCAACCCACCGTCAGCCTCGATCGGCCCGGCAACAAGGCTTACTTCAACCGGCTCGGTGCGCTGGTGGGTATCGGCCTGCCGAGCCTGCAGGACCGCGACGCGCTGCCCGACACCAGCAAGCTGCACTTTGCCGGTCGCCTGTCTCGTCAGACGCGCGACGCCGAGGGCCTGTTGGCTTGGTGCCGGATCGAATTCGACGTGCCGGTGGCGATCGAGCAATGGTGCGGCCACTGGATGCCGCTGTCGCGCGATGAGCGCAGCCGCCTGGGCCGCCGCCGCGGCGCGCTGGTCGGCCGCAACGCGGTGCTCGGCAGCAGCGTCTGGGACGTGCAGCACAAGTTCCGCATCACGATGGGGCCGTTGCGGCTTTCTCAGTACCGGCGCTTCCTGCCCGGCGGTGCGGATATGGCGCGGTTGCTTGCTCTCGTGCGCCATTGGGTGGGACTCGAGTTCGCGTGGGACCTGAAGCTGGTGCTCGTACGCGACGACGTGCCGCGGTGCCTGCTCGGACCTGGCCGCAACGGACTCGGCCGCACGACCTGGCTCGGCCACTACCGCCGACCGCGCGACGCCGACGATCTGCGCATCGATGTCGAGCTCTCGCAGGCAAAACGGGTGCGGCCGAAGATGGCACCGCCACCGGCCGATGACCCGCTGAGGCCGCCACCAGGGTGGTCAGCTGCCGCGACCCAACAAGGTGAACAAGCATGAGTGGAATCAGCCGCGAGACCCTGTTCGGCAAGCTCAACCCGATCGCCTACCAATCGGTGGAGAGCGCCACGGTCTTCTGCAAGATGCGCGGCAACCCCTATGTGGAGCTGGTGCATTGGCTGGCCCAGCTGGTGCAGTCGCCGGGCACCGACCTCGAGGCCATCATCCGCCACTACCAGATCGAGTCGTCGACACTGGCGCGTGACATCACGGCCGCGCTCGATCGCCTGCCTCGCGGTTCGACCTCGATCATCGATTTCTCCGACCACATCGAGGACAGCATCAAGAACGCCTGGCTGTACGGCACCCTGATGTTCGGGCAGGCGCAGGTGCGTACGGGCTACCTCGTGATCGGCATGCTCCAGAGCAAGCACCTCTACAACGCGCTGGTGGGCGTTTCGCGGCAGTTCGACCGCATCAAGGTCGAGCACCTGAGCGAGAACTTCGCTCAGGTCTGCGGCGGCACGAAAGAAGCGCTGCTCGGTGCGCAGGACGGTTCGAGCCTCGCGGCAGGCGTCGGCGGCGAACCCGGCACCGACAGCGGTGCGATGGCCCCGGCAGCGATGGGCAAGCAAGAGGCGTTGAAGAAGTTCTGTGTCGACCTCACCGAGCGCGCCCGTGCAGGCAAGATCGACCCGGTGAGCGGGCGCGACGAAGAGATCCGCCAGATCGTCGATATCCTGATGCGCCGGCGCCAGAACAATCCCATCCTCACCGGCGAGGCTGGCGTGGGCAAGACCGCGGTGGTCGAGGGCTTCGCGCAGCGCCTGGCGCGAGGCGATGTGCCACCCCAGCTCGCCGAAGTCTCGCTGCTCTCGCTCGACCTGGGCTTGCTGCAGGCGGGCGCCAGCATGAAGGGCGAGTTCGAGCAGCGGCTGCGCCAGGTCATCGACGAGGTGCAGGCGAGCCCGAAGCCGATCATCCTGTTCATCGACGAGGTGCACACGCTGGTCGGCGCCGGCGGCGCGGCGGGCACCGGGGATGCCGCCAACCTGCTCAAGCCGGCGCTGGCCCGCGGCAACCTGCGGACCATCGGCGCTACGACCTGGGCCGAGTACAAGAAGTACATCGAGAAGGACGCCGCGCTGACCCGCCGCTTCCAGGTCGTGCAGGTGAGCGAGCCCGACGAGTCCAAAGCGGTGCTGATGCTGCGCGGTGTGGCCAGCGTGCTCGAGGCGCACCACAACGTTCAATTGCTCGACGAAGCGATCGACTCGGCGGTGACGCTCTCGCACCGCTACATTCCGGCCCGCCAGTTGCCCGACAAGGCGGTGAGCCTGCTCGACACGGCCTGCGCGCGGGTGGCCGTGAGCCAGCACGCCACCCCTGCCCAAGTCGAAGACAGCCTGCGCCGCATCGAAGCGCTGGAGATCGAAGCGGGCATCATCGGTCGCGAAGACGCCGTCGGTGTCGACGTGGGTCATCGCGGCACCGAGGTGGCCGACAAGCTTGGCGCCGAACGTTCGCGGCTGGAGTCGCTGCAAGCGCGCTGGAAGGACGAGAAGACGATCGTCGACAAGATCCTCGCGCTGCGTGCGCAGCTTCGCGAGGGCAACAAGCCGGTCGATGACGTCCCGTCGACGCGGGTTGACCCCGATCGCCATGGTCGGCTCGCCGAGCTCAAGGTCGAACAGAACAAGCTGGCGGCGCTGCAAGGCGAGGCGCCGCTCATCATGCCCAGCGTCGATGCGCAAGCCGTGGCCAGCGTGGTGGCGGATTGGACCGGCATCCCGGTCGGGCGGATGGTGAAGAACGAACTCCAGGCGGTGTTGAGACTGGGCGAAACCTTGGCGCAACGCGTGATCGGCCAGCAGCACGGCCTGGACATGATCGCCAAGCGCATCCAGACCTCGCGCGCCAGGCTCGACAACCCGAACAAGCCGATCGGCGTCTTCATGCTCTGCGGTACGTCGGGGGTGGGCAAGACCGAAACGGCGCTCGCGCTCGCGGAGTCGCTGTACGGCGGCGAGCAGAACGTGATCACGATCAACATGAGCGAGTTCCAAGAGGCGCACACCGTCTCGACGTTGAAGGGGGCGCCGCCCGGCTATGTGGGCTATGGCGAGGGCGGCATCCTCACCGAGGCTGTGCGCCGCCGCCCTTACAGCGTGGTCCTTCTCGACGAGGTGGAAAAGGCGCATAGCGACGTACACGAGCTTTTTTTCCAGGTCTTCGACAAAGGCCGCATGGAAGACGGCGAAGGGCGCCAGATCGACTTCAAGAACACCATCATCCTGCTCACGTCCAACGTCGGCTCCGAGCTGATCATGAACATGTGCAAGGACCCGGAGCTGCTGCCCGACCCGGAGTCGCTAGCCCGCGCGCTGCAGGAACCGCTGATGAAGGTCTTCCCGCCGGCGCTGCTCGGCCGCTTGGTCACGATTCCGTACTACCCGCTGTCCGACGAGATGCTCGGCCACATCGTGCGACTGCAACTGGGCCGCATCAAGAAGCGCGTGGAAACCAATCACCGCATTCCGTTCAGCTACAGCGAAGAAGCGGTCGACTTGATCGTCAAACGCTGCAACAACGCCGAGGCCGGCGGTCGCATCATCGACGCCATCCTCACCAACACGGTGTTGCCCAAGATCTCGGTCGAGTACCTCACGCGCATGAGCCGGGGTGACGAGTTGCGCGGAATCGAGCTGGCCGCGGCGGACGGCGACTTCGCCTACCGCTTCGACTGAGGATCACATGGCCACTTCGCCGGAAGCCTGGTTCAAGTGCACGCTCGGGGACGGAGAGCTACTCTTCAGGCGTATGGTCGGAAAGGAAGAGCTCGGGCGCCTGCCGGAGTACCGACTTGAGCTATTGCGCGCGCAGAAACTCGCGCCGATCGCGCCGACCGACTTGCTCGGCACGCAAGCGACTGTCAAATTGCTACGTGCCCACGACCAGTACCGCTACATCAACGGTTGGATCACGTCGGTCGAACTCGGCGGTGCGGTCGGGCGCTTCGACATCTACCACGTCGTGCTGCGCCCCTGGCTGTGGCATTTGACCTTGGGTGCGGACTGCCGCATCTTCCAGGACAAGAACGCACTGCAGGTCATCGAGGCGGTATTCGGCGACTACAGCAGCGCGCAGGTCGACATCACCAGGCTCAGCGGCACGCCGCGCACACGGCCTTACTGCGTGCAGTACCGAGAGAGCGATTTCGCCTTCGTCAGCCGGTTGATGGAAGACGAAGGCATCTGGTACTACTTCAAACACAGCGACGGACAGCACACGCTGGTGCTGGCCAACGGCGCCAGCGGCCACATCGCGCTGCCCGAGTCGAAGCTGGCCTGGTCCCATGCGCAGAGCGACGATCAGACGCGCGAAGATGTCATCACGCAGTGGCGCCTGACGCAGCAATTGCGCCCGCTGAAGTTCACGCACGACGACTACGACCACGAATCGCCGGCGACGCGGCTCGAGAAAGCCGACCAGCGCAGCGTGAGCTACCCGACGCACGGCGACCTCGAGATCTACGATTGGCCAGGCACCTTCGCCTATCCCGGCGACAGCAACAACGCGACGCAAGGTTCCACCAACGCCAAGCTCGAGGTGCGGCGCTTCGAAACCAAGCACATGGTCGCGACGGCGGCGACACCGTGTCGATCGGTCGGCGCCGGAATGACGTTCAGCTTCAGCGATCATCCGCGCAACGCCGGCGACTACCTGGTCACCGCCGTCGACCTGGAGGCCGACTTCGGTGACGAGGAAGCGACGCAAGCCGAGCGCGGGTTCGGCTTTCGCGCCAGCTTGCACCTCGTGCCGCAAGCCGCACCGTTCGCCAGCGATGCGCTCACACCCAAGCCCATCGTGCGCGGCCCGCAGACGGCGGTGGTCGTCGGCCCGTCGGGCGACGAGATTCACGTCGACCGGCTTGGCCGTGTGAAGGTCTGGTTCCGCTGGGACCGCGTCGGCCCGAAGAACGAACGGAGCACCTGCTACATCCGCGTCGCCACGCCGTGGGCGAGCAAGGGCTACGGCATGATCACGACACCGCGCATCGGCGACGAGGTGGTGGTCAGCTTCCTCGAGGGCAACCCAGACCGGCCGCTGCTCACCGGCAGCATCTACAACGGTGACAACGCGCCGCCGTATGCGGTGCCGGCGCAGGCGACCGTCAGCGGCATTCGCTCGCGCTCGAGCAAAGGCGGCGGGGCGAGCAATTTCAACGAGCTCAGGTTCGATGACAAGAGCGGCAGCGAGTACGTGTGGCTGCAGGCCGAGAAGGACTTCCACCGCTTGGTCAAGCACGATGCCACCGACGAGGTGGTCCGCAACCACCAGGTCGAGATCGGCAAGAACCACACGGCCGCGGTTGGTGAGGCTTACGACCTGAAGATCGGCAAGACCGCCAAGCTCGAGATCGGCAACGACGCCAGCGCCAAGGTACTCGGTGACCTGAACATGGCCGTCGAAGGTGGCATGGGGCTGAAGGTCGGCGGCAGTGGTCTCGACATCAAAAGCGATGGTCCCATCGCCGTCACTTCGGGTGGCGCGATGGACGTCGATGCCGGCGCGTCGTTGACGATCAGCGCCGCGGGCTCGGTGCACATCAAGGCCGCCACCGGCGTGGTGATCGACGGCGGCGTGTCGCTGACCATCAAGGTCGGGGGTACCTTCATCGTGCTCGATCCCTCGGGCGTCTCGATCGTCGGGCCGATGATCAAGAACAACTCCGGCGGTTCCGGCGGCAGCGCCAGCAGTGCCACCAAGGCCAGCCCGACCGCCCCGCAGGCCCCGGCCGAGATCGTGCACAAGAGCGATCCCTTGCCCTGATGGCGACGACGAGCGCTGAACCCCCATCGTTGAGCACGCTGTCGCTGGCACAGCAGCGCGCGTCGCTCTGGGCCGATGCGCGCCAGCGTGTCTACGCGCTGATGCTGGCGGCGAAAGTACCGGGCCTGCGCGAGCGCCTCGCCCGGGGCGATGTCGACGACTGGGATGGCCTGTGGACCGGCGAGCTCGACGCCGACGAACGCGCCGCGGCGCCGGTGCTCGTGACCTTGAGGCGCGAGTCGGCGTTCACCGACTGGCTGCTCGTCGAGGCCGCCCCGAGTTTCGGCGGCTGGGGCGCGATCGCCCAGAGCAAGCTGCCGTTCCTGGCGATGCGAACGCATGGTCGCGCACTGTGCAAGGCGCAGCTGCCCAATGGCCAGTCGATCCGCATCGACTGGATGGATCCGGAGGTGATGGAGGCACTGCTGCCGGTGGCTGCACCCGACCAGCTTCAGCGCGTGTACGCGGGCTTCGACACCTTGATCACGTTGAGCGCAGACCGCTGGACGCGCTGGTCGGTGAACGCCGCTCGGCTGACGCGCCAGACGACTGCTGTGGCATGAAGGCCGACGCACCATGTGGTCGCTGAGCCCCGAGCAAGCCGCGCGGCTGGTCGCGCTGCAGCGAAGCCGCGATCTGCGGCGCATCGGCGAGTCGCTGGCCGGCGTCTTCCCGGAGGTGCGCGCGCGTCTTGGCGAACGCTGGAACGAGCTCGTCGACCATGGCGCGTTGCGCGCAGCGGCTTACGGGCTCACCCACATGCTGTGCGTGGCGCGTTTCCTGGCGAGCTGGATCGCGTGTGGAGCCGAGTTCGAAAGCCACCAACCCTGGGCTGCCGCGATCCTGACCGACAGCAAGCGCGGCCAGGGTGCCAAGGCCTATCAGCTTTGCGTGCGTGTGCTCGAACAGCTTCGGAGCGCGTCGCAGACCGGGCAACCGACGGCGGCCGACTTTGCCGAGGCGCTCAGACAGCTTGACGACCAGCTCGCGAGTGCCGGCACGCTGGCAAGTCTGTTGCCTCGCGAGCGCATCCGGCTTGGTTCGGCCTGTGACGTCGACGCGATCGATTTGCGCCTGGTCGACGCCGACTGGCGCCGGCACTACACCGCGCAAGGCGGCCCGTGGCGACGCGAAGCCTGCGCTCCGAAGGGGGCCAGCGTGACCGTCGTGCACGACCCGCTGGCCGAGGACGCGCCGCGATGGCCTGCGCAGGTCACGTTGCTCAGCCGTCCGGCCTCTGCCGACGTGACGGCCAAGCTGCGCGTGCGCGTGAAGGCCGAACACCGATGCGATGCGCAATTGCACCCATTGCTGCAATGCCTGGAGCCCGCCGGTGCACGATCGCTGCGCGGTGACATGGCCAGCGATGCCACGCTGAGTGTTCACGCGCCGGCGGCCACCGATGCCACTGCGTTGTCGCACATCGGTGAAGAGGATTCACCGCAGTTCTCGGTCTTGACCGTGGGCAGTTGCGGCTTGCGTGCGCGGGGTGTGTCGATCGGCGAATGCTCGACCACACTCGCCGCCTACGACGCCACCCAACACCTGGTCGCATGGCGCCGCGAACCGGCCGTCGCTTGGGAACTTCCCACTGACGCACCGCCGGCGATCGCTGCGGCGCGTTGCCGGCGCGAGTTCGACGGCCAACTGGCCGACTCATCGGCTTGGCTGCGCGGCTTTCACGAGCTCGACACGCAGCTCCAGCAGGGTGTGGCGCGCCTGTTGACCGCCTGGGAGCGTGAAAGTGGCGTCAGCGACGGCAAGCTCGCGATCGACACGGCACTGCTCGTCGGAAGCGCCGGCGTCACCTGGGGCTGGGCCGAGGGGCCACAAGGCATTGCCGGGCCACCCTACATGCGGCTGGAGGGCCTGTCGGACCTCGTCGCGTGCCGGCTCACGCTGCGATTCAGCGGGGCCTTGGCGCGCGCCGGTTCACGCTCGCTGTTGAGCTTGTCCACCGATGGCAGTGCAGCCTTGACCGGGCCCTGGCAACGCGGGCCCGAGGATGCCGCGCTGTTCGTCGTCGCCGGCAGATTGCAGTGTCCGGTGCGTCAGCACTTTGAACTGACCGTGCATCCATTCGCTGACATCGGTCTCGCGGTGCTGAGCAGTTGCGGGCCGCTGCGAGGCGCGATCAGCGGTGCCGTCGGGCTCGAGCAACGGCCCGATGGCCCAGGGCTGCGCTGGTTCGTGCGCTTGAACGTCGAGCCGGTGGTGGCGAAGCTGCGCATCGTCGATCCGCTGCTGGGGGTGCAGGTCCTGCAGCAGCCCTTGTTGCCGGCGCAAGCACTCGTCGATTGGAGCCAGGCCTGATGGAACGCCTGATGGTCATCAAGCTCGTGGGCCAGGGGTGTACTGCCGAGGCCTGGTTCAACGGCTTGCCGGTGGCGCGCGTCACGCCGCTGGCACCGCAGGCGATGGTGCCAGCGCATGAAGCGGCACTCGCCGGCTCGAACCGGCTCGACCTCATCGTCGGTCCCGACAACGGCAGCACCGGCGCTGCCGCGCAGTTGCAGACAGCACCCCACGCGATGGCCGCACAGGTTCACCTGCTGCTGCCCCGCATGGGCGGTGCGATCGACGAAACCCAGGCGCGCACGCTCGCGCGGCTCGAGTGGAGTTGCGCCGCCGGCGAGCCGTTGGCGCTGCCCGCGCGACAGGTGCAGGAGGTTGAATTGCCGATTCGCTTTCCGCGCTGGCGCTGGCTTGACGCGCCGGTGGTGCAAGTCACTGCCGCGCTCACACAGCAGGCTCACGCCTTCGTCTCCGGCCTGGCGCGCGACCTCGCACGTGGGCAGACCGACAGCTTCATGGTGGCCACACGCCTGCGCACCGAAGAGCTGGCCCTGGCCTATCAGCGCAGCCCCGAATCCGAGGTCGCCCGACTGCGCGAGTGGCTGGATCAGATGTATGCTTCGTCGTGCCTGGTGTGGCAGCCCTTGGCGCCCGACGAGATGACATTGCGGCCGCTGGCCGGTGGCCGCCTGCTCGAATGCCTTGGCGGCGACGGCCGCGCGGCACTGACCACGATGCCCGACAAGCTGGGCAACACCTTGGCGCTGCCACTGAAGCTCTCGGTGGTCGAGGGCCGGTTCTACGTGTTGCGATGAAAGTCTGTTCACCGTGATCACACTTACCGTCATCGCCTTCAATGACACGCCAACCGACGGCACGCTGCAGGTCCACTTCGACGAACTCGGCGGCCTGATCGGCCGGGCCGAGACCAACCAGCTGGTGTTGCCCGATCCCGAACGCATGGTCTCGCGCGTCGCGGCGCAGGTGGTCTACCGAAACGGCGCTTTTGCCATCATCGATCGCGGCAGCAATCCGATCAGTCTCAATGGCCATGCGCTCGCGAGCGGCCGAGAAGCGCCGCTGGCCCCGGGCGACCGCGTGTGCATCTGTGGCTACGAGCTGAGTGTCAAGGGGGGCGGCGCGAGCTCAGCGGCAGCCAGCGATCCTTTCTCGGCGCTGCTCGGGCCGGCGGTGGCAACGCGCGCGCCGGGCGCACAACTGGTCGACCCACTGGCCAAACAAGGTGGCGGTGCCACGCCTGCAGCGCCACCAGCGGCCGCTGCGCAAGTCGGCGGCATCCCGGTCGATTGGGATCCGTTCGCACCCCGCCCGGACAACGTCGCCAACGCCGGGGCGCCCGCTCTCCAGCGACGCGACGCCTTGGGGCTGGATCTTGGCAGCGCCGCGCCCGCGGCGCTTGTCCCCGACTTGAACACGCCTTCGGCGGCGAGCTCACTCGACCAGCTGTTTGGCCTGTCGCCCTCCAGCGGCGCCGATCCGCTCGCCGACTCGATGCTCAATGCGCCGATGGCCCAACCCAACATGGCCGCCGACGCCGACCCGATGCGTTCGCTGAACAGCGCGCCCAAGGCCAGTGCCGCCTCCGAGGCCGATCAGCTCTCCGACCTGCATCGCCCGTTCATCCCGCCGACGATGATCAAGCCGGCCTCAGCGGTCTCCGGCGCGGTGATGTCCTGGGAGGCGGACAGCAACGCCGCGCGCACGGCGATCCGGGCCAAGCCGGCGCGTCCGGCTGTGGCGCCGGCGTCTGCGCCGGTGGACTTGCCGTTGCCGGTCGCTGCTCCCGCGCCGCCCGCCGCCGCACGGCCGTCCGCGGTGGCGCGGGCAGAGGACAGCAGCGCCGCGCTGCTCGAGGCCTTTCGCCGTGGCCTCAAGACACCAGCGCTCGAGCTGCCTGCGCTGACGCCGGATCTGATGGAGCTGATTGGTCAGCTGCTGCACGAAGCCGTCCGCGGCACCGTGGACCTGGTGCGCGCCCGCGCCACCGTGAAGCACGAACTGCGCGCGGAGGTCACCACCATCACCCCAAGAAACAACAACCCGCTGAAGTTCTCGCCGAATGCCGAGGTCGCGCTGCAGCACATGCTGGCCCCGCCTGCCCGCGGCTTCATGGCTGGGGCGCCAGCCATGCGCGACGCCTACGACGACTTGCGCACGCACCAGTTTGCCTTGGTCGCCGGGATGCAGGCGGTGCTGGACGCCGCACTGCAACGCTTCGACCCGGGCGTGCTCGAGGAACAACTGGGCGGCCGTTCGCTGCTGCACAACGTGCTGCCGGCGACACGCAACGCGCGCCTGTGGGAGCTGTTCACCGAACACTATGCCCGCATCCGCAACGACGCCGCCAACGACTTTCACACCTTGTTCGGCAAGGCGTTCCTGACGGCTTACGACCAGCACGTCGAGCGCCTGCAGGACCGGCAGAGCCCAGAACGCCCGGAGGCCTGAGGTGAACGACGTTCGCGTGCCCGACGGCAACGACAACACCCAGCAGATCGAGCTCGCGCTGCTGTCGCGTCAAGGTGGCCGCGCCAGCAACGAAGACGCGTGCGGCCATTGGCACAGCGAACAGCGCCTGTGCTGCGTGGTCGCCGACGGTGCCGGCGGCCATGGCGGCGGCGACATCGCCTCCAAGCTCGTGGTCCGCCACATCCTCGGTCAGGCGTCGTTGGCGCCTCTGGCGCGCGCGGACGAAGTCGAGGACCTGCTGATCGATACCAATGCCCAGTTGCGGCGGCACCAGTCCGAGTCCGGCAGCACCAAGGACATGCACAGCACCGTGGTCGCGCTGTTCGTCGACCTCGCGGGCCAGGAGGCGCTGTGGGGCCATGCCGGCGACTCGCGTCTGTACCTCTTTCGCGATGGCTTGATGCTCTCGCACACGCGCGATCACAGCGTGGTGCAGTCGATGGTCGATGCCGGTTTGCTGATGCCCGAGCAGATGCGCACGCATCCGCGGCGCAGCGAACTGCAATCGGCGCTGGGCAGCCCGCCCGAGGACCTGCTCGTCTCCACCGCGCCCCAGCCCTGGCCGCTGATGCCACACGACGTCTTTCTGCTGTGTACCGACGGCCTGTGGGAATACGTCGACGAGGCCGAGATGTGTGCCAGCCTGAGCGCGGCCGCCGACCCCGGCGCCTGGCTCGCGAGCCTTGAACAACTCGTGCTGCTGCATGCCGCCGAAGGCGGCAAGACCCGCCACGACAACTTCAGCGGCATCGCCGTCTGGGTCGGCGAGCACTGAGTGAGAGGAGGAACCACCATGCCTCAACAAGTCGCCGGAACCGCCGTCACGGCCTGCATCTTCTCGCTGGGCGGTGCGCCGTCGGTGTTCAACCCGACGCCGCGCCCGATCCTGAGCAGTTCGCTGATCAACGGTGTCATCATCGACAACATCCCGTTCACCAACATTGTGCCGTTTCCGATGTGCTGCTCGCCGAGCAACCCCGCATTCATCGCCGCCACCGCGGCAGCGCTGGGAGTGCCGACGCCGGTGCCCTGCACGCCGGTGACGCCAGCGCCCTGGACGCCTGGCGTGCCCAACGTGCTGATCACCAACATCCCCGTGCTCGACAACACCTGCACGCTGACCTGTGCGTTGGGAGGCGTGATCAGCATCACCTTCCCGGCCCAGGTCACCCACAACATACCGTGAAGAACACCAAGGCATGACCTGGACAAACAAGGTGATCTGGACGGAGGGCATGTTCCTCCAGCCGCAGCATTTTCAGCAACACGACCGCTTCGTCGCACAGCAGGCACAGATGCGCCTCGCCGCGACCTCGGCCTACGGCTGGGGCCATCTGTCGCTGACGCTGGACAGCGCCGCGCTGAACCTCGGAAAGGTGGCGATCACCGCGGCCCAAGGCGTGATGCCCGACGGCCTCGCGTTCGACGTGCCCGGGCAGGATCCGGCGCCGGCCGCCTTCGATGTTCCGCCCGACGCCCGCGACCAGCTCGTCGTGCTGGCGATCACGCTGCAGCGCCCGGGCGTGGCCGAGACCGACGCCGAGTCCGATGTCGGCTCGATGCCGCCACGGTTCCGCAACGCCGAGGTCGAGGTCGGCGACACCAACGTCAACGGCCAGCGTGTGGCGCCGATCCAGGTTGGCCGCATCAACCTGCGCATCGTCCTCGCACGCGACGCCGGCGAAGGCGTCGCGACGATCGGCTTGTGCAGGGTGGTCGAGCGCCGCGCCGACAACAAGCTGGTGCTCGATGCGAGCTACATCCCGCCGTCCCTGCACAGCGGGGGCAACGAGTTGCTCGCCTCGCAACTCCGCGACCTGCACGGTCTGCTGCACCAGCGCGGCGAGGCCCTGGCCGCGCGGCTGGCGCAGCCGGGGCGCGCGGGGGTCGGAGAGATCGCCGACTTCCTGATGCTGAAACTGATCAACCGCGCCGAACCCGTGGTCGCCCAGTTCCGCCAGGCCTCGCTGCTGCACCCGAAGGATTACTACTACTTCGTCGCCGGCCTGGTGGGCGAGTTGTCTACCTTCCGCGAGGGCCGCCGCCCCCCCAAGCTTCCGGCCTATGCGCATGACAACCCGGCCATCTGCTTCAAGCCGCTGATGGACGAGGTTCGGCAATCGCTGTCGATGGTGATGGAGCAGACCGCCGTTCCGATCGAGCTGCAGGATCGCAAGTACGGCGTGCGCGTGGCGATGATCCCGGACGTCGAGCTGCAGCGCAATGCGCAGTTCGTGCTGGCCGTGAGCTCGCAGCTTCCCGGCGATGCGCTGCGCGCGCGTTTCCCGACCCAGGTCAAGATCGGCACCGTCGAGCGCATTCGCGATCTTGTCAATCTGCAGCTTCCGGGCGTGACGATCCGGCCGCTGCCGGTGGCGCCGAGGCAGATCCCTTACCACGCCGGCTTCACCTATTTCGAACTCGAGACCCGGGGCAACGAGATGTGGAAGCAGCTTGAGAGCTCGGGCGGGATGGCGATGCACGTGGCCGGCGACTTTCCCGGGCTGGAAGTCGAGTTCTGGGCCGTGCGCGCCTAAGGAATCTTCATGAGCGACGCAGGGGACCCATTCGCCGCCTTCGGCTCCGACCGCACGGTCATCAAACCGAGCGCGGGGCGGGGTGGGGTGGGCGCCGCCGCAGCGCCGCCTTCGTCGGCTGCCACGCCGCAGGCATCGACCGGAAAAGACGTGCCGCTGTCGCTCGACACGATGATGAGCGGGAGCCTGAACCCGCTCGTCAACGCCGCGATGCCGTTGCTCGCCGCGGCCCCGCGCGTGCGCCACACCGCGCGCCACCCCAACCCTGCCGGACTGCGCGATGCACTCGCCGACGGCATCCGGAAGTTCGAGGCGCAGGCCCGCGCCCAGGGCCTCCCGAATGAGCAGGTGGTGGCCGGCCGCTACATCTTGTGCACGCTGCTCGACGAGTCGGCGGCCAGCACACCCTGGGGCGGCTCAGGTGCCTGGTCGGGCAACAGCCTGCTGGTGCAGTTCCACAACGAGGCCTGGGGTGGCGAGAAGGTCTTTCAGCTGATGAGCAAGCTGGCCCAGAACGTCGACGCCAATCGCCACCTGCTCGAGTTGCTCTACGTGGTGCTCGGGCTCGGTTTTCAGGGCCGCTACCGCGTGATCGACAACGGCGAAGCGCAACTCGACAGCGTGCGCCAGCGCCTCGCGCAGATGCTCGGCCAGGGCCGCTCGACCGAGCGTGCGCTGTCGCCGCGCTGGCAAGGGGTCGCCGCACGCGGCCAGCGTTTCGTCGATGGCGTGCCGTTGTGGCTGATCGGCTCGGTGCTGCTGGTGCTGCTGGCGATCGTCTATGCCGGCTTTCGCTGGTCGCTCGCCAATTCGGCCGATGGCCTGTTCAACACGCTGGCCCAGCTGGACGCGAAGAAGGCCCAGCTTGCCGCACCACCGCCGCCGCCCCCGCCCGCGCCGGTGCCGCGGCTGGCAGGCCTGCTGGCGCCTCAGATCAAGGCCGGCGAGGTCGAGGTGCAGGACCTGGTCGACCGTTCGATCGTGGTCATCAAGGGCGACGGTTTCTTCGAGCCGGGCAGTGCGGTGGTCGCATCGGGTGTGCGGCCCTTGCTGCCACGCATCGGCCAGGCGCTGGCCACACTGAAGGGCAATGTGCTGATCACCGGTCACACCGACAACCAGCCGATCCGCACACTGCGCTTCCCGTCGAATTGGCATCTCTCGCAGGAGCGCGCCGACGTCGTTCGCACCGAACTCGGCAAGCAGGTCGAGCCCGCGCGCCTGCGCGCCGAAGGCCGCGCCGATACGCAGCCGATCACCGACAACTCGAGTCCCGGCGGGCGTGCACGCAACCGGCGCGTCGAAGTCACTCTTTTCGTGGCGAGCTGAGGGGAGGGCGCGCGATGAAACGTTTCCTGTCCGGCTTGCTGCACCCCGTCACGCTGGCCGCGATCGGCTTTGGGCTGCTCGCCGCGCTGGTCTGGTGGGTCGGTCCGCTGCTCGCTTTCGGCGGCCACCATCCGCTGGACGGCACCGGCGAGCGGGTGATCGTGCTGGTGATCCTGCTGCTGATCTTCGCGCTGGTCTTTGGCATCCGGGCCTGGCGCCGCCGCCGCACCAACCAGCGTTTGGTCGCCGGCCTGGCCGCCGGCCCGAGCAGTGCCGAGCGCGAGGCGCAGGCATTGCAGCAGCGTTTCAGCCAGGCGCTGAAGGTGTTGGGAGAGAGCGCACGTCAAAGCGGCAAGGCCTCGTGGCTGAAGCGCGGCCAGTTCCTGTACGAGCTGCCCTGGTACATGTTCATCGGCCTGCCGGGTTCGGGCAAGACCACGGCGCTGCTCAATGCCGGGCTCACCTTTCCACTGGCCGGCAAGATGGGCCAGGCTTCGGTGCGCGGCGTCGGCGGCACGCGCAACTGCGAATGGTGGTTCACCGACGAGGCCGTGCTGATCGACACCGCCGGCCGCTACACCTCCCAGGATTCCGACGCCGCGGTCGATGCCGCCGCGTGGGACACCTTCCTCGCGCTGCTGCGCAAGTCCCGGCCGCGCCAGCCGCTGAACGGCGTGCTGCTGACGATCAACATCGAAGACTTGCTGCGGCAGGGACCGGCCGACCGCAAGGAGCATGCGCTGAAGTTGCGCACGCGCCTGCAGGAGCTGCAAGCGCGGCTGGGGGTGCGGCCACCGGTGTATGTGCTGATCACCAAGTGCGACCTTGTTGCCGGCTTCCATGAGACCTTCGGCGAGTTCGGCCGCGAGGAGCGCGAGCAGGTCTGGGGCTTTTCGTTCCAGCACGACGCCAACGGCCCGAACGCCGCCAACGCCACCCCGCTGCAGAGCTTCTCGAGTGAATTCGCCGCCCTGGGCAAACGGCTGCGCGACGGCCTGATCGAGCGCATGCAGGCCGAGCCCGATGTGCTCAGGCGCTCAGCGGTCTTTGCATTCCCGCAGCAATTCGAAGGATTGAAGGGCTTGCTCGGCGGCTTCCTCGAGCAGGTCTTCGAAGGTGGCGGAGATCTCGAAGAGCGGGCCTTTGTGCGCGGTGTCTACTTCACCAGCGGCACGCAGGAGGGCTCACCGATCGACCGGGTGCTCGGCACGCTGGGCCGCACCTTCGGTGTCGAACAGCGCGCGCCATCGGTGCCGGCGTGGCGCGGCAAGGCCTTCTTCCTGACGCGTCTGCTGAAGGAAGTGGTGTTTGCCGAACGCGGCCTGGTCGGCCGAAACCACCAGGCCGAAACCCGGCAGCGGCGCTGGCGGCTCGCGGCGCTGACCACGATGCTGCTCGCTGCGGTGGGCCTGGTTGCGGTCTGGGGGCTGAGCTATACCCGCAACCTCGGCTACCTCGCGGAGGTGCAGGCGCGCCTCCCCGATGCGCAGGCCGCGGTCGCCGCCGTGCCGCCGGCCACCGGCGCCGAACTCTCGGTCTTGCCAAACGCCTTGGACAAGGTCGCCGCGGTGCCCACCCCTGCGGCCTTTGCGCTGGACGAGCCGCCGCTGATCAACACGCTGGGCCTGTACCAGGGTCCGTACGTCGCCGCCGGCACCGAGATCGGTTACCGCAAGCTGCTTGACAACGGATTGATGCCGCGCGTCGCGCGTCGTCTCGAAGAGCGGCTGCGCACGGCCAACCGCGACAACCTCGAGCTGGCCTACGAGGCGCTCAAGGGCTACCTGATGCTCTACACGCCCGAGCACTTCGATGCCGAATCGTTCAAGGCCTGGGTCGCACTCGACTGGGATGCCAACCTTGCCTCGACGCTGACGGCCGAGCAACGCGGCGCGCTGGCCCAGCACCTCGACGCTGCGATCTCCCGCGGCGCACCGAAGGCCCCCACGCCGATGGACAAGACGCTGGTGGCCAATGTGCGCGAGATGCTGATCGCCTACCCGCTCGAGTACCGCATCTTCAGCCGCTTGAAGCGCAGCCGCGTCGGCGCCGACCTGCCCGAGTTCACCGCGGCCGGCGCCGGAGGGCCTAATGCGCTGCGGGTGTTCGAACGCGCCAGCGGCCAGCCCTTGACCAAGGGCATTCCCGGCCTCTTCACGCAGGACGGTTACTTCAAGGCCTTCAACCCCTCGATCGCGAAGGTGGCGCCGGTGCTTGCCGCCGAGGAGCGCTGGGTGCTCGGCGTTGCAGCGCCTCCCGAATCGATCAAGCAGGCGGCCGCAGGCCTGCTCGGGAGCGTCAACGCCGAGCTCCAGACCCGTGTGCAGCGCCTGTATCTGCAGGAGTACATCAAGGTCTGGGATCAGTACATCGCCGATGTGCGCCTGGTGCGCCTGGGCGCACTGGAGCGCAGCCTCACGGTGGCCGGTCTGCTCGCCGCGCCGGATTCGCCGTTGACGTCGTATCTGCGTGCGGTCGCGCGCGAAACCCAGCTCGGTGCCACGGCAGCAGCGGCGGCCGCGGCCATGGCCGCAGGCGGCAAAGCGCCGCTGCGCAACTCGACCTTGAAAAAGCTCGACAAGGCCAAACAGGATATTGCCGCCGTGGTCGGCAGGGCCACCGGCGTCGAAGAGGTCAAGGCGCCGGGCCGGCCGCTGGAGATGATGGTCGACGATCACTTCGTCGCGTTGCACCGCCTGGTCAGCGGCACGCCGCCGCCGATCGACGAGACGATGAAGCTCTTCAACGATGTCTTCGTGCAACTCACCGCGATCGACGCGGCGCAGAAGACCAAGACCGCGCCGCCGGCCGGTGGCGGTGGTGGTGGTGCTGCGGCCGCGGCCGGTGCGCGCATGCAGCCCGAGCCGATCAAGTCGATGCTGATGGCGCTTGCCGATACCGGCGCGACGCAGGGCCGCGTGGCCGAACGCCAGGGCCTGAGCGGCGAAATCAAGCCGGTGGCCGAACAATGTGCCAAGACGATCGCCGGGCGCTACCCCTTTGCACTGGGCAGCCGATCCGACGTGTTGCCCGACGACTTCGGCCAGATGTTCGGCGTCGGCGGCCAGCTCGACGACTTCTTCCAGCGCAAGCTCGCCGCGCTCGTCGACATCGGCGTCACGCCATGGGCGTACCGGCCACTGCCCGACGGCACCAAGCCCCCCGGGGGTGCGGCGCTGGCGGACTTCCAGCGCGCCGCCAAGATTCGGGAAGCCTTCTTCCGTGCTGGCGGCAAGGTGCCGGGATTCAAGGTCGACCTGCGCGTTCTGGAGATGGACGCCGGCGTCAAGGAACTGGTCCTTGATGTCGACGGCCAGCCGATGAAGTTCGCCGCCGGCAACACCGCCGCGCAAACCTTCCCCTGGCCGAGCACGCGCGTGGCATCGCAGATCAAGCTCAGCCTGGGCGGTACGCCGCAGCTCTTCGAAGGGCCATGGGCCTTGTTTCGGCTGATCGGGCAGCACGAAGTCCAGGCCTCTTCGCAACCCGAGCGCTTCACCGTGCTGCTCAATGTTGACGGGCGCAAGGCCAGGCTCGAAGTCATCTCGGCCAGCGCCCTGAACCCGCTGCGGCTGCGCGAGATGCAGGCCTTCCGTTGCCCTGAGGGGCTCTGAATGAAGCATCCCGTCTTGCCCGGCTGGTACGGCAAGCTGCCGTCGCTGGGCGACTTTGCGAGCCGCCGGCTGCCCCCGCTGTTCGTCGAGCCGTGGGATCGCTGGCTGGCCACCGGCCTGGCGTCCTGGCGCCAAAGCGACGAGGCCTGGCTCGAGGCTTTCCTCGCCGCGCCGATATGGCGCTTTGCGCTCGGTGCGGGTGTGCCGTTCGAACAGAGCCCGGGCTATGCCGGCGTGCTGATGCCCTCGGTCGATCGGGTCGGGCGCTACTTTCCGCTGACCATCGTTCGTCCGCGCGGCCCGTCCGAGGACCAGGTTCCGATGGCTTGGCTGCAGGCGTTAGAAGGCTTGGCGGTGGCGGCGCTGACCGACGACTGGAATGCCGAGCGCTTCGATGCCGAGCTCGGCGGGCTCGACGATGCCGCCGACGCCAGGCTGGCATGGCCCGCGGCGGGTCGAACACTGTGGTGGTGCGAGCGTGACGGCCAGGTGTCGACACCCGTCGCCACCACCGGACTGCCCGAGGCGGACGCGTTTGTGCGCTTGCTCGCCGGGCACGTTAGCTCCACCCCGACCGTCGACGTCATCCGGAGAGCCGAATCATGAGCGACAGCTTCCACCCCGATTTCGCCGGTCTCGGCCATGCCGCGCCGGATTGGAACGCCAAGCGTCCACTGCGCATTGCCCTTCTCGGCGACTTCGGCGCCGGCGCCGGTCGCGGGCGGCTGCACACGGGGGCGGAGCTCGCCAAGCGCAAGCCGCTGAAGGTCGAATTCGACACGCTCGAAGACGCGATGCAACGGCTCCAGCTCTCGCTGACTTTGCCTTTGGGCGCCGATGGCGTACCGGTGGCGATTGAACTCCCCGACCTCGATGCGTTCCATCCCGACGCCATCTACGCCGGCGTGCCTTTGTTTGCCGAGCTCGCCTCGCTGCGCAAGCGTTTGAACCAACCTGCTCAGTTCGCCGCCGCTGCGGCTGAGGTGATGGCCTGGGCCGAGAACGCCGGCCCGAGTGCGTCGAGCCTGGCGCGTCAGGCGCGCTCGCGCGGCGGCGCGCCGTCGCGTGGCGCAACGCTCGACGACTTCGCGCGCCTCACCGGCCGCGCATCGACTCGAGCCGGGTCCGATGCGGGCGTCGACGACTTGCTGCAGCGCGTCGTCGGCCCCTTTGTGCATGCGGCGGCGAGCCCGGACAAGGACACGCTCGTCGCTGCGGTCGACGCGGGCTTGAGTGATGCGATGCGTGCGTTGCTGCATCACCCTGACTTTCAGACCAGCGAATCCCTGTGGCGTGGCGTCGACTTCGTGCTGCGCAAGCTCGAGACCAGCCACCAGTTGCAGGTGCACCTGCTCGACATCAGCGCCGAGGAGTTCGCGGCCGACCTGAGCGGCGCGGCGGATCTCTGCGAAACGGGGCTCTACAAGCTGCTCGTCGACGCGCCGTCGCAGGACGCCGACGGCGGCTACACCTACATCGCCGGCTGCTACCAGTTCGATGCCACGCCGCCGCACGCCGAGTTGCTCGGCCGCGCTGCCCAGATCGCCTCGCACGCCGGCGCATCGCTGCTGATCGGCATCAACACCGATCCCTTCGCCGATCGCAAGGAGCCGCCGCATCGCCTCGTGCGTGAAGCCTTTGCCGCGCTGCGGGCGCTGCCGGCGGCGTCGTTCCTCGGTCTGTTTGGCCCGCGCTTCCTGCTGCGACACCCTTATGGCAAGAAGAGCGACCCGATCTCGGCCTTTGCCTTCGAGGAGTTCAGCCGCGAGGCCGGCCTGCGCGGCATGCTCTGGGGCCACCCGGCGCTGCTGGCGCTGACCGTGCTGGCCTGCCACGGCGCACCGCTGACCATCGACGACCTGCCGTTCCACCACTATGTCGACGAGCATGGCGATTCGGTCGCGTTACCTTGCACGGATCGGCTGATCTCGACCCACGTCGCGTCGCTGTTGCGCGAGGCCGGCATCAACGCGGTGATGGCGCACAAGGGCGAGGCCCTGGTGCGTTTCAACGGGCTCGAAGCGATCAACGGCGATGGCCTGGCGGTGGCTGGCGCAGCGCCTAAAAAGGCGCCGAGCGACACGCGCTTCGCGGTGCAATCCAAGATCGATGCCAAGAGTGCGCCGCGCAGCGCCGGCTTTGTGCCCGCAGTGCGCAAGAGCGGCCCGGCAACGGCAGAAGAAGTTGTCGATGAAGCCGCGGAAGAGCCGGCGGAAGAACCGGTGGAAGTGCCCGCGAACGAATCGACAGACGACGCCGTCGACGAGTCGGCGGCTCAAGCCCCTGCGGCCGAAGCCCATGCGCCCGACGACGAGCTGACCAATCTGCTGGCCAGCCTTGACGAACCGACCGAACCCGTCGGCGACGAGCCGACGGCCGATGCGACCATGGATCCCGAACTTGAAGCCCTGCTCAAGTCGCTGGGATAGGCCGCTCGCCTGACCGGGGGCTTCGCCTACTTCGCGATGTCCACACTGAACCCGTACTGGCGCGACAGCGTATCCAGTACGGCGTAGAAATAGTTCCCTGCTCATGCGCTGATCGTTGTCGCATCAAGCCGGCGGCATCAGCGCAACCGCGCAGGCCTTCTCGTCAGGTTTCCGCAGCGGCCTTCTTCAGCGCCACGGTGATCTGCTTCGCAACGACCTTGGTCACGACCGCCGCAGCCAGGTCCTCGATCAGACTCAGGTCGTTCGTCTCGGCTTCGCCGGTGGCCATGCCGTACAGCTTGTCGTCCGGCAAGCGGTTGAGTTGCATCGCGACCTTGCCCGTTGCGCCGGGACCGTTCTTCTTCACCGTCAGCGCGCCACCCAGCGTGAAGTTCTTCGTCTTGGCGGTCTTCTTGGAAACCGTCAGCTTCGACTTGGCCAGGGCGTCCTTGGCGGCATCGGACATCGCCCTCGCCAGCTTGGACTTGTCATCCTTGGTGAAGGTCTCTGCGACCGTGAAGTTGGCGACTTCGACATACAGGTCTTGAGGCATGACGGTGTCCTCGCGTGAATGGCTTTCTGCAGTTTAGGCGTGACGCCCATGCCGATGCTAGGGATGCCGCGAATCGGTGCCGCATGCGATGCTGTAGCGCCGCCGCGGCCCGACCGAAGTGGAGAGCAAAAAATGAGCGACCTGATGCAGCGCCTGAACACCGACTTCGCCGAACGCGTCGACGCGCTCGAGAAGGACAACGACGCGCAGAAGGCGCCGATGCAGGATGTGATCAACAAGCTCTCCGACGCGATCCGTGCGATGGACCAGCCCGTGATCAAGCGCCATGCCAAGACGCTCGAGGCCCAGGTTGCCATCTACGCCGGGCTGGCCGATCGGGCCAAGAAGTTGATCGATGAGTTGGGCAAGATCGACACCGACGATGGCGATGCACGCAAGCGCGTGGTGGTGTTGACGCAGAAGGCCAGTGCGTCGAACGCGAAGATCCAGCGCAACTACGTGAGCCTCAAAGAACTCCAGGCCATGGCGCACGACAAGGCGGGGGACACTGCCGCCGCCGCCGCGATGGCGCAATGGGCCGAGATGGAGTCCTGGATGACAACGCAGCGCACGCTGTTGCAGACCCGGCTGAAGCAGATGGAGACGCTCGTCGAGCTCGCCGAAAGCTCCGTCGCCGACGGCGACGAAAAGTCGTTCGCGCAAGCCCAGGAAAAAGCCAAGCTGCGCTTGACGTGGAAGCCGACGCAGCTCGAAATCGGCGACAAGTACATGAAGTTCTGCAACGCTTGCGAGGCCGCCCTCGGCAAGGATCTGCAGGATCAGCTCAAGCGCGACAGGGCGAAGTTCAGTCGCATCTTGACCGAGTGCGCCGATTTGAACGACAAGCTCGACGCGTACTACGCGAAGTTGAAGAACATGAAGATGCCGGCGGCCGACAAGGCGGCCAAGCTCGACATCCGCAAGGCCGCCGGCGTGCTCGATGTTTCCGATGCGAAGTTGAAAAAGGCCTGGGACGCCGGTGCCGCCGACCCCCAGAAGGCGCTCGACGGCTTGGCCAAGGAACTGAAGCTCAAGACGACCGGCAAAGAGATGGTGGCGGCGCTGAAGAAGGCCAAGCTGCTGGCCTGAGCGGCTCCACTTATTGGCCGGTCGTGCGTGGCCGCCAGTGCGATCGGCGAGCGCTTGCTAGGGGGTGGTTATCCCGAAGTTGAAGGCCCCGGAGCCTTGCCTGAGGCCTCCACCCCTGCAAACCCTTGGGGTGCCAAGTCTAGGGGTGGTCGGCGCGCATCGCTGCGTATCCAATGCGCCTGTCATTCAACCGCCGGGAAACGCGCCATGTCCGACATCGCCACTGACAAGTACAAGGATGCCGTCAAGCGCGCCGTCGATCGTTGGAGGTCGAAGGTGGAGGCCCCGGCAAAGCAACTTGTCAAGCTCGACGACGAAATCACCAAACTCGAAGCCAAGAAGCCCGCCGGCGACGACGACAAGAAAAAGCTCGACGAAGCGAAGAAGACCTACACCGTTCTGCGCAAGCAGATCGAGACCGCGAACGACGAGTTGCGCGTCGACTTGATGCTGCTCGAGCCGCCGAAGCAAAGCTCTGCCAACGAGAAGGAACTGCTGAAGCTGCCCGACTTCATCAAGGAGATCATCAAGGCCAAGGGCGTGCCGCTCGGCAAAGGCGTGTCGATCACGCCGGACATCAAGTTCGACTTCAAGGCCATGAAGCTGAAGGACGCCGGCCTGAAGATCACCTGGCGCTTCTGATGCTGCATCGACGTCGGCAACACGGGTGTGCTTCCTCCATGTCCCCAATTTGTAGAGTGACTGCATGGCAGGCGGGGCATAGACTGAACGCGCCCCAACCGTCTGCTTCACTTCACCAGGGAAACCAGGTATGAGCAATTCCAAGTTCCTCAGTGACGTCGGCTGGAAGGACATCGCAGCCAAGAACAACGTCAAGGACAACGGTCTGCTGAAGAAGCTCGCGGATTTCAAGAGAGTCGGCGAGGACAAGCACGACGATGCCGTGAAGCTGCTCGACGAGGCGCTCAAGCTCGCAAGCCAGCTGAAGAAGGACAAGAAGACCGCCCCGGCTGCGGGCAAGTACCTCGACGAACTGACGGCGGCGGCCGAGACCGCGACACGTGAGGTCACCAAGGCCAAGGCCGAGGCGGAAAAGTCGGCCAAAGCCAAGGCCGAGGCGGAGAAGAAAGCGCAGGCCGCAGCGGCGAAGAAGGGCGATGACGACGACGAGGAGGAAGAAGAGTCACCCGAGCTGCTGACCACCAAGCTCAAGCCCTTGCTGCGCCTGGTGGCCAAGGGCGAGCGCATGCATGCGCTGGTGGCCAAGAGCGGCAAGCAGGTGGTGGTGATGCTGTCGCGCAAGCCGATCCCTCCGGCGCGGCGCAAGATGCTCGCCGACCAGTTGGGCGGTGGCAGCACCAAGTACTACCCCGGGCACTGCGGGCTCGAGGCGGGCGCGACGACCTTCGTGCTCAAGGCCGAAGTGGCCGGCATGTCCAAGCTGATCAAGGTCGCGTTGCTCGAGCAGACCGGCCTGCGCGTGAACAAGATCAAGTGTCGCGGCGAGGACGGTGATGACGACGACGGGGACGACGAGGAAGGCGGTGCGCCGGCTGCCGAGGGCGCACCCGAAGAAGCTGCAGCGCCTGAAGCTTCAGCCGAGCCCGAGCAGGAGCAATCCCGGGCGCCCGCCCCGCCCCCTGCCGCTGCGGCCGACGAAGCCGGCGCAGCCGAAGCGCCCGCCACGCCTCAACAGATGGAAGTGCTGGAAGACCGGCGTCGGGAGTTCAAGCGCGCGCGCGCAGGCTGGGTCTCGGTGAAGGCCCGCGCCGAGGCAGACCTGGAAAAGGTCAAGGACGGCGTGCGCATGGCCTATATGGCCGATGCCGAACAATTTCCGAAGATCGTTGCCGGCTGCAAGGAGATCGATTCGATCCTCGACAACCTCGACGACGAGTTGCGCGACACGCTGGATCAGTACGCGTCCACACCCTTGCGCAATCAGAAGAAGCTGCATCAACTGGCCGCCACCGCCGGCGAGATTCTCCAGCGCTATCAGCGCTTCGTCGCAAACAATCGCGTGATGCAGGCCATTGACGAAAAAGAATTCGCGGATGTGATGGTGCACGCACCCGTCGTCAAGGCCCTGGCGGACTTGCGCAAGTCCCTGGTCTGACTGACTTGACCGGGTTCCGGCTGATTCCTCCGCGCGACCACGAAACAACACGGCAGAGGCAGCATGGGCAATGGCAACACGGGCTTGAAGAGCCAGTTCGGCGTCGGCGACCCGAAGACCGCGGACCAGAACACGCCTAACGCGAAGGATGCCGGCTCCGACAAGCAGGCCCAGGACTTCCAGGCGGCATTCCAGCAAGAGCAGGGCGCCATCAACGGCCACCTGCAGTACACCGCAGCCAATGCGGAAGCCTCTGGCCACGATCCCTTGTCTGCCCGGCGTGACGGGATGTTCACTGCGTTCCAGTCTGCGCTTTCCAAGATCGACCGCACGGACCCATCCAAAGCACAAGGCGCTATCGACAAGGTGCTCGGTGACGTGCGTGCGCTGGGCGGCGAGGTGGCCACGTTTCGCCAGCGGGCCGAGAAGGCAAAAACCGACTGGGACTCGCGGCAGGGCAAGTACGACGACGCGGTGCGCCAAGTCGAGGAGCTCGAGGCCTGGGAGGACGCCAAGGCGCCGGCCCTGCGTGGCCTGGTGGACGGCATCCGCAAGCAGGTCAACCAGCGCCAGTACGCCCAAGCGACCACGACGCTGGACCAACTGCTGCCAAAGCTTGCGCCGATCTACGAGGAATACCTGCGGCAGAAAGAGGCCAAGCCACAGTACGAGCAGAAGTTGGCCGAGCAGGCGGCGCGCCTGGAACCCTTGAAGGCAGCCGATCGACCGTCGCAACCGATGACGACCAAGGCGGGCGAGGCCGATGCGGCCTTGCAGGAGGCCAAGGGCAAGGCCGATACGAAAGACTTCGTCGCCGGTCTGGAGAGCACGACCAAGGCGACGGGGCTCGTTGACGAGCTTGACGCGCTGACCAAGGACCCGCAACGCCAGCAGTACCTCGCCGACAGCTCGGCGGCCGCGCAAACCAGCGAGCCGCAACCTGAACCCGCGTTCAAGACGCTCGAAGCCGATTGGATGGCGATCGCAGAAGCGGGTGCCCAGGCTCAGCCTTTGGCCGACAGCGGCGACTATGCCGGCGCAAACCAGGCATTGGTGGACTCCAAAACCAAGCGCGCGGATTTTCAAACCAAGCACGATGCGCTCGTGCAGCAAAAGCAGTCCTATGACGACACGCTGGCGCAACTCCAACCCCGCTTGCAGGCCGTGTCAACGTCGGAAGCGCAGTATGCGACTTTGCAACCCATGCAACAGGACCTGGCGGCCGTGCAGACTCAGATGGAATCTGCGGCCACGGCCGAGGATTTCGGGCAGGCGCTGACACAAGCACAAGACCTGACTGCGAAGGTGGGGGCCATCGAACAGGCCAAGGCCGAGATCGACCAGAAGAAGCAGGCGTACGAGACGGCGCTGGCGGCGCTGCAGCCGCGGTTGCAAGCGGCGTCGGTGAGCGACGCGCAGTACGTCAAGCTCGAGCCGATGCAGCAGGAAATCACCACAGCCCAAGGTGAGATGGAATCGGCGGCGCAGGCCGGCGACTACGACAAGGCCAATCAGTGCGTGCAGGACCTCAGCACCAAGCTCGACACTTTTGAGAAGGCCAAGGCCGAGATCGACCAGAAGAAGCAAGCCTACGAAACGGCGCTGGCAGCGTTGCAGCCGCGATTGCAAGCGGCGTCGGTGAGCGACGCGCAGTACGTCAAGCTCGAACCGATGCAGCAGGAAATCACCACGGTCCAAGGTGAGATGGAATCGGCGGCGCAGGCCGGCGACTACGACAAGGCCAATCAGTGCGTGCAGGACCTCAGCACAAAGCTCGACACTTTTGAGAAAGCCAAGGCCGAGATCGACCAGAAGAAGCAGGCGTACGAGACGGCGCTGGCGGCGCTGCAACCGAAGCTGCCCACCAGCTGCCCAGTTGAGGCCAAGCTGAGCGCTCTAGACGGCGAGATTACGACCCTCAAGGGACAGATGGAAGCCGCGGCCACGAGCAAAGACTACGCAAGCGCGCTGGAACTCGCGAAGCAAGTCGGCGCGAAAGCAGACGAATTCCAGAAGGCTTTCGCGGAGTTTGGAAAGAACAAGCAGGCTTACGAAGCTGCGTTGAATGCCTTGCAGCCGAAACTGCCCACGACCTGCCCCGTCAACCCAAGTTTGGCCGAAAGGCACAGCCAGATCATGGCTCTGAAGGGCCAGATGGAAGCGGCGGCCACAAGCCTGGACTACGCCAAGGCGTTGGAGCTCGCCAAGCAATTGACCTCCACGGTAGACGCGTATCAGAAAGCCGTCAAGGAGACGCCGCCGAGCCCCGAGAAGGTCAAGGAGGTCCAGGACCTCATCACGTCGGGCAAGAAGGAAGAAGCCCTGCAAAAGGCGATGGACGTCTATGGTGTCGACAAGAGCCAAGCCAAGAAGATCGTCTACGACTCCAGTGTCTCGGGTGAGGCTGAGACGTCCAAGGATGGCACGATCACTGTCGGCGACAAGTCCTTCTCCAGTCCCGGCTGGTTAGCCTCAAGTGCGGCTCATGAGGCCGAGGTCCACGTGAACAAGCAAGCCAAGGCCGGCAAGTGGTACACCGGACCGATGGGCACGGCCATTCAGGAGGTCCAAGCCTACGATCATGAACTTGCGAATGCCCACAAATACAACCTGACCGAAGCTGAGATCAAGGATCTCAAGAAGCGGAGAAAGGCCTACTATGACCAGCTCAATGGCGACTACAAGACGCAGGCGGATGGGGGCAACTACGACATGAAACCAGGCGAAGAAGGACTATGAAGGCGTCATCGATCTTATTCACTACTATTCTCTTCCTCTTCATTGGGAGAGAGTGCAAAGGGGAAAACAGCCTCATGGAAACCCAGTGCGTGTTGGAGATCAAAGTCGCGTCGCAGAAAGTCAGAAAGGGGCAGGACGTCAATCTAACCGTCCAGCTCAAAAACACGAGCTCCCAGAAACTCTGGGTCAACCGGCGCATGCTGTTGAATGTCAACCAGGCACCCGCCATGCTGCGGGAGCTTTGGCTGGATGTGGTCGGCCCAGACGGGGAACAGACTCCCTTTTCTTCCCACGTGAGGGCCGGAGAAGCCATCGCGAGTGACTTCGATGTGTTGAAACCAGGCCAAGTGGTGTCGAAGCAGATCAATTTGTCGAAGTACTTCGAATTGGTAAAGCCCGGCGTCTATCAGATCACGGCTCACTATCAGGACGGTACGCAGGACATTCCCAAGGCCCGGGATGGAGCTCGGCATTTGCAGGAGCAGCTCAATTCAGCGCCTGCAAAGCTCGAGCTGCTCGCGCCGCAGTAGTCTGACGACGACAAGAAGAAGCTCGGCGAGGCGAAGAAGACCTACGCCGCTCTGCGCAAGCAGATCGAGACCGCGAACGACGAGTTGCGCGTCGACCTGATGCTGCTCGAGCCACCGAAGCAAAGCTCTGCCAACGAGAAGGAACTGCTGAAGTTGCCCGACTTCATCAAGGAGATCATCAAGGCCAAGGGCGTGCCGCTCGGCAAAGGCGTGTCGATCACGCCGGACATAAAATTCGACTTCAAGGCCATAAAGCTGAAGGATGCCGGCCTGAAGATCACCTGGCGCTTCTGATGCTGCATCGACGTCGGCAACACGGGGGTGCTCCCTCGCATGTCCCCAATTTGTAGAGTGACTGCCTGGCAGGCGGGGCGTAGACTGAATGCGCCCCAACCCCAACCGTCTGCTTCACTCCACCAGGGAAACCAGGTATGAGCAATTCCAAGTTCCTCAGTGACGTCGGCTGGAAGGACGTTGCGGCCAAGAACAACGTCAAGGACAACGGGCTGCTGAAAAAGCTTGCGGATTTCAAGAAGGTCGGCGACGACAAGCACGACGATGCGCTGAAGCTGCTCGACGAGGCACTCAAGCTCGCAAGCCAGCTGAAGAAGGACAAGAAGACTGCGCCGGCTGCGGGCAAATACCTCGACGAACTGACGGCGGCGGCCGAGACCGCGACACGCGAGCTCGCCAAGGCGAAGGCCGAGGCAGACAAGTTAGCCAAAGTCAAGGCCGAGGCGGAGAAGAAAGCGCACGCCGAAGCGGCGAAGAGGGCCGATGACGACGACGGTGAGGAAGAAGAGTCACCCGAACTGCTGACGACCAAGCTCAAGCCGCTGCTGCGGATGGTGGCCAAGGGCGACAGGATGCACGCGCTGGTGGCCAAGAGCGGCAAGCAGGTGGTGGTGATGCTGTCGCGCAAGCCGATCCCTCCGGCGCGGCGCAAGATGCTCGCCGATCAATTGGGCGGGGGCAGCACCAAGTACTACCCCGGACACTGCGAGCTCGAGGCGGGCGCGACGACCTTCGTGCTCAAGGCCGAAGTGGCCGGCATGTCCAAGCTGATCAAGGTCGCGCTGCTCGAGCAGACCGGCCTGCGTCTGAACAAGATCAAGTGCCGCGGTGAGGACGGTGATGACGACGACGGGGACGAAGGCGGCGCGCCTGATGCGGAGGCGTCAGACGGCGAAGAGTCGCCGGAGGAGTCAGGCAAGGCGGCAGAACCGCCGACGGGCATGGCCCGGCCATTCGAGATCAGCGCGGCGGTCGGGCGCGGTGGGAAGAATCTCGAGGAAGATGTGCAGGCCGTCCAGGCGGCACTGAATCGACGCGCCGGTGCTGGCCTGAAAGTGGACGGACGTTGCGGTTCGGACACCATCGAGGCGATCGTGGAGTTCCAGCGCGCCCTGGGTCAGTCCAGACCCGATGGGCGCGTCGATCCGAAACGGGGCACCGCGCGTGCGCTGGCCGCTTCCGGCAAGATCGGCAAGCCGCCGCCGCCGCCGGACCCGAAGGCGCCGCCGGAAGACTTGGGTGAGGCGACTCTTGAACGGGCGCCGCAGGTCTGGCATGGCACGCGCGACATCCTCGACCACAACATCAATGAGCTTAAGCGAGCCATCCGGCAGGAGTACGCCAACGAGCACCCGACCGTGCTTGCCGAGATCGACCGGGGCGTGCAGCGCGTCGACGTGATCCTCGAGAAGCTCGATGTGCGCTTGGCGCAAACGCTCGAACGTGCCGGTGCCACCAAGGATGCAGCAAAGCGCAAGGCCGAACTCGCGAACGCCAAGACCATCCTGGCGGACTACATCGCCTTCGTGAAAAACGAGCCCTTGATCGAGCATATCGACAAGAACCCGTTCGGCGTCAATGCCCAGGTAAGGAAGGTCATCACCGACAGTCTCAAGCACATGATCAAGTCCATCGCCTGAACAACCCGGAGACTGCGTCATGAGCGAAGAGCAAGACGGCTTCATGTTGAACGCCTTCGGCGTCGATCTCGGTCAAGCGGCACAAGACGCCCCAGAGGAGGGTGGGGCGTTGCCCGTCCCAGAAGCCGCTTCGCTGGAGCCGAACCAGTTGCCTTCTGAGCAGTCAGGAGCTGGTGGTGGCGGCGGCGTCACGGGAAACAGCGAGGGGGCGCCGTTTTCGCAGAGTGGTCAGCCTCCCGAGCAGCCAAGTGATGGTGATAGTGGTGGTGGCCCCACTGCGACAGGAGCAGACGACTCGGACATCCCAGAAGGCGCTCCGCCGGAGTCGGAACAGCCGCCCGAACTTCGGATTCCAGAGGACCCTTCGCTAGAGCCGAGCCAGTTGCCTGCTGAGCAGTCAGGAAATGATGGTGGCGACGGCCTCACGGGGAACAGCGAGGGGGCGCCGTTTTCGCAGAGTGACCCGCCTAACGAGCAGCCAAGTGATGAAGATAGTGGTGGTGGCCCCACTGCGACGGGAGGCGACGACTCGGACAACCCAGAAGCCCCTCCGCCGGAGCCGGAACAGCCGCCCGAACTTCGGATTCCAGAGGACCCTTCGCTAGAGCCGAGCCAGTTGCCTGCTGAGCAATCAGGAGATGACGGTGGCGGCGGCGTCACGGGGAGCAGCGACGAGGCACCGTTTTCGCAGAGTGGCCAGCCTCCCGATCAGCCAAGTGCGACGGAGCGAGCCATGGCCGGTGCCAGTGGTGCATCGGCGGCTGCTCCGGCTCCGGAGCAACCACCGAAGGATGACGACTCGGGGAGTTTCTTCGACCAGGCTGTTGAAGGAGTGAAAGATTTGGGCGGCAAGATCGTTAAGGAAGGTGAAGAGGACTTTGATGCGGCGAAGGCTCTTGCCGGCCAGGTTGTCGAGGGTGCTAAGAAAGCGCTCGGAGATCCGAACGCTGAAAGCGGCGGCCAACCTTCAGTGCCACAAGCGGATGGTGGGTTGCCCAAAACGCTGAAGGACGCACTAGCCGGCTTCGCGCCGATTATTGATGTTCCCGGATTGGGTCGTTTCGACGTCGCGGCAAGTCTCACTAAAGCCGCGAACCAAGTGGTCGCCAGAAACACCCCGGGCAGGCTACCGTTCTTGGAGGTTGCCGATGAACTTCTTGATAATGCCTCCTTGATTCTCGATGAAAATCGAAATCCCTCAGTCGGTGCAATACCGCTGCCTCGGCCAACGGTTCCATTTAGCGGCCAATGCTGTTCGATCGACGAACTTCAGAAATTCCGCGGGGCAATTGAACCGCTTCGAAACAGTCTTCGTGGTTTTCTCAACGCATATAGAGATTCGCAGCAGGCCATTGAGGACGCTGCTCAACAAGGGAAGACCATCTGTTATGGAGCTGCTGTTGGGGCGCTTTTCGCGACCGCGTCACCGATAGGGCCCGGGGCGGGAGGTGTCGCTGCATGCTTCGCTGCTTGTGTTGCCTGTATCGGTGCAGCCTCTCCGGTGCAGAATGCCGTCCGCGTACAAATCAAAGCGAAAGAAGATGTGGAAATCGCAAATAGCGCGCTCGGACGAGCGCTCGCGAATCACCAAAACTGCTTCGTTAATCTATGCCCCTCACCTGCCACTCCGTCACCCAAAACGCCACCTGAGCCGGTCGATCTTGGAGATGTCGATGATCCCCCGGCACGCGATCTTGGAGATGTCGATGATCCCCCGGCACGCGACCTTGGAGATGTCGATGATCCCCCGGCACGCGACCTGGGAGATGTCGACGAGAAGAAGTAGGAATGCATAACTACAGCGAAGGCCAGATTGAACCAGTGCTGCAACAGGTGACTAAGACTTGCCATTGAGATACCTGCCGCCCACCTATGACTGGGAACGCCTCGTCAAGAGCTACAAGCTGAAGACATCGGCTTGTAGAACGCGTTGGACGACTTCTGGAATCCTCGGACGGACGAATTCGAAAAGCGTTTGGCAGCGCTGCCGAAAGTCGTGAAACTCGCGACCGACATCAAGAAGTCGAAGGAGGTCATTGCCGCCGGCGCACCCGTGGTGAGGTGGCTCGACGAAATGATCGGCGTCGCGTCCAAGGTGCGCAAGATGATCGAGGACGAGAAGCGCGAATTCGATCGTGCCGGGATGCAAACGGTCGACTTGCAGATCATCTTGGTCGACTGGTATGGCGAGCCCGTGAGCAGCAAGTATGCGGCGTATGTCCATTTCAGCTCGCTGGCGCACGCGACATCGAGCGTGGCGGCCTACATGGAAGGCGCACGACCGACTACGAGGTCAGGCCAGGGAAGTCGGTCATGAAGTTCAAGCCGATCCAGCACAGCAAGACCGTCAAAGTCCGCGCCAAGACGATGGAGGAGGCCACCGAAAAGATCGGCGTGAAGGGCTCGGTCGGCCTGGAATTCGAGATCCTCAAGGTCGGTGGCGAGGTCAGCAAGGAGTCCGGGTACAAGCGCGGCTTCGAGCAAGAGGTCGAGCAAGAGGTCGAGTGGGAGGTCGAGTGGGAGGTCGAGTACGGGTTCCCGACCGTCAAGGCTTCAAGCAGATTAGCGACTCCCCGGACCCCTGCAAACCCTTGGGGTCAAGTCTAGGGGTAGTCGGCGCGCATCGCTGCGTATCCAATGCGCCTGTCATTCGACCGCAGGGAAACGCGCCATGTCCGACATCGCCACTGACAAGTACAAGGATGCCGTCGAGCCTCGTGCGGAGCAACCGGACGGCGAAGATGTGCCGGAAGAGTCTGGCAAAGCGGCTGAGGCGCTGACGGGAATGGTCAGGCCGTTCGAGATCAGCGCCTCGGTCGGGCGCCGCGGCAAGAATCTTGAAGAAGACGTGCTCGCCGTGCAGGCGGCGCTGAACCGGCGCATGAACGCGAAGCTTGCCGTCGACGGTCGTTGCGGCCCCGCGAGCCTTGAGGCGATCACGGACTTCCAGAAGGCCATCGGCCAATCGCGAGCCGAGGAGGACTGACTTCATTCGTCTTGTCGCTGGTAACGCAATATCGACATCGGAGTTCATGACCATGATCAAGTCCAAGCTGCTGAACGAGAGTGCATGGAAAGATGTTCTTACGAAGAACAAGGGCGTCAAGGACAACGGCCTGCTGAAGACGCTCGCCGAGATCAAGAAGCTCGGCGACGACGACCACGACGATGCGCAGCAGATCCTCGATCAGATCCAGAAGCTCGCCGCCCAGTTGAAGAAGTCCAAGGAGATCGCGGCGGTGCCCGCCGTCGGCAAGTTTCTCGCCGAGCTGGCGGGCGCCGCCGATACCGCGGTGCGCGATGTTGGCAAGGCCAAAGCCGAGGCGGACAAGACAGCCAAAGCCAAGGCCGAGGCGGAGAAGAAAGCGCACGCCGAAGCGGCGAAGAAGGGCGATGACGAGGACGAGGAGGAAGAAGAGTCCCCCGAACTGCTGACGACCAAGCTCAAGCCGCTGCTGCGCCTGGTGGCCAAGGGTGACCGGATGCACGCGCTGGTGGCCAAGAGCGGCAAGCAGGTGGTGGTGATGCTGTCGCGCAAGCCGATCCCACCGGCGCGGCGCAAGATGCTGGCCGATCAGTTGGGCGGCGGCAGCACCAAATACTACCCCGGGCACTGCGGGCTCGAGGCGGGCGCGACGACCTTCGTGCTCAAGGCCGAAGTGGCCGGCATGTCCAAGCTGATCAAGGCGGCGCTGCTCGAGCAGACCGGCCTGCGTCTGAACAAGGTCAAGTGCCGGGGCGAGGACGGTGACGATGACGACGGGGACGAGGATGAACCACCCGAATTCATGCCCGGCGTCGACATCAAGCCGGACCGTGAAGAGGATGACGGTTCGGACACGGGCGAAGACAGGCCGCCGAAATTCGTGCCTGGCGTCGAGATCGAGGCGCGAGAGCAGGTTCTCGCCGAGGCCCCACAAGTCTGGAAAGGCACGCGCGCGTTCCTGCAGACCAACATCGACGCGCTCAAGCAGGCGGTTCAGGCGCAGGTGGCCGACGAAGAGGACGACCTGATCGACGAGATCAACGACCATCTGCAGAAGCTGGACCGCATCATGGGCCGGCTCGACAAACGGCTGACCAACTCGCTGACGAATGCGTTGGAAACGCAGGACCCTGGCCTGCGCAACGCGTCGCTGCAGGAATCGAAGACCATCCTCGCCGAGTACATCCGGTACGTCCGGTCCGAACCTCTGATCGAGCATCTCGACAGCAACCCCTTCGGCGTGAAGATGGACCTGAAGACAACGCTTGCCAAGAGCCTGACCCAGGTGGCCAAGGCGATCGGCTAACCCGGAGCGAACGACATCATGACGATCTCGGCCGAACAACGAGCATGGCTGAAAGACCTCGGTACGCTCGTCGGCGAGCCGGCGCAGGTCGACGAGGACGAGACCGACGACGAGTCCGGAGACGGTGCACGCAGCGCCCGGGTCAAAGTTCGACGCTTGCCCAAGCAGGCGCTCGTCGATCTTCCTGCGCTTGGCGAGGAGGGTGGTGAGCAGGACGATGAGGCGGGCGGTGTCAGCGCGGGGCAGCGCTTCGGCTTCGGCCCCGAGGACATCCTCCCGGTCATCCCCGGCCTGATCGACGAAGCGACCCAACGCCGGGCCACCTGCGCGATCAACAACAACACGCAGCAGGTGCTCCGGCTCGACACCGCGAGCCTCGACGAGACCGACGACAAGTCCGGCAAGACGCCAGGTATCCTGCATGGCAAATACGTCGTGTTCCCTCCGAGCCAGATCGCGGCCGGCGATCAGTCGGGGCGCTTCGTCGCCGAAAACAACAAGGTTCTGATCTTCAGCACCACGGGCGCCGAAGGGTTTGTCAAGTACATCCTCGATCCCCAGGGCACGGCCTGGATCGTGC
>Ga0307517_10000121_pt1 | contig 116858 bp, 119 predicted proteins | sample 23_EM_MG_FD_194515 | JGI IMG/M metagenome (GOLD analysis project Ga0307517, IMG submission 194515) | Populus trichocarpa ectomycorrhiza microbial communities from riparian zone in the Pacific Northwest, United States - 23_EM | ecosystem: Host-associated > Plants > Roots > Unclassified... | reverse complement strand
TGTGCCCTGATGTGTTTCATAGGGTAGTTTGGCAGTCACACGGAGAATTTTCTCCCACTATGACTGGCCACTTTGTATCTAGCTCAGCGTGCATCCTTCTCTCTTTCCCAAGAGACAACAAGGAACACAACAACAGCAACAACAACGGATGGTCATAAACACCCAGGCAATCAATCAATAGATATCGTTTCCTTTCTATTCCAATTGGGTTCATTTCTCTCTCTTCTATTCTATCCTTATTCTCTCAACTATCAACGAACAACCACACTGAGGAAAGCAAGCCAATCAACAACCTTTCCTCTCCTTCTTAATTCGTTCAAGCGCATAGCTCCCTACTTCACCCTTGTCAAGGCCTTTAGGCAATTCATCGTCTGGTCAACTTACCACCTGTTTGTCTTCCGGTATATCAATAGGTCACACATACGCACGGGAGGGTGATTTCGGCACGCGCGACACACCATCCAAACTAAACGGGTCCTGCGAAATCAGCCCAACACCGGTACGGTAGATTTTTACACCCTTGATATCGGGACTAGGAGGATGCTGTAGGTACCCTTTTTTGTTTTTTTCCCGAAAGTCCAGGCTCGGGGGTGGGCTTGGACTGATTAAATCCGATGGTTTGTGGAGAGGCAGGGAACAGAATGTGGCTCGTGGGTGAACGGGGTGTTTTTGGCTGCGGCTCTACATGCCGAGGGGGGTTTAAGGTTTTGGTCCCTCCTTTGCCCCCTCTTTCGTTTGGGGGATGTGATCTGGATGTGGAGTGATTTTGCTGAGGTCAGAGTGTTCATCATGTATCACTCGCTCCTCCGGTTGCCTGTGCTTTTGGTAGTCATCTAGTTTACCACGAGTTGCGTTGGGGAGATGTCTATATGTCGTGGTATGACATCTACAGGACGAGAAGGGTTCATCCTGACCTGGGAAGTTAAGTAGTTTACCTATACCACTTGTGACAGTATACTTTTTTCTCCTGTTTGCCTCGACTCGCAACATCGGGTGGTGAGTTCTTGAGTGACATGGCATAGGTGGGTGCGCTGCTGATACCAGTTCTTGCTACTAGTCAGTTTTGGGTTTGGGTAGGGTTTTTCTTTAGAGCCTGTTTGGCTACAACAGTTCCGTTCCGTTGGGAGACCGTTCCCGCTGTGGAAATGATCTCTTTGTTTTGAAAAGGAAGGAAAAGGGTCATTCGTATGGAGGGCGGAACGGAACCGTCGCAACCAAACAGGCTCTTACTAGAGTTTGCCGTAAGGCCCGGCTCCAAAGCTCTGGGTAGATGGGGGAAATCTGGTTACCAGGAGTCAGATGTTCCCTACTTTGGGGCCTTTTTTTTTTTCTTCCTTGTCCCGTTCTATTGTGGCTGTTCTCTTGGGGGTCGGTATACGATGTCATATGGGATGTGAAAGGCATTTCGATATTCAGGCACAATGCCTTTGTAAATATAGAGCACACTGGGCGACAAGCTTTGACTTAAAACACTTTTTACTACCGCTTAAGGCTACATACTCTACGAAAGACGAGTTAATAAATGGTGGGCGCTGGCTACCCTGGGAGCTGACTACGTAGAGAAACATTATGGTCCCCGCGGTCCCGTCTTCGTTGTGCTTCGGCTGGTCCAATTTTTATATAGTTGGCTTCTAGGATAGTTCCTCATAATATCAGTTAGGATGTCAGAGGATATGGTATTGGGAGTAGGCAAACTGGTACCAGTACTCGTAGGTTTTGACTTTACCCAATGGGGTTTGGACCGGATGGAGTATTATGATGTCTTTAATATTCCTGAGTGAGAGTATTAGGTCATCAGAGGAGGATCTGGGGGTAACTTACCTAATATAGTATCACCATAAATAAAGGGTGGAGATCTCCCTATTTCTCACTTTTGGCTCCCAAGAACATTACAAGATTAACTTAGGAGTAGTTCGAGTATTGGAATCGTGTAGATGTTTCTTCTACCGGTCATCCCATAGCGAGAGCTCCTGGTAATTGGCCGTGCTGGGAAACTGCGGGGTCTGCACGTGGGTTGATACTTGGTTTATAGACCTTTCACGGCACTATATCGACTAGTGACGGCACATTTCCGTCGCACCTCTCGTAACGTGTAATGAATGTACACGTCCCAGGCATATCGAACCCGAACGCAGGGGGTAAAAATTTGTATGGCGGATTGTCTGCGCACACCTGTGACCCAGTACTGGATTCTGACTTAAATGTTCGGGTTCAATATGCCTGGGACGTGTAATAAGAAGGTCACTCTACGAGTACCAGGTTTCGGCTGATATTGTAATACCACCGTAGGGGATTGTGCCGCGGCTGACATGGACATTACAGGCGATGTGTATGTCTTCGGGGTGCTGCACGCTAGAACGGCCAATTCGCCGTAACAAAAAACCTCGCACTACCGGCATCTCACTGTGGATCTGGCAACATGAGCTTTCATCTAGTTTACCATAGTGCTTGTATCTGGCAATAGGTATCTGAAAAATACTATTATTGTTACACCACCACCGCCCAACCAACGAAGGAGAACCCTTGTCTCTTTTTCGGATAGTTTACGTTAGGTATAAGCACACTGTACCTCCACGTAATGCAGCCCCTCCCGGCCTAGGCACCGCAGGGACACTCCATACGGAGTCTATAGTAAAGTGAGTCCTACTTAAACCTGGTTGGCCGGGGAATACATACAGGCAACTTCCTGGGGGATTTTCAGAGCACACTGCCGTGCACTGCGCAATCGGCCGGGCCATAACTAAGGAACACCAAGTATCGGGCATTTTGTGTTGTGCGAGTCGTTCGATAGCTGTTTGAAGAGACGTGGGACTGCACTGCAGGCAACCAGCAGGGGAGAATTTGATACAGAGAGTCAGGCAGAAGAGAAGCGACAATGGAAACGGATTTCGATGGTTGTGATTTTCAGTACCGTTGTCTTGGCCTCAACTTCGATAATAATAATAATAATAATAATTTCATTATTATTTTTATCAATGTTTTACTATCTTGAAGACCGGGGTACCAGGTTCAACCACCCCCAGTACTGACGTCCCCAGATATTTCCCACCAACTTTCCAACCTCCATATCATACGAAACCAAGGACAATTCCCAATCCTCGGGAGCTAGGGGACAGCCAAAAACCCCAGCACCAGCCGAGGTTCTCACGCTAGCATACCCCCCCCCCCCCCAATAAAAGAGAGAGCCTCCAAAATTCGCAACTCAAGAACGAAAATTACATTGAACGCAATACTTTGGTGTGTCGTCATGAAAACCAGTAGGAATCGGCCCCGGGAATGATGAGGGGGAGCCTTACAGCTTCTACTAAAAAAATATTGTTATAAAATTTATGCAGACAAGATAGAAAACGCAGCTTCTTTTGGCCGTGACGAACATCCCCTTAAGATGGAAGTTCTATGTGGAGAAATTTACAACATGAAGGCCGTTTTTATGGCATGGGATGACGTGCCGAACCCGGCTTTAGTTAACTTTACCCTGAGAGAATGACATTGTAGCGTTACACAAATGTGAGCGGCCGAGAATGGCTAGCCGCGCCAAAGTGGATCCCGAACTTTACTATGTTAGGCCAGCAGGTTGATTTCTCTAGTCTTGTTACAGCCTACATCCCACTCTGCCTAATTTTCAAATTATACTCTGATACCGAAAAATCCGAACACATCTACCCAGATAAACAGCTTGCCAGTCCTTGGCCCAATATTAGTAGGCATATCTCCTAGAAAATTCGTGGTAATTGTGCATTTAAACACAGAGCCCATCTGTGTGTTTATCAATTTATGCAGAACTGAATGTGACTCGAGATGCACTCATCAATCATCACTCGGAAAAAAGAAACAAAGGCTGTTGGATATATTGCTCCAATGTGACTGAAGTACCTCTGGCGGGGAATAGTGGGACTCATTCATTAGCACTGTATATATACACCTCTCACGGGTATAAGTACTGGACCTCAAGCCCAAGTAGTAATCGAGGAAAAAGGCGTGTTGGACAACTCTAATCCTTCTTCCACAACCGCACAATTCTCATATCCGGGAGCCTTTACTTTCTCTTCAATTACCCATCTCGCATACTCGATTCCCAACAAGGGCACTAATCCTCGGAATACCAGTATCCGAACTAACACGGGTAGCTGACGAGAGAAACCCTGTCCCCCCCCCCCCCGACGGGGAGCTTTACCTCTAATTTCGTTACCAGGAGGATACTATACGAGGGAGGATAGCCAGGGCACCAGTTTCAACATTGCAAGATGACAAACCTCCCAGACTAGATTAGGATTCGTGAACCTGGGCATCTGCTGCCAATCATCCTAACCTTTGAACACTTTACCCAGCAGTCTTGATTGGTAAAAAAATCAGGTGATGTGATATTGTAGATGGCTTAGCCCCCCTCTCCTTGAATATTTCCCAACTCAATCTGTTCTGTTGTCGATTCGCTATCTGAGTGTGCTGCTTGCCCCACCCCTCGAGGTATCAACACAAGTATAAGACGCTGTGCGCGATCCCCATGGGAGCGCAGGCACTCTGGTGAAGGTCCCTCTGGTATTCATTATGTGCGACATTTAGCGACCTTGAGATGCTTTGGAACGGCAAGCAGTGATTAAACCTCGGTGATCTTCGCTACCGGTTTTCTTCAGCCATCAATTGCGCTGAAGCTCGACACTTAAATAAAAGGTCCCACTTAACCTACTACTTTCCTTCAACCCAGCCAAAATCCCCCCCCTCCGGTCGTTCGAATTCGGCTTCATTGCGCTCACCTGTCATAAGCTTATCGATCCTAGCATGTTAGACAGCCTTCAGCTGTATACCGTAACCCACAAATCTGTCCAAACCCAGTTTTTCTCGCAGCCAAACCCACCATCTTCCCCTCACCGATATTCAGGCTGTGATTGCCACCCTGCAAATAAAGGGACCCTGCCACTAGCTATCAGTGATGAGTGTTTCTCTTTTAAGGATGTGTCTATACCCGCAATGCATCAGGCGTTGTTCCCCGCCTCGGGAAAAAAAATTCGGAGACACCAAGATAAGTATTCCTTCTTGTAGAGATATGATGTGAAAATGCCTAGCTGGCGCAGTGGTTATTATGTTGAAAAGCAAATAATCTCCTGCGCACTTTAGCAGGAGCCCAGGAGTTCAATTCCCCTCAAAGGGAGTTATTCTCACCTATCACGTAGGGTCGCGACCTACAGGAACTGGGAGGCAGTAGGAGGTAGTAACCGACTCTAGACCTTCACCCCTAAGGGCCCTAGGGGTGAGGTCCGCGATCGGGCGGATTTTTTTCTTTCTCTCCTTTATTTTACATGATTGGTGGGAGCCAAGGCAGATAATATTACTCGGTTATAATACCACAAATATGTGAAACCTTATTGTAAAAAGGAAGGCCGCGATGCCAGGCTTCACTAGAGCTGAGTTTTAACCTGAGGCCCCTGTTTGAAAGGATGAATATGTGACTCCTATCCCAATCCCTCAGAGCATAGTGGTATTATGGGAATAATAGTATCCAAAATTTAATAAAAGTGAGATCAACCAATTGTCAGCCACAGACCCTAACCTTGAGGCAAGTCTTAACAATGCTGAGAGGTCGATCCGCGAGTGATGGGCTATGTCTCCCTGTGACATGCTGGCCGGCCATATGTGTTTTCCCAGCTGCGGGATAATTATTTAGAGGGTTATTTTCTAGATTGCGGTCAGGAAAGTGAGCCGAAAAAAGCCCATGACCGGATTTTGTTGGGCTATTTGATAGCTTATATGTTCGGAAGCTAATTGCTTGAGCCAAGTGTTGCAATCAAAGTCAAATCTAGGGTGCCACGGCCTCCGTGGGTGGAAATTTAAGGCAAAGATCATTGGAAACTTTCCCCCCCCTTCAATGCCAATCAGCGCGACGAGTATAAACGTATTAGGCAATATAGGAACCCTCCGCCAGGCTAATACTTGTAAGAGGAGCACTGGCGCACCGAGGCCCTCGACTCCTATCTTGGACGCAGTCTCATCCAAGCCGTTCGAATTTTCAAGAAAAAGCAACGAAACCCCTGAATTCGTAAGCGTTAATGTTAGCCATGGTGCGGCTCTTCACTTCAGCGGGAAGGGCGTCCAGACCCGAACGGATCACCCTTAATCCATCCCGCCTTGGCAAAGAGGCTGAAGCCACGTGACCTTAAGAAAAAAAATCAACCCGCCCGACGTCGCGATTCCTCTTTACTTAAATCCACCTCCGGTAAATACTCAATTCCCCCTCACCACCCAAAAACAGCCATGGCAAGAAAGTCGAAAAAAGCCCCTCCTCCGGCGCCACTCTTAGTCGCGCTTGTCCGACAGTTCCTCAAAGACTCGGGGTTCAAGTCGACATTAAGGATTTTCGAGGTGGAGAGTGTGTCTGGTGGAACGAAACTGGGGGAATTGAAGGACGGGGCACCGGATCTAAAGGCTATTTTTGAGGAATGGGTTGCGAAAAAAGAGGAGGAGGGAGAGGGGGACAGCAGCAGCGACAGCTCGTCAGAGGCAGATGATGAGCAGAGTTCCAGCGATGAGTCTCCGGACGATAGCGATGACGACGACGACGACGACGACGACAGTGATGTCAATGATAAGAAGGAGGCTGGGAAGGAGAAGAAGGAGAAAGAGGGCGAAGTGGAAGGATCTTCGTCGTCGGATACTATTGTTGGTGACAGGGAGAAGAACAGCGAAAGCAGCAGCAGTGATAGCGATAGCAGCGGATGCTGCACCAGTAGCGACGGCAGCGATGGTGAAAAAGGAGATAAGAAGTATGAATTACACTCGGCTCATTTTGATTGAAGTTTCTCAAGGATAGCAACTGATATGGGAAACCCCCGTCTTCCAGCCACTCCGACTCCGGGAAACCTGACCCCGGAAAGGGTAACCCAAGCCCGTCAAGTCCCCCTAGTAGCAATTCCGAGGCAGTAGGAGAGGACAAAGATTCTAAAGGCACCACTGATTCTTCAGACTCAGATAGTTCCTCCTCATCATCATCCTCGCCCTCTTCTTCGAGCAGTGAGTCCACAAAGGGCAAGAAACCAAAGAAGTCAAAGGGATCAAAGAAGAGCTCGGATTCTTCGGATTCAGATTCAGATTCCTCTTCTTCCTCTTCCTCTTCCTCTTCCTCATCATCCTCTTCCTCATCCTCGTCCTCGTCCTCCTCGTCCTCTTCCTCCTCTTCCTCCTCTTCATCCTCGTCCTCTTCCTCCTCTTCATCCTCAAGCGATGATTCAAAGAAGGCAAAGAGGGCTAAGAAGGCCAGGAAGGCCAGGAAGGCTAGGAAGGCCAGAAAGGCCAAAAATGCTAAAGATTCATCTAGCTCAGATTCAGACTCGTCCTCCTCTAGTTCGTCTTCGTCTTCGTCTTCATCCTCTTCATCCTCTTCATCCTCTTCATCCTCAGGCTCTAGTTCAAGTTCCGAGTCGGACTCCGAAACAGATAAGAAGAAAAAGAAGGGCACGGGCACGCGAAAGGGGGAATCAAAAAAGACAAACAAGAAAGGGCTCGCGAACCCCTCAACTAGAAAGCGGAAACGAGGAGACGATGCGCCAAAAGGAGACGCTAAGAGGAGCAAACAAGAAGCTTCCAGGTCCTTGCAAGTTCCCCCGTTACCCATTATTTTATTTTATACATAATTGCTTATGCGCCTCAAGACCCGACTCTAGCACCACCTCCGCACCTTCCTCTGATGACGGCCAGAAAAAGAAGGAATTTATTCCTAACAAGCCCTTCTCCCGCATCGAGCATGACAAAATCCTTTACGCAGATGAGCGTGTCAAGGATAATACTTTTGAAGCTCTCCAGCTCCCAGAGAATCACTATACCATGAAGGCTCATCAAGACCTCATTATTACAAAGGGGAAGGGTTTCACAAAGGAAAAAAATAAGGTTTGTGCTTCTCACCCACCTAGCTCTTTCCCTTTTAGCAAGCATTACAAAATAGAGATTAACTTTCTTCGGAACCACTAGAAGAAGAGAGGATCTTATAGAGGTGGAATGATCGACTTTTCGACAAACTCTTTCAAGTTCAATGACTAGTGTGGGATATAGCGGTTGCTTAAGCCTAGGTAATTGGCTTAATATGATTATGAGACGGTGCGCAGATGATACCGCACTTGTATAGTAGTTAATTGGTGAGCTTTGTGGTGCAAGTAAAGATAAAATCCCTGTTTATGCTCTAGGGAATAATATCAAACGGGTCGTAGGACACCTCACATGAATGGCGCAGTTGGGAATGGACATCCGGGAACCTGTGTTCGGTCTGTTTGATTAGCTTCTGGCCAGGACATGTCAATGAAAGAGGAACGAACGAAGCCCCCATTTCACTTAACTCCCAAATCTCCCAACAAAACTGAATTAACTGCTTGACAAGCATCCCCCCCCAAAAGAGAATCCTTTATTTCCACCGTACATCAGAGTTTCTCACCGCTCCGTACGTCCTGAGCGGAAGGTATATAGTCTAACCTCCTCGGCCATCTGTTGAGATTCACACCGACAGTTCTCGGTTTTTTATCCCCTCGACAAACCATCACACATCCCTTCAATTGCCGAGCTTTATCCGCAAGCGTGTCGTCTACTACAGTAATTACTTCATTTGTTTTTCCACAGATGTAGAAGCCTCCGTGAATTAAGCCCAGAAAGGCAGAGCCTAGCAGGGGGTGCATGGCTCAGAGGAGGAGAAGGGGGGTAAGTGCCTGATTGTGCTTGCCGTTAGTTGCTCGAAGGTCTACCCGCTCGCCTGTCTAGGTAGTAGTAGCTGGCTGCTACACCGGTATGCATAATACCGCAAAATCCGAACACATCCTACCCAGATAAACAAATTGCCAGTCCTTGGCCTAATATTAGTAGGTATATCTTCTAGAAAATTCATGGGAATTGTGCATTTAAACGTAGAGTCTATTTGTGTGTTTAACAATTTATGCAGAACCGAATGTGCCTCCAGATGCACTCATCAATTATCACTCGGAAAAAAGAAACAAAGGCTGTCGGACATATTGCTCCAATGTGACGGAAGTATCTCGCATACTCGTTTCCAACAAGGGCGCTAATCCTCGGCATGCCAGGATTTGAACTAACAGAGGTAGCTGACTACAGAAACCCTGCCCCGCCGATGGGGAGCATTGCCTCTAATTTCATTTCCAGGTGGACACTACGAGGGAGGATAGCCAGGGCACCAGTTTCAACATTGTAAGGCGACAACCCTCCCAGACTAGATTAGGATTCCTGAACCTGGGCATCTGCTGCCAATCATCCTAGCCTCTGAACACGTTACCCGGTGGTCTCGATTGGTAAAAAATCCGTATGATGTGATATTGTAGATGGCTTAACCCCCCTCGTCCTGAATATTTCCCAACTCGATTTATTCTGCTGTCGATTGGCTATCTGAGTGCGCTGCACGCACTACTCTTTGAGGTGCCCGCACAAGCGTAGAAAGCCGTGCACGGTCCCCACGGGGGGGGTAGACACTCTGGTGAAGGCCCCTCTGGTATTGATCATGTGCGTCATTTGACGACCTTGAGATTCTTTGGGACCGCCAGCAGTGATTAAACTTGGCTGATCCCCGTCACCGGTTTTCTTCGGTCATCGATTGCGTTGAAGCTCGACACCTAACTAAAAGCTCCTACTTATCAAACGCTACTACTTTCCTTCAACCCAGCCGAAATCCCCCCCTTTCCGATCGCTCGAACTCGGCGTCACTGCGCTCACCTGTCATAAACTTATTGATCCTGGAATGCTGGATGGTCTTCAGCTGTATATCATAACCCACAACTCTGCATGAACCCGTTTTTCTCATAGCCAAACCCGCTATCTTGCCCTCACCGATATTCAGGCTGTGATTGCCACCCTGCAAATAAAGGGACCCTGCCACTAGCTATCAGTGATGAGTGTTTCTCTTTTAAGGATGTGTCTATACCTTCAATGCATTTGGCGTTGTTCCCAACCTCAGGAAAAAATGTTCAGAGACACCAAGATAAGTATTCCTTCTTGTAGAGATATAATGTGAAAATGCCTAGCTGGCGCAGTGGTTATTATGTTGAAAAGCAAATAATCTCCTGCGCACTTTAGCAGGAGCCCAGGAGTTCAATTCCCCTCAAAGGGAGTTATTCTCACCTATCACGTAGGGTCGCGACCTACAGGAACTGGGAGGCAGTAGGAGGTAGTAACCGACTCTAGACCTTCACCCCTAAGGGCCCTAGGGGTGAGGTCCGCGATCGGGCGGATTTTTTTCTTTTTCTTTCTCTCCTTTCTTTTAAGTAAAGAAAAGAGTTGCTCTGTCTCCATTGATTTGGGGGAAAGGAGCAACTGTGGATTCCGAACGCTATTGAGATTCCCTGGTATTCGGTTGGTCAGGATGCATACCATCTATGATTTCTGGAATAGTGGATGTATATGCTGGGGCTCGAGCAGGTCACCGACCACTAGAAGGGGAGAGGAGGGCGGGGGATAGGCTGATACGCTTAGACTCCCCGTAACATCCTGCAACATCTGAGCAGATGATACGGGCTCTGGCTGGTGTTGGTACCTTAGATTATAATATTATTCTATGATACCAGGACTAGTAGAGGCCTCCCCCCAGACCCTAGGACGGCTTTCGACGAGCCCATCTCTAACAGATTGAGGGCCTGAGAAGAACTATTCTATTAACGTGCATTGGTTATGAAGGGGATTTCAACCCTCCTAGCAGACAGGGTGGTTGTGAGTGGTCATAGCTGCTCACTCGCATCCGCTTTTGGGAAACATGAAGGGGAATTTTCCGACTGCTCAGCAGAACATTGATGGATAGGAGGGGCCTGTCATTCTGTGGCAACCCCCTTCTTTCTCTATCCTAGGGGTATTAAGCCTATCTGTAGCTAGAGTGAATGCCCGGTTTCCATCACGATAGCTAGGGACACCCAAGATGTAAACCTAGCTACACTGGTGTGGGCCCATCCACCTAACCAATACCACACATCAACATACTATACATATTCACAAGGCCAGGTCAACAAATAGTACTAGCCTCACTTCACGTTCTCCCGCGAAGTTTTCAGCATCAACAATAAAGAAGAAATGCTCGTTTGTTAGGTTTTAGGCTAGCAGTAAGTACGGGTGCGCGTATCCTCATGTGTGTTAGGGTTAAGTAGTAGGATTGAGTGAATCGGTAGCGGGCCTTGGCAGTCATGTATTTCTATGATATCATAATAATATTATTATATAAACCTTCGGTCGTAGGTATGATGGAGAATAAATCAAGTCATTCTCCGACTACTGCCGGGTTCCAAGGTCGGTGGCCCTCCCTGCTCAAAGCCAGAATTCTTGTTTGGCAATCTTGCCTCAGGAGCCGCACCCGGGCGTCACCTACTGCACTCCACCGATATCCCAAAGGCTACAATCAGCGGCGAGGCGTCCGCCTAAGCTTGGAAGAGAGCAGAGAGCGACGTCAATCGCGGACAGGCACTCACCACATCCCCATTGGATGATGCCATCCTGGGGATCGGCCCTACCAGAAAGGAGGGCACTGTGGGAAGTTGCCGAGGGCTTTGTGTTCTAGGTGAACTTGGAGAGTGGGAGGGAGGCTGGGGGCTTCTTGCAGGTTTCCGGCAGGTTAGGTTTTTTTTTAAAAAATGCTGGGAATTCGGCCGGGTGAAGGCTAGTCCCTCGGGTGACTAGACGGGAGATAGCAGGGGTGGTAAGTGGTAAGCGCACCAACTAAGCTAGGACCTTTCCTACCGCTTACACAAGCAGAACTCCTGGACCGCCGGTTGGCTCCAGGGAGGAGGGATTGAACTCAGGGAGTTAGGATAGCTGAGGCGAAGTCCATGCTATGTCCAAGTTCACAACACTTGCAGGTTTTCGCCAGCAGACACTTCAAAGGGGTGAGTCTAATGGGTAGGACTGTTCGATACACTCCTATACCGTACCACTCCCCCCCCGGTTAACCACCCAGGCAGTTGTCTTGTGGGCTGGGAAAGCAGTTCAGTTCGGCGGCGCTAGGCTAACCATAAAAACCGCAAGGATATAATAGGTGCATGATAAATATATGACCTTCCCAGTCGGTGGGGTTGTACAAGGATTGTGCTCATAGGGCTATTGCTCCTGGAGCTGCCATCAAATCGCACCTTCACCAGTGTCACACAGACTCTTGGTCTCCTTATAAGTTCATAAAAGTGTCAGCCCACAGGGAAGTAATTTACCACCCAAGGGACCCATGCTCTCTGGTGCTGTCCAATCGTATGCCTTGCCTATATCACCAATATAATATAAATGAAAACCCCTCCGAAGACTGATACTGGCTCTCAGAGTTTTAATTCATTGTGTGATGACTCTCCTGAGCCTTGAGATATGTTGGGGGGCGCATGCTGAGGGTCAAGCCCCCCACCACCCTTCCGGTCTTCCTTGAACGGCAGCTACTAAAGTAAACAAAAACCAATCGAGACCCCTAACTTAGTTCCTAACGCTGCATTCAAGGCTTTTTCATTTTTTATTTTTCATTCCTACATAATCCGCTGGCTCTGCATTCTTATCTCCATTGTGCAAGCAGAACATGTACAGCACCGAATAGAGTCGTTCCTCTCCATCGGCAAGGCGCGATCTTTCTGGTATGTAGACTAGTGGGCTACGCCCTCTCCGATAGCCTTCTATGTGTCAGGTAGAAAGTAGATATCGTTGCTTGTTTAACTTCCTGTCCGATACATGAACCTAAAACCTACTTATACCAAAAAGCGGTGCCTAGATACATCGATGTGACTCTTGTCATTTCCCGAATCCCGATTCAGCGGGTAGTACGGCAAGTAGCCGGACATACTTGTATCCTCCATCACCCCGAAATACTGCTTCGACAGCTACCGTAAAAACTAGAATGATCGAGTCGTGTGCTGTGTAGTCAGAGTTGCCCCCACTGGTAAGGCCTGATGCTTTTTTGTTTTTTTATGTCTCTCAAGGGGGCTGAGCAGCTCTTCTTTTGCCGCGTTTTTGGCCCCTTTTCTAAGGTAGGGAATTCTCAACGACATAGCAGACGACTCAATTATGATATTCCAGTTTTTACGGTAGTTGGGAGGCATCACGAGTGACGCCATATGTTACACCCCCGGTTTCTAAGGTCTCAGCTCTACGCAGCAACCGCGAAAACGTCAGCAAAGGCAACACAGCACAAGCAAACCAGGTTTGCGTTTTGCAAATTCCTTTCACAAAGCAGGTCGACGTTGCAGGCCGACGTTGCGATTAAGATTCCTCTCTAACCACCCCGTATCCCAGAAACTATCCGTCATCAGCTCGCAAGTCTGTTGTTTTGAGACTCTGGTCACCTGACTCGCTTCGCGTCAAACTAATTGGCACGTTCCCCTCCAAGAAAACACGACACCCTCTCAACACAAACACCAACGGCAATACTCCAATGTTTTCAGCTCCAAACAATCCGCGCCAGGCAACTGCTCCACCTGCCGGTGGTCGCAATCGTCGGGGTCAAGGCCTACGACAATCGCCCCCTCCTACAGCTAGTGCCTCGAACAATCCTCTCGGTGGGTCGGTTCTGGGCGGGGGCCTATTTGGAAACACCGGCGGGGGAAGAGGTGGTACCGGGCACCAGCACCACCGTGAAAGAGACCGTGACCTTACTTCCCAGCAGCAGCGTCCCCAGGAGCGAGGCACAGTAGTGGAACTGAGCGAGGAACAAAGGGCTGAGATTAATGAGGCTGTAAGTGCATTCTATGTTTCGTGCTTCGCGCATAGGAAAATATGGCTCGAAATTCGCTTACGGTTTCATGATGCTACAGTTTCACCTCTTCGACCTTGATAAGGACCGCATGATCGACTACCACGAACTCAAGGTTAGTATATTCTAAACCCTCCCACTCCAACAAAATGCTCGCAACTGAAACTTTGGGTTTAAATATAGGTTGCAATGAAGGCTCTTGGATTTGATGTTCCCAAACCCGAGCTTCTGCAAATTCTTCGTGAACACGGCACCCCTGGCCCTGGACAACAGGCTCAGCCTAGTGCGCAGCCAAGTAGGCTGTACATTTCTCAGGAGGCATTTACCTCCATCATGACACAGAAGATTCTGGAGAGAGATCCACTAGATGAGATATTAAGGGCATTCGACCTATTCGCCAACGCTGCCGGTGGGGGAACGGGCCAAGAATCGAAGATAGGAATCGAGGATTTGAGAAGGGTAGCGAGGGAGCTCGGGGAAACATTGGAAGAAGAGGAGTTGAGGGCTATGATTGAGGAGTTCGATATCGATAACGACGGCATGAGTATGTTTCCGACTTAGCATCCCTGTCTTGTCTCAACCCTCCAGTTGGTCGAAATTGATATGAAGTGAATTGCTGACATGGCTTTTGTGCGAAATAGTTAGCAAAGAGGAATTCATCGCTATCTGCCGAGGCGAATGAGAAATATCCAAAATCCATCAGTCGCTGCGTATTTTCATGCCATTTGTTTCTTTGCTTTTTTCTGTATTTATTCCCTCTTCTACTTTTTTTTATTCTACCGTAAGCTTAGCCCTGCTAATATAATTGGAACACGATAGATACCTGGTTTGGGAATTTTTCTCCTTTTTTTTTTTTCCTTTCTAATACCTGATAAGCTCAGTTGGGGTATCTGTCTCCGGTTTCTTATCCCGGTCAATTGTACTATTATCCGAAATCAACACATCATGGTCATCGATGGAGCGCAGAGCGATGGCGCTGAGTGACAAAATTGAGATGGCGTTGCACACCCAGAGGGTAAAGCACGGGGGTTAATTTGATACGCCCGAGCGGCAAATCAGAAGGCGGACAGAACTAGAATTCGCCATATATCACGTGAGGATCTACATGGGATCACAACCATTACATTGCCGGGGTGTTACCAAATGCGGGCCGTTTTCATATCAGACTGACAATATCACGGCACTTGTTACCAAACACTTGGGAGATGGATCAAGATCATATTGTTGTAGGGCGAGATAAAGGGCCCCTCTGCTCTCCGCCCCATTTTACCCCATTTTCTTATTATCCGAATGACAGAAGTGATCCAGATTTGGCCGACCGGCCAAACACCATGGTTCACTTTATTATGCTTCATAACCTTACTCGCACGGCACACCTCCCCCTACCGTATCTTTATGGCACTCGTGGTAAATACAATTTCGAAAACAAACTGTTGCATATGGAGGAATCTTTCAGCCCACCCAACCTGCAAGTATGAATCGCACTATGATACGATAAGTCCAACTTTGGAATCTCCGGATATGGGGCTTTATGCGAGGCGGTTCGAAAGAGGCAGTCGCCGGGGAAAAGAGAGGTATCCGGCTATGGGGCGGAGGGAATTTATGTCACGAAATTTGTGAACAGTTGTTGTGAATTATTTCGAACCCCATGATCTGTACGATGCCTTCTTTCTTTCTTTCCTTCTCACTCGTCAAAATGAAAATAAAACAAAATAATATTATGGTACTGCACATACTCCAAGCCTTGAAACGGGTATCAGTTATACCATCACCAACTCCAGCCAGGCTCTCCCTCCCCGAAGCCTTACCTTTTTCTACCCATTAGCCGAAGGAGGGGGGGGGAGGAAAATAGGTAAAAACGGCCAGCAGATCAAAAAAAAAGACAACCCAAGACAAAAATTCCATATTAAAGCACCTTCTCCCTCCTTCCCTCACTCTCACTCCATCATCCCGACCTCTTTTCCCATACCATACCATACCACCCCCCGCAGAAGATCACCCAATTCTAGCCAGACCTACCTCCGACCAAAAAAACAAAAAAAACCCCCAACCCAACCCAACCCCGCCAACCCACGGTTCATACATAACCTACCCACATTAGGTTCCTTCCCCATCCGGCCCACCGCCGAGGAAAACCCCCCAACTCAACTGTACGTATCGTATCATACCCGTACTATACTTTTCTTTAATCATACCGTATAATACCAACCCTCCTATCATACTTATCATACACACAACACCGCAACCAACCAAAACAGCATCCGAATTATTTATTTATTTATTTATCCGTCGTGCTAGTTACAGCGCTGTTATAACCATATCATACAAGCTTCCTGTATGATGGGAAGCATTGTGGTACAAAGCAAAAAAAACCCCCCGAACGAGGATAACTATTTAACTGGTTTTAGTTGCTACTGCTATACTTGTATAACACTAACTGCTTACGACGTTTGCTTGCTTGCTTGGGGGAAGGGAAACCGGGGAGACGGACCCCACCCAACACAACATAACAGACAGGCAGACAAACAGGCAAACAAAACGGACAGACAAACCTCTCCGCACAATACATGCAAAAAAAAAAAAAGATCGGGAGCATGAAACGTACTATACACATATCCATATCGATATGCGCCTGCATGGGAGGGCGCCGGGCGGAATAGGAAATAAAATAAAATAAAAGCAACAGCAAACAAACAAAACTGGGCGATTATATTGGTACGGTGTGGCATCATAATAATAATAATATCATAACCCAATTTTGCATTTTTATTTTATTTTATTTATTATTATTATTTATTTTGCCGTAAAGCCACGTTATCAGGTATGGACACTATATGCATATATATATATATATATATTATTATATTATACGATATGTATTGCAGTTCTAGCTTGGGGGGTGGGGGGGGGGGGGGCTTTTACGATAACTCCATCTACCGTACCGGTATTCCTATCCTACCCTACCTACCCTGCCACTCCCGGGTCGAGTTGGGGGGGAGCTGGTTGTGGGTTTTCGGGCACAGATGGGCAAAATACCGTGATGCATATGTGGTTGAAAGAATGGAGAAAGGGAGGGAGGGATGTGATGATATGGTATGATGAGGTGAATGGATGGATGGACGGATTGATGTAGGTAGGTAGGTATAACGGGTGGGCAGGGTAGCGTACAGTACAGTACATGTGGTGATGATGTGAGGTGATGTGGTGCGACGGTATGGTGGGGTGAGGATAGGCAGGTAGGTAGGTAGGTAGGCAGGCAGGTGTATCGTACCATGGACGGCGGGCAACGGCGAGGGAAGGAAGGGAGGGAGAAAAGGGATGAAAGGGATGAAAAAGGTGGGATTGGAAAAAAAAAGTTGGTCGTCGTTGTTGCTGTTTGTTCTTGGCTGGTTTACCGGGTATTTGGTGAGTTTGTTTGCTTCATTACCAGGAGATGGGCGGGAGTAGTATAAAAAGCAAACTTTGGAAGGAGGGAAAGAAAAAAAGGGTTCCTTCCCGGGTGGACATTTCCCCTTCGCAGCACTACCTACCAACTTACCCCCTGACAAACAGACGGATGCAAACTAGCGCAATTGTTAAGTATAATCCATCCCTTCCCCAGCTCCCATTTCCTTTTCGCATATCCGCCTCCGGCTGTTCTGCGCCTTATGGACTACCCCCTTGCCGCATGAGTGAATAGTTGGATGGCTGGAGGGATGGATGGATCGTCACGAGACCTCACAGAGGTGGGGGGTTGAGGTGAGCGCACGGATGAGTGAGTGGACAATGCTACTTATACCCCGGACCTACCACCACCGCCAGACAAACAACCCTTCAGAAACCTGCTCAAACCCACCCACCAAGGATACGAGGATCACAACACAGCATAGCACTAGGAACAACTCTGTCAATCACAATCTGTCACTTCTATTTCATTCAAACAGCTAAAACTCTTTTTGTATCAAAAAAAACACCCCGACCACCGGACCTTTTAAGAATGCGGGAAAGCAAACACATACCAGCCATAAGATAGAGTAGCAACAGTGGTAGAAGATGAGGGGACGCAAAGAAGAAGGGAGGAAATAGGATCATACAACAAGTTACAGAAAGAAAACGGAGGGAAAAACACTAAAAACATAGAGTTGGGACCTCTATTTGCTAGAAAATCCAACTTTGCAAGTTATCATGAGGTCATAAACCTTCGTCACCACCTTTTATATCCAAGACGAGGAAATGAGAACCGAATATAGGAAAAAGGAAAGGGGGGAGAGAAAATACCAGGGAAGAAAAGGCCCCGATTGCTTTCGAAAATGCTTACATCTTACGTGGCCTCCCTGCGGGGGATTCCCATGGTACTGGGATTGAATGCGGGGGGGGGAGGAAACTCATCAAGGAGGAAGGAGAAAGGGAAAGAAATCTAAGACGAAATAAGAAAAGATGCGCAAGAGAGCTTTCGGCCAATGGAACAGCCTGATCGAGGACCCTAGGGACACTAATTCCCCAACACCTGCTGTCGCGGACTTTGTTCCGACCGCAGTTCCTATCAAGCCGGAAACTCTTCGCACAACCACCCTGCGCTTCTCGATATTACAAAGGAGGTAATGGCACTATGTGAAGCCACATCGGCGCTTCGCAAGTAGAAAATGGGACATAAGAACATAAGAACACAGGAATGGGAACCACATAATACCAAAGCTACCATTACCTGTAAACCGGGCCCGTCAGACACCGATTCCCAGAGTAAGGCTTTAAAATGGACTTCAGTCACGCCAAAGATGTGGGCATTAAGTCCCGCCGCCTCTATAGCAAAAACGAAACACGCCACGCCATATAACAAAGCAAGAAACAAGGAATATGCAACCGGAGAGTAGGAAACAGGGAAATATTATAAATGATAATAAAAAAGGTACACCCTCCCCTTATGTTCGAGCCAAAAATTGTCTATAATTATCCCCAATGCCACTAGAAACAGTTCGTGGGCATAATTGTTCCAAAGCCTGCTCCCAATTACGCCAATAATCCAGGAGATTATGGGTATACAGCGGGCAGTCTTACACCCCCTTGCTCATAAGAGCTCAGACTATCACTTGAGTGAGATCTTCGGAGATGTTCACTATTATAGTGCGAGCCTAGAGCCGGAGATTGGAAAGAGTGATGAGGTGGGAAAAATACTGGATCTTCGGAAACGGATGAGTGATACGAGGGCGAGCGATACCCGGGAGAAAAGTGAGGGCTGGGATGGGACATATGTGGACTCCCAGCAGCGGACATGTGAGGGTTTCCAGAGAGATGTGGACTGCCTTGGCGCTGCGCGTCAGGCTTTGGTGGAGGCTCAAGAATTGGTGGCAATGATGACATAAAAGTTGGGTTCGAGGTTGGAGGTTGGCGAGGCCCCGCAGGAACCATTCCGGAGGATATCGTTGGTGTCGTCGTGGGTGTAGGACGGGGTGTCAGAGGCTGCAACTCATTCATCAAAGAAACCGAGGGATGGGAGGTGATGTTGTTTTGTCGATAATGATAATCTCCGCCTTGGCGGTGAGCCGAGAATGGCGCAGGAAGTTCTGTTGATGGAGATAGAGAAGCATGTCTTTGACCGGGTGAAGGTGTTGAATGCGCTGAGCTTGGGTTTGAATCGTTTGGAGGGCGCCCCAAAGGACGCGCACTGGGCGACCTTGGTGGCCTCCCGGGCTTCGGTAAGGTAGGTCTGGCAGCCAGTGCTGCTGCTGTAGCCGCCGCTGCCTCACTTATAGTCCCAGTATGATGGTTTTGATGACGAGTGAGTGTAGTTCGTCTGCCAAAGGGTTAGATGTCTGTTCAACGCTTATAACTACGGAGTTCGGTACCTAGTAAACGTCTTCTGACAGTCTGCATAAGGGCACTTGTACGGGCGCTTCCCTGAGTGTATCCTACGGTGTCTAGCCAGGGAGCTCGAGTCACTGAATGGCTGTTTGGAGCACGAAAAATCAGTAAACGAAACAGATTGAAAAAATAAGGGCTAAAAATACCTTTCCACAAGTGTCACACATATGAGGCTTCTCTCCAGTATGGACACGAGCATGCACAGTCAACGCTGACCGTTGAATGAACTGTTTATCGCAGCCAGGGTAGTCACAGACATGTGGTCTAACACCAGTATGTATTCGTTCTGAGGAATAATTAGAAAATAACTCATTGAAGAACTTTACTGAACGCAACTTACCATGTCTAGCGAGGTCACTGCGGCGTGCAAAACCCTTGCTACACACGCTACAAGGAAATGCCTTGGAGTAAGGATCCCCTGATGATGGCCTACCAGGACCTCGCGCTGCCGTATTAGCTGCACCAGAGGGTACACCCGAATATGACCCATTTGCAGAGACGAAAGTATTACTTGGTAATGGGTAGGCACCAGGTGAATGTTCCGAAGCCGATGGTGAAGTGGATGAATGAGGCGACCCTTCTCTATCCGAGACGAAGTCCGATGCAGCGGGACTGTGGGGATGCGCGCCCGAATTACCCAAGTAGGGGTTCTTCTGCATGTCCAAAGGGAGAGTAAGTGGAGCCACAGCGCCTGCTGCTGCAGCGGCCGCATCCTTGGTGTTCAAAATATTGGTTAGGTCCATGTTAAGTGTGGAGAAACCGTTCTCCGTGTTGGTTGGAGGTTTTTAAAAGATTCGACAAGATGAAAAACAAGAGACGATCGAAGGGTCCAGTTGGCGGGAAGGGAGGAGCCTTTAAAGTTCTCAATACCTGAGAAGGTTTGAGGACACTATGAGGAGTTAATGATGAGATAATGAATGCAACCGCGGACTCGTATCAGAGTATGCTTACAAGGGAAGTGAGGGTTTGCGGGAAGAAGGTTCAATTGTGGTACGCGAAGCGTTTTTGCGGGGGTCGGGGACAAATCTTTCTGGAGGCGAAAGACAGTCTGTGCGAGGCAAAACCAGCTGGAGCTCCTGCCCCTCTCGAATCAGAGCGCAAGGCAACCCAAAAATTGTCTTGTAAGCGATGTGTTTGTCCTAGACCCCAAGCACCTTTCCATCAGCAACTTAAACCCATCAAATCGAAAGAGTGCACTGTGGTTCTGAACCGGAGATCAAGACAAAATGAAGGGGAGGTGCGAGGAGAGAAAGAGGGATGTCTGTCAGAGGTTTCTGCGGGTACCCACCTTTGTTTTCTCAAAACTGAGCTTCTTTTTCTCTCTTTTTTTTTCGGTCTCCCCCAGACAGACCAGCGCGCAGATCACAAACGTTACGAATTCAAAATTCAAGGTCAGAATAGCCCGATACCCACCAGTTGGCGAGTCTAACCCAACAAGTGAAAAATCCTACAAACTTAATGAGAGCCGAGCCTTAGCCCGCCGAATAACCCTTATAGTTAAACCCAACCACCAGGTCACCGCACTTATCCGCTGTGAGGAAAAGGTTCTTTGAAAGAGCTTTCGCTGTCTATCCCTCAACAACAAAAAGTCAAGTTATAAGCCTCTCCCTCTTACTTGCAGGTTCAAAAAAAAAGCCGCTTTCTTTCTCCGATATATGTAACGTATAGCTTGTTGATCGCCTGCAAGTGCTTTTCTCGTGAGCCTCAGAACTGTTCGAGCCACTTGTAAACTACTATATAATCGACCAACGGTACAGGGCGGAAAAGGTCGATTGAAGATTGGTTGGGACCGATAGAAATCAGCCAGACCGACTAACTTGACTTGCGCAGCCCCCGGATCGTTGCCGTCCTCCGATAGCAAACCAGCTCGTTCTGAACACCTTCCGAAATGGCGGCCAACTGTTCCTACACTCGGAATTGGCTCGCCTTGGTCGGATACTCCCGGTTCTTTTTGAAAGCGACGTGAACTCCCGGAAACCAGCGTGTTTCTGAATGGGACTAGGCTGGTCTCAACTTCAAATGTGAGATGTATGAGCACAGAAAATCGAAATTTTGGGAGCAGGCTGTCGATTGGTGAAAGGGAGTAGACCCAATTTGAGGGCGTAGAAGAATAGATAAAGCTCCGGCCAGCAGCAAGACGAAATGCCTTACGGAGTCGTGATGAGGCGTATAATCACAATTGCTAGCAGGTGGAAACCCCAAAATCGATACTCTGGACCAGTGCCTGGGGAAAGATGATGTTGGCAGTAGGTTTTGTCGAGGTGGATGGTGCCTGAAAAGATGGTTGCAACCCAGATCGGATGATTTGACAATTCGGCAAAAGTCAAGCAACAAGCAGGCGAGAGGTAAGAAATATTAAATTCGTGAGTTTGGGACGGAGGGGAGGACAGGCCTGTTATAGACCCGGTGCGAACTAGCACGAAGGGAAAGAGGAAAAAGGAAAAAGGAAAAGAAATTTGATGACGCGGGGGGGATGCAAATATTCTGAGGGAGAGAGGGGGTCTTAGGGTGTGGTAAGAGGAAGGGTAGAAGATGGATACAGCAGTAGGAGTTGAAGTGGTATGGAGGTGTAGCAATAGCGGTGGTACCGTACTAGCAGTCGGTGATGGATAGAGATAGTCTTGTACGAAGGTGGCTTTTCCTCTCTCTTCTCTTCGGGTTCTTTTTTTCTTTCCCTTTTTTTTCTTTTTTCTTTCCTTTTTTTCCCTCTCTCTCTCTTCCTCTCTCTTTCCGCCCGTTTTATTAATTATTGGTGAACAAGGGATGGGGTTCGAGTGTGGATGGATTCAGTGTGGCCAGGGTCGAATATTCCATTCCTAGAAACGAGAGAGATGGTGAGAGGAAGGGAGAGTAAAGGGTAAGGTAGAGAGAGAGGGCGTGTTTGAGTGAGAGTGCAAGAGAAGGATCAAAGCGGTGCAGACTACTTCTCGAGGGTTACCACATTGCTTGCTAATGCGCAGTGCACAGAGACACGAAAAATGATGCAAAGATTTGATACGATACAGGCACCAAATGGGAGGAAGGAACAGAAAGTGCGAAACAAAAAACACCAAGGAAAGTGAGAAAAGAGACCTGTAAATTGTGAAAGCGAAAGCCTCATTCGACAACTGGTTTCTAGAAAGAAAAAGTGTCTAGGACAGGGAAGGGGATGGGTTGATAGAAAGGAATAACCCGTGCTACCATTCACCTTACAGTCACCGCGCTCCATCACCTCGCTCCCTCCACAGTAACGACGACCACCCATCTTCGGCATGCGCCTTCTCTGCTAGCAATAACCGAGTCCCACAAACGTTGCCAAAAGTAACAGCCTCCCAGACAACACGGGGGGGGGAGGGGGGGGAGGGGGGGGATTATGCTATGGTATGGGATCAGGCTGGTAAATTTACTGCATTATTTTACCATGCGCTGGAGTTTGCTGCGTTCCCGGAATTCACGCAGGAGGGCATCTTCATCATGGTCTGTGCAAAAACTACGTGCAGAAGATGGGCAGGGGTGTCCACAATTCTTAGTGCTCGAGTATGACCGAGCAGCGGTCTAAGGGTGTGCAGGCGAGCGAGGGGAAGGGAGGGGAAGGGGAAGGGAAGGGGAAGGAGGGCACAGAACAGGCAAGGCAAGGGCATGGCAGGTAGGCAAGACCAGGCAAGAAGAAAGAAAGAATTGAAAGGAGGGGGGGGCGGAGAGAGACTCGGCATCCAATATGATGCGGTCGTGGGTACAAGGGTAGGAACCATTAACCGGAACAGACAAGGATATATTTGGCTGGTCAACCTCAAGTAACTGTTCCATAACCTCTTGCGAGACCTTGGTAGCAACGAACTGCTCTTTGGTTCACCTCTCCTTGGCCAGGTCAGCACTTTACGGACAGGAAGACGCACATACGCGGTTTGTATATGAAGGGGGAGCGGCGACCAGTGTGGAGCAACAGCAGAAGTGGAAGCAGAGGGAGAGGAAGAGGAGGCAGAAGCAGGACCAGCAGAAGCGTGCTGCCCCAGTGCGAGTACTCGTAGTGCTCGCACTCAAGTCAGCAGCATAACTTGGGTGCCACAGTGGTGTGGATGGATCCGAGCTGCTGGGTCCAAGCCAAAGTTCGCGCTCAGCGAACACGTACCGTAACCTAAGCTCTATCCAACCAAGGGCGGCTCCCCTTCCCACTGCTGCTCGGACATGCGAAATTTCTCAAAGACAAAATAAACAAACAAATAAATAAATAGGTAAATAAATAAATACCAAATAATTTAATACCAAAATTTAATAATGGATTACATACTAGTAGAAGAGGGAGAAGAGGCTTTCTCTAAGAGAACTGCACCAAGACTGTACATATCCACAAACCTCACGGCGACCGTTGTATGTCTGAATAATAATAATAATAATAATAATATAATAATAATAACAAAGTTAATAATAATAATGGTATTATAATAACAACCGCACCACAGGAACTTTCTCACCGTCACTCACCCACTCACTCAACTTTGAGAGGCTGCTTATGCCGCCGCGGGGTCTGTCAAGCCTCGAAACTCAGAACCTTCTACGCCAAATCCATAGAAGGTCTTTGATTGACACACACCACCCAACCGACCATCCTACGGTGCCGTACCTGGCCCCACAATCCTTGCTCGTCGTCAACTTGCGATAATCTCCGCTGAATCCTTCGAGTTGTCGCTTGTTTCTGTACAACCCAACCTCGCCTCGTAATAAACATAAAAAAAGGTACTCCGCATACGGCTAGGGTATTCCGGAAGACGACATGCACGTACTTGATAGGAAAGGATGATACAACTGTCAGAGGCCCTCAACAATCCAGCAAATTGCCTGATCGTATGTATCACTTCGGGGGGAGTCTCGAGGGCCTCACGCTTGTTTCAATCACCAAAAAAAGTACTCCCAGGCAGCAGGTACTGTTCGAGGAGGCACCCCCATTGTTCCACACTTCTCACCCCCCATTACCAGGGAACCGCCTGACAGAATGAGAGTATCTATCTGGCTAGAGTTCCCACGTTAAAAACCCACGCTAACCTATCGATTGGGAGAGGCAGATTGAGGCCACCTCTCTGCGGGTGAACCCTTTGCAAGGATGTGCCAATGTACTCGAGTATGTATTTCGTGTTGATTTGCCCGCATGGTGATTTTTTGGCAACGGCATCAGTGCACATGCTGCTTCGCACATCTACATGAAATCTCGAGGAATTACTTGAGGGTTGTTGCTAGTTGTGCAGCTAGGACTTGCGGAGTCCCCGTTCCCTCGTATCAATCCGGAAATGTACTACCCAAAAAGGCTTCTATCGCTTAACCACCTTTCTGGGAGTGAGGTCTTCATCACTTCTTGCTCTTGATTCGACCGCTGCATGCTTGACCATACACGATGTTTCGCTGGTATCAACTTTTTCTTCTTTCCTTCTTTCCTTCTTTCTTTTTTCCCCCCCTTTGCTTCTAGAATAATTATTATTTGTGTACCGTACTTGTACCTGAATCTGTAGGCACGTCTGGTAGCACTACATCTTCCAAGCCTGGTGCCCCATCGCGAACACCTGAGACGTTGCCCACATATACGTGATGCATCTGAAGTACAGAGATCCCCTTTTCAACAATGGGCCTTCAGGACCATGATATTTTACTTTTCTCCTTGTTTTCAAACAGGTTTTCATCCTGCCCTTTGTATTGAGCATCGTAATAAGGATCTGATAGTATTACCAAAAAGATCTCCTCTCCGATATTTCAGGCGTATTCTCCAGGATATTAGGCTTTGCTTTATCTCCACTCTACCGGTATTTTGCTCAGTCCCTTGGGGTGCGTGTTGCTCACATGGCCAACGAACGAGGTCCGTCGATTACGCCATGTTGCGCTATCCACATTCGGCACTTGGTAGCGCGCGCGCATTGGCGGGCTGCCGGCAACGATTGGTCAAGCGAGTTGCTTAGCTGAGCACCTCAACCATACACATTGGATGCTCGCACACACACACACCTTTTTGCACTTCCCTCCCTCTCACTTCCATCACAAAAGGAATCCTGAGGAAAAAAATGAAATAAGATAAAATGCCTGCAAGAAAAATAAATGGAAGAACGTAAAATGAGTTTCGCCATCCCTCTTTCGTCCGTGCGTCAGGAGGATAGCGGCTGATCCATGGAAAGGGCTTCCTCGAGACTTCTTCACCACTCATACACCCTAGTCGCCACGAGGGAACCGCCGATACTTGTACCCCCGGAATGGAACCGGTCCGATCAAGGTTTGGTGATTGGGGTTTCTGCTGGATTATTTCGCTCATGATCCCTGGGGTGGGTTCTTTGTTTTTGTGATTTGTGGTGTACGAAGGGATGGAAAAAAAAAAGAGAGAGAGAGAGAGAAACACAGGTAAAGATAAAACAGTCCCAAGTTGATAATAATACTTGCACTCATGGTGGCATTGAGAAGTTGAATTGTGCTTTGACTTGTCCTCAAAGTCATCGGCGGGACCGATTGCCTCAACATCCCTTTCTCTTACAAGTTCAGCATGGATTGGAGTGGGGAATCAATGACAGCCGACACCCTGGGAGACTAAACATAGACGCAATTCGAAATTCTTAGCACCAAGTCATAATTTTGCTTTTTATTCTCGGTGGTTTCTTTTTTCCCTGAGTTGCTTTTTGTTCTTGTCCTCCCTTTTGGTCTTTGTCTGTCAACCCGTTTTTCATTTAACGGTCTTCCTTGCATTCCGCAAAGTATCAGCACATGGATACCCCTTGTTTGGATTAACCACACAAAACATGGCAGAGTTCGCCTCCAGACTCGAGGGAATTGATAGAAGCTTCCGTGGAATGTTCTTTTAGCGTGTTCCACGGCACAGTGAGCCGTACACCCAAACGCTAACCACGAATACAGCTTTTTGACTGAGCACAACCTACCCTACCGGTACCGGTATTGCTCAAACCTACACATGGCTCGCTATGCTATAGGATACGTTACCGGTATTGCACATCAGGGGTGTCGGTATCGGTATCTACGGTACTCGAGTACACGCCAAATAGAGTGCCTAGAGAGGGATTTGGGCCTGACAGGTGGAAAGCCGGAATCCACTTCATCGGAGAGCCACGTTTTCCCTCCGGCTCTAAATTCCACGGCACCAACCGTCAGAAAAGAAGAAAAGAAAAAAACCATTCGCGGGACCAAACGGCGCCTAGCCCGCGATCTACTTGCATCAACACATGGCAGCCAAGCTCATATACCCCAACCCCCCGGCTCCCGCCAGAGATTCACACTTCCGACGAGGCAAGGAGGAGTCTTCGTACGGCACTCCTACTGCACAGCAGGACGGGAGGGTAGGGGAGGGCTTCTTCCAGCCCCCTTTAGTTCGAGACACGATCCATCGTCTGGTCCCATCGGCCCTTTTCACGGATCCGTAAACGTGCTATACACGCGACAAGTGCGAATAACGCCCTTCTTGTTTGCTTTTTTTACCTTTCCTTCCTTCCTGGAAAGGGGAATATAATATTACAGTCGGTGACGGATGATGTTGGTGTAGTAGAGAAAACACGGTATCTTCCTTCAGAATGTCATCATTTGCCTTTAGATAGCATCTGCACCTGGTCCCCCTCTCACCTTGGCCCTATGTCAATTTCGAGTGATATTCGGAGAGACCTCTTGTGGGGGTGGTAAGCAGGGCCAGCCTCCCTCTTCCCCCAGTTACCATCGTCGTATATAGGAATAGGAATGAACTTCGGGCTCCGAAAAAAAAGAAGTAAAATCAGTGTGTCGAACTTAGCCTCTACAGGCATCTCCACGCTCACCGTCGTACGAGATAAAAGCAAAAAGGTAGAGATAAGTCCTCCATCTATCCCCGGCTACGGTACGCTAGTTTGCCATGCGACGTATCCGAAACATTGCGCAGGAACGGGAAAAGAAGTGAGGTTTCAAGAGGTTGAAATAAAAAGAAGCTGACATTGCACGACAGGTGAGATTGTGCTTGGGCTGTTGTTATTTAATATTACTGATAATGAATTGTACTGGTGTACTGGGTACTTTCTACATGGTAACCTGTTATAACTTCGGATAGGGATGCCTGAAGACCGAAAAAGCTTAGCTCACCCTTGAATACAGTGGAGTTGTGTAGCACAATATACATTCTCATTGGACTTCGCCTCGCCATATCGATTTGGAGGCTGGAGGTTGGAGATTGGTTCCGGTTGGTTTGGAAGGGGTGCTGTACATATCAATGATACTTGTTACGCCTCGCCCCCATTCAACCTGCAGGTACTGTGATGTAACTTCGATAATCCCTGAGGGAACTCGCACAAGTTTACAAAACGGAAGATTAGTCTGATGAAAAAGTAAAATGATGATCAGGGTTGGCTAAATCTCCTTGGACAGACACGGAGGAGCAATAGGGTAAGTCGGTCACCACGACCAACGACGTCCGGTGAGGTTTCTTCCTCCCCCCTCGTGGCATCGCAGATCTCTCTCCCTCGCCTCCCTTCTTCCCTCCGCTCCACGCTACACCCCGAGACCCTGCCCTACCCTAAAGCATTGTAGGCCTTTACCACATGACACATTCATGCTTACCCTCCCGCCTGCTATAGTATAGTACCCCTTTCCGATGGTCGGTGCACAACGGCGAACAGCTTCCGCCCCACTCCAACTCGACAGCCGGCGGCAAGAAGGGAACAGGAGATATCGAATCTGTATTGCTTTGTTTTTCCTACAGCCAAGCTTTCGTCAAAAAAACGTGGTTTCGGGGGTGGACGCCAGGGTAGTACTAACCCCCGAGACGGAAAGGCTATTCGCTCTAAAATTGGAAGACATGTACTATCTTGTCCCGGTTGCACCCAAACACAGCATACTGCGCGGTACCGGTATGTGAAGCAATATCTTAGGCTCCCGGGGCAGATTGTTTGCTAAGGGTTGGTTCGCCCCGGGGATGTTCGGCACCGAAGAAAGGATACTCTGCATCATAACTCTCTCTTTACCACCCTATTTTCAGAGGCCCTCAACGATTTCTTGGGCTACTAGTCTGTTGGCAGGCAGTTTTGATACTTGCGGTTGAGCCACGAGGGCAATTCATACGGTATGTATTGCGGGAGCGTTGAGCAGCTTGAGCTCCGAAATAGGTTTCTCCTCTCCTCCCTCCCGCCCCCCTGAGGACCGAGGGCATGGTCTAACGTGGAATGGTCCTGGATACCTACTTGAGGGCTTTTCTGAGAAAGCCACAGAAGGCTATTCCTTGTCTGCTCCTGGGCGCGAAAGAGAACGCGGAGATGCAACATTAGGCCAGCGGGCGTACACACATACAAGTAAAACCATTCCTGCATTGCTGGGCAGCAATTCTCAGACCAATCAAAGGCCAAAGTCTGTTCCTCCAGAATCCGGCCCGGAGTCGTACCTGATATCGTCACCTGAGTGGCTTGGAAGGCATAGCTATTACTGGCTCGGGGGGGAGGAGCTAGGCAACCTTGGCACCGCATGTAGTGGACCTTTTGACTTTTCTTTTCTTTTTCCTATTTCCTTTTTTTCTTTACGCCATTCTCAGATCCTCCACGTTTCAACCACGTTTTTTTTCCTGCTTGGGCTTGCTTGCTGCCGGGAAATACTCGTACAAAGTCCCATGGCGAACCTTGTTCGCTAGTTGAGCCATAAGCACCGGTCGCTCTCCTTCTCGCGTCTTTTGGCTTCTGGGATCAAAGGCTCAAAAATTAATGATTGGTGACTTAGGTATGGTCAGCTTGATTTTAATCCCCCTCACTCGAGCACAAAAGTGAATCGGTGCTATACCCGAACTGTTCGCTCGTACTCCTGTGCCTGAGGAGAATGGAGGGAAAAAAAGTAAAGAAGAAAAAAACAAAAAATAGAAGAGCAGTAATTTTATTGTCTCCACCATTTGTGTGCGTAAACGTCCGCGGACTTTCCCGTTTCTTGTTAATCATTTTTACATTATTTCGCAACGCAGTTCCCTGTGAGGATGGATGGACAGAAACGAGGCTCTCCAGCTGAAGTCGTTGATAATGATATCAAGTTAGTAAGACCCGGTAACTAGGTACGTCCCTGTCGCTCTCATCGAGAACCTAGACTGTTGTCACATTTTGGCCCATTCTTGACCAGCTTGTAGGCAATCGTTATGTGAATCCTTAATTCCATTCCAGACTTTCCATGAACACGAGGTTACATCTAAGGTAGAATTTCCGGTGACAATGTTCTATGAAACAGGCTCTCGGTAGCAAAGGTTTTTCCGGGCTATTATCCCCGCCGGTTCACTTCCCTCCTCCGGCGCTTGTCCGACGGAAAAGAGGAGACACCAACGGACGAACGAATCAAGGCATTCCGCTCGAGTAAGGTTGCTAAGTTAGGAAAGAACGGTATCCTATTCGTAATATGGATGATAAGGTACGAGTGCAAAAGGATGGAATGCTCAGGGAATGGTGGTGAGCATGAAACCCCCCCTGGGGCAGGCATACCGTATCTCACCATCCGTAATGGGTCCAAGAACCAGCGAGATAGCAAGAAATTGTGACGAGCGAGAATAAATCATTCTAGAAGAAAAAGAAAGGCGCGCTCGTGCCTCGTCGTGCCCCTCTCGCTTCGAATGCAGGGATTCGCTCTCCTTCAAGAATGTTACACAAACGGAAGAGCAATGCCGTGGCTGCCCCATCGGTCTCGGTGCGGGGAAAATAACATATGCATGGAAGGTTTAGAGAAAATTAAATTAAAACAAAAGCATGGGTGAAGGGGGGGAGAAAATGCGTGAGAATGGCTACTCGATGGTGGGGAAACCTTAAACTGGACCACCTGCAACATTTATTTTGTTCGGTGATGCGTGTTAACCGCCCTCTCTTGGCAAATTAACCTTCCTTATGGCTGGGTTAACAGCAGAGAGCCTGAGCGAGATGTTTGGATTCCTCGACATCTCTAGCTGGCGCGGAGGCTAATATTTTTAAGGTCCCTTTCTATTTTCAGCTTGCTGTCTGTCGAGAAATAGAGAGAGGACAAAAATAAAATCTTATTGCTGAGAAGCCTCCGTTGTTTGAAGCTGGGTAAGTTAAATCCTCGGGCCAGAAGCACACCGGAGCCCCCCACCATACTCGACGGTGCCCGGGTGTTCGCTATGAGCAAGTCCAATTCTCAATTCTGTTGAGCTACAGCATCTTTGCCCCTGGCTTACTTGCTTCTCACTTATCATACAGGATAGGTATAGGAACACTACCGCGCCGACATCCCACATTTCAACCCGAACACCCCTTTGCTGTACCTACCGTTTCCCCAAATCGAACGAATAACCCGGCATCTTGTCTCCCTCCCTCTCCTTCTTTTCCCCTCTCCCCTCTCTCGCGAGGTTAGTGAAGATTACACTGCAGAAGCCTCAATTTCTTGAGTCTCCACCGCGAAATGCCCACGATCGTTACGAGTGGCGGTGATCACTCTCTGTTCAAATGGTGGTATGCACATATCTCACATTCTTCTAGAAGACCGGTAGAAACGGAGGCTTTCCGCTCATTTTTTCCCCCCACCACCCACGCCTTTTCTCTGTGCTCGAGTACGGTGCCGGTATTTCTCATTGTGTCCCTGCTTCTGCCCCCCTCTCCTTTCCTAATTTATTTCTTGACATGTCACCATGGGCTGGTTACACTCATCTCTAAAAATCCAAATTCACATCCCGCCCTCCGATAGGTACGTGCTCGTAATTGAACGACGTTTGTGAACACGACCGCTACTGCATACCGCCAAAATTCAGCTTTTGGCTTAGATCTTAGTGCCATGCGATAGCGCTCGTGTTCACAAACGCCGTTCAATTACAGTAGTCCCATCTCGTGGGGTACGTTCGCTGAGGAATTTTTTCTTCTTCTTTCTTTCTTTTCTTTTTTATATTCCGTCTCGCATCCTATCTATCTTCCATCTACTCGAGCATGGTGTGTACCCTCCCTCCTTCCTCTCGCAGAATTTCTAGAAGCTCTGTGGGGCTTAAGGGGGAGGGGCACAAGAGGAAGTGAAGGCAGAAGACGGGGAGGATAAGAGGTGGAAATATTACATAGTCTGTTAATGGCTGCACAGCACGGCGCTGTACGGCGATGGGGTGACTTGGTAACGGAAGAGCCGGACAAGATGGCAACTGGCAACTGGCTCTGTGAGGAGAGGAGAAAAACTTTGCAGAGTCCCACCTTTCTGCTCCTCCTGGCGTACAGTGCACGTAAGGAGTACTCATGGACTCTTTGCAAGTACCATGATGGTGGCAATGGCAACGGTATGACACGCGCAGACACAATCATAAGCTCGCTGGTCTTGGTTTTCCCTTTCCCTTTCCTCTCTCTTCCGTCCTTCTCTCTTCAGACAGAGTTTTATGTTTCGGCGCTGGCTATCATACCTACCGTGGTACTGGCCCGTGGAGAAGGGTTAAACAAAAGAAAAAGAAAAAAGGGCCGGACTGTTTCCCATCGGCACATGACGATTTTGACCATCACTTCATGTCAGCCCGAATTTTCTTTCCCATCCTTCCTTCCTCTGACAGTCCATAGAGAAGTTTTTTGTTTTTCAAACTTCCCGTACGGTACCGGTGTCATATCCTGATTAACTTACTAACTTACCGTATCAGCCGGTATGCACGGGATTAGCGTTAATTCGTTAGGATGTCCATGCATATGCTCCCTTTCGGGGAGCAAGAGTTGTCCCATGCGGTGGTAGTCGGGCGTGTCCCCGTAAAAATCGGAAACAGAATCCTTGTCTCCATCGAGGATTGTATGGGGGTCAGCACGAACAGTTTTCCGATTCTTACTGAAACGAACACCCAAGTATGAAAAACCTCGAAATACATTTAGCGAACATTACACGAAAAAAAGAGGCTGGTGGTTGTTCGCTGTTTCCCTCTGTTATGTTAACTTTACTACTGATCGAGGGGACTCTATAATACATGATGCTATTAAGTATGATGCTATACCTATCGTCCTCGTAATATCAAACAATGGGAATAGCTTCTAGAAAAGCATGATGTTATATTTCCCCTTCTGTAAAAACCGGCACGCTATGGTAGGTAGGTTACGGACGGTAAGCAATTCGCGAGTAAGCACTAGTCCATGTGGTCGGTGCAGCAACTTTGGCCATATTCCTAAAATAATCGGACGCTTGGCGCCCAGACAAGCATTAATAAATGCCAGGTGTCCGAACAACCCCCCCCGCTAATGGCCAACCAAGTAAGTATCGTAACACTGCAGGATGGATGGAACGCCGGGACACCACGACACGAGGGAAACCACACAAACGGGATGTACAGCAGGCTGCAGCCGTTCAGTTCAACTCTCTTTTTTTTTTGTGGTTTGATTTGGGTCAAGGGCGGTGTGGAGTACAGTACTCTAACTTTACCAGTGAGCGAGCGAGCGAGCGCTGGAGCATGGGCGTGGCATGGCATGGTCGATGAGGAGGGGGTGGTGGGGGGGGGGTGTGGTCTGGCAGAAAAATAATAAGGTGCGCAGTTTGTACCTGTACTGTAGTCTGAGTACTAGTTATCATACCAATACCAGCTACAGTACTCCACTTGTGCCTGCCGTACCTGCTTGTGCGTGCTTTGCGCAGCTGGGCCGGTTGGCAGCCGCGTGGATAGATAGATAGATAGATAGAGGTACTGTACTGTATTATCATACGCTACACAGCAGCTGTGCATAACTGTCCAGTAGTAGTGTAGTGCAGATTACTTATTCTCTACTTATTTCAGTGCCCTTCAGGTGAACAAAAACTGATTAAACTATGGTGGATCGGGGCATATGACGCCGTCCATCAGAAACATCCCTCACTACTTGGAAGCAACGCATTGCGTTCCTTCATCCTCCTCCTCTTCTTCCTTCCTTTCCCCGCAGATGGACAGACGGACAGACGGACAGAACCCGCTCCCCTCGTCCGCCGTCACTACCGCCCGTCCCGCGCCCCCGCGCGTGCCCGAGCGCGCTGGAATCGGAATGGTCGGGTGTGCTGGAGGTAAATACAATACTCGAGTAAGTACCGTAAGTGATCCTGTGGGGACCGGAGTATACAGTATGCAAGGTACAGGGGCAGGTGGAGATGTCTTAGGTAGTGGGAGTGGAGTGGAGTGTGTGTGGGGGGGATGATGTGGGGGGATGGGGAAGGAAGGAAGGAAGGGGAAGGAAGGAGACACGGAATTGGGGAATATACAGTAGTACCTTTGTCGTAAATGGATTGTGTATGGTATTCTGAACTTAAGATACTTGCTTGCTTGCTTGCCGGGCAATGTTGTTGGTTTCTTACCGTTTGGAATTTGACGCCGGTGGCTAACAAGTACAAGTAAGTAAGTAAGTACGTATGATATGATATAGCGCAAGCCAGGCCTGAAGTACGGTATGTACTGTATCTTTTTCCTAATAGCTGCGGGCCGCTCTACCCGTTTGCTGTGTGATACAGTGCTGGTATCGTAGCACTGCGCTGTTTCGTGAAGGAGATGTGTGAGTGAGAAGGGGGTTGCGTGCTATACGACTTGAAGTTCATAGTTTGGGGAGTGGGGGGTAGGGTGGGTGGGTTATACGAGACATGTCATATATGGGTGTGTATAAATAGTTGGGTGCGAAGGAGGTATGTGAGAGGGTGACTTTGTTGTATTGCATTGTGTGTGAGACTGCGTTGTGCGATGGTGAAAAGGGAAGATGGATAATGGTGGTGGTGGTGGTGATGCCAAGTTGGGATGAAAGCGCTGTGGTTAGGCAGAAATGGAGGGGGGTCGGGGGGTGCGAGAGGTGGTAGAACTATAGTTGTAATCATGCGATCTGGGCGCACCGCTGGTGGTGCGTCGTAAAGGTCGTTCGTTGGTTTAGTTTCTAACTGTTGCTGCCACAGTTGGGGGGAAGGGGAAGGGGATGGGGATGGGGATGGCCTGACTGGGAAAGCATTGTCGGTGGTGTAATCATGAATTTCACAGAGAGTAGACTATGGTACCACGGCATGAATAAGTTGGTTGACTGTATCCCCCTCTTTCTTCCTTCCGTTACTTCCTCCACCTCTTCTTCCCATTCGCTCTAACTAACCCTCCAATTTCGATTCCAACTTCCATCCCTTGAACTGGTCGACAGCCCAGCTCCTCGGCCACCCAGCCTACGAAACGACTACCGGTACTATATCCCGAGAGGAACGCGGATACCTAATTCCCTACAGTCACGCATACCTGCTTGCATACTTACATAAAATACTGAGCATACGTCTACAAGTGCCCGCCGCACTCAACAAACTAATTCCGCCAACTAGCAGTGCAAATATCGAGTGAGAATCTGTGCTGCGATAGCATGGCTTTCTTGGTTCGCTTCCCTCACTCGTGGTAAACACGTTTTTCCTTCGGAAAGTTTAAGCATGCAAGCATGGGACTGGTTCGTGCGGAAGGGCATTCCACGTGTGGTGGAAAAAAAGAACCTTTGGTAAATTTTGGGGAATGATGAACAAAAAAATGAAAAAAAGAGAGGGAAAGGGGGGGGGGAGAAAAAGAAAAAGGAGGAGCACCAATGTGGTCAAAGAGGATCTTGCGGGAATTTGTCCTCCTGATCTGACTAGGGAAACCTCAACGTGGGCGCCTTGGATATGCTATGCCATTCGGGTATGGTATTGTGCAGTATGCATGTCGTAGGCATCTAGCTTTGTTTTGTGATGAGATGGGGATGGGGTGAAGGTCCTTCTGTTACAGCCACGGCAAGGGTGGGAGCTATGCAGTCCATGCCACTGTACTGTTCCGTACAGGGAGTAGCGTACTGTATTTATGCACATTGGATGCTAAGTGGCTAGCTTAGCTCAGATATAGACTCGACCTGCTTACCACATTTGACTGGTATCTGTGTAGCACTTGAATGAAGCTTGCTTATTCACAACAGCAGGTTAATAGCTATCCATTCATACATTCGTCACCTATGAGACTAGTATTTGACTCGCGCTCCTTGGATAGATATTGCACTCCTTGTCGATGCCTTATCTGTTCTTGAGGAGGAGCTTTAGTTTCTCCGATGTATCGCATGCCTCTCTTCTTACCTCATCACGTCACATCGCGGTCCCCCCAGGGAAATATGGGGGCCAGTGAAGGCCTTAGGGATCTGCGGGCTCAGATTTCGTTTTTTCCCGTTTGGGTCCTGGGCTGGTTAGTGCTGGTGCTTGTAGGACGAGTACAGTATTGACTGTGGCCCGGGGTCCCGTCGGGGCGGGGCTCCGGTCCGCGGTGGGGCGGAGGCCTCGAAAGAAGGAGTTTTGGGAAAGCTGCTTGCGCGTCAAGTTCGGAGGGGAAGGTTCTTATGATTTTATGATTTTTTTCTCTTTCTAACTTTTGAGAGTTTTTGCATTGAGGTGGAAATATATCTTGGTGGCGTCCTTGTCATACCGTGGTATACTGTGTAGTCGGTTTATTTTACCTTTTATCTTGTGAAATAGGCGATATTTTCTCTTCCTCCCTTTCTTTCCTCATCGTTGCGTGCAAGCTGCAAAGCTTTGATTCAGTATTAGTCTAAGTGGTCGGCGCTGTCAAACGTTCCATCTGCTGTATCATGTTGTGCCAAAATCCATGGGATGATGATGAGGGAGAGATGCGGTTCCCTCCCATGTGATAGTTGCTCGGATCGAAAGAGGAGCCAGGCGGTGTGGAGGCAGGCGGCCGTGGTTGGGATCGGGGGTGCACCAATTCAGTGTGATGTGTTTTTGTGTGGGAGGATTTGATGGAAAGACGACTCATGGTGCGTCCCTTAGCTTTGAATTATTAAGCGGGGAAACAGAAAGGGTATGATGAACCCCTCTCCCTTGTTCCTTCCTCCCTTCCCGCTCTCGTGCCCCCCGCTCTTCTATCCGTTCAAACGGTAGCAGGGGTTTAAACTTCGTGGTCTTCCATCATCCTTGTTCGTGGCGAATTTCAATGAGGTAAAGTGAAAGAGTGAGCTGCAGATGGCCAATGCTTTTTTCTTCTCGAGTTTTGTTTTCGTGGGTGCGCGGATTCTTTCGGCCTTCTGATTCTTTGTCGTTATATGTTTGGTGCTGGGCAGGCATCATCTTGTGCGTGCACGAGCACAATACCGGTATACCGGTACGAGTGCGATGAAAGGACAAGTGTGAAGATCTAATCAGATCTAATCAGATCTGCTGAACGCCTTTCTTCCTTCTGCCCTATCCCCTCCTGCCTGCTGACAAGAAAGCATAGATGGAGGGCCGGGAGGAATGGGGGCGGCGGGGAGAAGGAGAGAAAGAGGGAAAACGAGGAAAAGAGCAAAAACAATGTCGGCAAATACCTCTGATTTGGTGGAAGCTTTCTGCGAAATCTCCACATTACCTGGAGGTGAGTATTGTTGGACTCCAGGCACGACACAGCTACCAATGGAGCAAATTAACACCAACTTCCTTGAGATCTCAAGGAGCCCCCGCTGGTATCGGTGTACTGTACGGTACCGGTACCAGATGTACTGGTACTGTGACAGGTAGGTGTCGGTATCCGCACTACACGCTCGCGCTAACCACACAGCAGAGAAATTCGAAGTTCTCAATACACCAAGGTACTGTACGAGTACAGCTGTATTTTTCAACCACAAAATCAATTTCCAGTTGCCAACAGAGGCATCCTGACTCCTGGGTTACAACAAGTGCCAGCTTGGGGAAACGGGCACTAAAAACCTCAGAAAGTACGCGGTGTACTGGTTGTCGCTGGCATAATGAGAGCGATGGGCCTGGGCTCATCGCCCCTCGTACCCTCCTGCATATTTCTCTCGCATAGTATGACATGAGGTAGAGCGTGTCCTGATAGGAGGAGAGGTAAGGTGGTTTTCATCTGTGCGAAGGAAATAGGTATGATACCGGTACCGCGTTTTCAATGTTGGCCCACAAAAATATTCTCCTCACCCTCGATCCGCTTTCGGGGTTCTTCCCTTTCTGAAGGGATTGGGGAGCTTTTTTCCTCTCCCCTCTTCCGATTCTGATGTGGGAAGCTCGTGCAAAGTTTGTTATGTGCGCATTCCAGAAATTTGAGATGAATTGGGCTTTTTTGTATTATTTCGTTATCTTTTATTTATTCAGATGGATTCCGGGATCGTGCTGTAAATTTAGTAAAATGGTGATCGAGATTTAGAATTGGTGAACCGAGCGAGCCACACGCCTCTTTGAATGGGGATGGTGGGCCACCTCCTTTACTTTATCATACCTTCCACAGCACAGCATCAACTTCTTGGGTTGAGAGCAACGAAGACCGGTACGGCAAACTACTATAGTTTTCTCAGCTTTAGAGCATCAGCCAGCCTGAGGGCTAACCTTTGTCTGTCTTTGGGGTATGATAAGTTGTACCCCCTCCGGCCTCATCATCTTCATTACTTCTTCATCCGACCTCATCGAAACCAACACAAGCGGCTTGGACCAAGTCTAGTGCCATTTCCCTGGCCACTGCCCCCCCTCCCCCTCCTTCTTACCCTCCTTCTTACAATCCACGCTCCCACACCCACGCTCCCCTCCTTCTGTAGTCAGCGCTGCCCTGGGAGACTATTCATTCGCTCTCAGGCCTTGCCTGTTCCGCTCCAGTTTTGCCCTGTCACCCATCTTTTCCTTTCACTTTTTTTTTTTTTTGCCCCTGCCTCCTACGAGTGCTCCATCGTCTCGCCGGAATCTGCCCCGGAAAGGAGTGACGACGACTACGACAACAACAACACCCCCGACGGCTTTAGATCGCTTGTCATTCCTTTCGCAACGATATCCTCAACCACCACAAACGCCTCCAACTAAGGTTAATAGCCCGATCCCGTCTATACCCGGTGCGCTATCGCCGTTTCTTCTGCTGAACCTTTATATTTTTCGTTAGATTTCCGCCCGGTCGGCTCTTTGCGGCGGGGATTGAATTTCTTTCGTGCTCGCCGGTTTCCAACGATAAACAGGATCCCGACCCTTCGAGCGATCAGCCTGTGCCACCATAACCCTTCAGAGCTACCAAGCTAACTAGTTTCGCTGCGCTCATGTCGAAAGTCATTAGAACTGTCAAGAATGTCACTAAAGGCTATTCTTCGACACAGGTCAAAGTTCGAAACGGTAACTTACCACCACCACCACACTCCTGCAATCAATCCTTGAAACGGCCCGTTAATTGATAAATCTGCGATTAGCCACAAGCAATGATCCATGGGGCCCTACGGGGACAGAAATGAGCGATATCGCTCGCATGACCTTTGAAACGTAAGTTGGGCCTCTTTAGCCCGGCCCCATTTTCAGGGCGAATAACCATTTTTACCACCTATCTAGATCCCCAAAGCGGCTCGTTTACTAATTCGTTTTTAGAACACATGAGTTCTTCGAGATCATGGACATGTTGGATAAGCGGTTAAATGACAAAGGAAAGAATTGGAGACATGTTTTGAAGGCGCTGAAGGTTCTGGATTACTGTTTACATGAGGGTTCTGAACATGTTGTTGTCTGGGCGAAGGATAATATCTACATTATTAAGACCCTAAGAGAGTTTCAATATATTGATGAGGATGGAAGGGACCAGGGTTTGAATGGTATGTGCAAGTTCTTGGGTTCCTTATTTTATTTTTTCCTTTATTTTTTTTCGGGAGCGTTTCGTTGACGCTTTGGGAAATAGTTCGGATATCCGCCAAAGAGCTTACCTCTTTGATCACGGACGAGGACCGCCTGCGCAGCGAGCGCAAAGACCGCAAGTCTTGGAAATCCAGGGTTACAGGTATCGAAGATTATGCTTCCTCGGAGGGTCGGCCTCCTCGCCAGGAAGTGGAGGTAAGGCGCCAGCACCGGACCCCGGCCCCGCGGACAAGCAGCAGGCAAGAGGAAGAGGATTTGGAATATAGGCTTGCGATTGAAGCAAGCAAGAACCAGGCTGAGGAGGACAGGAAACGGAGTGCAAGCAAACTGCCCGACCTTGATGACGATCTGGCGAAAGCAATCAAGTTGAGCAAGGAGGAGGAGGAACTTAGACAGAGGGAGCTAGAGCAGAGCAATGCGGATTCCTTGTTCGATGATGCCACCCCCGCCCAGCCGAAACCGCAGACATTCCAGCCAACCGGATACCAACCGCAACAGTACCAGCAACTTGATCAAGTGGATTTCTTCGGGAATCCCGTCGGTCAGGCTCCGTTGCAGCAGCAGAATACTAGCTACCTTGCAAATGTATACTCAAACCCTACCGGATTTCCTCAACAACAGTTCCCACAGCCAACGGGATATGACCAATCTCAAATGCAGTTTGGAGTCGCTCAAGCCAACCCTTATGCTCCGCCTCCTTCCTTGAGTCCTCAGCCGACAGATTTCATGCAGCCTGGCGATAACAACCCTTACGCCAACGGTCCGACTGCTCAACCTCTCCAGCCCCTGCCGACTGGCTCTAATAATCCATTCGCTCCAAAGATGAATAATTTCAACGCTGCGACGGCTCCACCTATGCCTAGTTTAGACTCAATGCGTGTGCTCCAAGAGCAGCAACGGCAGCAGCAGCAACTCCACCAACAACAGCAGCTACAAGAGCAGCAGAGACATCAGCAGCTACAAGAGCAGCAGAGACATCAGCAGCTGCAAGAGCAGCAGAGACAGCAGCAATTACAACAGCAACAGCAGCAACAACAATTCCAACCTCAGCAACAGCAATCCCAGGCCTACAAACCTCCCCCTTTCCCCAATCAGCCTATGCAAAATGAGAAGCCGGCCAACCCACAGCATGCCCGCCTGGAAAGCCTTCTGGCTGCAGGTAACGACAGCGGGCTGGATACATACGGGAATGTGGGCAACCTCCGTATCCCAGCTCAACATACCGCTCCTGGCACCTTTGTAAATTCTGCCGGAACATCCCGCACTGGTCAATCACTCGGCGCCCAGAGCACTGGAACAAACCCATTCTTTAACCAACAGTTTACAGGAGCACCGCAGTCCGCCGGGTTCGGGAACTCCCTCTCCCCGCAGCCGAACAGACTCCTACCTTCCCATACCGGCCCAGCCGGTATGAATGGGTATGGCACTAGTAGTTTTGGCCAGCAGCAGCAACCGAATCCGTATGCCTCCGGCTTTGGCCAACCACAACAACAACAGCAGGGTGGGAATTTGATCGACCTGTGATCTGTCTATGATAGTGGCTGGATTGTATGATTGAGATTGTGGGAGAGGGGGAATTATTGAGCGTTAGGCATTGCGGGTATTCGCGGGTATCGGAAGAGCGGGAATAGGGAATAGTGGATGGGACCGGGGCCACTGCAATGCATGGGTGGCAAGAGGAGGGTGGAAATAGAATTTCTTGTGAGGGTGAAGCCATGTTCTGTATTGCAGTTTTTTATTATTACTTTTTTTAGCTTCTTCCAACTCTTTCTCTTTTCGCTTTTTTTCCCCTTTTTATTTTTAACTCTCCTCTACTTCTCTACTTCTCACTTACCGCTGAGGGGCGGGTTAGATGCGTTAATAGCCTGTGGAGAGAAGAAAAAAAGGTCTGAAGGCTTATTTAACTTGTGGTCGTCCCCTAACCATACTTGCCTTGCCTGCTCACTTTTAGTTAGTTTCTTGTAAGAGAGTTTGTCCGTTGATTGGTTGTTGTTTCTCTCCTTGTTTCCCTTCGATCGCCGGAAAAAGGGAAAAATCTCAGACGGAATGGGGTAAGGGATATACTCTAACTGGCATTATGTTTTTTTGTTTTTTTTGTTTTTGTTTTTGTTTTTCGATTTCCTTTTCAGTTTGCTTTTGATCAGGATAGGCTAGGTTAGAGCAGGTGATTTTCAATCGTATTGTTGTACTGTATAGGAGCCCAATAAAAGTTGGGTCAATCTAATCCCATATAAGTTGCCCCAGAGTAAATAAGAGATCTACCGTACAGGTGCTCTAGATAAATATTTTTATGATGCTCTATCACAATCCCTCACTCGAGACAAACAACGTACTGTCCGGCCAGCGCCAACCCCTCAACCTCCGGGAGACGGATCCCCATATCGGCATACGCTTCCATGCACCTGTGCAACAGCTCCACCGTCCACTCCTCCCCGCCAAAGACCGCCGGGGCAGCGTTGGCTACGGCCGGGAATAACTCCCTGTGCAGCTCCCGCGCGGACTGAGTGGCTTCTTGCGAGCCTGTCGGACACGCCGGTAAATGGAAGCCCTGTTCAGTGAGCGATAAGTGACAGAGGTATAGTATAAACACAACGTCTTCCTGCCCAGCCTCTGTCAGCTCCTCTACGTTTGCGCTGCCGAAGCAGGATTCGATGGCTGCTGCAAAAGCCCTATGAGCCCCTCGTCCTCTTCTCAGGGCGGATTGCAGGCGTATCAGACTGCAGGTGGCGGTGGTGGTGTGAGAGTTTATAATGTCCTTTGATTCAGCGATAGCGGAGAGGACTATGGAGCGTTGACTGTCGGCGTATATCTTTGCCGAGGCTTGCTTTGAGTTTTGCGGTTCCGGGAGTGTTGGGGGGAAGTTCTGGTGCTTTCGGAGGAGGGCGTGGAGGAGGGTCATGTGTGTCGATATCTCGTTGCGTTTGGTCGCGGGTTTGGTCGGCCGGGTGGGCATGCGGGAGGCCTCGGTTGGGTTGCTAGTTAGGATGTATATGAGGGTTAGTAGCGAGGGTGGGTAGATGGATGGATTTTCCGGGGTGCGGTTGCGGGGGGTTAAGTGGTAGAAGCCCGTGGGTAACTCACCAAGGAGGGAATGCTGAGACGGGGTGAGGGCCGGGGAGGATTTGAGGAGGACGGAATCAAAGGGGTTTTGGAGGAGGGTGAATCCATAACCCATTAGTACTGGTGGTGGTTAGTGCTATGGAGGTATATAGTGGGGGGGGGGGGGGCGGATGAGTACATTCTTCGTTTGGTTTGGGTCCGTAATTATTATACACTTCTGCCCCGGCGAAAACCCCCGCGCCGGATATTATTTTTAGGGAGGTATCACTGGGTTGCCAGGTAATTTTTGTGATCGGGAAATGGTTCAAGCTGTCTATTAATGGGAACAAAATTGGCATGGTATCGTCCTCGTGAATAATCTCTCGGTCCCAGTTCATCAACTTCCCGGGGAAACTCCTAGACGTGAGAACAGTAGAAGCCCACAAGTATAGCTCCCTCAACGTTCTCAGCCACTATTTTAGCCCCACAAAGTTCTGGAAATTAATAAGGAAGGTCTTACCATGCGTAGAGTTCTGTGCTGTATCCTTCCCTCTGCAGAATGGTTAAGGCAGTCTCAAATTCTTCTTTCCACATCAATTTCCTCGCCTCTACCTCATTAGCTCCGAGGTTACAGCCTTGCAGATACTTGAGATCTTCATCGGAGAAGTAGAGTGGAGTATCGAATTCCCTCGGTAGGATACGAAGATAGGGCCACCAGAGAGATTCCTTGCCCTTCAACCACTCCAGGCAAAGAAACATACAAAGGGTTGCATGTTGAGTGGTATGGGAGATGAAGTCCGCAGAAAACGCGGAACGAGCTTTCGTATAATTTATGGCTAGGGCATGAGGACAGCTGATCAACCGGGAATGTGACGGTATGTCGGAGGAGGTTATCATGCCCGAGCCATATTGGGAGTCTGGTTCCGGGATTTGGTTAATTAGGCGCAACTTTCTGCTTTAAGAATTGGCGGTTCTCACCCGACGGAGTGAAGGTTAAAGACTCGTGAATGAAGCCACCGTGTGAAATTAGCCAATGGCCAAAAGCATTGAAGGCTTCGTCCGTTGAGAAGACTCTTGCTGACATATTCAATAATTGAGATATGGTGAGGTTGTGGTTGTGCTAAAAAAGGCTCACAAAGATATGGTGGGGGGTTGGCCTGTGCTGGTGGGGCAACAGGGGGTCAAGCTAGGGGATCAAAGTTGTCTCACATCTTGGGTTTTAGTTCAACTTCTTTCCTCCGCCACAGCACTCCTCGTTCCACTTGAAACTTCACCCGCGAACCACGATATCTACTCTCCTATGCCATTGAATCGAGTTATCCTTAACCGCTCCATAAACATCGTCCAAAATTGCCCCTGCTCCCCCCGGAGCCCTCTTCGGTCTTTAAGCAGAGTTCCCACCGCTTGCGGCTCTCACCAGCGACGGCAGGCTTCACAATCGGCAAAATCTCAAGATGACGCAAGGAATGGGGGTTGCCCTGACGTGGAAGAGCAGTCCCCCCTCTCGCGGCGTTTCACGGAAATGGCTGAAGAAGCCATAACCTCCTCACCCCGCAAAGCTGCGGTGATTGCCTCCGAGAACGCCTTCTCCGAAGAGCTAAAACGAGAGCTCGAGGAACGAATAGCAAAGACCCAGTTCAACACCAACCACGCACAAATTCTCTCAACCGTAAATCTCCCCGCCGGGACTCCAAAACAGGTTCGCGACATCGCGGCCGCTACACCGTGGACGGGCACAGAGTCAACCGAGGATGCCGTTCTCCGTATGCTCGTTGACGTCCATAAACCTCTCCGAGGCGAACCGGCGCGGAAACCAACGTCGCATGCACCGGCGAACGTGGGCCTCCGTCCTCCCCGCCCCTTCAATCCCCAATCTGCATCTCAAAGGATTGCCCGTGCCCGGGAGAAAACGACAGAGTACACATTGAACAAGTCCCATGCGCTATCTGAAAACGAAAAGTCTGAGGTTCGGAACATGTTCCGGGAGAGGTTCATGCCCGAGGGGCGGGCTGTCGCTTCGTTGAACGCTATTGCTTCGCTCGCCGACGAAAAGATTGAGGAGGCCCGCGCTAGGGGTCAATTCAAGAATCTACCGAGAGGGAAGCCATTGGAACGGGATCATAACGCCGATTCGCCGTTTTTAGACACGACGGAGTACTTCATGAACCGAATTATACAGAAGCAGGACATTGTCCCACCGTGGATAGAGAAACAGCAAGACCTTGCTAGGGCAGTGAGGGTATTCCGTGGGAGACTGAGGGCAGATTGGAAACGGCATGTTTCTGGGATAATTTCCAGCGCAGGTGGGAGTGTTGATGAGCAGTGCCGACGAGCAGAAGAGTACGCAGCTGGCGAAGCACGCCTAGCAAATATCGAAGACCGAGCGAAGAAACTCGAGCGAGGCGAGGAAATAGACACCCTAGATGAAGCCATCAACGAAAGCGGTAGTACAGCGGTGTTTCGAGACCCAACATGGGAAAAGACTGAACTTCAATACCACAAGCTCGCCATAGAAAATCTCAATTCCATCACAAGAAGCTACAACCTTATGGCCCCCGAACTCGCCAAGAAACCGTACTTTATTCTGGAGAGAGAGATGAAGAGCTGCTTCCGGGATACGGCCCCGTTGATCGCGAGTGAGATTCGGGAGCGGGCCAAGATGCCGCCCCGGACGGTTGCTGAGTTCCGGAGGGGTTCTGGCTCTGGCGCGTTGTTTGAGAAATTGGGAACCTCGGAGAAGGTGATGGTGTACGATAGCACAAAGCCGAATTACGGGTTCAAAGAGTTGTTTAAGGATGTGTTTTCGGGATGGAAGTGGAGGAGGCAGGCTACGTGAGCGGATGGGCTGGCAGAGGTTTGGATTGTAAGATATTAGACTCGGAGGCAGTGATATATGACACTGGTAGAAGGGAAGATATTCCATTTGGTTTTAGGGTAACGGGGTTAAATCCCAACCAACTATTTGCTGATGTATTACCCGGACCCGGCAATAGCATTAGATAGCTTTCCCGTAGGCGTAAATTCCCAAAGTTCCAAATCCCAGTTCACCCAAAACAGAACATCCACAAAGCCTTCATACTTTTGAACCTTGGCTGAAAGTCTCTTCTCATAAGCACAGGGAAACAATATTTGTCCCTACAATTTTCGACCGAACCATATGATGGAGAGATATAACGGGCAGGGAAGCCACCCACCCACCCACCCACTTATTATACAAAGTCCCTACCGAAGAATTCCGCAATCGAGTCTCAGAACGCTAGCCCCCCTCCTCCCCCTTCACATGCGCCAAGACACCCCAAGACATGGAAAGCCAGTCCTTCCTTCCTTCCTTCCTTCACAAACACCCAACCGGCAAAAAGCTAGCATAGCATAGCACCCAGTTCTCACGGAGCGCCACAAACCGAGGTACGACAAGCTATGTATAATACCTCGCGGAATGCTATCATACAGCGGGGGCAACAATCGTATCATACTTAACCTACCAAGTTAGCAGGTAGACCCCAGGGTCTTTTTTTTTCTCCTCCGAGTTTGTGCACAACGGTCCGCTACACTACACCCTAAAACATCGACTATATTATATTATATTACATTATAGGTGCAGGTGCAGGTACATTCCCTTGATCGTACAAGACCCGTCTGTGCATAATATCGTAGACCCGGTCAAGGGCTGGGATATCAGTAAGTGGAAAAAAAGGTATAATAGATAGGTTTAAAAGGACACGGAATGGGCAACCTACATAATTTTTAAAAATATATAATAATAATATAGGGATTGCCCTGAAATTAACCAAATTACTATATGGTGGTGGCCCCCTATCTAGAGGAAAGTTATACTCGACTTTAATTAAATTCGAGCCTCAAGATTGTTTGGTTCAAATGGGCACTATGGGAGGTGAATCATAGGAAGTCACTCGTAGGGGGAGGAATATGGGCTTGGCTGGTCGGTTATATGGCAGGGGTGCGGGTGCCCTCGACTGCGAGGTATGTATGATATGGGGCACAGTGTCATGCTCGAGAGGGGGATATCGGGGGGTTGTGGGTAAGGAGACAGGGAATCAATTACCTGCCCTATGGTGACCTTCTGGATCGACAGGTGCGTGTTGTTGGTCCCTGAGAGCAGCTAGGATTAAACCGGCCATAAAGGAAAACACACGGGTCGTGGCGGGTCCCGTTGGGACAAAGTATCCCGTATCAATATGTGAAGGAGATTCCTCTGTTCAAACAAGGAATCTACCCAAGGACACCACTATAATACATATCTACTCCCCTATTTATTTCGACGCCCCCCACGACCACCAATCGCCGTGGCCCTTCCAAAACCCCACCCGATCTGATTAGCAACGTATATCTCGACGCCCAAGTCGTCAGCCCACGCCCAGACTAATCCGGGGTTCTTCTGGAACTGCCTCCCGCTCATGATGACGTCCGCGGACCCATCATCAATTAATGCCTGCGCCTGCCTCCCCTCCGTGATGGCGCCGACGACGGAGACGAGGGCTTTCCCGGCGACGGCCTCACGCACCCTCTTCGCGAAGGGGGCTTGGTATCCAGGCCCCGACACAATCTTCTGCGCTGGGTGCAGGCCGCCGGAGGAAACGTCGATGAGGTCCACGCCTTTGTCCGCTAGGATCTTGGCTAGTTTGGCTGTCTGGTCGACGGTCCAACTGGGCTCGCCAGTGTGCTCGAGCCAATCCGTGGCGGAGATGCGCAGGAAGAGGGGCATGCCATCGGGGATCTCGGAGCGGACCAGATCCACAATTTCCTGGGTTAGGCGGGTGCGGTTTTCGAAGCAGCCACCGTAGGCGTCTGTACGCTTATTGCTTGCGGGGGAGACGAAGCTGTGGAGAAGGTAGCCATGGGCGTTGTGGATTTCGATTACCTAGGGGATTTTATTAGTCGGGTTAATTAATTACCTTAGGGGGAGGAATTCACATCGAAGCCAGCCTTGAGAGCTCGGCGGGTAGCTGCAACCCATGCCTTCTTAAGGTTCCCAATGTCCTCGAGAGTCATCTCGTGAGGCCTAACATGTAGTTATTAGCCGTGGGGGCTCCAAACCTAATGACATCAAATAGAGGGTGCCCACCGCGCATAGCGCCCATCATAAGCAATAGCACTGGGGCCACAAACGTTATTAGGCCAGCCACCTACCTCCTCAGCCGCAAGGTCGCCAGTACTCAGCCACGGAGCAACAGTGCTCGCCTTCCTCCCGGCATGTGCAAGCTGGATAGCAATCTTCTGATTCTGGCTGTGTGCAAACTCGACTATCTTCGCCATGGGCTCGATCTGGGAGTCCTTCCAGAGACCAACATCCTCAGGGGTAATACGGCCCTCAGGCACAACTGCTGTAGCTTCGACAATTGCGAGGCCAGGACCTCGGGAAATAATACCGCCCAAGTGGGCCATATGCCAGGCGGTCATGTGGCCATCTTCAGCGGAGTATTGGCACAGAGGTGGGAGCTGCAAGTTTGTTAGTATCAAGTTGGTAAGGGGGTGGAATTGGGGAGACAAACAAAGATGCGGTTCTGGAGAGTTAAACCACGAATGGTGAGTGGCTGGAACAGTTTTGGGGGTATTTGCCCGTTGGGCTGGGGATCGCTGGCAGTTCCAGACGGAGGGTTCTGGGCAGGTGTAAAGTATGAAACCTTGTTTACGTTAGGGACTTTCAATCATAATTTCCGACTTGAAGACACATACGCCGACTGCAGGAGTACTCTTGATAACTCTCGTCTCTTGAGCGTTGGCCGTAGCGAGATGTGATGACATTTTGGCAGCAGGGCTTTGGAAGATGTTAAGATGCTGGAAGGTCTGACGAATTTAGAGGAAGGCTTCTCCGGACTTAGTTGCACTTTATATGCTTGAAAAGTCCCGCTCGGCAGCTGGGGGGGGAGGGGCACATCACGTCATGAATCCATGCTGAACGCCATCCATCCAGGGGTTCCAAGCAGTTATGATATTGAAGAGGTTCGAAACCGATCCCCAGCCGCCGATCTCAATTTCTCATCATTCGAATTCCTTCTTCTTTCTGTATGCGCTGGGCGATACGCCTTTACCATAGCGGGTTTATCGGTTCGTAGGTTGGCCCCTTGTGTTTAGGTAAGATATCCACCAGTCAGATCCCGGAATTTGATTTCAAAGCAAGCGCAATCCGAGGGGGAGAAAACATTTTCCTGAGCTTTCCCCCCCCCCTCAGGTGCTTTACCGTATCATGCAGTGACTAGCGGTACAATAGGGGGTCTTTTCAAAGGGGGGTGTTTTCTTCCAGAGGTTCGCGGTTGATGCCCAAGGGTGTCCAAGGGGTGATTGGTTACCAATAGTCTAGGGACAGTAGCACCTAATCGCTGCAGCACCGGAGCTTGCAGGCGTGGCTAGCGGCAAGCTACGGAGAAATAGTTTATCCGGAATATTTCAACATCTGACCAGGTCCACTTCATACTTTAGCACTCGGAAATTGAAGAGTGATTGTATGCTAGGGCCAGGGGTGGCTTTCGTGACTTGGTTTCGAAATAATCAAATTTCTCCTCGTATAGGGAGGTGCAGTAGGGAGACTTTGCTTTGAAGTGCTGCCATGCCTGACTATGCGTAGTTCAGGCGTTAATCGACCCCTGTTTTCCATGGCACAATAAACGACCGTCTGGTGTCCTGGGCTCCCCTGTTGTATGAAGATGAGTCTCGGAGTGGTATCCTTAGAGCTGTCGGCAGGTTTCGATCTGTAAAATGGCCTTAGTGGTGGGGAAGATTGATGACTTGGATTTCCTTGATGCCTTGATAAACTCAAGAAGAGTTAGCCCAAAGACAAGATCGTAGATCCGTTACTGCCGGTACCTCGAGTGCTCGAGAGTATCGTGCTCATCCTGTAGCTTGCTAGCATACTAGTATCTAGCATATGAACCGAGAGACAGCTGACCCACCGGTAGTGTTCGAGGGTGGTAGCGAGAACCAAGATCCAATTCTGGGTGTGAAACTCACAATGGGGTTTCAGTCAAGCAAGGTGAGCCTCCGCCCATGAGTTTGGGACAATTTTTTCCCATTCATTCAGCGAATGGTGTAGCGATTTCTTTGTCTTTAAATTGCGATACGAGTATGGATGTGGCTCGGGAGAAAGGGGAACAAGGGGAATTGTCACGGGACGCGAGAATTGACTCTCTCCGGGGGTGGCGGGGAGGTAGGTGCTCGGGGGATATTCTAAATGGGTCAATGCTCTCCTTGCAAGCTTGTCTCTAGTGACGATCCTTCAAACGCTCGCTTCCTTGCCTTGAGACCATCCAGTATCCACAATCTCGGGACAAACTACGATACTGACCTTGCTACAAGTATAACGAGAAAAAATACGGTACTGGTGTGGACAAAAATGTCACAAAGAGGGGAATTCCGAATACCGGGCACCGATGCTGAGCCCGAGCGACTGAAAGACAGTGCCCGAAAATAGGGATTACGAGTAAAGTATGGGAAATGCCCGTGCGTGCCTGAGTGCCCATACAAAATGTACCTCCTGTTTTCGGGTGCTTATGGCCTGGGAAGGGTGAAACCAGACCAACCGACCCAGTAGTCTCCGCACCATACGGACGATATCAATCCGGCCCCTGACTCGAGTACTCGTACCCCCCACGAACCGTCCGACTGGAACCATTCTCGTCTCATCCTTCTTCGGCGGGCCCCGAGGCCATGAGGCCTACCGGCAGTTCACCAGACTACCCCCACACAGTACCAGGGGCCAGAGGACATTAACCGGCACTTGTCCCAAGCAAGACGAGAAAACAGGGGCTGAGGGGTGGTATTGGCGCTCAGATAGGCCCATATTTTTTACCATATGTTTTGCGAGCTCCAGTTCCAGGTACTTACAAATATTGTTCGTGCCTGCGACATGTACAAGTACTCTACATTCTCCCAATTCCCTGTTTTCGGGTACTTGCCTGAGACAGGCAGTCATTTGGGTTTTAGGAGTATCGCAGAGACCTGACTTAAGTGGATCATACCAGGGTTTACCATCGATTCGTGAGTCCTGAGCCGGTGGACCAAAGAACTTTGCCTGCCGGTACTCCTACTGTACTATACGGTACTCGAGCGGTGGGCAAGTATTCGATGACAGGGATTCACAAAATGCATGACAAAAGATCCGTGCGTATCTAAGCGCCCATACAAATTCACGACCCCTGATACCGAATACCGGTACTACTTCTTGCCTGCCACGAGCCTTGAGCTACAAGTACTTGTCCCAGGCCATGGGCACTGTACCCGAAAACTGGGAATTGAGAAATGTGGCGGAAAACCTGCTCGTATCAGAGCGCCAATTCGAGATAATTTACATCCCCCCCCCCGCTTTCGGGCATCCACGGCCTGGGACAAGTAAAGGGCGTGATAGGGCAATGTCGCCAGTATAACAGGATAATTCCGCGCAGAGTAAGTCCTATTTACTTTCTAGGGACGCGACATTATCCTGTCGGCGACATTGTCCTGTCATGCTCTTTACTACATTACGTCAAATCTGATGAAATCCACTATCGGATTACTGGTGTCAGTGGGAATTAACCCTTCAGCCTAGGATAGGTTTAATTTGACACCGCATCAAACAAACCTTGAGGGTTGCTCTTATTGTGTCAGGAAAACCCCCGCCCTTCTCTGGCATTGTCTCTGGATCCGGAGATTGCACGGGTGATGGAGATAGCGGATTTCAGGAGATTTTACGGCTATCGTACCGTATTTGGAGAGATTCGCTTGCCACTACTAGTACCGTAGCACCAGCGTGTTGAGCCAAAGGTCTTTTTTCTTCATGATCTGTTGTAAGTTTGGAATAAAGCACCTTCGCTTGACTCTTTACTCTTTTTGGGCCTCTTTTCAGCCCTTATCGTACCTTATTTCAACCCTCTATCAAAGCGGCATGCCGCGTTTGGGCCCGTTCCGCTCTGTTGGCTCGCCATGGGTTACACGGACCCCGTATATTTGGACCCGACGAATGGACCCCTGTCGAGCAAGCGAGGTGTCTTGTCGGTGAAGGGTGATCTATCGGTGAATTCTCCTGCCTAGCCTGCGCACACTATAACACCTCTCTTTCTCTCTTATATCGCCTTCCCCCCTCTCTGCAGATATCATAACGCAATATTGAGAATCCCGCCCGAGTACCTTGACGCCTCTTGCGGAATGCCTAAAGTTATTGTCGTTGGCGCAGGTCAGTTCTCACCCGGGGGTACACAAAGTGGTATAATTGATTTAGCTAATGGAACGAATAGGTTGGTTTGGCCTGATTGCCGCAAAAACGTACCTACAAGTAAACCCCGCACATACACTACTTCTATTGGAATCGTCGACAACGATCGGGGGAACTTGGTCTCAGGACCGCGTCTACGATGGTCTAGTAACACATAACCCGATGGGTGCGCTGGAAGTTTCCGATACACCACTGGAAGGCGCACCAACTGCAGAGGGCTACATTCGAGGAGAGGATGTAGCGAATTACCTGGTTCGGTTCGCCGAGAAGTACAACCTTTTAAGTAGAATTGTGTTTGAGGCAGCAGTTGATAGTATTGACAGAGATGTCGATTCAAAAGAATGGATACTGAAGTTGGCGAGGAAAAGCGAAGGGGAGGATGAAGTCAGGTGTGAGAAATTGATTATGGCGGCTGGCCTGACATCAATGCCCTTTATACCTACCGACATTGAGATCATGGACCCCAAAATGACAATGTTCCATTCGGCGGAGATGAAGAAGTGGCAGGAAGCATTACAAACAGACAAACAAGGGGTTAAAAGAGTAACTATATATGGCGGGGGTAAAAGTGCCTTCGACGCAGCATATATGTGTGTTGTCGCTGGCAAGAAGGTTGATTGGATTATCAGGGAATCAGGCCAGAGTGTTAGCGTAAGTTGATCTTTGATATTAAAGCGAGTGAGGCTAACAAAGGACAGTCAATGTTCTCTGCTAAAGCACTAGGGAAGACATCCCCACTGATGGCATCAAAACGGCTATTCAATGCTTTGAGTCCGTGCATATATGATTCCGAGACAATGACGTCTAAATTTCTACATGGAACGTCACTGGGAAGATGGATAGTAAGAACCTACTGGAAGACATTAAACGGCATCGTGATGAAGAAACATGGCATGTACACATCCGAGAACGGCCGGAAATTAGTACCAGAACTTGGTGAAATGGGGTAAATGACTCCTCCATTCCTCTATCCGCAGATTCACACCATTCTAACTCTTCAATTAGTGGCTTCTGGTCAGGCTCAACTCCAACAGGAGTAATCTCCCAGCCCGATTTCTTAACTCATCTCCACGCTCCAAACTCCCTGATTACCATCCACAGGACAAGCATAACCTCCATAAAGGGTGCAACTATCCAACTAGCGAACGGGACCTCACTTTCCTCCAACGCACACATCTGGTGCACCGGCTGGATCCGGGATACTACACCCCTGGCCCGCAACAACCCGGAGTTAGCCCTGCAAGCCGGCATACCGATGCCTAAAGAAAACTCACCTAAGCACTGGGAAACCCTCGAATCCGTCGCCGAAGATAGGATAAAGTCTCTCTTCCCATTGCTGTCCACGCCACCGCCGTACATACCTATTCAGCGCAGTAATACGCCGTACAGACTTTACCGTCTCCTCGCACCGCCAGCCATGGCGGATGCGGGTGACTATACACTTGTGTTTGTGGGGATGACACATACCCCTGCGACCGGTATGATCGCGGAGTTGCAGGCGTTATGGGCGACTGCATATCTGGATGGGCGTATTCCGCTGGAGGGGAAGAAGGAGAAGATGGAGAAGGAGGTGGCCGAGGTGAATGTTTGGATGAAGAGGAGGTACTTGAATCTTGGGGAGAAGTGTGCTAATCTTACGTTTGAGTTTATACCTGTGAGTTTCCTTCCTTCCTTCCTCCAGTTCTTCTCGAGGTTCCCTGCATGAGCCCGGGCTAACATACCGTAGTATTTGGACACGCTTGTTGGAGATTTAGGTCTCAATCGACGGAGAAAGGGCCGGGTTAGAGAGTGGTTCGGGACTTATTCCCCGAGGGACTACCGGGGAATAATATCGGAGTGGGCGCGGAGGAGTGACAAGCTAGCCTGGCAGTCGCTTAAAGGGAACTAGTGTCTTTTTGTTTTTGTCGTGATATTTTAGGGAGTTTGTTCGGGGAGTTTACTGGTATGATACTGTGCTTTTTTTCCCTTTTTTCCCTTCCTTTTTTGAAATGATACCCAGATTGTATAGGCCGGAACTAGCTGGCCGGATTGTATAATATTTTCTTACCAATACAGCAATACATTTGACCGAGCCATAATTCATGATTCGTGATCTATCCCCTATAAGGTTGAACCTGCAACTCTAATTCTAAACATTGCCCCCTAAACAAAACAAAAAAACAAGAAACAAAAACCAGGTACAACGCCCCAAATAGCAAAACAAATCACGCCCCATCAGGTCCTCCCCCTCCCCGGCGCCCTCCAAGTCCCATCCCCTTCTACGACCCCAGCGGCGGTATAATCCCCCATTTCCCCAGTGCCCCAGTAACCCACACGAACATACACCTTTTCCCAACCACCCGTCGCGGTCCTAGTCCTGTTCCAAGTGGCAGCGCCGGAAACCCCACTAACGCGAAACCTCTCCACATCATTGATGATCACGCTAACGCCCTCTTCCCACCCACGCGTCTTCCCATCCTCCCAGAAAAACGTGACGTTGTTGCCTGCAGGGGGGATCTCGGGCGTGACGAGGTGCGGGATGGTGGAGAAGTAGAGGCCGTCTCGACCGCGGAGGGATTCCGGGGTTTCCACGATGCCGGCAAAGCCCCACCTTGCTGTGCCGTTGATGAACAGTCCGACAAGGAGGCCTTGATACAAGAGACTCATTCTGTTGCGTAGGCGGGTACCGGGGAGGAGGAGGAGGGCGAGGATGTAGTGGTGTATGCGCAGCGCGGAGCCAGGGATCGCCGCGAGGAGGGAGAGCCCGACACCGAAGCCGGCGTAAGTCAGGAGGTACTTGGGCATTCGGCCCGTAAGGCGGAAGAAGTGTGCTTGGAAGAGGACTATTACGAGTAGAAGGAGGACTACGATTGTCAGTGCGGTTATCGCGTTGGGCTGCTGGCGGAGGTCGCGGCCTGTCAGGCGGTATATAGGAATTATGGGGTCGAGGGTGATGTTGTTCAGCGCGCCGATCCAGAGGCCCGAGAGCCAGAGGAGGGTCTTCTCGACTGTGTGGTAGCGGGAGAGGGATAAGGTGTAGGCTACCGCATATTTGTATATTACAAAGGCGCAGAAGGCGGCGGGGAGGAAGCGGGAGAGGGAGAGGGAGATTAGTTCGTAAGGGTTTGTGGAGAAGGGTGGATCCGAGGCTAGGGCTACGTGGAAGAATGTCCCTGCGAAGACTGAGGAGAAGAAGACGGGGATGGAGGTTATAAGGAGGAAGGAGAGGACTGTGAAAAGGAGGGATACGCTAAGGAGATGCCAGCGGAGGTCGTGGCAGTGAGTTGTGTTTACCCCGGAGAGGAAGTTGAAGGAGGATGGGAATGTCGCGTCAAACATAATTGAAGAAATCCCGTGGCGCTTCGACGACGGGAAGTAACTTTGCGAGCCAGCAAGAGAAAATACCCCGCATCCGCCGTACCGATTGGATATTAGTCCGGAGTGGATGGCAGCAGAGCAGATGAATGAATCCGACCGGTAAACAGCATCCTCAAGCAGCCCATCGCTGGAGTTCCCGGAAGGCCCACCAATAACCAGCGGTCGATATGCAACAATCTGCTTGCCAACCGCGCGCGGGTTGAGCACACTAGTGCTGAGACAGCCGGCGGGGCATCGGAACGGTGCGGTGGAGTTGACGAATGGTCGACAAAACTCGCCGTTGATCCCACATAGATTATTCTTCGACCTGGGTACCAATCATCAGATAAATATATTCTCGGCGAAACGTTGAAGATCATCCGGGGAAACGAAACGAAACAAAACATCGGACGAATCAGAAGGGGTGGGGGGAAAGAAAAGAGAACATACCACAATACCGAGGAACAACTAATGAAATAGGGATTCTGTCCATTCACCTTGGATGTAAACCGAGAGTTATGAATAACAGTGATGAAAGTTGTCAACCAGGCGAACCAGAAGAGCAGTAACAGTGCCAATTGCCATTTCCTCCGCCTCAGGCGCCCGCGGTAGAGCAAGCGTAACGGCAGGTCCTGCCATTTAGCGAAGAACGGTGTGAAGGTAACGTCTTTAGGCGGGTTAGGGCCTTGCATCCATCGCCATATAACTATGTATGGCGGAACCCGAGGGGCCGCGGTAGGCGATAGTGGTGCTTCGGGAGCATCATCTTGCGGTTGAATTTGTGAAGTGGTAGGTGTTGAGGCTCGCTCAACGGTGATGGATGGCCGAGGTGATTGTGAGTGTGGAGACATGGGTGGCAAGGGAGAGATGGGGAGAAAGGAGGCGATAAGGAGGGTAGAAGAACTATAAAAAAGAGCTCTATCGGTCGCGGCGGTGGTGGGAATTGTTTGAATTAGTTTCCCAGCACTCCATACAAACTCACGGTGGTAGTTGTTTGGATTGTTTGGCGGGGGAAAGTACCGCGGCAGTAACTAAGTATCCAGTCGCGAACCTACGGCAGACTCACGTGGCAGCCAGCAGACTTCGGAGAGCATCTAACTTACTGTAGTGGTCAGATCACTTGGGACGGTCAGCTGTCAAAATGGAGTGTCCTGTCCCACCAAATTACTGTTTCATCAGTGTCAGCAGAGCTGTGTCCCAAAGTTCTGAACAGGTCAGCTTTTTACTACCTATCCTATGACCTGCTATGTAGAGTAGAACAATAATTTATTTCCGGAATCTGTCCAAGTGAGTTAAGAAAACAAGGAAGATTATCTATGTTGTCCAGAAAGCGTTTTATTTCAGCATGTTGTGTCCCAGCCCATGGTACATGTTTTTTTGTGTCAGCAATTTGAAGTGTCCCAAGTCATCTGACTACCACCGTACTCGAGTATATCCGTCTCAGGCACCGTTTCACTTCAACCCTAACCCACGCCACGACATCCTCTTATAAGAGTATGATACCAAGACTGGACAACAGTCACATCTGCTAGAGTTGTTCATTCGAGTGCAAGGAAAAGGGATGAAAGGGAAAAAATGGTGCTCTGGGGGAGCGTATTTGTGGGGGGTGGGGGATTAGCTTGAATACAACTGATGGGCAAGCCGCCGCCTTCATTTTGAGAAGAGGGCTGGAAGTATCGTGCTCTGGTGTGTTAGTAGAAATCAGGGAACTATTTCTATCATACTGACCACATACAAGTCTCTATTGAAGCAAGGGTTATGTTCCGTGATTTTGTGGCCACACCCAAGTGCGAGTGATTGGTTGTGTGCGGCTTACTCCAATACGGCGGGGTCTTACTCCACCTAAGTGTGCTCTAGATCCTTCTCCAAGAAGAAAGGGAATAAAACGAAAATAGCAGTAATACAATACAGCCTTGCCGTAGGTGGGTTGGCCTGTGGTGGGGGTTTTCAGAGATCTTCCCTCTGGGGGAGGATGTTGTGGTTTTTGTAGGTTTTTGGGAAGAAATATTTTGCTTCACATTACTGGTTTCAAAAAACTTGATCTATGGCAACGAACTGTCTGAGCGTAGATTAGTTCATTGACGACGCAACTGTGCTGTTTAAAGGCCTGAAGCTTAAACCCAAGTAGTAAGTGTAGTGGCATAGGAGGAAGGGGAGACCAAGCATGGGGTTTCGGGCGAATAATCAAGAAATGAAGGTATAAATATTAGAAATATTGGAAAACTAAACCTATTTAGGACCTATGTTATTGGTTACGTCGGGGAGGCTGATGGAGATACCGGAGAACGGTAATGTTTGTATGTAGAAGTGGCGGAGTAGACCAACGAGGGACTTTGGGAACAGAACGCATCTATCTCTAGATGAAGAACAAGAACTTTCGAATACAAGATAACTAGACGCATTCACCGGCCAAGCTGTGCTGGAAGGAAAGGGAAAGTCTGATGCGCTCATTTCCTTCCCTATGGCTGAAATAGTACTTTTGATATTATGTGCTTTCTACTTTGAGAGCGACAGAGCTGGTATGTATTCTCTAGTCTTTTTTTAAAGCTATCGGGGCTTATCTTACCTTGTGCTTTCTGTTCCATGCCATTGCTCGCCCAGTTGAGGACAAAATATGAAATTATGTTCTCATTCATTTCCCCTTGTCTTTGGTGTTGCTTGCCTCAATCTCTTCCCTGCTATATACCGTTTGTTGCCGTTTCACTACATAATAGTGGGTCGCTCTAACCCTCTCTGATAGAATTAAGTTTTCAATCTCTTTCTCGAAGTGATTGCACATTGTTCAATCGTTCCACCCATTGCGACGCCTACATACACGATATCCGAGTGCTGCGGCGTACGTGCATACCCCAAAGTGTAAAGTGGAAGTTTGGGCTAGCATACGGGAAAGTAGCTCTTCCCTCAAGACTATCCATCGTAGCGAGTAATAGAGCCTTTGAAGGGCCCAACTGGGTTAGGTTTGTGGAGGTCAAACATGGGGTATGATACCATGGCCTAGTTATTCTGATGGCCCTAGGGCTACAGAAAGGTAGCTAGTGTTGCCTTGGCGGTAGGAGGCCGTATAAAATGTGAATGCCCGCACCAACCTTCACCCCCCCCACCAACCAGCTTCCTGGGAGCAACACTCTGGTTGTTTGTTTCTTTCTCGCGCTCCTCCTCCTCTCACCTTTCTTTACCAATTGCTACTACGACTAACGTCGGTACGCACTCCGTGTCTCTTGTGTCAATCTTCTCCCTCTTTTTTTAAGAGCCTTCGACGGTCCCCTCAATACCTGCCCGCCAGCCACCGTCGTTACATTCTCCTCTTTTCAATTGTGAGAAGTTTCTTATCAAAATGCTGCCATACAATCCCTATATAAATTCAAAGGGTCTCTATAACCCCAGCGTGATGATGCAAGCTCCATCTCTTGTAGCCCAGGAGGTGAGCGCATCCCAAGCAAGTGTCCCTCAGATGAGCGCACCGCAAGCAAGTGTCCCTCAAATGAGCGCACCGCAGGCAAGTTTCCCTCAGGTGAGCGCACCGCAAGCAAGTGTCCCTCAAATGAGCGCACTGCAGGCAAGTTTCCCTCAGGTGAGCGCACCGCAAGCAAGTGTCCCTCAAATGAGCGCACCGCAAGCAAGTGCCCCTCAGATGAGCGCACCGCAGGCAAGTGTCCCTCAGATGAACCCCCCAAAACGTTCCGGGCCTCCTCTAGGACCGAGCGGCGAAGGGCATCATGTTGGGATGACACCTGGTGATACCTCTGTACCTGGCCCCCCCGCGCGCAAGAAAAGCCGTCTAGGAGAATTTGATACGGCAAATAAAGAAGCTGGCGCCGCCGGGCCCACCAATATTCTCAAACGCAGGATGGATATCCAAAATGTGTCATCTGCGGTCCTCCTGCTGGTTTTTGAGTGGCAAGTGAAGGGTGAGAACACCGCCGTCACTGTTAGAGAGCTCGCCAGGCTCGTTCTCGTGAACAAGGAATTCCGCACCCTTTTCCACCCTGAGCTCATTCGTGAGGGTATCCGCCATGCTGCCCGCACCAAGAACCACGACTTGCTCAAAGATCTATGCCCGAAGGCTCAGACCCTGAACTTCCCTGCTTGGGATTTCGCTAAAGGTAGCACATCCTGCAAAGCTCGCAACGCGTCGCTTCCGCCTATCGGTGCGCCCCTCCACGAGGCCGCAGGTGTGAACGACGCACTCGCAGTCGCTTACCTCCTAGCCGCCGGCGCGGACCCTAACTTCCTTGACTGCCGCCACGAGACTGCGCTCCACCGGGCTGCCAAGTCCGCTGGTTCCTTTGTCCTTGTGCAATTGGCGAAGGCCGGCGGCAACTTGGAGCTCCGTAACTTGCACCTCTGGACGCCCTTCGATATCGCTATCGCCAGCAAGAACCTCGACGTCATTTACTCCCTCTGGCGTCTCGGCCAGCGCGTCGATAGCCGTAAGGACCCCACCGGAAGCTCTCCCGTGCATAAAGCTATCGACACCAACTGCTTGTCAACGCTGGAGATGGTTCTAAAGCTTAAACCTAAGCTAAACGTGAAGGATTGGGCAGGGGCCACTCCTTTGATCTACGCCATTCGTGAGAAGAAGAGCCCCGATGCAGTAGAAATGATTATGAAATTCGGTCCCAACGCGTTGGTCAAGGATCGCGCGGGCAAGACGGCCCTTTTCTATACTCAGGTTCATAGGGATGTGGCGGTTAGGGATTTGTTCGCTCGTTACTACTGTGGCCCTGCATTTAACAAGGGGTTGATGGACGCCCAAAAAAAGTGTTATAGGCGTTACGAGACTACTCCCAGGGAGTTTAGTTTCATTTATCACTATTAAAACATTCTTGGTTCAGTCCATCAGGCGGAGGTACGGGTAGGTGGTGGGAAATGGTGGTGATATTGTGGAAGCAGAGATGGTTGGGAATATCTGGGCGTGGGCACTTTACGTTACCTATTTTTCCTGTACTAGACATTTATTTTTTCTTTCCTTCCAATAAACGATTATCTCCACATGCCACTGCCGGCCTCATTCTATTGGTTAAGGGTTGAACGGTTTCTGCAGTGAAATGACTGACCCGAGTCTTCCTCAAACCAACCATTCTTTGCCCAGTTTTCCCTAAGCACAGTAAGTAGGCTCCTCCCTCACCGTATTACATCTAAAATCCTGAATGGTAAACCGTGCCCAATACCGCAAATTGTCACAAATTGTCACTTCCCCAAAGAATTTATACCGGGAACCCCCCGACCCTAGTAAGATACCGGCATATTCCCTGCGATACAGTGCTGTACACGCGAGAGCGCACCTCAATCTAAACCTCCCCTTAACCAGAACGACCTCACCCCTCACTCACTCACACATTTTATCATAAGCCGGCCCCCAGCTCCCCCTCTGATCCGGACAGAACAACGAGAGTCCCCCCCCCTCAATCCTGCAGGTACCCACCTCCACGGTCCCGGAACCAACCGGCCAACCGGCCAACCAGACAATTCAGGAAGCGAACGCGGATACAGACTACGATCGAGGAACACTCAGATATATACACCCCGTCCAGATACACAGTTCCCCATTTATTCGGCTCGTAGGCTAGGATTACTGAGGTCCGACCAATCGGCAATGAACTGTGTATCTGAACGGGGTGTACTCGTACAGTACATTTGAGTGTTTTGTAGTTGTATGGTTACTTTTGAGCCGAAATTTCCGCATTGGTGATTACTCGGTGCCTTTGTCGAGTGGTGGTTGTGCGGTCATGACAGGATTAAGCTTTTGGGTTGGCGGGCTTACTTTCGGATAAGTTGGTGTTGGCCGGCTGCGGTTGTCTGAATTTCTCGGATTAACTTGACGGGGGAAGGGTTGGGATTAGGAATTGCGCGAGGCCAGCCACTGCTGGTAGACTTGAGATTTGAGGATGTTTCAAGAAGGTAGGTGGGTGGGCTTGCGCTTTGGACAAGGAGGAAGCTGGAGGAAATGGAAGTTGGACTTGGTCGACGGGTGAACTATGAATTGGGAACTCGAGATTGGACAGAGAGGCATTCGGCTAGGGTGGGTGTCGAAACAACGTTTTTCGAGTGGCAGGTTTCGAGCGGATTGCCGGATTTGTATGCAGAGGAAAGCGTCACACACACACACGCCAAAGTTCTTTGATTGGGAAGCTCGCATGGACGTTTTCCTACCCGGGACTGAATGCCCTCTAATGCGATGCTTGGAGTTCCTTGTCTGGAAAGCTGTTGCTTTTAACCTCAGGATAAACGGCTAGCTATCGTATCATAGGTAGGACTTTTGGCACTAGAGTTATATCATACCGGATGGGCACATCTTGGGAGAGCAAACAACGTCTGTCACGTTTGCTGGGGATACCATATTCGCAATTGTTAACCCACTCTGGCGGCTTGATGTGTCATGATATCGCGATCTTACTACTTGCACGTGCCTTGCAAGTGGACAATTAATACTGTAGGGGTCATCAAGGTAAGGTAGGATGGCAACGGTCGTTCCTCAATCTAACGGGGCTTTAATCCGGCCAATTATGTCTAAAATCCCTGGTCGGACTTTGAGTAACACCCCTTCAACCGTCATCGAGAAACTGTCTGGGCAAGCCAAAAAATGAAAACGGTGCAGTGTTTGGGAAGTCCCGGCTTGGATATGATCGCCCTCCTTCAGCATTGACTAACCCTTTAAGCTTCTTTTTAGTGCCATGGAAGCGACTTGAGGAGTGGAAATCATTCTTTCAAGCTACCTCACACCATTTTGGCTCATTTTAGCCAATCGTCTCCCAGCCCGAATTGAAATACCACCGTTGCGATCCTACCTTGAGGACCCCGAATGGCGGGCTCCTAACCGGAGCACCTCCAGCACATTCCACTCACAAAGGACTTTCGGAAGTCGGAAAACGGCCCTGCATGCGTGTGGCATCGATGGGTGTTTGTGACGTTTGAGCTCTGACGCCCTACCGGCGCTGCGCTGTACGGAACGGTTATCGCTGGATATGGCGTGATGTGAGCGTGCGCGGGGTGACAGGGTTTTCGATAGCGCTGTTTGGGTATATCTGAGGGGAGAATGCGGGAAAAAGGGTGCAATAGTAGTTTTAGGATGTTCAAGTCTTGAAAAATGGAGATGGAGGTTGGCTTAGATTGGCTAGTCTATACTCGGGGTCCGGATCCTTAGTCGGAATTACAAGATTACAAGTTAAAGAACTGGGCTGGTTGAACAGCAAGACGGTAGAGATACTTGTACTGCTGTCCGAGTAGAAGGTGCAATATGGTCTGGTAGCATGTCCTGTTTCTAGCGTGACGCTCGCCAACTTAATTTTGAAAGGAATCCATCCATTTCTTTATCGTAATCCAAACACATTTCTACCTGTCAAACATTCCAAGCATTTGTCATCCGCAATAGGGTTCTTTTACCTCAAACGTAAAAGTTGAGGAACAAAGAGACCTTTACCTTTAGTTTGTGCGACCCGCGATAACCGAAAGAACCTTCCGGCACCCTTCCAGCCTATCACGCTTTGCGCCGTCCATCCATGGCCAAGGAAGGAGCTGACAAAATCCCAATTATTAACCTTCTGACCCTCCAGCATCCCATCTGGACCGATCGGCAATTGACAATCTCCGAATTCCTGTCCCTCGTATTGTCGCTCGATCCCCAGTACCGACCTCATGATTTCGGCCCAATGGCACAGGCGTCTTTTTTACTCTGCTTCAGGATTTATGAGTTCGGATGTGATTACTGTTTAGTAGCGCGCAGGACGGAGGATCCAAAGGCGCGTTTCCGGGGGGGTTGCTTTTTTCTCTCTCTCTGCTCCACTTGGAAGTAGATGCATGACGTCGTGGGTGGTTTGTGAGTGAGTCGGAGTGATGTCTGAGTGGTGGGCTGTATCCGGCGATAGATAGGTTGACAAGTCTAACTTATGCCTTGATACTAGTAGAAAGATGGAGGAAGAAAGCGAATATAAAGACATCGATTTCTGGCACAGCCCCCCATTCACTTTCTCGGCCATCCACGCAAACAAGGTAGCGGATAACGGATAGCGGACGACAGAACTCTAGCTTCTCTCAGTTCTTGCGAGTTTTTCTTTTTTTATCCCAAAGACCCCTTTTTTCCAGATCGCTCCCCGCAAAGTAGACTTGTCAAGATGGTCGCAACTGGAGTAGCAAAAACCACCATTTGGGCGATCCGGTTCTTCCAGCTCCTGTTCGCTGTCATCCTCGTCGGCGCATTGAGTTATATGGTGGACCAGTTCCGCGACTTTGGTTTCGGCGGGGTTCCGAGGGAGGTCGTCACTCCGGAAGTCTTTGTATGTCCTCCTCCTCCGAGATCCAGCACGCACAAAGCCCCGAATACTAACCCACTGTAGTCCGTTCTCGCCATTCCCTTCACCACCTTCGCCATCCTCGCAGTCCTCTTCCTCGATGGCACCGCACAAATAATTGCCACCTTCTTCGACTTTGTTCTCTTCGTCGGGTATCTGACCTCGGCTGGTCTGCTTAGACATAACTTCCACAGACACTCTGGCGACAACCCACTTCGCGCCGCTTTGATCAGCATCCGCACCGCCCGTGGAATCGACGGTCGTGATGCTCGTAATGGCGGATTGGTTAGACTTGTTGCTGGGTTGGTCTTGATTCAACTGTAGGTCATCCCCTGTATCGAACACCAAGTCGGCACAGTACATCTTTATAACATTTGGACAGCATGCTCTTCTTCATCACCACCCTTCTCTCCCTCTTTGTTGTTACCAGGGGTGAGACTGCTTCTGGCCACTCACCAGCTAGTGAGAAGCACTCCCGCTTCTCGTTCTCTAGGAGCTCTCGTGGCTCGGGCGAGGGCCGGGCTGTTCCTTCTAGTGCTGTTTAAGCATCCTCCCTCATCACAGCCAGTAGCCGCATTAGAGCTCGGCGTATAGTTCACCGGCTGCTGTGGAGAATACCCCGCTCCGTCCAACTTGTTATTTTCCTTTGTATTTTAAATTCTGAGTAATATCCTTTTTTTTTAATTCTTCTGGAGGAATTTTATTATCGATTGGGTAGCTGGGGCTTGGGAGATGGATGATTTATGAGAAATGAAGTTATGTTTTTTTTTCCCGAGGCAATGGCTGAGGACTTTCCTTTCAAGTGTTTTGCTGTGGGTTCGAGAGGTGCTTGAACTTCTGGAAAATACTCTGGAGGAAGGAAAGGAGGTGGATCGTTTAATAAAGTGTTGAAGGATCTGCGGATAATGTGTCAAAAAAAAGGAGAAAACGAAGCACATGAATTATTTATATACTCGAGCACAACGTCATTATGTTCTTGTTGGTTTGGTCGCTATTGGTGTTAAATACCTGTACGAGTACTAATCCTCATGGCCCTGTAGCATCGTACCATAGCGCTATCGACCACAGTGTTCGTGTCTATTCATACAAAATCACTCGGGGACGGTTGCAATTGGCAAGATGCCTATCTAATAATAAAAAGCAATGTGCTGAAAAATACTACCGGTGCCGTAAAAACTCGCTAATAAACTGGCCTGGACGAGGACAATTTACAATAGGCCAGGTTTCTGAAATTATTGATAAGCCAAATATCTCCGCTTTCCCCAAATTCTCAAAAGCTTAGTTTTCTTAATATCGGAGATTTCGAAAAGAACCTACCGGTAGTCCGGGCTAGTTCGAACAATTCATCCCCACCCCGCACTTGTACCTTGTAGTTGTTACCCCCCCCCCCCCCAACACCACCACCGCCGCCGCCGAGTTGATCCTAAAAATTGGTTATTATCTCACAGTTACAAGGGCAGTGACTTCCTCGTAAAAATATGTCAGAACTACACTTCACTCCGGTTCTCCATCCTCCTTTGGGGGCATCAAGCACTCGTTCCCGGAATTCTCCCATCAGGTTCTATGCATTGATGCAGATAGACGCGAGCGAGGATGCCGAAATAATTAACCCTGCAGAGAGATTCACGGTGCTTCTTTGGTACTCTACCAACGGTCGTGGAGTATGGACGCCAGCACCGTTCAAGGAGACTTCGTTGCGGAATGGATGGGTCTGCATCCCGCGCTTACCGTAAAGGTCAAATAATTGTCGTGGAAACTTCAACTGATGCTGGGGTGTGACAGGAGAAAATGCAACGTCCGGGGAGGAGGGATCTCTTTCTGCTTGATCTCGATTACGATTCTGAGTTGGGGCCTCTGCAATTCTGTCTAAAGTACAGGTTCGGTGATGGCCCTTGGTAAGGACGGCCCTGGCTCAGGGTTTCTACCAATTTAACGGCGAATTAGGCTCTGGTCGGGCTCCCGTATCGGGGGTGTGGATGGTAGAGTTGTCTTCCAAGGGCCCTGGGAATCTATGATTCCCAAGGATATAATAGAGATTGTGCCTGGTAATGGATGGGGGTCGCATGTGATAACATTAAAGGATGAGTGCCAGGTCATTGAGTACGGGTGTTCGGCAAGGGGGGAGGGAATTCTTGAGTTGCCGTTTGGTAAGCCGGTGGGATTGGTTGAGCGATGGATGGCGTTAGTCAAGATCGCTAGTATGGTTTAAGCTCTCCTAAGCCTCTGTTGGGCCATCGCTAAGCTCGGTTATAGCGCCGTGGATGGGTCCGCTTCATGGAACGAGGAGCATTTCTATCCAAAAGGATGCCCTTCTTGCTATGTTTCAGCGTGCGAATGATGGGATTCATGTTGTCTTGCTGCCGGTATCCGGCCTCGAGGGAGGGAGTACTTATCTGACGTCTGACGCGGAGGAGGACGGCCGGCTCATTGTCAGGTCGATGGGTGATCATGAAAAAAGCTATGATGGCGAAAGGCATGTCGGGTTGCTCGTTGGATTTGGACCTGATCCCCACGAAACTGTTGCGCGTGTGTGCAACCATCTCAAAGGGAAAATAAAGGAGAAACGGGGAGGAGATCCAGATTCTTGTCTGTATATCTTTTACTAAAACAGTGCGAAAGGTTGGAGCTGCGACAGTTAGTACTAATACTTCGAGTATAGATACTGCTTCAAAGGATTCCTCCACCTGCGCCGAAGATTCCCAGGAGAGGTCATCTTGGAAGGATGGCATTAGCTATTGTACATGGAATGGCCTTGGCTGGAATCTGAGTGAGGATAAAATATTAGATGCTCTGGAGGACCTTGAGAAATCCGGCGTGGAGGGTAAAAGACACATTCTTGTTTTGCTGGCTGGGTTAACAAAGGTTGTCATGCAGTCTCCAACCTTGTTATCGATGATAACTGGCAAACTCTGGTATGTCATTCTAGTCAACTACTATGACTCGGCAACTTATGGGGAAATACAGGCTGGATGCAATTATGGATCTAGTGGGACATGGTCATCTTTCGAAGCCAATGAGATGTTTCCTGGTGGCCTGAAAGGAATTGTCAGCAAAATACGGGAAAGGTTTCCGAAGATCAAACATATTGGAGTTTGGCATGCACTGGTACGTACTCTTGATGGCGTTTTCTATTTCGAAAGCGGTATATTGAAATGAAACAAGCACGGATATTGGGACGGCATTACTCCGAATAGTGTTCTTGCAAAGAAATACAAGACCATTGATGTTGCCTGGAGGGACAACGTCAATTCGGTAACTAGGAACTTGACGATGGTTGATCCGGAAGATGTGGGGAGATTCTATGATGACTTTTATAAGCAAGTATACCTGTAGAGATTTTCTGGGAACTGGGTTGTTTATTGGTAGCTTTAGATTCCTTTCGGAGAGTGGCATCGATTGTGTGAAAACAGATGTTCAGTGTCGGATCGAGGAGCTCACTTCAGGTGCTGACAAGGCCAAGCTGGCTGGCCCTTATCAGGAGGCCTATAGAAGAAGCGGTAATAATCTCCCTGCCAAGTCCTACTTCTTGTGCTAAACTAGAGTCTAATAGCAATAAAGTACTTTGACCAAAGGGTCATATATTGCATGTCTCATGTGCCACAAATATTGTACACCGCCTTGCTGCGGGACGACGGATTGAAGGTATTCTTAAGGTACGCCATGCTGCATCCTGGTACAATGTTGATGCGTTCGAAGGTTGATATTGGTTTAGGACCTCGGATGGTATACTAACCCCTTCCCGAGTATCAGTAGTGCTCAAATGCTAAGATATGTTCCGAAGACTTCTATCCCAATGTCCCTCAGAGTCATTCATGGCACATATTTGCCAATGCAATGAATATGGTGCTTTTTAGCCAACTTCACATCTTACCCGGTTAGTTCCAATTGGTTCTCTAACCCTGCCAGTACTAAGTATGATAGATTGGGATATGTTTCAAACGTCTCTTCCGCAATATGCTTCTATTCATGCCGCCGCCCGCTGTCTCTCCGGTGGGCCCATTTTTATAACAGACTCCCCAGGATCACACAATATAAACCTAGTGTCTTCGATGGTCTCCCCGAGACCCTCTGCTGGGACCCCTCCTCGTGCCCTTCGTCCTAGCGAAATGGCATATGCGGTAGATCCCTATCTCGGATATCGTTCAAGCAGACTTCTCTGTGTCAAAAACAGTTACTCAAGCGCGAGTAGCAAGGTGCACTTGCTGGGCGTTTTCAATGTTTCAACTACCTACCTAGTAGAACTCGTTGGAGTATTTTGGCCGAGGGTAGGGGAATGGGTAGTTAGGGGGCACAATAGCCAGAGCATTAAGAAACTCGAAGGGGAGCTGATGGTGGTGGCATTGGAAGCGGACGATTGGGAAATTTTCACAGCGGCGCCGGTTAGGGAGAAAGTCGCAGTTTTGGGACTAAAGGAGAATATGACAGGAGCCGCCGCGATTTCCAGCTGGAGCGTGAAAACAGGCAGAGAGGGTAAGGAGATTGAAGTTGAATTAAGAGCTTTGGGGACTCTGGGTAAGTAGACACTCTATTCAGAAGCTGCTTTTTTGAATTGAGCTGACAATTTGATTGGCTAAGTGATATATATCGAGGGTCTCGAACCCGGAGCGATTCCGTCAATCAAAGAAGAATCCTCCCCTGAAGAATTACGGTTGGAGGCATTCTCGGTGGTTTCCGAGAACTGTCTAGAGGTTGATCTACTAAAGGGATGGGAGGGTAGACTGGAGAGCCCCCTCGGCCCCAAGATGGAGAAGGAGACTCTTACCTGCACAATCAACATAGATCTGGCCGCCAGACTCTCAGCGATACAGATCTCTTAAGGGCTGGTTCCGGCATCAGCCCGTAAGGCTCTAATGCTGGTAAGCCCCGGCAATATATAGACAATTTATATCACAATAGTGTTTGTTTCCCCTGTCTCAAGCTAGCGGGGGCCTTCGTCGGCTCTATATATTATAGTTTTCCGGCCTTGTTGTTCCTTATCCTCTGACGACGATATGGGTGGTGGTGACCCTATCAGAACCTGGTTTCTGCGATACATAGGATCTATTGAAGATCTGATCTCGAAGGCCAAGCATGCAATGGGAGAACAAACAAGCAAGGGTTGATTTGAAAAAGTAACGATGGCCAAAATGGATACTGAGGCCAATGATATTGTCCCCGCAGCATTGATGAAGGCATGGTATTTCTGAGTCCGCTCTGTCAAGTTTTACAGACTTGACAAGTCCGGTATTGATTCGAATCTGACAATGGACAAAACTACCAGCTTGCTACCCCCGTGAACTAGTGGGACAATTTACAAGCCTCAGTATCCATGATCAAAACACTCAGAGCGCCAAGACTTGCCTCAGATCCCGAAGGCAAAGAAGTCATCCCAGCAGTCGCCGAGCAGTAGTCGGGTTCGCATGATGTGGGACTCAGCGAGAACGTCCTTGCAGCAGATACCCTTTTGGAAGTAGCTACAGAGCAAGAGGAAGACCAATAGAACAAGAAGGTTGAGCTATCAACCGGAAAAATAGTCAAAATCACAGCAATGAGATATCTGAACGAACAAAGTGTACGCAGCATAGACTCCAAATTGGAACTGGTAGGTATACAAAACCGTGTCTACAAAGCAGTCAAAGCCATTGGGAAGACCTCTATCGACAGTGAAGGCGCTGTACAGATCAGCCTAGAGAAATACCCGGGTGGATCACTAGCCAGCAATAAGAGCGCCAGCTGTCGCGAGCTCTGGAAACGCTCCTTTTCCCGGGCTGTAAAGGGGAAGGTGATGGGTGTGGAGGAATTTGCAGACCTGTTTACACCAGAGCTGCTGCCTCCTTGCCATTGACTACTGAAATCTCTTTAGAAACTGCAACAACCCTTGGAAAAGTTGCCGAGTATGAGGGTATTCATCACGGGAAGACCTAAGATTCAGGCTGAGATCGGAAAGCTTCTTGCCGGACAAGTGAAAAGTGTATCTCTAAGCACCAGCAAGGATGATATCATCGAATACCTTCGTGTTAGGATGGATGAGAATGAAACAGCGGACGCAATGGACCAGAGCTTAGAGGCAAATATTGTGATTCGGGAAAATAAGTCGGAAATGTAGGTATGGGCAATGCTATTTGGAAATGCATGACAATCCACTAACTTAATAGCTATCCATCTAAGATTCTATAGGCTATCTTAGGTATCGATGCAATTTTACACAAACTAACAATATCCCGGGGAAGGGAGGGACCGGGAAAGATACTAGCTCGTGGATTGGGGGATCGATATAAAGCCAGATGATTGCGGCTGAACGCCCCTCTTGAATGTAGCTAGGGACGCACATGAGGGAGTAGTGTAAATTCAATTCAGACTGAGAGCGGTTGACCCTGACAAGCCAGATAATCGTGGTCGGATTCCCTGTTGCATGCCGCTAGACATGGATATCAGGAAGTGGTGAAATTATTGCTTGGACTGGAAGAGATCACACCTGTATTTCACACATATGGTAGCCCACGAAGTTTGCTTCTCACAAGTATTAGAGATGAATATAGTAGTCGAGATCAAATTTGCTACCTTTTCTAACAGCGCCTTCATCACCTATTATACTTTCAACATTGACTCCAAGCTTGACCGGTCGGTCAAGGGGGCTGCTAGTAGCTCAGTATTGCAAGGGGCCATGATCTATGGCATACTGTAACTAGGGAACACGATCCACGTAGCCGGCCACACAAGCAAGAATTCTCTCGTTGGTCATTTGACCAGGTAACGGAATTTTTCGTACATAGCACCTGGGACTTCACTTTCCTTACCAATTATTTATTATACTGTACTGTACTGGTGCGTGGTGCGAGAGCGGAAGGCGCGCCTAATGGAATTTGTTATGTTTTAGGCGCTTACAGGTACAGACTTGTAAGCACAGATTACATTTAGTATGCAGCTGGGGATGTCTGTGATGTGAGGCCATAACTCAAATATCCACACACACACACACTCTCTCTCTCTCTCTCTTTAGCCTTATAGTATCGAACTGCTAACTACCACTCATGCAGCATTGCTTGTGTGCTGCGGAATCCCGAAGCTGGACTAGTCACTCACAGAGAACTGAGACCGGGGATCCGAGCTCCACTTATTCAGCAAATCAAATCGGATACGTTTTGGAGACTGGCACAGTGTATCAGTCATGGGGGCTGTTTTAAGGTCCCAAGGATAGAGGCTGTGTATGGATTCTCAAGGACAATTGCTTGTTTTGGAGCTCTCTGGCGACCGTCCCCCGGTTTGATAGCTAGGTTGAGAATTGGGCGGCTGGCAGTAACAAGTTCAAGTAGTCTTAATGGAATCCGTAAGATATGTGTGGAGAGCGGATCTAGAAAGGGCCTGTCCAGTAATCGACAGTTCGGGGGAAACCTTATAGGGAGTGCTTTCTCCTATCCTATATGTGCTGTGATGAGAATTCTTATATAAATACGTGTTTCTTAGAGAGTTTGTTCTCTTTCGCTTCCCCTTCACTGTACCCCGCACTCCTCGCTCTTCAAGCGGTCAACAAGCTCAGAAATACTCTCTCAGCTAGTATCATGAAGCCCCTACCCTCCCCCGTTGTTTCGGCTGCCATCCCCGCCCATCGGGCAAGCCCACCACACCCCCCTAGTGGTTTTGGTCAGCTTCTACTACCTCAAGTCAGGCTCCTGTTCGTCAAACCTAAATAAGAACCCGGCTCGGGGTACTGCTGGTGTAGTAGGTTCTCCCCCTCCTACCCTCAATAGAGATATCAGGAACTAGTAGCTATCAAACATAGCTCGGCGTTTACGGCGCACTCCGACCGCCGAATCTGCTCTGCGACCGCCGGCCCAACAGCGATCCACGACTCCATACAAACTAGGAGTGATGCACCACTAAACTGTAGCAGGCCCACCGCCCTCGACCATGGGGGACCTGTCATTTCAAATCTTGCAAAGATCTCAGATGCGCCTGCTGCAGCCAGGGGCACATCTTTCAATTGGTCTAGGATTGCCCAGGACCCGCCCGACAGCAGTGTTTCAGCTACAAGCAAGTTCCATACTGAAAGGGCTGGAAAGAAGAGCCCATGCATCTGCCCGAACCCCTCCCCACAGAGGGGCTTCGTGAGTGCCCCTTCATGAAGTAGGTGACTTTACCACCAGGATATCCCTGTGATGATGGACAAAGATTCAGTCTATCCCAATCCCTAAATGGGAATTGTATTTGTGTTTTTCTTTCTTTCTTCTATCCAACTCCCAGGAGCTACATATGGCCTATACGGGACGTGAGAGTGGATATCAGCTAGAAGAAATGGATACAGATTGAAGCCCTCAGGGATAGTGATCCGGCGTCTTCCGGGAGTAGATTGCTCCCCGTTCCATAGCACCCCATCATACTCACCAGAATTGGCTTGCATAACCGCAAATGGCGCTAGTGATCAGATCAGATCAGTTACTGCGGTGGTCGGCCCATACCATCCTGGTTGTGAGCCGGGCTGGGGCTTCCAGTTTGCGGGGATTTCAGTTGCATCTTATTCAATGTTTCCCTCTGATACTAAAAGAAACGCAACTGTGCTTCAACACTAGCACCTAAGGACATCGCCGTTGGGGTAAGCAAGGATTCACTCTAAGACCCCCAGTGGGATATCCTAAATTCACTGAGGAAGTGGCTACTTGGTCAGCGAGATATCCTTCCGGCCAAGTGAGTTACCTGACGACTGAAATGGAATCAGTTTTTGATTTTTGATTTTTTTTTGATTTTTGACGTCAATTGTTAAAATCGCCTAGCCGCGATCGCCAGTTATGGAATCTGAGGCTCAACGGTCACATCGGGACGTCGGTAGTTCTCACCCTATCATGGCTACCGTAAAAACTGAAATAATTGCGCATCACGCTAGGACGTTGGAGTTGCCTCTCCTAGTAAGACCCGTTGTCTCAAGTGGGGGCTGTTTTCTCCCCTAATCCAAAGGGGAAATTCTGGACGCCCTAGCGCCACGCGCAATTATTTCTATCCCTACGGCATTTAGACGAGTAACAGGATGGGTCTTTTCCTTCTCCTCAACTACGACGTAGCGTGAACTAGTAGCTAAGATCAACTAGCTATTTGATTTCTTCAAATGCCAAACGCCCCAGGGATTCTTTTTTTCTTTCCCGTTTTCGTTTAGACAGCACTCTTCTTCACAGAATCTCATTCGTGAACCTATAAGCCATGCAACCAAGACTTACGACCCCACAACCGGCCCGGGCACTCAGGTCATTCACTCCGACGACAGAGAGATGGCAGCGGTATCCGTTCGGGATACAGCTCTACCTTGGAGTCGTGACAGGAACGGCTCAATGGAGGGACAAGAACAAAAAATAAATAAGGCAGTTTTCGGCATGCCTTAATTTGAGATAGTGATTTGGAATTATAATTTCCAAATCGTAATTTGAAATTACTACACCCAAAGAGCCATCTGCTAGATGTGACTGATTTTCAATTTTCAAAATCAAATTCGGGGCTAACTATGAGAAGACCTCAAGATTCACTATCATAGCACCCTACTACTAACGAGTTACTTAGAGGCACAAAGCAAAAATATCGTAGCCCTAAATACTCACAGACACACACCCTGAGAACTTCCCTAATCACGATTTGAGATAGCGAGCAGCTCGACTCACCGCTTTCCAAGCACCCCATAACCCTCTAATCTGTTATCATAATATCATATCCGCCTCCTCCTTCCCAAGAAACCCCCTATCCACCAACCACCTCCCTCCTCCTTCGGCCTAAAAGTAACAACCAGGGAAGTGGAAAGAAAAATTTCCATCCACAGTCCTTCCCTAATCCTTAATAATATTATATTATTAATAAACACTCCCCCCCCCCCCTAGCTCCTTCATAAATATGGCCGGAGCTTATAGACCATTCGACCGGGTTCACGCTCCACTAGTGTCCCCACTGGAGGATCTCAACCCGGCAACCGCGCATCTAAAGCCTGAGTGGGCTTCTTCCTTTCAACGTTTGCAAGAGTGTCTCATTTCTTCCCTCTTTGATGAAGGGAGGGACTACTCTGTTAACCTACCCTCTACCAAGAACTCAAACCGCTATCACTGGGATGAGTTGTTGGTTTTTAATGTCTATAAGTAGGTTCTTCCCTCTTTCGCCCCTTGTCATCATCGTCGTGGCTACGGCCATCATTGCGGTTCTCCCTGCTGCCATTTCAACCTGTGAAAAGGGGAAACTTGGATCGTTGCACCACCCATTATATATACTCATCTAACATTTTCTCGTGCAAACTTTGCTTCAATATAGAACGTTACATCTCTCCACCGCATATGGCTTAGGCCCAAACCCATGCTCGCCATTCTACATATTCTATTCCGGCAGGCATCCAGCAGACAGAATGATACAAAGCCCCCCCTCAGAGCCTTCTTCCCCCGGGGCAGACAAATTCAGCAGCTTGGGTAAGAAGATATGGAGAAACATAAAGGGCCTCGGAGGACAGGCAAGTAATCCCCATGACCCAGCCTCCAAAAACTCCAATACCCCAGTGTTCTCCAGCGATGACATGAGCCACCAGAGTAAAAGCGCTCCCCTTCGCCCAAACCTGATACAATTTTTCCTGGACCGCAAGGACTTCTCAACCAGGCAATCCTCAACAGTAGCCTGCGTACGCTTCTATGAGGAATTCATAGAATGGCGTTTGCTCCCGCCCGTATCGGAAAAGCCTGCCAAGAGTGGAGCGGGTATTCTTTCCAGCCCCTGCAGCAAGGAGAAAGAAGAGGAGAATGAGAAGGACATATACCAAGCACCGATCGCCCACCGGATCCCCCGATCTGCAACTCTCGACAGTAGTATCTCAGCCAACAGTAGCTTCAAGAAGTCGATGTCTATCAGAAGCTTGAAGCAAAGAGCCGGCCTGGGTTCGCAGCCAACCAGCCCGACCAAAACTCAATCTGAGCCAGTCACCCCGCCGAAGAAGGAAATAAAAAAGGTACCCACAAACACCCCTCGAGACATTCCGGCTGCAAAGATATACTTGCATCCCACGCTCCATCCAATAACTCCAAGTTCGTGCCCGGGCCGTTCCCTCGCAGAATTGTTCACGGGAAAAGACGGCGGTGAGGCGGGTCGCGATCCCCTATATACCACCCTGGAAGAGCTGGGATCCGTGGGATCACAGCCTATAAACGTCTTCTTCTCGGACACCGGGCCAGGCACGAGGACCTACTGGTGGGTATCCGAAGATTCCAGTTGGAGGATCGTGTACGACAAGACGCAGGATATAAACATTAGTTCGAAACTGCACTCCCCATTTCCTCTTACCACTGACACCACTACCCCTTCACCGCCCAAGCAACACGAGGGTAAGGCTACGCCAGATGCTTCTTCCCACAACTTCATCTTCGGCAAACCAAAGGTCGAAGAAAAGGTTGCGAGGATGTTTCCAGAGGTTAAAGGTGGTTGTGTCAAGGTATTTTTTTTTTCCATTATTTCCACCCCTTCACCCCTCCCCTCGCAGCTGCCTATCTCTAAGATTGGAGAACCATGCTAATCTTGGCCCCTCCTTGAACAAAGTTATACACCGCCAACTCTGACGAGCCAATCGCGCAGGTCCACCTCCTCACCGGGCAGATGTGGATCCTAAAGTACCTCATGCTGGAAACCATAGACATCGCCATAACCGTCATCTTCTCTGTCGTCAATCTAGAACGCCACATTGAGGATGCGCACGAGGCGCAAAAGAAGAAGAGGCCCAGTCGCTTCTCCGGAGGCCATGCTAGCTATTAAATTATAGACAAAAGGCGCAGTAAGTTAAAGGTGACAACCGCAGTGACAGAGAGGGAGCACAGTTGCAGTTACCGGTTGTCTCTCTACGCTAAGTTACCCCGCACAGCTATTATTTGCTAGGAAAGGCTTCGTTTATTCAGAGATTGATGTTACCCCTTTTTTGGTACCACCTCGGAACTTAGACAGAGTGCTTGAACTAGAAATCGACAGTATCTATTATGCCCTGCGCCCGGAGTGTGAGTGGTGTGTGAGTGGTGATTGTTGTTCTGCGAGTGCTTCATGTGAAAGTGAGTGGAGGCCAGCCTTCAGCTGTCAAAGCCCACATCCGGACAGTCTTCCCTCGTAACGGGTTCATTCGGAAGGGTACGGCTCCTTAGAACCAAGCTATGATACCTAGAAAGAGAAAATTAAATTGCCAAAAAAAAAAATCCCCTCACCTCCCCCAACTGAGGATACTACTGTAGGAGAGACCCACATCGAACTTTCCCAAGAAAATGCCCCAATTATTCTCGCCTGTATTCTCCATTTTAATCAGGCTTCTCACGTTCCCCGTTCTCCCAGTGACCAAAGACGCAATCCCAAGGGCATTTCCCCAATCTCACAACCCACTCAAGGAGCCCAAGTAGACACCGCTCTAGCGATAAATCACGCTCAAGTATCCATATATTCATTCTATACACGGAATATCACTCGCAGAAGCAACACATGTCACCCGCGCTTGAAGATTCCTAGCACTTGCCAGTAAAGTATTTCCCACCACTCAGCGCACAGTCCCCCCCGCGGCCTGCCGAAGCCCCTCCTACCGGTGCACTAGGTTCCATGAACACCCCCTCCATCAACTGCCCAATCACCATCATACCCAAAAGCGCACCGCCCCGCCCCGCCCCGCCAAGTCCCCTATCAATCATCCACCACCAGCGGCAACTCCCGCACCAGAGTCCTTCGCTCCCCCAGTACCAAGCCTCCACACTAAAAATAAAATAAAAAAGGCAGTCCCCCCCCCCACCCGACAAAAAAGTTCCCAAAAAATAAAACCGAAATTGGAGAATAGAAAAATAATGCGCCAAACCCGGATTGAACGGGTGACCTTCAGATTACCCCGAGTTTGCTAAGCACTGAAGAAACACTTCAGTCTGACGCTCTCCCAACTGAGCTATTAGCGCTGGATAAGAGATGCTCCGCGCTTGACGGTTATGTTGTTGTAGCTTGGAAGGAAGAGGTCAAGATTGTGTCTACAAGAATAATAGCTAGCGATGGGTAGCTGGTGAAGTGGGTATGGGGGATGCAGAGGGAGGGCCTTACCGGTGCCGAGGTGTTGTTTTGTGATTAAAGTATCGTATAGTACAGTACTAGTATTAGACTACAGCTGACTTGTGTCGAAGAGCGTTGCTGGCACCATTACCTGTAACGGCTGGAACTGCGGTTTATTGCTTAGTCCTTTACGCACGCTAATGCTTCCAAGAGTTCCCACAGGACTAAAATTCCGGTTCGCCAAAGGCTCCTGGGAGCGCACAAGTCCGGGGCCAAGTGTTTCACTAAACGCGAAAGTCTTAGTATTACTAAAGTGGCGCTATCGTACATTACAGCACCGGTATAAGCAATGTAGCCTTCGATCCATCAACAGAAATACCCGATTTTAGAAGAACCCAAGATACAAATCACGGCCAGTAAATGCATGACACGCTTTCCCCTTAATTACAAAGTATATCGTTGAGGAAGAAAAGAAAGGAAAGATGATGAGAGACTAGTTGGATGCCACCTGTGCACTTTTAGGAAGAAGGAAAAGAGAGGAGGTACTATCTTTTAGTCGGGCGAGTAGGAAAAGAACACAGCAAAAGAGGTCATGTTTGCTTGGACTTTGGGGTCGCCAAGCGCGCGGGGACTAGTCCTCTTCCTCTCTTTTGATCCCGTCAAGAGTTTCAAGAACTTCCACGTCATCAGCGTAATTCTATCGAATCTTCCAGTTAGACATTTTAGGAAAAAAACGGGAACATGGAAGGACAAGGCAGCCCTCGCAAGAGACGGAGTTTACAAAACAAAAGCAGAGCAAACATCGGGGGGGGGGGGCGCATACCTCATCCTCGTAACCTCCTCCGCGAAGAGCACTCCATTCCTGCAAGGCTGTTTCAAACGAGCCCTCAATAGTTTCCTGACTAAGGTCCAAGCTCTCATCATCAGTAGAACTCTCCGAAACATTGTCCTTCCAAAGCCTCCCATCATTGATAGCACACATGTAACGCTCCATCGCCATCAGCTTCTCTCTCTCCTCTTGATCATCACCGCCGTCATTCCCATCCATTCCACTCCGACGCTCCAACTCCTTCATCCTACTAGCACGCTCCTCCTCAGCCTCACGTTCCAAGAACTCGACGGAATACCCTAACTTCCATCTCGCAACTTGAGCAATCAGCCGCTTTAGGTTCCCGCGACAGTTGCCGTGGACGAGAATGAAGGCACAGGCACTGCATAGCTGGAGATCACATTTAGTGCACTGGTTCAATGCCATGCAAGGTGTCTCGTCGCAGGCCATGCAAGCAGCCGATTCCGAGTGGTTTTCGACGATGAAGAAAACGGAATGGGGGAGTTTGTGGAGGTAGCGTTTGTAAACGAACGAAGATTCCTTATGGTCGATAGGAGTAGTTATTGTGGTGATGCTTGCGGGCATTTTTTCCCCGTTTTTCGAGTGGAAATTGAAAGAAATTTGGGCGGGGTTAGATCGGTGGTGGAAGGGGTATGATAGGCGTCTAAGTGTGGTGGGGGGACGTGCGGGTGAAGGAGGATAATCTTTTGCGACGGTGGTGCGTGCCTCCCAAGAAGCCGACAAACAAGCTCGGGCGCCTATCGTGGCCTGGTTGTGGGGTCGATGTGGAAGATTGATGGCGGTAAGGTATTATAGGAATTCCGCTGTGCCAGCGAGAATCAAATGTTTCATTGAGGCAGATGGAGAAACAAGGTGTGGTATGAGACCCCAGGGTAGACTCTTTAGGAGGGCCCCTTAGCCCTCAGAATCGCAGAGGGGGAAATTGATCTTGAGAGGCGAGTTTCCCTCTCGAGTGAAATTGTCAGCACAGTTTGCCCCCAAGTCATCAACATCTAGATTGCGGGCAGCTATATGCCCGCCGAAGCCCACGATGTGTTCGAACATTCCAGTCTAATCGCCCCACCACATATGCTATTCCAGTATACCTCGTAATAATTTGTGGACCAGGAATGAGCCTAAGGATCTAATCGAACATACCTCGTTGAAACTTCAATGTCTCCCATAGTAGTTATTTCTATAAACTGTTGGCCACACCAGCGCTCCCGTGATCACAACCAATCTAGTTAGCTTCCAGTATTCGAGTGACATCCTATGACCACAAGTTCCACAAGAAAAGTTTGTGAAACCATTCCGCCGGGAAGAGCCACCCGGTTCGCTATCACCACACACATCTCATCACTACGGCAACCAAAATATCCTCCTCCCTCTGTCAACCTTCATCACGAAACTCAAACGTCCAGTTTCCAGCTCCCTCTAAACCCCCAAACCCGCCTACCAGGATGATCCTACCCTTAATAACAGGCTCCCCCATTCCTCACGGGTCATTTGCTCGCCGACGCGGTTGGTGTAACAATCTGGCTTCACTTGGCACTTGGCGCAATCCTTGGCCGCCGCGCACTCAGCACCTCCTGTAAAATGTCCTAATGTGAATTCCCCCCAGGCAAAAAACAATCGTGAAGTTTGAGCTATCGCCATTTTCCGGCCCCCCCCCGCTTCTGCTGCCGACTGATCCCCTTTTTAGTCCCTGCCGTCGGGATGCTATCGTTGACAGCCCTTCCCCCGAGCCTAATTCTCCTTCTCCTCCTTGGTCTGGCGGCACCTCACACGACACGGGCCCTCCCGTCGAAAATCGACCCTGATCTCCTCCTCGATAGCGATAAGTCTTACAAAACATACCGCGAGAAATATAAGTGCCTAGAGGAAGAATGTTACGTATATTACGGTATCGATGCATTATATGAGGGCAATTGCACGGTAATTCTGCATTCCCCGAATGCATGGAGTGCGTCCATCGGCCTCGATGGGAGCGACCGAGATCTCAAACACCCATTGACACTTCCGGGAACACTATATCTTGGCCCGACACACAGCCACGGGCTTCGAACGTTTGATCCTAACGATTTATTTCTCGCGCTGGACGCTGAAGCTAAGGGAGCCGGCGACCTGGGATTTTCAAGCATCAATTACGTGACATCGGTATTCCCGGCCCACTTACTCAACGGCATTCGCGGGAAGGAAGGGCGGGCGCTGTGGGATGTCACGGCCGAGGCAGTGATGGACGACATGGAGGGCGATAGTACCTACGTCTACGTCGGCGGAGAGCTACGCTATTCTGTGCCGACTCCACCACGGGACGAGTTTGCGAACCGGCTCAAACTGTACTGGCCCGCAGCCTGGAGCAGTCGTCTTGTCATGACAGGAAAGACCGGAAGAGCGGCAAACACACGCGGGGTGGAAAAGTACCTCTACTCGAGACCGCCGGCGGGCCGTGTTCCCTCCGGGCAACCGTACGAAATGAGGTTTGATGGGATTGTCGAAGGGGAGACGGCAAGGGTGAATTTCACCGTTATGGATTACTGCTCGAGAGCTGTGTGTGAGGATTGGGACGACCGGTACCACTTTAATTATACCGTCGTGTTTTCCGGGGTCAACCGCGCGGCCGATGTAGGGAGGTGGCCGATGCCGATTATGGAGATCCATAAGGATAGGATGCTATTCACTGATGGGAGAACTGGAATACTTGAGGAGGTTGAGGAAGTTGAAGATGGCAAGGATTGTGGGGCCGTGTGTAGAGTTTTCAGGTGGCTAGGCAGTATAAGTGGTTTGTATATTGGCGTTATACTGTACGGTGGCTTATGTTTGGGTCTGGTTCTCTTCTTCGTCAGGTCGATGTTTTTCCGGTAACAGCTTACATAGCCGTTCTTGGTTGGTTGGCCGGTCGGTCGGTCAGTCATTTAGATTTCCTTGGTATTCTCCTTTCTTTCTCTTGTTCTTAGGGGCACCGGTTTTAAAATATCCCTCTTGTAATCTTCAGTACATATCAATTTATCTTACTTTTCTGATCTCCGAACCACCTTCTATCACGCGTCCCCTCCACCACGCTTAACCCATCACAACCCAGTGATAACGACCCCTATCGTCCCGAAATTCCCGAGTGCGGCAGCTTCCCGGCGAATCCCTTTCGCCCCCCGCCCCTTATCAGCTATATGTTATCATAAGTGTAACACTCTACTAGCAATACCGGTACCGGTAACCTACCGGGTGACCATATATCTCAATTCGTCTTTCTCGGCACATGCGTCATCCAACGTGGTATTACAAACTCCCCTTTCGCCAATTCTATAATAATATGATGATATATAATGTTTCCACAACTGTAGTTTTTTCTCCTGATAGATCGATTGCAACAACAACGAATGGCGTAGGGACTTAACTAAAAAGCCCCTCGGAATTGGGAAGTATGATACTATTATTTATGGCTTTTGACTTTGGGTACAGTCTCAGCTCGACCATATGAAAAAGTCACGTTATTATCCGGGCTTTAACCTACTAACGCTACCGTGCTGCTGGAACTACCCGCCACCGAAACAAGTAACCAACTACTATTTCCACGTGGCAGAGGTGTCTACTAAAATATCAGGGTCGCTTGTGCAAGTAGCCTAAGAGAGAATAGTGGGTAACCCTAACTTGGCCCCCTCCCCGTCATCATTCGGAAGGAGTGATAAAGGGAGTTGACGATCGCTAGACGCAAGTTTTTCTGTGCTGCATGAGATAGTTCTGTAATTGTAACTCTACTCCGCCCTGGCTATATTTCCAAGATATTTACTTGTATAGGTACTGTAGTAGTAAAGCGCAGGTGGGTCTTTGATCTTCCAGGCTCGGCTACGGTAATCCTCTAAGTTCATCCCTATCTCGGCGTAGACTTCGTGAATAAACGCCATAGGAAACAATCTCAACCAGAATACCACTTATGCAGCAAGATCCCGCGCTTCGTGCGCACCCCAGCTCTTCCAATAATACGAGCATAGCCCCCCCCACTGAAAATCTCGTGTCCCAGAAACCCATCCATCCTACAGCACACCATAAACTGCCGCAATCCGCCTACATGGGACTCTCTCAACGAGTGACATCGTGTGCACAGTTGTGCAGTCCTGCATTAACTTAGGAACGTATGCTAGACCCACCCATCCCTCCAACCCGCAGATATCGCACGCCCCGTCGGGCGCATTCTACAACAACGTACCCCCAGCCCCAGATATGCCGCGCTCCTCGACCAACACGTCCTGTAGACCAAACCTGCCACAACTTCCCATCCGCACAAATCACGGCATCCAAGAGCTCTCAGAACACCCCATAATCACCCGCCGCGTCCCCCTGTACTCGTTGCTCACACGGCCTGCTGCAGCGTTACCTGCCACCCGTGCACTTCGCACAGGATCGACTGCACAACCCTACAGGCAGTGAACAGAATCCAAAACCTCGACATCAAGCTCACGAGCCAATGGGAGGGGGATGCAAATTAGGGACGTGAACTTCACCCGCTCCAGTTCCGTAACGCATTGCCTCGCCACCACTCCTGAGTAGCGTATTTAGGGGTAGTGCGGGAGACATGTGCTTAGGCACATCATCGACGGGCAGAGAAAAGGGATGCTCTGCTGGCTGTGCGACTTCTACTTCACTGGGATATATACCCTCGCTTATGGCGCGGCCCAGAGAGGAAGGGCATTGCCTTTATGAACACTTGCTTGCGCTTTGAGGTGCCCGGTTGGGGGGTTACGTGATCCCGAGGGATCGGCGGATAGGCGTCGGGTGGAGAAGGGAGCCTCTTCTTTATTAGCTCTCCGGCAAGCGTTAAAGGTTATGATAGGATACTTTCCCTCCTATATTTGGGCTTTTTGACTATGTGCCCTGTTATGTTGGTTGTATCAGAAGTTCTCCTAATGCTATTACGATGCTTTAGGTTCATGATATTAGGCCTGAGGAGCCGGGATTGTGGCTTGGCCGCCGCTCTGTGCATCACCAACTCAGTCTACGCAGTGATTTTTCACTGTCACTTTCATTGCCGAACGGTGACTTTGTGGAACTTCCGCGGTGAATGCATTGTGCAAAAGAGTACGCTTTTCTCCGTCTCCAAAACACCTGGTATCACTCGGTGGAGGAAGCACAAGAAGCCAAATAGGCACCTGATAATACACGCTACGTCACCGAACATCAGATACCCATAGGTCAGAAGAAGGAAAAAAGAAAATGAGGAAATGAGAGGCAAAAAGTTAAAGAAAACGCCGAAACCCCTTCAGCCATCCCCCTCCCTGGCAGATAAACACTTTCAAATATAACTAAATTAGTGAGTTAGTATACAATGAAGCGGGAAAACAAAAATAAACGCCTTGGATAGATCAAAGAAGATTGGAAGAAAGAGAGGAAAATGTTAAAAGTTTTTTTCCGCCCCAAACATCATTCACGTATACGAATGCCCCAAACCCCCAATGCTATCCCAAACCCATTGATAATCAAACTCGGCAACGACCTGTGCTCCTAGTTCACCGCCTCCACCGCCGCTACCCATGCCCAGCATGCCCGAATGAGGATCCAGCGCTTCTCCCAATCCTACAAGCGTGCAGCTCTGCGAAGCCCATGTGTCTGCCATCACGCTCGTAACTCCTCCCGGTTCCTGCATTCCCATTGGGATGGCGGAGCACATTGCTGCAGGGGTGGGTGCGCAGTGAGGTTGTAATCGCTTCGGTTGGAGACCAGGAGGGCAGAGTTGTGACTGCTGGTGCTGGGCTTCAGTGGTGGTGGGGGGTAGCGTGTGTGGGGGTGCTGATGGGACCGGAAGGGAGGTTTCCATTTGGAGTTGAGGGGGGACTTGGGCCGATGGGATTGGCGGCTGATTACGGGTTTGGGATTGCTGTTGTTGCTGTTGTTGCTGCTGTTGTTCCAATTGCTGGGGGTTTGGCTTTTGCTCCGCTTCAGCAGCTAGCGCCTCCTCCCTTGCCTGTGCTGCATGCTTCAAGCGTTCTCTGAACCAGCAAGCGACTGGAAGAATCTTCTCCATTTCGCGGATCTGTACCAGGGATACCTGGAACCTCTCATCGGCTTCCTTGGCTAGAGTGGTGTTGGAGGTGCGACTATCGACCAGATGTATGGTCATAGAACAGAAGAAACAGGCCATACTACCCAGCTATTAGAGTCTAATTCACAAAAGAAGAGCAGGGAGAACAAATATACTCATGAGAATTCATAAACCTTGCGCCGAACCCTTCTAATAGATCTGTAATAACAGTCCCTGCAACAGTCGCTGCTATCGTCAAAAGACCTTCATAAAGTCTTCTATGGTGGCCATTGAGATTACTGCAGAGTGGGCGGTAATACAAAACAAAGACATTCCTAGACCTATTCATCAGTATTCTTGAACCTTTCCGGTGGTATGTGGAAGGAGTGTATACTGGTAACTTAATTGCAATTTCATTGCCCAAAGATTCCTCGAACCCTGGCTATACTCGAGTTCTCTGGGAATAACACTTTTCCAGTCTTGTAGCCGCCTGGCAAGGTCACGGACTACTTCCGGCTTCTCGGTGATGCTTTTCGATGCACCTGGGCAGTACTCAAAGAGGAGCATGTCGCCCACTAAATAGCATTAGAGAATCGTTCATATCAGGAACCGGAGGTATTTGCGTACAGATCTTACAAAGCGATGCCTGTTGCATGATATATATGATGTGTTCGGGCGGAGTTCCATCATCGTCATCAGCAAAGTCGTCGGGAGTCAAATCTTCCACGTCACAGTCCTCATTTCTGATGATCATCGGTTTGCCTAGGGATGAAGAGCATTGTCTGTCTCTAATCTAATGCTTGCTGTTAGTATCGGATGCAGAAACCCTGTTCACCCTATCTATAACAAGCACGTACATATAGACACCACCACGCCCTTTTCCAGATTCTCCTAATATCCATACCCATTGGGCTATCTCTTGAGCTCCGATGTAATCCCATGGTCTGAGCTAACCTTATTGCCCCCCCAAGCCACCACAGTGGATCTCTCTGATCTGACGGCGCCCTCCACCAAAACTGCAAAAGGAACATGCTCTGCATATTAATCATTTTATCTGGCTCCACATCTCCATCAAAGAGACTTCTTGCACGCTTATAGAATATCTCAACTGCTTCACGTCGCTGAATATATCCCGCATTCTGAAGAATTGATAAATCGCAATGCGTAGCCGCTACCATAAGCACGCTCTGTATTAGAATATGCGAGAAAGTGTTTGTTTTGATCGAATGTAGAAACTTCCGTTTGTCAAGAATAGGATAGCAAGGGTGGCATATTCTAAAGTATTCGGCAATGAGACGATCTCTGACTTCACTCCTAGGTAGCATATATGCTCCTCTTTCCCATAGCTCCTTATTTAGCCGGTGATTGATTTCTTTCTCGTCGCCCAGGTATAAGTGGGGCCTATGAAGAGGGGCAGTCTTCATTTCCGAGCCAACCGCCCAAGCCAAGTGCCATGATTCACCTAGATATGTCATAGTGCCATTACTGCGACTGCTAGTAGTATTCTGTTGAAGTTGTTGCCATTCCTCTCCGTCGGTACCAGATATAGAGTGTCGGCGGCCCCTTTTTGGCACCGCAAGCTCAGGTCTACCTAGCGAAAAATCTGCAACATTTGGCGATAGAGACTCCTCGGATTTCCCATCTTGACGCTCGAAGCGACCGCGCGCACCCCTAACATATGCACTCATTTAACCAAACCCGACAAACGGTAGAGCCATGTGAGGGAATCCCACCTGACACGCTTCGACTCAATGAACTGACATTCGCCTTTTCCGCTATGCTGACAATTCGAGCAAGGCAACCTGTTAAATTATTATTGGAACTCGACGCGGAGACAATATCGGCAACAACCAATAGAAAAACGCGCAATGTGACCCCATCCCAATAAACTCCAGCAAAATGGGAAATGGTGATTAGAGGAAAATAAAAAATGCAGTAGGGAGGACGGCAGCCACCGGGAAATAGTTGAACCTCTCCAAGTGCTATAACATAACCGAGCGTAGATCTCGTCCCAGCTAACGGCGCAATACCGATTGTTTGTGATCATATCGTAGCCACTTGAGGGTCGCGGGGACCCGCTCCACACAGTCTAGGGAGCTTTGGGTATTTGTGGAGGGCCAGGGGGAGAGGGGCAAAAGCCAGGGTAGGACGGATAACGACTACTCACCCAATAGTTGAAGCATCACACCGTACCCTTCTCTCGTTACAGTTTTTGCAAGCAATCATCGACCGCTTTCTCTTAGCCTTTAGGCCCGCGTTAGAAGAAGTCTTATGATCGCCTCCATCCTCACCCCCGAAGTTGCTGATCTCAGTAGCAGTACTCCCCAACGCCGTGCCCGGGTGATTTAGAATCGGTAGTGTTTCAAGATAAAGAGGTGAACAGGAGGAAGCCGAAGAAGACATTGATCGTGAAGATTTGGATTGCTTCATTCCCAATCATCGGTAAAAGGGTGCTGTGCGTGGTAAGGCTATATCACTGAGTAAGACAAGGCAAGACGTATCTCAAGAATTCGGTATCCCGATGCTCGCAAAGAGTCATCCAAAGTATCAGACAGAAGGGGGAGGGCACTTGAGCAAATGAAATTGATAAAGGTAGCTAATTTGGGGGCATAAAAAAAAAAAAAAAAAACTTCGGGCGTGCCGTGCGGTCTTGATGTACCGGTATTATAGGGATGCTGACGGCGAGTGGGTTGAATAGGCCTAATTCAACGTTGTATATAATCCTAGGTTAAGGATTAAACGTCGGTGTTTGCACGCAAGAGGCGAGGCTCAAAAAACATTTCGGTGGAGCAGAAGTCAGAAATGTGGGGAAAACAGGGATGGAGAAGATGAGCTCTAAAAGTACTATCGAGCTCCCTAACTTCCGCCTACGATACGGTGTGATACAGCACACGCACAGTACATGTACTCGAGTATTCTTTTCCCTACAGCACAGAGGGTAAAATGTGCACTACAGCAGGGTTCATCTCTGGAAGCGACGGGACCGGGGTTTTATTGGCTTGTTACAAATCCCTCTGAGACGGTGAGAAGCCGAGCCTGGGTCGGCGTCCTATTCTGAACTGTCATGCTGTGGGAACTTCTCCAGGTCGACCCACCGCTCAGTATCGGTACTGCACTGGGTGCAGTACATGCCGCAGTGTTGGGCGGGTGACTCGTCGGAACGCACCACGGTGCCCGAGTTGAACTGGGTCGGCCCCACAATTGAGATTACCGGCACATGGAGGGGAAGGAGTAAGGTCTCATATAGGTGTCGAACTGCCTCCTGCATGGTCGGTTGCGAAAGGTTTGTGTGATGGAAGCTCCAACAACTCCCCTCAGAAGAAGCTCTTTCAGGGAGCACCCTACTACGTTTGCCGCGTCTTTTAATTGCGGGGTTCGTAGCCTGGGAATTTAGTGGGTATGATGGTCGGTTAGCTTCTAGCTTCATCCGGAGACATCTTGAGGACCAACAACAATATAATTAAATTCTGGTTCCGATGTTGTTAAAAAAAGGCTCTCGAAAATCAAACCTGGGTTACCGGACAGATAAAAATGCCGTCCAAAAAGCTCACGGTACTTGCTGGTGTTCGGGGTCGATACGGCAGGTTTATTACATAAGCATTTACATAAGCTCTGTGGAGCTGGTGCGCGAGCAGAGTAGCAAGCTGGCTCATAAATTCTGTGGCAGGGGATAGACTTGTCTGCGGAGAGGAACGTGTCACTTCCATGATTACGTACAATCACATTTAAATCGTAACCTCTCTCACCAGATTATGTTGTGGGAGCTTCACTAGACTAGTTACAGCAGATGAACTGCCATGGACTGGGTGCACGATCCAACCCGTAGCGGAGCTCTAGGCAAACCATCGTTACTCATCTGTCTGGAAGGTTAGTTTACTGGAGGGGATAATGAGATGACATTGATCTTGCTAGTTACTGGGCATTAATGTAGTGTTTGGTAAGTTAAACCAGCGTAAAGGCAAGATGTAAATCATTCGGAGGCTAACGAGTACCATAGAAAACTCTTAGAATCCACTCTGATGAGCGCCAGATAGGCACTATTGGAATAAAATGAGAATCTTGAATGGAATCTACTATCGGCTGTCCCGCCTATCCAAACTAGCTTGAGGTGGCCGGGCTATGGTAGATGCCAAGCCCTAACCAGTACACTGGAGGAAAGCTCAATTGTTGGGAAACATGGCCGATAAACCATCCGACAATTATACAAGTACCTCCGATAGAGTAGAGGTGGCGAACGGTTAATTTAGGTTAATCTGCGATAATCCCTGTCTTGTGGGAAAACATTTCCCCGGACACTTTTACTCTAGATTTTGCTCATCTATTGCTTTGATATGAGACCATATTAGTGAAGATGGAATCTCTTGCACATGACACCCACTGCTGGGCTCGCCCCTGCCCTACCATCCTTGAACAGCGTACCGCCGGCTAACTATTATAACTACTATCCTTGCATACAATTAATCTTGCGATGGGGACTACAGGTTGGCTCACTGCCTGAAATTGGAGCCATTACACCCCGGGAGGACATTCCGGCTTTGACATCAGGCCTGCAATCTACAGAAAGATATTTAGTAGCCTAAAGCAACGCTAGCCCGCGCCGGGATTTTGTCTTGATTATGATAATTCAAATTCATTTAGGAGTTGATATTGGGGGCGGTGGGGCTTTTCTGTGAGCTTAATTGATATAACTATAAGTGGGTGCGGATGACGGGTAGCCCTCAAAATTCGAGGGATTGGTGGATCCCTGCAGCTGTGCAGGGCATTAAAAACAGTTCTATTCGGTGCCTTGCTTGAAAGGCTCTGAAGTTGGTGCGTGATGTGATAGAATACTAGTCCGAGATCAGGAGGACCTGCTTAGTGATAATCCTACCCCTACAGTTCAATAAGACCTAGGCTCAGACATCGCCCTGTACAATACTGCACAACCGTGAGGTTACGATATAAGTTAAATGCTTAAAGCGCCATGAGGTGGAAAATACTCCAAAATAACCAAAATAGGCAAGTCATAAGGTTTGGTGCGCTCGGTCCTTGGTCCTCCCTACTAAAGGAGTTTATGTCTTCTATTGAAGAGCCGGAGCTATAGGTCGCCCTTGGCTTTATAAAGCTGGAAACAACACTAATGGGCTCGGTCTAGCACAATCTTATGCTTTGCGGTGTGATACAAGAGAGGGCCCTAACATCGGAGGGGAAACGAATAGAGGGAAACCGCTGACTGTATGATACGACAAAATTCCAGCGGCAAAACATCAAATTTGGCAAAGCTGCTAGCTGTGCCCCACCTGCTGGTTGTGTCCCTCCTACTCTGTTATTTCACTCGATACATTTGGTCCAGCTGTGGTTTTCGTTGTAGCGTAGTGTATTTTATTCCGCCGTATCGCCCCCGGTATGGTACTAGGGATGTTCAAAGTTCTTAGTATGATACACAGCAACTAGTACAAGGTATACTCTTTCCGCAAAAAGGGAAGTCTCGATGTCTATATATTTTTGAGCTGGCACTTGGTGTAGGCCTGAAGGTATGCTTTAGTTGGCAAGTCAAAAGTCACTTCTGTGGTTGAAAATACCATTGCACGATCGTACGGGTTGGTGTATCAAAAACTTCAAACCTACCTAACCGGAGGACTATATTCCCTTACCTTGAACGACTACCCGCCAGTTTCTAACCCCAGATAGTCTAGATTGCCTCGACAGAGGGGAAGAGAAATAATAATAAAATTCAGGGCAAGTTTGACCCCCCGAGAATCCGCATCTCTCGTTTTGGTTGGGCTACGGGTACCTTATTAGCTCAGGTCATGGTGCCATATCTTATTGATCGGGCCATAGAAATCCCACTAGGGTGGAGGCTCGCGATCTTTATATCATCGAGGTTTGATCGCAAAGTTCCTTTACTCAGATCTCTGTCATTCTCAATTTAACTTCAGACTTGAGGTGTCTAGCCATGGTGGTGCTATTGAGCTATGCTTCTTCCAAGAGGTGTATCGTGAACGCCTCTTGGGAGCTGGGACCGACATTAAGGCGTGCCGGCCCCGGTTCCCTTCTTAGGCATTCTGCAATACTAGTATGATGTGCGACACGTGTGCAGTGCTTTTCTTAACAAAAATTAGAAAGTTCATCAGTTGACAATCCGAATTGGGTATGAGGTTAGGTCTAAATTGGAGTTCCTAGTGCCTTATATTGTTAGATGATTTTGATCTAGCCCTAAAAACTGTGTCTAGTTCGGGATTACCTACCTCCCGATTTCTCTAACTACTGGGTCGGAACACAATATTTTCGAGTAATTGAGCGATGGAGTTGCTCTCCAACTGGCTCCTTACCAATCCAAGGAGGAAGTAGTTGTAGCGGTTCAGGGTTGATACATTTCTTATCGGGGTGCTTTTTTGGAGGAACCTGGCCAGGTGCACCACGCCTAGGATTCGTTCAAATCTAGGGTCTCCTTTTTCTTTGTATCTAGGCCTAGAGCCGTGATAAAATTTGGGCCCCAAGCGAATTCCAACCCACTACCCATGTAGTGGAATAGCACACACTATAGTAGTAACAGGGGTTGAAGAAAATAGTGCGGAAGAAAGGGGAAAATGAATCGAAACAGAAACGCATATCCCACCAATTGATCGAACTATGACACGAAAGAAAAAATGGGCAAGGTAGGGTAAGCCCGGACAGCTTTAAACCGAGACTAAAGAATACAGACAGTCTGTCCTACTCGAGGATGTACAAGGTTGATGGTATTACCAAAAGTACTGATTCAATACAGCCTGTTGAAAATCTTGGTTGCGGAGGTAATGATTTACTGTGGGGATTTTACGTAGTGGACTGAAACCGCTTAGGTGGAGATGAGAATCATGATTGATTGATGACAACTTGGTGGAAGGAAAGACTTGAGGAAAGTTGTGTACAGGAAGGAAGGTGTGTTACGAGGAGACGGTGTAAAGGAAGGAAAAACAAGTGGGGTGAAAACATTTTGAGAGCTTGCGCATCCTTTGACTAGTGCGTACGTATGCCTCTGCGGCCACAGGGTGCGGGCACATCCCGGATCAAGTGCGGCCATCAACTGCGATTTCCAACACAGCCTGAAACCTGTCAACCGAGTGACAGCCCGTGGCGCCAAGTTCCGAATTCTACCGCGCCCAACCTCCACTACATGTCAGCCACCCACTCACCAACAACCACACCTCCAATGTCACTAATAGAAACCCACAACCGTATCCCACTATCTACCCTTCGGGAAATCTACCTCCCGTCGACACCGCGCCTACCAGAACCGTCGCACTCGATAGCTTTGGAAACGTTCAAAACGCTGCCAGCCGAAACCTTCAAGGCCTGCTTCGACCTCGTCCAGGAATGTAAGGACATGTACAAGCGGACGATCGGGTGGTCGGCCACCGCGAAAAAGAGGGAAATGAAGCACCCGGCCATGCGCTACTTGATCCTCTCGGCAGCAGGGAGTGGCGGGAAGGCGGTGGAGGGATTTCTGAGCTTTATGATTACAGAGGAGGATGAATGTGAGGTTGTTTATTGGTACGATGGCCATAATTTCCCTTTGGTTGAGCGGGTGGGAGGAGGGGGGCTGATTTTGGGGGTAGTTATGAACTTCATCTCGTGCAAGAAGTGCGAAGTCGCGGGCTAGGCGGGGTATTGGTTGAGATTATGGAGGGGTTTGGAAAGAGGGTGGGTGTGGAGAAGGTTATGCTTACGGTGTTTCTGGAGAATGAAGGTGCTAGGAGGTTTTACTCTAGGTTGGGGTATGTTCGGGATGATTTCACGCCGGATGATGTTGTGGGTAGGAATGGGAGGGTTAGGAAAGTTGCGTATGAGATTTTGTCAAAGGGATTGAAGGACTGAGGTATGGTGGATGAGTGCGCGCATTGGGAGAAGGGTGAGTGCAGCTTGCAGCGGTGAATCTACTGTATGGTGGGTAGCTGCGGTAATGGGTATTATGTCTTGGTTTGCAGGGTTGGGATTGCGTTGGAAGATTTAATAGGGATTACGGCTGTAGGATGGTAGATGGATCTCCTATGGGTATATACTAATTTTTGTATGTCTGCGCTCAGGGTTAAAAGAATAGTATCATACTCGTAGAGCCTCGGCGTTTTCCTTGTAATCCGACTAATGGACACTCCCGAACCAAGGGCTGCCGGGAGTTAGTGCGCCCAAAACCCTAACCCCTGCCAAGCCCTCCCTGCCAAGCTCTTCTGCCGACCTCACCCCACCACAACCATCATCGTAATCATCATCGCTGTACATAAGCTACTCCCACGACCATAGAAACAAACAGACAATGCTCAATTCCTCCGCCTTCCTCCGGCGGGGCCTCCCTGCAGTCCGCTCTACAACTAGCGCATCCCTCACCTTCGTCCGCCACGAGTCTAATACCCGCCGCCACACAAAGCGCCTCCGCATGCCACCACACCCAGACTTCAAAACGCGCCCAACCACCGATTCCCCCTCTCTAACATACATCCTCCGCAATCCCCCTGCCGCCACGCCCAGCGTCTTTATTACTCCCACGCTCTTCCTACCAAAAGACGACCCCCGTCGTGCCCTGCAGGCTGCTGCAGGCCCTACCAACGGCACATCCGAAAAGCCAAAACTCCCGTCACCGGTCACGGAGATCAAGGAGAAGAAATACCACCTCACCCCCGCAGACTTTTCGCGCATGCGCTCCCTAAGGAAGTCGAATCCCGGGGTCTGGACTAGGGCTAAGCTAGCGAAGGAGTTCGGAACATCCAGGTTTTTTGCTGGAATGATTGCCGAAGCAGACGACAAGTGGAAGGAGAAGATGTGGGCGAAGGCGGACAAAGTTAAGGAGCGCTGGGGAGTCAGGAGGAAGAATGCCAGAGTCGATAGGACGAGGAGGCGGGAGGGGTGGGGAGGTGCGGATGGGTACTAAATTTGGGAGGTTGGAGAAAAAACGGGGGGGGGGGGGTTGTATCATACGTTTTTTTTTCGCCCTGGGAGAGAGGTTTATAAATATAAAGGCTTCTCGTTCATATGAAAGTATGGGCTTTGTGGGATTGGTCAATGGGGGTCTTTTGTGGGCTTGGGAATGGTTGATTTTGACTAGTTCTAATCGAGGGTCTGCAGCTACACAATACTGCTAAATAGCAACCTGCCGCCAAGCGTGCTCAACCCAAAGATAGCACAGCGAAAATGGCAAATCCTCTACGGCACCAAATTACTCACCTTGCTTCATTTCCCTACACCGCCCACCAGTTTGTCAGTGAATATGGTGGGTGGGGTGTGGGGTGGAGGGAATCGTTATGGCATTGGGCCGCTAGGAGACTACTTGGCAATTCCAGATGCTGTTGGAATTGATAGGTAGAATATGGGTTCGGACGAGTATCAGTGAGCGTGAAATGGGCGGGTGTTTTCCGTCCCCTGAATGGTTACGTCAAAGTCAAACCTGAGCAGAGAAGGCTATTTGGGTTCTTTTGAGTTCGCCTACAGGGGTGAGATCCGGGGGGAACTTGTATATATAGGTTCAAAATGAAAATTAAAGTAAAAAAGTAGCTCTACTAGCATATAAGAGTCACAACTCTCACTATTGAACAAAAGCAACTATGATAGGTAAGTATAAGAAGAAAAACCAGTGGCTACCACGAAATAAGGAAATTCACCTCTTCCCTCACCTCCCCTCCTCCATTCATCTTACCTAATGGCCCACATATGTGGGGAGGCCACATACATTACCGGTTAGGAGCATGCTCGCCTGTGGCCATGTGGTGCCTCACTTGGATACTTCGCCTACGTACCGCTGTTCACAGGTCCCGTTTACACGTGAATTGCGGATAAAAGATATTGGACTTTCAGCACTTAGAGTCGTTTCGCAGGAACAAATGCTGACTTCCCGAACGCCAATATCAACACTTACCATTCATATTGCCCAAATCCCCGGTTCTATAACAACCAACCCCTTGACACCCAAACAAGCCCTGGTATATGTAATATTTCTACCACCTGACCCGAGAAACGGAGATGGAACCCAGAGAGGGAGTGCAAAAGCCATCCCCTCCACTGGAGACTAATAAAACAACCGGGAATAAAGGCAAAAGGGATTCTTGAAATAGAGCAATAAAACGGCAGAAAGCGCTAAACCACTCGCACGGCTCCTAGTCCTCCTGGCCCAGGGCTGTGCCTTCGAAATTTCCAAGTGGAGCGCTCTCTCTAACAATCCAACTATCAGGAAGCCACGCGGACAAGAGTTAATTCAGGGGGCCGGCACTTGTGCATAGCCGTACCCCCTCCGGAACACGGCACCTTTTGAGCAGGCTAAAATCCAGGCGGTTCACAGGTTCGTCCCTACTGCGATCATATCATATCTGCACCATTACATCCCACTCAGCCGGTGGGGAAGCTGGCAGTTATCAGATAACGTGGGAGAGTGCTTGCCCCACCTGAACCGCAGGGACGGGCATTTATAGCGGGAGAGGAAATATCTCCTGGTCGGCTGAGATAGTGTGGAAATTGGCCTCAGGCACTAGTTTGACTAAACTAGCCATATATAGATAAGCATGGCTTCTGAGGGTTAGCTTTGGTATAGTCGGTGGAACAATAGAATGAGTTACATGCTTTTGTTCCCATTGGCATGTTAGTAATCTGAATGGCCGCTCACGCATGAGACCATTTTTCACACCGTCTCAACCGACCAGGAGAGAGTGGGTTGGGGGAGTTGCTTGGGTGTGATGGATGCCAGCTCGACTGCGGGGTGGTGTGGTACTTGCCTATTTTCCGGCGATGGGAGCAGGGATGGTTGGGAAGTTTCAAGCTGAAATAGGGCTACGACCAGGGTACGTGCTCTAGTGGAGAAGCTTTCAACCCCCCCCCCAGAAAACAACTCCCGGTCCATATACTGAGTACTCATGTCGTCCGCATGCTTAGCCGTGGGACCTACTTGCAAATATTCCGGGTGGTAGGTGGCGGTGGGAGTGTTAGAGTGATATCATGTGATCATTGTAATGGAAGACTCTTTGTGATGGGGATAGGCAGGGAGATAGATATCCTTAGCTCGTGAATGCCGGATACGCCAGGCTGAGGTGGTGCCGGTATTATCGCAGGACTTGATATTTGCTTTGTCGAAAAATGTAGGCCGTCCTCTATTGATCTACTGGGGAATGACCACGCCTGGTTTGGCCTGGCGGGACCACTGGAACCTCTGCAAACCACAACGACAATAACAACAACCCACCCGGTCTCAAACTCCGAATGCGATATTGCGACTCCCATAATCGGTGCATGCCCTTGGCCAGTCGGGGGGGAGGTGTCTTAGACACTTTCCAGCGGCTTTATGACAATATTTTGTCGCCAGGTTTAGAGCCCTCTTATTTGTCCCAAATCCCTCCGAGAAGATTGTTACCCCCTTCTTGACATGACTGGACATGTCTAGGGGGATAGGGTTTTTCCTCTTTTGCTCGACCAGTTTTGCACAACTTATGAAAGTCGTAATAGTGCGCAAGTAAACTACTTCCCAAAAGCGAAAACTTCACACCCACGTGCTCCCACCCTCCCAGCAAATCAGGTGTAATATTAATGCAAAACAGCTATACCCCATCTTAGCCTTATCGATTTCTCCTCCAGACAAGGCTACTAAGTCTCGATTCGGCCATACCTTCGTGTTAACAGCGCATCCATCCCTGATAGCTTAGAGAGGATAAACATTTTTTGTCTCTAGATTAAATGTGGTGGTTGTTAGCACAACCAGGTGTGCAGCATGTCGGTAGAAGCTATGCAGAAGGGGGAATATAATACCGTGCCTTGAGCTTAGTTAAATGATATAACTGCCGATGGTTGGTGGCTTGATTGCTTAGGTCCACAGGGATTAGTATCATAGTTATCGATAGGTCGCTGAGGAGGGTTCGCTGCGGAAAGTAGGGTTGGCGAGATGGGGGCCTGGCCTACTCTGGGGCGGCTACCGATTGAGCAACCTCTGCGATGATTTCTCAGGTTTTTCTCAGGTTCGGGGGTTGGGGGGCAAGCTTCGAGTTCTCCTGACTAGTTCATTAGAAGCGGACTCTCATGGCGATCGGCTTTGTTCCCCGCAAACAGGCTTTTTTGTTTCTGAGAATCTGGAAGCCATGATAGGATCTGATAACGAAGTAAAATAAAATAAAAAGCTCTGCTCGTATTGTTCTCTGGGGGTTAACCTATTGTAGAGCTCTAGGTACCAGTACTCGAATACTTGTACGATACCGTATGCAGTAAATGTTACAAACTTGCTTCACACCTAACCAAACCATCCACCCCCCAATCTCCCGTACTTCGCCTAAGACAACTCTCGGGCTGAATGCTTGTGGTCCACTAATTAGCTACATAAGGCCAAACCCTCCAAGCAAATCGTGTACCAGTATTCCGCTCGTTTCACTAAAGCTACAGAACCGCAAGAGCAGAAGTATCAAGTTCACGGTGGGGAAAAGAGAAGGTCAGTGGGTGAAGATTATTTCTGGAACATCTCGTATTTTGTTCGCAGAAAGTGCATGCTCGACACAGTGCGGGGGGAGGTTCGCTAAAGAAGCACATTCAGCCAGATGCCTTTTTTTTTCTTTTTCATGGTTGGCTAAAGGTGGGGGATTTAAGCGCTCCCTTGTTAAAGATCGTACTAGGAAGTTCCGTGCTGGATAGGGTATGTGGGGTAACAGCACTATGGAGAGTCTGGTTGGGGAAATATTTGGAGATATCATATCATGCTACGACACCTTACCGTAAGTCCGCAGGTACTCGGGAGGTATCCCTGTTCATAAACTTGGTAGCAAGAACTCGCAAAAGGTTGGAAAGTGAAAACAGGGATTATCTCTTGATAAACCAGTGTGATGAAAAAGCGAAGATAAACCTATGATGGGCGGATAATATCATATCCATAAGAAAATATGTTTCTTTCTTAAGGGATCAGGAATCTGGTCTTAGGGCAATATGGCCATGAAAGTACTAGTGCTTTGCTCATCACATGGCGCAACAAAGATGGTTTTAAGACGTCTTATAATACGGTGCTGTTTCTTTCCAGACATTGTGATCGCCTGATCGTTTTGGCCCTGATTCAGCACGGGTGGTTTCCGGGTTTTAATATACCCCCCGAATATAATAATACCAGCCTTCCTGAGACCATGTCTGGCGACCCAACTGCTTTTGTGTTCGAATGCACTGCGTGAGTCAAAACTGATCCGAGGAAAAAATGACAGATGAAACGATTATGACGCCTAGGAGATGTGCGTAAAGTGTGACATCAAGATCTGCTTTCCCTATTCTTTCTTTTTATCCCAGGGTGTCAACAGAAGACCGCTTATGATAGTGTGGGATATCTCCTTCAGAAACATGATAGTCGGGCTCCGCACGAGTACTATTATGGTACAAGTATGCCAGCACGTGGGCCAGACTACGGATCGCCATCTTTCCTTAACCCTGCAACATCGCCCACCGGTGTCAAGCAGGCAAAAGTGCAACATCAACTTTCCCTCCTTCCACCGATAAGTCAGAAGGCCTTGCTCCTCGCAAATAGTTGTTCCAAGATACAGATACTCGTATCACTAACATCGGTTGGTTTATGCCTTGCCCAGCCCAGGTAACGACAACCCCTTGTAATTGGTTATTCACGGGGTGCTCCGTATGGGAGCTCGCATGAGTAAGTAGTCAGAGCCAAGACGAGGGTCATCCGCTTTGCTTGCCTGATTTGTGGCTTGGGGGGGGTAAGATTATTGATGCTAACTACATTCGATCGGTCGAAAATGATCTTCGGTAAGAGCTTACACCGTTTAGAAATGGAGGTCTTCGAATACAGTACGGTATATGATCTTCTCTTTTCAGCTTTCAGCTACGGCTGAGCGAGAGAGCTCAAGAGGAATCCCAAAGCCCAGAATCTATAAAGAGAGGATCTCCAACAATGTAATATCCACAATCCTACCAGTCTTCTTGAGGCACCAGTAAGCACCTAAAGAGCAAAACCTCATCCACCCCCGCAGTCATCACCGAAAATGTCAAGCAGGGTCCCAGCCCCAGACACTGACAAGCTAAACGGCCACTGGATTCTCGGCGAAATCCTCGACCACATATCCGAGTTCGTCGACGACTTCCCCAGCATCGATTTCAGCCATCTAAGTACGCTCATCTCGGATGTCCGTAACCACAAGGCCGACACAGAAACCCAACTCCGACTCTTCCTGAAAGTCTTCCGGAAGACGAAGAAGTATAAACAAGCCTTCAAACTCCTCGACCCCTTGGTCAGACAGCAAATCGACAGTTTTATAGAGAGCGGTTCTGCATCGGAGGTCACAAAGTCTGGGTTTGAAGTTCTTCCCAGCCCTGCCGCTATCCACCACTTCAAGGCCTTGAAATCTATCTTCAGGTGGGAGCATGCGCCCAAGATCTATGAGGACATGGCCAGGACCAAGGTCATGGAGGTGCATGTGGATAAGGCGTTCGAAAACTGGGGGTTGTCAGTTCAGAATAAGCCCAAATTCACGTTCGTCCCAACCACCGTCCTTGGATTGGAGAACCTCGTGAAGTATGCCAAGAGGAAGGGCCTGCGCGTTAGATGCAGTGGCTACAGACATAGTTGGGCCCCGCTGTTCTCCGGCGACAACGAGATTTTGGTCTCGCTATTGAATATTCAGCAGGCGACGCAAGTTCCGGATGCCTCGGCGTTGTTCCCTTCTCCACAGTCGAACGCACTGAATGAGCTTAAGAGTATTCAAATCGACGATCTCACGGTCGCTTCGAAGCCGGGGAATAAGTGCGTTCGTGTTGGCGCCGCGGTTACCGCGGAGGAGTTTAGGAGGTGGCTAATTGCTCACAATACCTGGGCGCTGCCGATGGATGTTATCCTTGTTGAGCAAGTCCTCGATCCCAAGTCATAATATGTCACTCGTGCTAATTTTTCTTCTTTGAACAGAGTCACTACGGTATGACATCTTTTTTTTTTAAATCCAGATGCGAAAATCGCTGTGAATGGTTTTTATTGACTTTAATACCACAGGGTGGAGTAAACGCCCCCATCTGCCACGGTGGCGGGCATCGGCACAAGACTATCTCCGACCAAGTCCGGGGTGTAGAATACGTCGACGCGAACGGCGTCCACCAAACCATCTCGGACCCCGAACTCCTCAAGGCGGCAGCGGGCTGTTTCGGCCTCCTCGGTATAGTTACCCATATAACCCTGGAACTCCAACCAATGTCCTACCCCGTGATGCGTCCGGAGAAGCCAGATATCAACCTCGCCATCCCCCCTCTAAAACCCGAAGATGTTCCCCATGCTTTGCAAAAGGACTTCACACCAGAACAGCTCGTCGAAGCCACCAGGCGTTTTGAGGAGCGGGCCGAGAACGACTACTATTCTGAATTCTTCTGGTTTCCCTTCCAGCAACAAGCATGGGTGAACTGCTGGAATCCCGTGGACAACCAAGAGGGCGCGGAGGATTACCCGCCCACAGCCGAAGTCTGGCTCCAATGGATTCAGGGATGGTTAGGAGGAGTGATCATCGAGACGGATTTCTTCAAGGCCATCCCAGGACGCTGGCAGGCGGAGTTCTTGGCGACACTCACGATGGCCGCATTACCACCCCAATTTTTCGGAAAACACGATACTGAGATTAAAACCTTTATGCCAGACGCGTTGCACTTTAGACGTGGTGTAAGTATCACTCCCCCTCCACTGCCCCTCCAGAGGATCAAAACAATACTGATGAGCTCTCTTTAAAAAAAACATTAAAGGTCCAAAATATGCGTTGCCGGGACATGGAATTCCAAATCCCAATCCCAAGCCGTAAAGATGACCCCTCGAAGCCTGACTGGACAATCGTTCAGCGTGCCTGGTGGGACGTCATAAACCTCGTCTACTCTGACCCCGAATCCCCCATGCGCCTAACTCTAGAACTCCGCATTATGGCGGACAGCGATATGATCATGGCACCCCAGCGCGGGAATAAGCACGGAACCGCCAGCATCGAGGTCTTATCCATCCCCGACGCGGTTAGCGATGGAGAATGGCAACCGTTCTTGCAGGTGATTGCCGACAAGTGGATGGGTTATGAGAAGATTTATGGACAGAAGTTGAACGTTAGGCCGCATTGGACCAAGGAATGGTTTGTCACTCCCGCCCGCTCATGCTCAGGCTTTATGTTTTTTTTTTCTGACGGGTTGAGCAGGGATGGTTTGAATTTGGGCGGTATTCCAGCTAGGGAGTATCTCAAGACTGTGGCGTACAAGGATGAGATCCCGGAGTTTAGGGACACCTTGAAGAAGATTGGGGAGACGCAAGGATGGGGGTTGGAGGATATTAAGAAGCTGTTTTCGAATGAGCTTTGGGATCAGTTGGTGCTTGATACTGTACAGGTTTAGAGATGCTGCGGGGCATGTGCTGTATGTAGGATCACGATTGGGGGATTGGTATGACATTATGCAATGGAAGGCAATTTCTTTGTGCTATGTTGTTTGATTTCTTGTAGAGGTTATTCCCGTGCCAACAGTATGGTGCACTATCGTAGGTGCAGACAGCTAGTATGCTTTCACCTGAAGCTCAGAATGGCTAACAACTTTTGGAGGCCCTCACGGAGAAAATGTCACCGACATGCATGACTGCTCTCAAGTTGCCCCACCCACAGCGCAAGAAGCCCAGTACGCCAATTACCGGTGCCGTACCCTAGCCCCTGGTATCGGCACCGTCGCTTGACCAGCTAGAAGGCTGCCTTCTGACAGTTTATCCTGCAAGGCCCTTCCATTTCTCGAGCACTATTATGATACACAGCAGTTCTCGGAAGCCGGGGCCCTCGGCGAAAAGCACTCCGGTGAGCCTTGCCAGAGTAGCTCCACACCATCAAACAGCTTTGGCATAGGTTACAGGTTAAGCCACCCCGACAAAGACAGAAGGAAAAAATCCAACGAAATAAAGCAAATGCTCCCCAAGAAATAATAATGCTATGTAACTGAAGCGCTTGTTGATCTGTGTTCGCTTGTTCTCCCTTAAACAGCCGGTTCCCCAATAAAGAAAGCTTAAGCTACCGGCAATTTAGCCGGGTCCTAGAATACCGCACTAGTAGTACGAACGAGACTAGACAGTAAAGTAACCCACCGTACCCCGCGAACCTCATCACTACCCACCACCACAGGGCGTTCCAGGCCAACACGCCCTATCGGTACTACACCAAGGGGGAGAAGAAAAAAAGGTTACACCCTATCCCATCCCACTACCAAGCCGATAACCGGTACCAGTACTCCTTCATGCCACAACGCCTGCAAGTCCGATCGAAACGACCAAAAGTCACTTTCGCGCACAGCAAAATGTCGACCACTTCCCCCTCCTCCACCGCCTCCTCATCAAAGGCCCCCTCCAACTCGACAACAAGAACTCCCTCTACACCCAGCGAAATCTTTGATGACATCCTATCCTCCGCGCAACCCCCACCAACATACTCCCAGCAAACCTGGAACCCCTCAAACCCCTACTTCCCCCATTACCACAACCAAAATTATTACAACCAAAATATGTCCACTACCACCATCACTACCCCATCCGATCCACTCATCCCGCCGACTCCGGCTCTCTTTACAACACCCCCTATCCTCCAAGACACGCTCAAAACCCTCTCCAGCAAGGACCAACTCGCCACAGCAGACATCTGCATGAAGCACCTTTCCAATCCATCAGATCCATTCCCTATCCTGAGCCGGCGCGAGCACATTGCCTTTCTCGAGAGCGGTATTCTCGGCGGTCAAAACGGCAAGTTACACCGGGGCATGGTAGCGCTGGATGCATCGAGACCTTGGATCATTTACTGGTGTTTGCAGGGGTTGGCCAGTTTGGGGATTGATGTGGGGAAGTATAGGGAGCGGGTGATCAGCAGTCTCCGGCCACTACAGAATGCGTCTGGGGGATTTGGCGGTGGGAATGGACAGGTATCACATGTCACGTCCAGTTATGCCGCGGTTCTAGCGCTGGCTGTTGTCGGGAGAGGCGATGACGGGGATGGTGAAGAGGGTGAGGCACTTGAAGTAGTAGACAGAAGAGCAATGTTCCGCTGGCTGCACGAAATCAAGGACTGGGAATCGGGTGGCTTTAGAGTCTGCATTGGTGGGGAAGAAGATGTTCGTGGTGTCTACTGCGCACTGGTAATCTTAGCCCTCCTCGGCCTCCCCACTTCTGGAGACCTGGCCAAGGGAACAAAGGAATACCTTGGCCGCTGTCAAACATACGAGGGTGGCTTCGGTGCCACGCCGAACGGGAACGAAGCGCATGGTGGATACGCGTTCTGCACACTTGCTGGATTGTGTATTCTTGGTGAGCCGGCAGTGGTGCTGAGGAAGCATTTGGACATGGAACGCTTGGTCTCTTGGCTCAGCGCTAGGCAGCATGCTCCGGAAGGGGGGCTGAGCGGGCGGACGAATAAACTCGTTGATGGGTGCTATTCTACTTGGGTCGGCGGGTGCTGGGCGTTGATCGAAGCCGGCATTAACGGCCCGCAGGATGGAAACGAGGAAACACTGGGAGAGAAAAAGGTTATTGGAAGTCTCTGGAGCAGAGAGGGATTGGCACGGTATATTATGAACTGTTGTCAAAGCCCAAGGGGCGGCCTTCGCGACAAACCCGGGAAGTAAGTCTCCCCTATTCCTCCTTCTTAACCAGCAACTAACACAAAACAGAGGCGCAGACTACTACCACTCAAACTACATCCTCCTCGGCCTCGCCAGCACCCAGAACTACTTCTACTACACCTCCTCCCCCATCCCCCTCTCCTCCTCGCCCCTTCCCCCTTCCTCCCTAAACTACGAATCTGGGGATCTCCCTATTCCTCTCACAGCCCCATTCCTATGGCGCTACTCCCCACGCATACCCAGCAATACCCCGAACGTGGCGGAAGCAATCGTCAAGGATATGCCGGCGTGGCCAGATGACGTTACCGAAGAGGACATGCTTCCTGGACAGGAAGTCGAGAGCGATAGGTTGAAGGTGCATCACCCGATTTTCAATATTCCGTTTGAAAGGGCAGGTGAGATAGAGGCTTGGTGGAAGGGGAAAGTGGGGTTTTAACGCTAGGAACCGGGGGTTCTGCGCCTTTTGCTAGCCTTTAATCCTGCGGTAGCCGGCGGATTGTGTGATTAACTTAAGTTTTCGTTTCTCATTTGCGTCAATGTGTGTTCGCGAATAACCCCCCCTCCGCATCCTTTTTCCGGCAGGGAGTATGATAATTACTTTCCACGTACAAACTTCTTCCATGAGCAGACTTTCCGTGCAAGTGCCCTTTACTGAGTAGTCCACTATAACTCTAACAGCGCCATACCACACCCTCCCCTATCAACCATCCGCTCTGCTAGTCACTCGTAATCAAGCACGCTACCCTTGATCACCCCTTACACCCACTCGTGGTAAGATATGGTCTCCTGCCACCACCACCACTCGAGCAAATTTCTGACTCCAGATTTCGAGCACAGAATTGCTTCAGGAAACCAAAGCACAAAATCGATGGTAGGGCGGATCAATCCATAGTGCGCCCTCGGGGTTGTATATCGGGGGATGGGGTGATGGCATTGGATGTGTGGAAGGAGTCTGTAACTATATGGCCTGTCACAGCGCGAAGGGCCTCTTGAGGTAGCGCATGAGAAAGGTTCGGCAATTGACTGGAGGAAGGCCCCACGGGGGGCCAAGGATCGGAGGGGGTGGATGGAGTTTGCTAAAACACGAGTTGCTCCATTGAATACTGATCACCACTTTAGCTATAATGAGGTATTTCGATGAGAGAAATTTGTTTCGTTAACGAATCTTGAAACCTTTCGGCACCATGTGTTAAACACGGAGAGAATCTCATGTTGTTGGAACGTACTCATTGTTTAAATGGTCACTTCTGCCGGTATTTACGAGCTCTCGAAACATGTCTATACTGCTCCGGTATCTGGGGGAGGCACGAGGTGATATGGATGAATTGCTATAATATAGCAAAAATCTGGCGAAAGAGGGCAAACGGCCGTGGGAGACAAAGGCATCCCATAATACCCCAGACGAAACTTAATCCCACCAACCGCCCAGGTAACAAGATGCAAAGACCTTCAGCGCATAAGTTTAATGCTATAATACTAAGAGGGCATCCAGAGAGTCACGATAAAAAAAAGTATCCACCTGCCACCATCGTGAATGCCACTGCCAAGCAGACAGAAACCTCCCCCCCCCAATTATCGATCATCCAGGAAGCTACAGAGGATCAGAACGCTAGACTACCTACTAAGTTACGGCGCCATCACTACCAAAGTGTGAAAGAGAAGGCCCAACACGGAAGAGCGAACAAGCAAAAAAAAAAGCAAACTATAATACATGACTAACGAGATCGGGATACTCTATAAAGCAGAGAACTCAACCAGCCCAACAATAAGAACGAAGTATTAAATGATATCCGGAAATTTCAAAAGCTATCCTGAGTAGAAGACAGCTAATGGCGAGGGGAAACTACCGACCGGCAAAGCCATCGCCCAGATGTGATTAAACGTTCTCATTAACAAGTAGTTAAGGCAGTAAGTACGGTACCAGTATGTAACTGCATGTTCTCATAAAAGATATGATATACTGTACAGCACCAGGGTGCTTCCAGAAAATGTTCCGAAGGAAGAAGGACTTTGACGCCCTCGCTACAAAATATTCCCAACATCACACCCGGTATGATACCATAATAATATTATATAAAGCAAAAAAAGGAGGAGGGCAAGAAAACAAAAAAGCCCCTATGGTGGTGGCGTCGGACGTTGGTGGTAGTTTATTGGGGAGTCCCGTATCATAACGCTCCGATAATGCACGCCACAACAGCAATGCAACCTACATAACACAGCATATACCGGCAACACCCGTCCCCCCGATCTTCAAACCTAATTTTCACCTCACCCCATCAACCATCAACCAAACGACGAACCCCCTCTCTCCCCCCACCCACAAACATGTTTCCAACACGCGCGCTCCTGTCGCGTGCCATCTGGAAGGGTGATGACCACCCCTTGCTAAAAATGACCGTTCCTCAATATACTAACGTTTCCGCCCGCAAACAGGACCGTTCATCGTTCCCTTCCCCCTCCAAGACCTGTCGAGCCTGGAGCCGGGGAAGAAGCCATTGGCGATCCAAACCCAGGCTCGATCGTGCACTATTATTCCCCCGTTCGTCGGACAGCGGTTTCAGGTTCATAATGGAAAGGATTACATTGAGTTCACGATCACGGAGGAGATGGTCGGGCACAAGCTTGGGGAGTTTGCGCCCACACGGAAGAGGTTCAATTACAAGATGTCGAAGAATAAATAAGCGATGTGGTGGGGGAAGTGGTGGGAGGATTGGTGGTTCAAGTAAATACATTAGAGGGGGGTCTGTTTATTCTACTCTGTTTTATTCCCAATCCCCTTTTCCTGGATTATCTGCAGATTGGCGTGCACTGTACATCTATGAGCCATGCGCGAGTAGTGGGATGATGCATATCTAAGGGCCCATCTTGCCCCATGGGGTTCTACCAAGGACACTCTCGACCCATTTTCCCAGGAGTGATTCACCATTAGTTTTGAGTTCGTCGGCGATGATACCGCCGTCAAATCTCTTTCCGACAAGATTCTCTAGAGGGGGCGATGCAGACAGAATGATACCTTTGTCGACTGTTACCTCCAATTCTGAGCCTTCGGGGGGCGGTGATACAGGCGGAGCAGTGACATCCCTTGGTAGTAGATCCTTCGATAGTGTAAGAGGCGGTATAGGCTCATCATCCGCCTTCGGTGCCGGTACAGAAAACGTAAACTGTGGTGTCTGCCCATAAATCCATTCCAGAGACTACACATAAGTTCAGCGTATAAAACCTTCCAGTAAACTCCGAAACTCACCCTCAACTCCGCAACCCCCTTTTGCACCTCCTCAATCTCACTCGCCTCTCCTCCAACCCAACAAACCCCCACTCCCACCCCTTCATCCATCCTATCCTTCTTACTCGCCATGGTATCTTTAAGAATCTCCACCCCTCCCTCGCCAACATACATCCTCCCAAACTCCTCGACCACAGCCCTCACAAACTTCTCCTCCTCGACCCATACATTCCCAACCATGCTCCTGACACTGTCCACTCCCCTAGCTTTCATCCACTCCTTAGCAGCGCTTTTCAGGTAGCCCCTAACATCCTCCAACCTACTCTCCAACAGCATTGTCCCGTGATGATACGACCGACGGGTAGTCAGTTTATAAGCGCTCCCGGATATCTTCCGGGTACCCGCTACCTCCCGAGCCAACCTCGTTTCCTCCACCGTCATCCCGTCCGGCAAGATCACGATGTCGTGCCGCTTGTTCACCACCGCTTCCGCAACGCCAAGCCTGCGCAACGCACGCACGACCATCTCCGCATGTTTGTCGCGGCAGAAGGTGGACGTCGGCACGCCAACGGAGTAGTTCACGTTACCCAGATCGTGGAAGACTGTGCCACCGCCTGAACGGCGGCGCACGATGAGTGGAGGGTTAAAGGTCGAGAGGAATTGAGGGTAATTAACTTCGACCCATGGGTTCTGATTCCGGCCCAGTATGATAGACGGACTATTCGCGTATATTAGAAGAGTGGAAATCTCGGAGGGGTTGGTCTGGAAGAGGTGGTGCTCGAGTGAGAGGTTTAGATACGGATCATTCGATTTGGAAATGTAGACTTGCACCGGTATTCTCGAGTTGGAGAGGGCTCTGAAAGTACTCTGATGGCGCTGGAATTTTCGCTGGTGCACACGGGATATCGTCCTGGCAAAGGCAAACCCTCGTGAAGGCGACATTCCGAAAGTGGTCAGCCTGACGACGCGAGATACTCTATATCACCACCACCACCACCACAAGGGGAGAGATGTGATGAAAAGTAATTTTTACGATGAATCCATTCAGTTACTCGAGCCCCGGCTTTAAAAGTCGAGCACCGACACTCCTCTTAAGTCTTGGCAAGCAGGGTAACCAACTAATCCCTACGTCATCGGTGATTTCCACCCCTTCCATCACGTTGTCTCACTCTAGCCCTTCCCTCCCCCCATATAACCCCGAGGCCGCGCCCCTAAGTAGTTGAAGTAACTTAAACCCTTCCGTTGCATAATCCCCTAGCGATTCCTAAAAACCGCAATTGGCTCACCTATAAATATTCCTGCAAACACCACCACTACCACCATCAAAACAAACAATGGCATCCTCTTCTTCAGCAGCAGCGGCTACGACAACCACAACACTCCACCCCTGGGAAATCGAAGCCCTCAAGGAGACAACTTGGAAATTCGAAGGTCACTTGCGAGAATTCACAGAGGCGGAAGCGAAAGCTCTAATCATCAGTCATGGCGGGCACGTCCTCCCTCCTCCTCCCATCCCTTCGTCACACCCCCCCCCCTACTAACTCAAACTAGACGAATGGCAGAGCAAAACGAAACCGCAACCCACACCCTCCAGCCCGGCTCCGGAGGCTGTTTCGTCATATACAACGGTAACAAAGATGTGAAGGTCTACGAGCCCGGCTTCATCACTCACATCCGCAGTAACGCGATCGGTAAGCGCATGAACTTTGCCAAACCCGGTTGTCTCGAGGATTTGGTATTCGCTGTTCTCGGGGCGCTGCCGTGGCTGACGATAAGTGAGGTTGAGGAGATTGTCGGGGAAAGCGGCGGGTATGTCTTCCCACCACCCCGCAGAGTAGGTATATATATATATATATAAGGAGAGAGAATTGATCGGGTAATAGTGCCCTCCTCCGCAAAGGCAAGCGCCAAAAAATCCCCATTGAAAAGCCCCTCGATTACATCATCGTCGGCGAAGGCGCGGATCAGGCAGATATTGAAGCGGCAAGGAGCTTGGGTATTGACGTTATTGATGAGCAAGGCCTATTCGATGTCGTGCATGATAAGGATGGGATGAGGACCAAGAAGACGGGAGTCACCGAGAGCCGGGCTGAGAAGTTTTTCAAGGCCTTCAGGGGAGGGGATGGGGAGGAGAAGGAGAAGGAAAATGTTGGGGCGGGAAGTGGAGGCGATGTTTCTCTGGATAATACCGCTAGCATCCACTACCCGGGCCCAATGGGAGCTTCGTTCCCAATGCCAGATGGCGGGATGAGTAATCCGGGGGATACCCTCGCCCCTGGAGCGAAGCGCAAGGAGAGTTATCCCTCCATGGCTGTCGATGGTGCAAACCCGCCACCGCAGAAAAGGCAGGAGACATCGTCGGGGAGAGGCGCAAACACACCCATCATCCTAGAGTGACTCAGAAACCAGCCAGTCCTTACCTTCCTTACGGAACGGAACAGTTTCTCATTATCATTTTATGTCGATAACTCTTTTGTACAGTGCTGTGTATGATGAGCAAACTTCGTATTTCTAAGCTACGGATATTCTAATCTCAACAGAGAGCAAATGCATTATATACGACATGACGGAGCAGGGGGAGAAGGGAAAGAACGAGATAAAATTGAGAAGAGCCCTCGAGTGAGAAAGCATGAACACAAACAGAAACCTTATCCACCACAATTCAATCAACCAAGAACCGAGTCCACGATGTATAATACGTTAGTTGTACTGTAGATATTAAACTACGGCAGCCCCCCCTCCCCCCATAGCCACCCCACCCTCCCTTCACCTTCACACCCCCGAGGCCAAATAACGGGTATAAAATCGTATATTAACCTAACTCCCCCATCCATCCATCCTTCTCAATCCATCCATTCATCCAAACTAAATTGTCAAAAAGTGCAAATATAAAAAAAAGGAAAAACCCAAATTTCCGCGAGGAATCCATCTCTTAGTTTGTAACAAAAAAAAAAAAAGGAAAAACACCCCAGACTTTATGAAAAATGAAATGAAAAAAAAAAAGAACTGATTTTGTTCCCGAGCACTTGCTTGCCCGACCAGACCGTTTATTATTTTGTTTATGTTTCCGTTTTGTTTTGTTTTTGCTTTCCGAAGGTGACCCGGGTATGTGAATGTGAGCGTGAACGCGAATGTGAAATAGTGTAAAAGGATAAAGGAGATAGTGAGAATGGAGTGAGTGAGTAGGTAGGTAAGGTAAGGTAAGGCAGCACAGGGCATGAGAGAATGAGCGAGAATGGATGAGTGAAGAGCAAATGCTCAGCCCAAGCAGCAAGGAAAAGCAAAGAAAGAAAGAAAAGCGCAAGTTCCTCAGTCTCAAACAGAAAAAGTAAAAGCGGAATTCCCTTCTCTTTTTTGGAGGGCTGGAAGATGGATATCAATCGCAATCTGGCCCCAAAGCCAAAGACAGACAGGGAAGAAAAAGAGAGAAAAAACCAAGCCGACCATTTCCGTTTAGCAAAAGCCACTATCATTTCGTTATATGTTGCCTGCTCCCTGCTGGTCGGGAAAAAGAAGTATCTTTTCCCAACATTTCGCCTTCGCCCCGACACCGAACTGGATCCCATCCCAAATAACGCTTTTCCAATTTCCAGCCGATGATGATGTTGCAAAATCAAGAGAATAATAAGATATCTGCCCCCCAAACACTGCCAATAAAACATGAAACGAAAAGGAAAAAGGTAAGGCAAGTAAAGTAAAATGAAAGGCCATGATAAGTTCACGATGACCGACAAAGTTTCAGAAAGACACTTTCGTAACGCCACACACCCTCGATCGCCTCAAGAAATAACGAAAAAAGTAGAAGCCAATGAAAGAATGCACAATTGAAGACCCTCCACAAAACCCCTCGACTTTGAAATAAACTGAATACTTATACCGATACGTAAAGTGTTACCACTCCTGAAATCCCGGCACTGTCGTTCTGCCCCGGCTCCCCAGGCGCATCGAAAGCCATCAGCACGTCATCATCCGAGTTCATCGAGATATAATCGCCATCCTCGTCCTGATATCGGATCTTAAGACTCGTAGCGTGAGTTATCTCTGGTCCTGACCCACATAGCTTAACCTTGCGCTCAATACGATCCATCAGTTGGACATAGGCGATATTGTAGGGAACAATTATAACGAATTTGTCACTGCCGAAGTTAACTTTAAGTTTTACCTGAGAGTGAGATCTAGAACTCCCATTCGCGCCGTTGCCGTTATGCTTTGGATGATGACCGTCCTGGACTGCAGGTGAGCCATTCCTCGCTGGTACGCCTTGTACCGATAGATTAGGGGATGTGGGTGAGTTGTTCTGACTTCGGTTTATCACGGCCGGACCACCGCTATACGCAACATAACTCGACGGAACAGATGGCATGGGAGGAGTCATTCCATTGGGGGAACGAGCGAGCTGTGCTTGGCTCGGAACATGATGGATGTTGGGACTACTGGCCGATCGCATTCGATTTTGTTGCAAGGTTGCTGCAGCGGAAGCAGATGGCGCCATACCTGGAAGTGAGGGTCTTTGTAAGCGCTGACTTGCTTGATGTTGGAATTGAGCTTGGGCAGCCTGACTTGCAGCGATTGCGGCACCTTCCCGAGACGTGGACCGAGACATAGTGGGAGTCCCATAGCGGTGCGGTTCTTCGTAGTATCCAGTCGATGTTTGTCGGGGGAACGGGAATTGGCTCGACGAAGAGCTTGTGCGCGATGTCAAGGGAGTCTCGGTTACGGGGGAGAAGTAGGAGGCATTTCGCTCGGGGGATTGGGATATGGGGCTGACACCAGTATTAAGGGTAAGCGGGGGCTGATGGGGAACGCTCGTTTGAGGATACCTTGGAGGGGGTCTAGCATATGTTCCTGGGAGATTTCCCATTGGCGCCGGAGGTTGTATTAAACTCTCATTTGTAGCAGCCCGTGATCTCAAACTTGTGCTTGAGCCGTTACGGCTCACATTGAAACCAGAGTTTGGCGTACCGATGAGCGTAGCAGTATCGTGAGAATCCTCCACATCTTCCTCATCCTCAGAGCGCTCATCTTCACTCCTTCTGCCTTGATCGGTGGTGGTGTCGGAATTGGCCATCCAAGCAAACTCGGTGGTTGCAGTTGCTCTCAGACCCCCACTCGTGCGACCCCCGTTACGGCTACCCGGGATCCCCGCTCTTGTAAACACCTCTCGTTGCTTCTGCAGCATAGAATTCCATTGCGCGAGCCGCTCCTCGTTAGGGTGTCTAACAACAAAACTTTCGACACCAGGATCGCCTTTCCAGAATATCCGCAGAGTATATGATCCTACAATCGCGCTGTCAACACAAAAAAACACTTTGGCTAGCTGGTCAATAAACTTACCGCCTTTTGCCAGGGATATGACATCGGTAACATTCTGCATAAAAATTCTACCTTTAAGTTGCAGCATAGTCCGCTTCTTCCCCGGTCGTGGTCTCCCGACACCTATCGCCCTATTTTGCTTTTTATCCTTGCCTACCTCTTTGCAGCACAACAAGATTCGTTCAAACAAGTAGATATAATACTACAATATTAGCAGAGGTCCCCCCCCACAAAGTTACAGGTTACAAACCTCCCGCTCAACATCGCCTTTCGGATCACCCTTAATGACGGAAAATTGACCATGGAGTAACAGTTCACCGAAGTGTTCAAGCTTATGGCCTTTCCAATCCTCAACTCTACCTTCAAGATCCTTGACAACTTCAGCATTCTCGGATTTTCGAATCGCTTCGTTAATCTTTCTATTGATGTTTTCGATTGCTTCGAGCCCTTTATGTAAGTTTTGGTCTTCAGCTTCTCGGGGATCTGTTTGCTTTATTAAATCCTACAAAGCACATTAGATCTCTGAGCAGCCTAAATACCGAACAAACACACGTACCCTCAGTAGTAATGGATATTTGGTGACTCTCTGAATAGGTTTAATCAAGAAGGCATTAAGTTGGTCATAAACAGGATGGGGCTTCTTCTCCAATTTGGCCTTCTCTTCTATAGCCAAATCCTGGGCGTTTTTAAAATTCGAGGCATAAGGCTGGTAAACAGCAAAGGTTTCCTGGAATGCGGGACGTCCAATGGGGTCGCCATTGTTCTGTGGTCTTTCTTCAGGTTCCCGACACTGCAAAAGCACGATCAGAAGCTATCCTTGATAACAGAAACATTGATCCAACTCACGTATTCCACAAATAAAGCTCCCCAACTCTGCTGCTCCGGCAAAAGATCATTTTGGGTCTCCACTCTGATCAGAAACCGGCGCTGAAAGTCTACAAGCTGGTTCAAGTTCAAAAAGAGAACATGAATAAGATCCTTAGAGATAACCTCATTGGCTTCTAATGTGCGCATGTAGTCCTGCAGAGTTTCGAGATCCTGCACATATTTACGTTCGGTATCGACAAGCTCTTGTACAACACGAGCTCTGTTATCGAGTGGTTTGCGTTCTGAGGAGCTGCGATTGGTATCGGAAGGCTTCTTGTTCAAGAGAAGATTCCGCATCTTAAGCTCGTCCAAGATCCTGCTAACCGTTCTAGTGACCTAATTTGCAAAACCGTTAGGAAAGTGTAATTTTCCGACCACGGGTGCTACATTCAAACTGTGGGGGCCAAAAGTACAGTAGGAATCAAACTGTGGCGCGATGGGCTCCCCGGACAAAATAAAGTGAAAAAAGAAAGAGAGAAAAAAGGAAAACATACCTTCACAAAGCCGTTTGTATCATCGGAATAAAGATTGTGGATCATGAAAGATTCAGAGTCGGGAATGCTGAGCTCCTTCTTGATTCCCTGAAGAAAGTGATAAGTGGCTGCTTTGCAATCGTTCGCACTACCAAGGTTAAGCTGACATCGCGAATCCTCAATCAAAGAAACCGGGCGCATTGCGTTGAATAGCACACAAAGACTAGACCCCATCCTGAAGCACCTCCAAAGTTGCGAGACCGGATCCTCGGGGGCGCCTAGAAGGGGCTCTAAGAATTGCTCGAAATCGGGTACGAGCATTAGACGCTCCCGCAAGGCCACACAGGTTTGGTAAAGACCTTGAGCAGGATCTGCTTTCTTGTTGATGAGCGAGTCATTTCCGACGGGCGTCGACATCAGACTTGTTGTAGGTGAGGTGATTCCGCTGTGGGTTGAAACTAAAGTAGTTGTGGAAGACATGATGGATGGTGTCCCTATGGGAACTTGTGGATGGCCGTTCATTGCTGCCGGGGCAGTCTGGGCACGTAGCAGGGTAGCTTGATCGATTTCAACGGTCATCAACCGTGTCTTTGCGGGCTTAAGCCTCGCAGTGGCGAACTGTAGGGTTGAGGTTGAAGTCAGTTTGACGGTTGGAAGCTACGTAAGTTATGTTCAGGTGGAGAATGCGTGCCCTCGATCCCACAGAAAAAACCAGTGGTTTCGTGCCGTGCCGTTATTTCCAATGGATGCTAAAAAAAAAAAAAAAAAAAAAAAGGCAGAAGGTAGGAAGCAGGTAGGTGAGGAAGGATGGGAAAAGGAGATAAGAGATTCGAGAAGGGGGGGTGGTGCAAGTGTACCGTTCGGTGCAGCAAATAAATGGATATTGAAGGGAAGGTGGGGGGAGGGATAGTTCGGGCGGTAGGGGGCTTGTGGAAATAGCCAAGCACAAGGAACAAGGAGCAGGAAGGAGAGAAAGAGAGAGTGCTCATACAGTATGGTCAAAAAAGAGAAGGGGGGGGGTGAACTTACCACCGCTGCATCGGCGTACATCCCAAAACCTATTTGTCCAAGTTACGTGAGCTCTCTCTGTCCTTCTTTTTCTCGATTGTTTCCCTTCGGGTTACGCTGCGATTCGTGTTTCCCAGAACTATTGGTAGAAGAAAATTAAAAAATGGAGAGGGTACAAACCTCTCTACCTCGGTGGGTGATACCGGTGTAATAATACTGATGGTGTAGGCAAATTTTAAATAGCAAAGTTGTTGCGTGCGCGGGGCGGGCGAAGGCGGTCGATGCCGGGCGCTTGGATGATGGGATGGGGGTAGTAAGTGAGAGGTGGAGGATTGTGCGGTACAGAAACAGTGACCTCTATCCTGGGTTTCTGGTCACTGAGGAACGAAGAACCGACTGGATGAGAGAGAGAGTAACTTGGACTGAGGGAGGGGGTGTATGGTTTGCGTACTGCTGTGATGGTGGTGCACGAGAATAGGTAATAACAACGGCAACAGACAGGTGAGGACAGGCAGCGGGACAGAGAGAGTTGGAATAGGAAAAGTAGCAGTTATGATACCGGTACGTGAGGAGAAGGCAGGCGATGAGAGGGAACGTGAAAAGTATCTACTGCTCGAGTGTGTATGTAGAGGATGATGATGGCGGCGATAAGGACAGTGATTCGCCCTCCTGCTTCTGCTGATGTTTTTGTTCCTATACTGTCTTTCTTGTTTCTTCTCTCTGCTATGATGCAGGAGGCTTGTTTGTTCCTCTTTTTTTTGCTTTTCGCTCCGCTTTGCTTTGGCTCTTTTTTCCCTTTTTTTCCCCTTCCTAACCTTGACCCGTGCAAGGGAGAGGTGGTGAGGAGGTGATGCTGCTTGCTTGCTTGATGCTACTTTACTGTTATCACACAGGAGTGGTGCCCAGTGCTTGCCCGATTTCCTCTGCTTGCTTGCTTGCTTGCTTGCTTGCTGCTCTTGGGAGTGGGGAGTCGATCAGGTCCAGTCCGCTCCAGGCTCTCCGCTTTCCCATTCGACGACAACAACAGTAGCCAATTGAATCTGCTTCCCTCTTGTATTTCCACTTCCTTCATAACCTCCACACCTCTTTTTATCTATCACTCTCTCTCACTCTCTCTCTCACTCTTACACACACTCTCACACTCTCACACTCTCTTCCCACCCAACGTCGCACTTTCCCCTTCTCTTTCCCCCTTTCCCACTAGATTGAAACTGGTTTGCACCATTGCGCCGGATCGTAGCTGATACTATACGCACTTTCCTGCGATCTGTCGCTAACCCTCTACGGATCCTAATCCTGGCCTCCAATCCCCTCTCCATCCAATCACTCGGCTGCCCTTTTTTTCTCCTCCTCGGTCACTCAATCAATAACTTTCCATTCAACACTAACAATAACTAACAATAATTTGGGTCTTCTTCCCTTCTCTCCCCTTCTGCCTCCTCTCCTTCTACGAAAAAAATCAAAAAACCCACTACCGCGGTAGCAATCCAATCCAGTCAGTTCGGTTTTTCCTTCCGGGTGCAGCCCCTTTCGGACTGTAGATCTGTTGCTGCAAGTCGTTTCAGGCCAGCCTCAAACCCTGCTTCGCGTTATTTGCCCTGCGCTTGTGTCCGAAAATCAACCCTTCCTCAGGGTAAGGGTGGAAGGGGAAAAAAACGGTAACAGCGCTCGTAAAGGGAAGGAAAAGAAAAAACAAAAAGGAAACAGAAAACAGTAAGGAAGGTACCAGCAAGGGAGGATAAGGAGGATAAAAGACTCTATTTTGTTTCCTACCTTGGCTTTTTTTTCCTTTTTTAACCTTTAAGTCTGTGCGAAGTACACAGGAGGGAAGGGCGAAGAAACTACAGCACTCGAGTACTCGAGCACAATAATGACTCCATTCCCACTTCTTCTACTCTCTTTTTGCCCAGGTACCGGACAACAAAAAAAAAACAAAAAAAACAAGGGGAATTCTGGCGAGAGGGCGAGTGAATAGAGTACCGGCAGTGAGGGTGGAGGAAGAAAAAAAAAGCTTACCTTTTTTCCCAACGAGTGAGGCCGTTCGAACAAAGATATGCCGGGTCGAACCGAGCGTGAACAAGCCGAAAGGTTTACGATGGCGGCAGATTCGACCTGATCGATGCGTGGGACAAACCGCAGGAATGAACATAAGAGACCTCCTCTCAAAAACGAAATAGAAAACCTTAAAATTAAAACCCAAAAAAAAGAAGGGAGAGGCAAAAGAGAATCAACACACTACGATATTATGGAGGTGACTGACTGATTGTACCAGTATCGCAAAAAGGGAACAAAAAAAGGGTGGGGAAAAAAGGAATAAAATCCCCAAAGGAAATAGAGAAAACCAGGTGAGCGGAATAGAACGGAATAGAACAGGGAAAGAAGCCTGCCCTCTCCCTATGTCCTTCTCGCTCTCACTCTCTTTTCCCTACTGTGCCCTGCTCGAGTACTGCAATTTTTAATTTGGTTCTGCTATACCTGGGCTGCGCTACCACAAAGCATCTCCATCGGCACAGGTACCGGTATAGTACCGGTACATACTGCCCTTGTGGAAGAGAGATGGAGGGAGCGTTCAAAATAAAGGATAAGCTGAAGATGAGAGAAAGAGAAAAAAGAAAGAACTGATCCTCTTCCTCATCCCTCTTCTCTTCTCCTCGCGGTTCGTGCAGAGACCACGGTACTGTACTGTGCCGGTAGTTGTATCACATTACAATACCAGTATCTAACTGCGAGGGGAAAAGAAGTACTGTATTTCCTTCCCTCGAGGAACCTGTCGTGCTACAATAAAATGTCCGCAGTGTGATTAGCGGAAGCTTTCTTCTTTCCATTCTCAGCGTCAGCTATTCTTTGATTCACTACCGTACCCTCAGGCTAATCCCAATCCACCCATTGCTCTCTCCCTAAAGAGGAAGCTTTTACTTTACCGCCTGGTGGTGGAGGCGGTATCTGCTGCGCCGGCAGGTTAGCATCCATACACAGAGAATTGGAGCTGATAACTTATTTCTAAAATGAGAAAAGGGCGAGTCTAGGTCTATCTACTGCACTGCACTGTACTGTGCTGGTGCTATATCATACTGTATCTCGCCTGATGGAAAACCCGTGATGTTGGCAGGGTTGACCTTTTGTCTGGAGGACCACTGTAATTAATTAATCCGTGGGACGGACATGTGCCGACTCACTTATATTATCTACACCACATTACAGCACGAGTACAGAACGGTGCGGGCATGGCATCTATCCTATCCTACCGACCTACCACATCATTCATCCGTCCGCTCGCTCGCTCACTTGCTCGATCCTCATAACAATTACCCAGTGACAATACACCAAGCTACCGGTGATTGAATTACCTCGGTAACCCTCATCGTGGTCAATATAGCTTAGAAAAGCCAAGGAGGGAAGGGGAAATCTTGATCGTTGGATAAATTAAACGCGATCAATTAAACGATCGATCCTCCGATTCAAGACAATACAAGGCACGGATTAGATGAGTAGAGAGAGAGAGAGAGAGAGAGAGAGAGAGAGAGGGTCTGGCAACTGTTATGCCTGCCTGCCTGCCTGTTTGTTTGTCTAGTTATAAGGTTTTGTCTAGTATCATACGGAGATACTGTATGCTGTGGATTTGCTCGATAGGCAACTAGTTACCTAAAGATACTACCGTATGTGCGTAAGTTGCTGCATTTAATTACTAGCTTTACTCGGAAATGGTATGTCACAACACTCTACTGCCCAAGTTTATCGCCGCCGCTATCGCCGTTGGGTCGCAGAATTGACCGCCCACTTATACCCATCCGGCGTTCGGGATATATCACTAAACAGCCTCCCTCCCTCTCCATGCCTCTCGTAAGCGTCTGCATTATTATCCTTTCTTTACAGTAACTGCTATGCTCCCCGCCCAGCCATCCCTCCCCCAATCCGATATTATTTACTTTTTGACTGACTTGCCTGCTTCCCTTATTACACCTCACACCACACGCTCTTCATCCCCTCTCTCTCCGGCACCAACCGATTTCTGCGGTATGATGCCACACATTACTCCACTGCTACCCACTCCGCAAGCCCGCAGACATACTTGCACGCCTCCATTCCCACCACAATACCTATGCCGGTACCGCACCAACGTCCCCAGAAGAGAAAAAGAAAAAAACACCTGACCTCCCCTTTACCAAAACCACCACCCTCCCCTTCCCTCGCTCCCACATTATCGGAGGGAAGGGCAGGGAGGGCATGTCGTCATCCTCCGCTTGTGTGCTCCATTTCATTTCACCCTCGGCGCACTCGCAATCTTCCGGATGGGTAACTCACAGGCAGCGGGGGCAGCGGGTATAGTACCCGGGCTCGAGTACTTACGGTATTGTCATGAAGTGAAAGGAGATGTACTTGTATAGGATTACGGTAGTACAGTTACATACGGTACTCACTCACTTACTTAGTTAACTTTACTCACCACACAAGAAGAGGAAGAAGAAGAAGAAGAAAAGAGAGCACATAACACAATTCGATATCCTCCGTTCAAAAGTACTATTATATCCGACGATTTATCATACCAGTATAAATAATCCACCTTACATTACATTACATTATAATACAAGAACTGTACCATACCCCACCGCAGCACATCACCGCAACCCGCTCAGCGGTGATGAATAACCATTAGCCTACGGCGCACTACCGACACCCTAATTCCGTCATTCGGGGGGGGGGGGGGGGGGGGGGGG